>Ga0079224_100004898_pt1 | contig 17470 bp, 16 predicted proteins | sample Stecom2015_FD_80414 | JGI IMG/M metagenome (GOLD analysis project Ga0079224, IMG submission 80414) | Agricultural soil microbial communities from Utah to study Nitrogen management - Steer compost 2015 | ecosystem: Environmental > Terrestrial > Soil > Agricultural land | place: USA: Utah...
CTCCTCCTCCAGCCCCTCGACATCATCGAACTGGAACAGCCAGTCGAGCGAATTCTTCGGATCGGCGATGAAGCCGTCGATGCTCGTAGCGGTGTAGTAAACGGTTTTCATCGCGAGGTGTTTTAGCCTACGAGACGTGTGCGATCACCGAATGTGCACGATGGAAGAACGTCGTCGGAGTCCTCAATATAATCATGACCACTGCTTACTCTGCAGTGACACGATGCCACCGGGAGTGAGGAATGCAGGATGCGTTGACCAGAGGACGCGAAGCCTATGCGCGACGCGAGTGGTCCGAGGCGTACGACCTGCTCCTACGGGTTGACGGTGAGGGTCTGTTGCAACCCGCCGACATGGTGAAATTGGCGCGTGCGGCGCATCTGGTGGGCATCGATGACGCGTGCGACGAGATGCTCGCCCGAGCCCACTCTGCATTTCTTGGGAATGGCGAGCTCGAGAAGGCTGCCGAAAGTGCCTTCTGGCTTGCCTTCCGGCTTTTGCAGGCGGGCGAGCATGCGCGCGGAAGCGGATGGCTGGCCCGGGCGCAGCGATTGGTGGATGAATCCGGAATCGACGGTCCTATATGCGGCTTCCTGTTGTTGCCCACCGTTCTTGAAGCGCTCTCAAAGGGGAACGCGGATGAGGCCTTCCAACATTCTACGCGAGCCTACGAAATTGGGCGGCGATTTGCCGATCCGGACCTAACGACGCTCGGGCGCCTGGGCCGGGGCCAGTCCCTCGTCCGAATGGGCCGCGTGTCTGAGGGGATCTCTTTGCTCGATGAGGTCATGGTGGGCGTCACGGCGGGCGAGGTGTCGCCGCTGATCGTCGGCATCGTGTATTGCGCGGTGATCGAGGCTTGCCACGAGGTGTTCGATCTGCGCCGCGCCCAGGAGTGGACGGAGGCCTTCACGCGATGGTGCGCTGCGGAGCCCGACATCATGCCGTTTCGAGGAGAATGTCTGACCCGGCGCGCTGAAATTCTGCAGGTGCGCGGACACTGGGAGGATGCCATCGACGAGGCTCGCCGGGCGGGCGACCACCTCACACGTCCGCCGGGGCAGCGTGCCGCGGGCGCCGCGTTCTACCGCCAGGCCGAGCTTTTAAGGCTCCGCGGGGAATTCGCTGCGGCCGAGAGAGCCTTCAGAGAAGCGGAGCGCTGGGGAAGAAGCCCCCAGCCCGGTGTCGCGCTCCTACGGCTCGACCAGGGCCAGACGCAGCTCGCCCGCGATACCATCCGCGGCGCCCTCCAATCAGCCCCGGATCGGCGAAAGCGGTCGACTCTTCTCGCGGCGTATGTCGAGATCCATCTGGCCGCGGGGGAGGTACAGGAGGCCGCCCGCGCGGCGGACGAGCTCGCCGAGATTGCCCAATCATTCGATGCTCCCTATCTGAGTGCCGTTGCCGGTCTCGCCCGAGGTTCCACGCTTTGTGCCGCGGCTCGCCACCAGGAGGCGTTGTCGGCGCTCCGCCCCGTGCTCACCACCTTTCGCGAGATGGGAGCTCCCTACGAGGCCGCCCGCACCCTCGTCGAGATCGCGCTCGCCTGCCGCGCCCTCGGCGACGAAGCTGCTTGCAAGTTGGAGTTGGAGGAAGCACGAGCTACGTTCGAGCGGCTGGAGGCTCGTCCGGACCTCGAGCGAATCGCAACTCTGGCCGGTCACAGTGCGCCGCCGGATGGCCTAACATCGCGCGAAGTGGAGGTCCTGGCCCTTGTAGCAACGGGGATGACCAATCGGGAGATCGCGGGGGAGCTGTTTATCAGCGAGAAGACGGTCGCGCGTCACCTCAGCAATATTTTCAACAAGCTCGGAATTTCGAGCCGGGCCGCCGCCACGGCCTACGCATACGAGCGTGGGCTGCATCGCAAGCCATCTACATAATTCTACCCATTCGTCTCGGGCCCGCCGGTTTGCACAATTCGCCGGATGCCGCGAGCCTTTGCCTTCCCCTATCCTTGGCTGGAGATAAGCCGAGATAGCATTGAATGGGATACTCCACGAAAGAGAGGGATGATGTCATGAAGGATAGAGTGGATACAGTCGCGGGCCCCATCGTCGCAAATGCGACTATCAGCATGCGGACCGCGAATAATGGACCTGGCGAGCTTCATTTAGCTCACGCACCTGAGAAAGCCGCGCCCGTCGAGCGGGTGGATACCCTGATCATTGGCGGCGGGCAGGCCGGACTTGCGATGGCCTACCAGCTCTCCAGGCTCGGCAGGCCCTACCTGGTCGTTGACGCCGGCGAACGCGTCGGAGACGTGTGGCGAAATCGCTGGGACTCCCTTCGGCTCTTCACGCCGGCCCGATACAATGGCCTACCCGGCATGCCCTTTCCGGCCGACCCCGCCTACTTTGCGACGAAAGATGAGATGGCCGCCTTTCTCGAATGCTATGCCGAGCGGTTCGATCTTCGGGTTCGAAATGGCACGCGAATCGAAAAGCTGACCAGACGCGGCGATCATTTCGTGGCCATCTCCGACTCGGCACGATTCGAGGCCCAGAACGTCATCGTGGCTATGTCGAATTACCAGAAGCCTCGAGTGCCTGCGTTTGGGCGTGATCTGGATCCCTCGATCGTGCAGTTCCACTCGTTGGCATATCGAAGTCCGCGGCAGCTTCAGCAGGGCGATGTCCTTATCGTCGGCGCAGGCAATTCGGGATCCGAAATTGCGATCGAATTGGCGCGCCGCGGCTTTCGGACGTATATGTCGGGTAGGGATGTCGGCTCGCTTCCATTTCGCGTCGATGGTTTCGCTTCCCGTGTGGCTCTGGGGAGGCTAGTGCTGCGGTTCCTCTTTCACCGCGTGCTCACGATCGATACGCCGATCGGCCGCAGGGCTCGCCCGCATATTCTCACGCATGGTGGGCCGCTCATTCGCGTTAAGCCGAAGGCGCTGGAAAAAGCTGGCGTCACGCGTGTGGCGCGGGTCGCGGGCGCGCGAGACGGTCGACCGGTTTTGGAGGATGGTACCGTTCTGAACGTATCCAACGTCGTCTGGTGCACGGGCTTTGATCCGGGCTTCCAGTGGATCGACCTGCCGATCTTCGAAAACAGCGGCTATCCTCGCCACCGGGCCGGAGTCGTCGATGAGGTACCAGGGTTATACTTCCTAGGCCTGCTGTTTCTCTATTCGCTCTCGTCCTCGATGGTGCATGGCGTCGAGCGTGATTCCGCCAGGATTGCGAAAGTGATCAACGAGCGGAGCGCGCATCCGGCAAGAGTCTCGGCCGGCGGATAGGCAGCGTTCATGTCGGCAGCGAGAGCCTCGCCCGAACGAGTAGCCCCCGGAGACCCGCGTGCTAATCCGCGGCCGCCTGGATCCGGAAAGCACAGCGGGCAACGCCGTTTCGCTCGCAGACCTCGTGCACCGGCACGCCGATGATCTCTGCTAGCAGGGCCTCGGCCAGACAACACACCTCCGGGTGAACCACCACGGCCTCCGCCAGTGGACAGCTGTAACCCTGGATTCGGAGCCCATCCTCCGATCTCTGAAGCTCGGCGAGGCCGCCAAGGCTCTGCAAGACCGATACGGCATCCTCTACCTTCGCCTCCAGGTTACCGCCTTGTGATGGACGGCCGAGCTCGCGGCCTACCTCTCGCAGCATCTCCTTCATCTCCGCGGGAGGAAGGCGTCGATTTAGGACCGCCAAGATCTGATTCAACAGCATGTGGTAGGCCTTCGGGAAAAGCTGCTCGGCTTCGCGCGTCAGGGCGTAGAGCGTCTCCGGTTTTCTGACACCCGGCCTTTTTCCATCTTCCTGAACGAGGCCGTCGCGCTGCAGCGTCGTGAGATGGGCCCGAACGGCGTTGTCGGTGATGTCCAATGCCTCGGCCAGATCGTTGACGGATCGCCGCCCCTTTCGGAGCAACTTTACGACCTGCCCGCGTGTGGACGAAAAAAAGCGCTTACCCCACTGCTTCATCGAGACGCCAAGGTGTTGGAGATGCCGATGGTCAGGAAAGGTCCGGAAAAAAATGCGCGGAGGGTTAAGGTAACATTCCGGGATGCGAAAAGCAAAAAAGCCAAACTATATTTTGACTTAATGAGTTCATCGGCTAGATTGGACCAACCAGAACTCGACTATTCCGGTTTACAGCCATGGAAACCACGGTTCGAAGTGAGACTCGCTCACAAGCAACCACGACAGCGGCGTCCCCGTACGCACAACAGGCGTATCGGATACTGAAGTTTGGGTTCACCGTTGCGCCCATCATTGCAGGGCTAGACAAATTCCTCAGCCTTCTCGTGGATTGGGAGCAGTATCTCGCTCCCTTTGTCGCCGCCATCATTCCCGCCGGCGTCTTCATGATGATCGTCGGGGTGGTGGAAATCATCGCGGGGATCGGCGTAGCGCTAAAGCCGCGCATCTTTGCATACGTCGTGGCGGCGTGGTTGGTGGGCATTATCATCAATCTTCTGCTCATACCGGGCTACTATGACGTCGCGCTGCGCGATCTCGGGCTTGCACTCGGTGCTCTGGCCCTCGGCAGGTTGAGTCAGGACTTCGACCGCTGAGTCTTTTCCTTCGGCTGATCGGTCGAAGTTTTCATGGAAGCTGCGACCTCATCCGATGCCGCAGCGGCCTCGATGAGCCACATCCAGTATAAACCTGCGCGGTATCCGCCTTCGCGGACCACGCGGAAGCCGGCATTCTCGAGCATCGCCCTGGCTTCTCCGCTCGAGTAGACCCGAACGTGTGCGGAATCGAGGCGGCGTAGCACCGCGTCGCGGATACGCATCAAGGCCGGTTCCCGTGACCAATCGGTCATGAGGAGCCGGCCATCGTCCTTCAGCACGCGGCGCATTTCGTTGCAGGAGGCCGACGCATCCGGAAAGAAGTGAAACGCGCTAGCGCTTACGACCACATCGAACGTCGAGTCGGCAAACGGAAGGTCAGCCGCTCGCGCCTGCACGAGCTCGGCGCGACTTCCAGCCAGCCGGGCACGCGCCCGCTCGAGCATTCTCTCGGAAACGTCCACGCCTACGATGCGAATGTCGGACTGGCGAGCGAGCAACTGTTCCGCCAGAACGCCCGTTCCGCAGCCGACATCGAGCACGGTGAATCCGGGCTCAACGCGAACCCAATCCAACAAGGCGGCCGTCGTTCGTCGCGAATAGCGACGCCAGAATCGATCGTACCAGGGGGCCCAGAAATCGTAGTGTCGTTCCGCGGCGCCACCCATCAGGAGGCGTCCGCTTCTTCGATCGCGAACTCGTTTGCCTCCGGAGCGAGAAGGTCCCGTCGGCGCGTCGTGAGCCGATAAAGGGTGTCGTCGCCATCGATCGTTACGGCGACGCCGTTCTCGATGGGGGCGAGGCGCAGCGTTCGATCCTCGCTACCGTCCAGTGAAATCGTGATGGTGATGATGGAATCCTCGACGGCCTCCGGTAGCTCTTCCAGGAAGCCGTCGGCGCGGAGCGGATCGAAGCGTGCGAGGTATCTCGCTACGGCCGCCGAGTCGGCATCCGATCGCATGTCCTTCATGGCCAATGCCCAGTTGCCGTTCGTGCGATCGAGCGCGAAGCTGTCGGCCGCTCGTTCGATCCGTATCTGCCGGACATCCTCCGGCGCAATCTCAACGACGTTCCGATCGCGCCACTCGTCCGCGTTCGTGGGAATGCGGAAGTTGGTGGCCGCAACGTAGACGGGTTCATCACCTTCGAGCCGCACGAACCGCGTCCCCGTGGTCGGTCCCGTATCGCCGACGATCAGCTTCCTGGTTTCACCGCGCCATCGCACGGAGATCTCATGCGCGGTCGTGTCGACACCGTAGCGGCTGTATCGCTCGGCATTTCTCGTCGCGACAGACCGTATTTCGGTCGATGCCAGCCCATCCACGAACCGCTGAACGGCCGCCGAATCCGCGCGCCCCTGAATGGGCTCTGCGATGACCCAGCGACCATCCGACTTCCGCGCCACGAGATGGATCTCAGGCCCATTGAGGACAATCTCGTCGACCTCCGCGGCCGGAACGCGTAGCTCCGGGACGTCGACCGTCGAAATGTCCGAGTCGAAGACGCCGACCAGCCACGCAACCACCACCAACAGCAGAAGTACGGCCGCCAGACCGACTAGATGTTGTTGTTTCATGATTTCGCAGCCTCCATTTCTGTCTCAGGATGATGGACGCCCGCCTCCCCGTTCTGGCTGACGCCGTCATCCACCACCTCGTCTTTATCCAGTATGATCTCCCGCGTGCGCAATCGACGCCAGCGCCATAGTCCCACCATCAATACCAGCACGACGGGAAGCAGCATGTTGCCATATTTGACCCACGGCCGGATCTCTTCGGAGACTTCGGGCAATTGCCGCGGCTCGATGTCCTTGGCTCGGATCGAGAGGAGTGCATCATCCTGGGCCAGCCAATCCACCATATTCAGCGCGAATCGAATGTTCTCGGGGATGACGCCCACGACGGATTCATTCAGGAAGTCGCCATCCCCCACGACCACGATGCGTGTGTTTGGGCTCACTAAACCGGGCGTATACATACTTGGGAATTTCCCATGATAGGCTGCGGCAAGCACGAAGGGACCGCTCGAGAGCTCTCCTCTCTGCATCATGGGTTCGATCATGAAGAAGCCCTCCTGCACGTCGCTCCTGCTGGAGGACCGAATGAGTGGCTCCACCACGACTCCATCCGGCCGCGCCGCCGACGTGTCCACCGTACTCACGAAATAGAACATCACGGCGTTGAGGCGGCTCACCATCAGGTTGTCCGCATCAAAGTTCGTCGCCACCGGCAGAAAGGCGTACTGGACCTGCTGGGCCAGGTTGAAAAAACCCTGGCGCCGCTGAATGGTGACGGCCGAGCTCTGTTCATCCATGACGAGATCTGAGCGGACGCGCGCGCCGTAGGTCTCCAGAAGAGGCTCGAGCCCGACCGAGAGCGGCCGCGCCTGGCCCATCTGCAGATTCGCATCGACGGTGTTCAGCAGGAAGGCGACGCGCCCGCCACCTGACACATAGTTGTCGATCGCACGCAGACCGGCCTCACCGAGCGTATCACGCGGCGCCACCACGAGCAATACGTCCGGCCGCTCGCTGAGGCTCGAATCCTCAACGCTGACCGTCATCACCTCGTAGTTCCGCTCCAGCTCGTCGGTAAGGAGCTGATAATTCTGATACGGATTTGGCTCGCCGTGGCCCGTTAGAAATCCGACCTTCGGCTTCGAGTCACGGGTCAGGTTGCGAATGGCACTCGTGATGTCGTAGTCGAGCGTCGAGAGATCCTGAACGACCGGTATGGTCTCGAACTCGCCGCCATACTGGATCGCGAGTCCCATGTAGGCGTTCTTCAGCTGCACATTGTCGGCCTCCACGACCTGGATCTGCACCGGCGGGATGTTCATCCGTGCGGCATCCGCCCTAAGCTCGTCGCTCGAAGCCGGATCCACGAACCGGTACTGGATGTTCGCCCCGCCGTAGGCGCGGTAGTCATCGAGCTTGTCCCGCAGGAATCGTCGATTCTGCGCATACGGCGCCGGCAGATCGTCCGTGAAGAACGCCGTGATGGTGACGGGATCGTCCAGCTCACGCACGATCTTGATTGATACATCCGGGAGGGAGTACACCCGGTCGTCGGTCAGGTCGAGGCGAAAAAACAGGTTGAGCCCGATCAGATTGATGACGACCAGAATCAATCCGATCATCAACAGGCCGGCTCTGGAAGTCCAGTCTCTCTTCATCCTACACTCATTCCGGTCTGCGGGTGAGCGTGTAGGCCGTGCAGACGGCCGCGAATATGGTCATCGAGACGTAGTAGAGCACGTCGCGCGAATCGATCACACCCCGGAGCAGGTTCTTGTAGTGATACTCGATACCGAGATACTGGAGGATACCGCCGAGTGCGCCGGGCACGAAAGCCGTCACCTTGTCGAAGAGATAGAGAAGGAAGATGATCGCGAATCCCAGAATGAAGGCGACGATTTGATTGCGCGTGAGGCTCGAAGCGAAGATGCCGATGGCGCCTGCCGTCATGCCGTAGAGGAAGATGCCCAAATACCCGCCTACCGTGGCGCCAAAATCGAGATCGCCGAGGAGTGATAGGGAAAGGGCGTAGATGATGGTCAGCGCGATGGTCGCCAGCAGCACGAGACTCACCGATAGCAACTTGCCGGCGATCACGTGTGCGTCGCGGATCGGCATGGTAAGCAGTAGCTCGAGGGTCCCGGAACGCCGCTCCTCGGCGAAGGTGGACATCGTAATCGCCGGGACGAAGAAGAGGAAGATGAACGGGACGATGTTGAAGACGGAGCGCATCGAGGCCACGTTCTCCAGGAAGAGCGACGTCGCGAAGAACCACCCCGTTATGAGCAAAAAGACGGTGAGCAGCACGTAGGCCGCCGGGCTGTCGAAGTAGGCCCGCAATTCACGTTGGGTCAGCGTCCAGGTCTCCTGCATGGATCGTGACAGTTGAATGGAGGGCTTGGATGGTAGGGAGTTGGATGTCTATGGCTATCATGCCGCGGCGCTCTGGGCCGGCTGGGTCGCCGTAAGTTGCCGGAAGACGTCCTCCAGATTCGCCTGCTGGCGATGCAGCTCGGTGAGGGTCCAGCCCTGCTCGACGGCGAGTCTGAATAGCTCCGGGCGCAGATCGGCCGATTCATCAGAGGTCAGGGTGTAGACGGTTTCGCCGCCATCCTGCTTGCGGTCGAGAATGCGAGCTCGCCCCCACTTTGCGAGGGTCTCGTCGACGGCATCGGCCTGCGCGAGGCCGAACACGATGCGCTGTCCGCCCGAAAAGCTCTGTTGAAGGTCCCTGGGGGTACCATCGGCCACCAGCTTTCCCCGGTGGATGATCAGCACCCGGTCGCAGGATGCCTGGACTTCGGGCAGGATGTGCGTCGAAAGGATGACCGTTTTCTCGCGACCGATCTGCTTGATGAGCTCGCGAATCTCGACGATCTGATTCGGATCGAGTCCGGTGGTGGGCTCATCCAGAATCAGGATGGGTGGATCGTGGATCATGGCCTGGGCGAGGCCGACCCGTTGGCGATACCCCTTGGAGAGCGCGTCGATCTTTTTGCCGAGGACGGCGCCGATGCCGCAGACCTCGGCCATTGCCTTGATCCGCGTGGCGCGGTGCTCGCGCGGAACGCCTCGCATGGCCGCCGCAAACATCAGGTAGTCGTAGGTCACCATTCCCTGATAGAGCGGCGTATGCTCGGGCAGGTAGCCCATCAGGCGGCGAACGGCCAGGCTGTGCTCTCGGACGTCCATCCCGTCGACGAGGACGGTGCCGCTGGTGGGAGGAAGGTAGCAGGTGAGCACCTTCATCGTCGTCGTCTTGCCGGCGCCGTTGGGCCCGAGAAACCCGAGCACCTCGCCGGGACGAACGTCGAAAGAGATGTGGTCGACGGCGCGCTCGGCGCCGTAGAACTTCGTCAGATCGCGAACTTCGATCATCTGAAACTCGGAACCGGGTTGCGGTCGCGTTACATCGCAGACCACTTAATGACGCAACCCGCCGCGAATGTTTCCGGAAGTCGATCGAAAACCGATGCCGGCCGTCCCGATCAGGCCTCCAGCAGCCCGATCTGTACGAGGCGCGCGTGCAGAAATTCGCCCGCCGTGCGGTAATGGAATCGTTCCAGATCGGACTCGCCAAGATGCGCGAGGGGCACGAGCGACACCTCGCCTTTGACGTGCCCGAAGAACGGCATCGAATAGCGTTCCTTGCCCGGCTCGCAAACCACGCGGTGCTCACCGGATCGATATCGGCCACCGGTAAGATGCTGCAGCATATCCCCGCAGTTCACGATCAGGATGTTCGGATCGCTGATCAGCATGGGCAACCACTTCCCGTGATAGAGCAGCTGCAGGCCTGCCTGACGGGCGAGCAGCAGCGTCAGCATGTTGATGTCCGTGTGCCGGGAGGCGCACATCCCGACGACGTTTCCGCCTGGAGTCAACTCCTCGACCCGCTCATCCTCGGCCGTCGGGTTGTCGTGCGCGGGATAATGCAAAACCCGCAGGAGGCTGTCGCCCGTCTTCTCCACGAAATAATTCTCCGGAAGGTCCAGCGACAGGGCGACGGCGCGGAGCAGAATGTGGTAAACGCGCTGAAATTCCCGGAAGAGTGCCTCATTGACGAGCGAAAATTCAGGCACCTCGGGCACCTCGATCATGTGATCCTCGAGCACGTGGAAGAAGTGCTTGAGATCGGCCACCTTCGCGTGCTCTCCCGTCTCTATCCCGATGGGCGTGTACCCGTATTGCCGCCCGACCTCAGGGTACTCGTACTTCTTCCGAACGGGCTCCGGGAGATCCTTGAAGAAGCGAGGGTAGGTGTCGAAGGACTGCTCGATCAGGGCCGGCGAAATTCCATGGTGAGAGAGGTAGAAGAAGCCGGTGTCCTCGAGCGTCCTCTTCAGCGTGTTGACGAACACCTGCCGGGCTGCCGGCGTGCCTTCCGTGAAGTCACGGAGGTCGAGTTGGTCGATGTGCATTTCCGACATGGCTGGATGGAGTAGGTTCGGAGGCTCGAGCCAATTTACGAGAGCGGACGGATCCGGATGTTCCGGAAGCGCACCTTTTTGCCCGCCTGGTACGACGCGCCTTCGTGCACCTGCAGGCCGATCTTGCCGCTCCGCGGCACGCCCTGGGTCGTCTCCTCGGTATGCTGGAAGTCTGTGACCAATTCGCCGTTCAGCCAGAACTGAATGCGTGCCGGCTCACCCTCGATGCGGATCCTCAGGTCGTTCCACTCCCCCTCGCGAAAGTGTTGGATCCCGTCCGGGTTCGGATACACGCTGCCCTGTGTCCACGGCAGATAGATCCCCCCGATGTCGCCGTTCTCGCGGTAGTCGAGCGTCACCTGGTGGCTCTTGCCATCCTCCCCTACCCGAAGAAAGATGCCACTGTCGATCGGGTAGTCGAGCATCGTCTCCAGAGCGAGCTCGAAATCCGAATACTCCCCATCGGTGACCAGAAAACCGCCATGTCCGGGTGGATCCTGATCGCCCACGATGGCGCCGTCGACGACCTCCCAGAGTCCGCCGACCTGATCCTCGGGAAGACCCATGTGGCGCGACCAGCCCGTAAGCGTTTCGCCGTCGAACAGGCTGACGAAGCCGGTATCGTTGGCTGCGGCCGAGCCGGCCGAGGACCCGGGTGAGGCATCATCCGCACGTGGCGAACAACCGGCGGCGAGAGCAATCGCGCCTATAAATAAGATGCAAGAACGAATGGACGTCATCATGTAGTGCTCAAGAGTGCATGGATTGGATTTCGGAGGTAGATGGACTCATTCCCCGGCATCAAGATTCCGGCGGATCCTCAGATCGCCCACGGCTCCCGACCTTCCCGAGCCAGGAGGCTCCGGGCTTCGGGATTGTTCGGGATAGTCTCCCGGGCATCATCCCATTGCAGGGTCGAGCCTGTTCGGTACGCGATATTCGCCAATAGCCCCACTTTGGAGAGCCGGTGACCGTACTCCACGTTACAGGTGGTCTCCAATTCGCGCGTCTTCACGGCGTCGATGAACTCCCGCAGGTGGCCGGGCGAATCAGGAATATGCATGGACGGTGCGGGGAAATCCTCGATCCGGCGGCCGTCGACATAGACCTGGTGATCCGAGTAGTTCGTGACCAGCGTCGCATCCTCCCCCACGAACACGGCTCCAATGCCTCCCATATGTTCGAGACCGGCCGGCGGTTTGGGGTGCAGGAGGAAGCTCATCAGCACCTCGGGGAATTCGAACGTGGCATGCAGGGTATCGGGGGTTTCGGTGGCGTCGGTCAGGAAAAAGCGGCCGCCGGTGGCCGACACGCGCAAGGGCGCCGGAAGGTCTAGTGCCCAGAACGCGATGTCCGCGATGTGGCACCAGAAGTCGATGAAGGTACCGCCCGAGTAATCCCAGAAGTGCCGGAACGTCCCATGTGAGCGGAGTGGATTGTAAGGCCGCTTTGGAGCCGGACCAAGCCAGAAATCGTAGTCGAGCCCGGGAGGCGGGTCGCTGTCGGGCGGGTGGCCACGGCCCTCTATGTTGGAGGTCTTCCAGAGCTGCACGTGCGTGACCCGGCCCAGCTGCCCGCTCTTGATCCGCTCGACGACCCGGCGGTAGTTCGGCAAGTCGTTGTGGATGTGATTGCCCATCTGCGAGACCCGCCCGTGCCGCCGCGCCGCGTCCACCATGGCGCGCCCCTCGGCGACGCTATAGCTGAGCGGCTTCTCGACGAACACGTCCTTGCCGGCCTCGCACGCGTGCACGAAGGGAATCGAGTGCCAGTGATCGGGGGTGACCACCGCGACGGCATCGATGTCCGGCAGCTCGAGCAGGCGACGGTAATCATTGAACACGGGGATCTGACTCCCGCGCGCATCGCGGACGATGCGGGATGCGGCCTCGCGGTGGTTCGCGTCGACATCGCAGATGGCGCCGATCTCCACATCGGCCTGTCCCAGAAACTCGCGTAGCCGGTTCGTGCCCATGCTGCCGACGCCGATCATTCCGAGCACGATGCGGTCTGACGGGGCCACGGGAATGACCGTCGCCTCGACCGCAGGCGCTGTGCCTCCGCGAAAGAGCCCGCACCCGGCAAGCGACAAGCCGGCCGCGCCGGCGGCCGCCTGCTTCAGGAACGCCCGCCGGCTTTGCCGATGCTCGTACATTGAATCGGAATGAGAAAGGCCCCGCTGCACGCCAGAAACTCGAAGCGAATTTTGAAAGGTTGTCGAAGCAAAATTCGTAAAGCCACGCCTCCACAAAATAGCCGCTTCGTGCGACAAACTCTCTCCCCGCGGAGCCTGTGCTTCGCTTGTAATCTTCGCGTCTCGAGATCCATTCTGCGCGAACCTTTTGCCCCAATCGAGAGAATTATTCCTACCTCGCGGGTCGCCTTCAACGCATCCGCGAGGGCTGACATACTGGCTTCTTGCGGTAGTGACGACTGAACATTCCCGCAGCAATACTTCCACACACATAAGTACGTACGTACTTGGAGGTTGACGCCATGAGAATTGCACAGGTCGCTCCGCTCTACGAGAGCGTACCCCCAAAGCTCTATGGAGGCACGGAGCGAATCGTATCCTACCTGACCGAGGAGTTGGTTCGCCGTGGACACGACGTGACGCTGTACGCGGCCGGTGATTCCCAGACACGCGCTCGACTCGTGCCGGGCAGCCCCTCCGCTTTGCGACTATCCGGCCTCACACCGGAAGTGTACCATATATTGATGCTTGAAGACGTCTTTCGCGACGCCGGCCAGTACGACATCGTCCATTTCCACGTGGACTTCCTCCACTTTCCGCTATCGAGCCGAAACACCATCCCACAGGTCACGACCATGCACGGGCGGCTGGACCTTCCCGATCTCGTGCCGCTCTTCAAGCGATTCTCGGAGATGCCTCTCGTAAGCATTTCGGACTCGCAGCGCCGCCCGCTCCCCTGGGCGAACTGGGTAGGTACGGTCTATCATGGCCTTCCCGCGGATCTCTATCGTGCCTCTGAGGAGCCTGGCGAGTACCTGGCCTTCCTGGGGCGCATCAGCCCGGAGAAGCGCCCTGACCGCGCCATCGAGATCGCCAAACGGACGGGCATTCCGCTGAAGATTGCGGCCAAGGTCGACAAGGTGGACCGCGAATACTTCGAGCGTGAGATCGAGCCGTTGCTCGATACGTCGCTGATCGAGTTCATCGGCGAGATAGGCGAGCACGAGAAGAACGAGTTTATCGGAGGGGCATTGGCCATGCTCTTTCCCGTCGATTGGCCGGAGCCGTTCGGCCTGGTCATGATCGAATCCTTCGCATGCGGCACGCCGGTGGTGGCTTTCCGCTGCGGGTCCGTGCCTGAGGTGATGCGCGATGGTGTCTCGGGCTTCGTGGTCGAGTCCATCGACGAGGCCGTGGACGCGGTTCATCGAATCGATTCCCTCGACCGCCGTGTCTGCCGTGCTTACTTCGATGAGCGCTTCACCGTCGAGCGGATGGCCGAAGACTATCTCGAGGTGTATGAGGCCTTACAGCACGCGAACTCGGTCGAACGGGCGAAGGTACGCTACCTCGAGCCGGCCGCTGCTGACTATGCGGCCTCCGCGGTGTAGGTGGATACCCCAGGTACTCCAGCATCTTCCGACATCGGAGGGATGGAAAGCAAAGACGGCATTCTCCTCGAACGCCGGCAGTATGAGATACTGACCTCGGCGTCGATCGCCGAGAACCGTACGCATGTCCTGAAGAGCGGTGACACGTTCGCCGTCTTCGACATGCACGGCGACTTCAGCCCGGTCGGCAATCGCGAGCAGGGCCTCTATTTCGAGGGCACCCGCTTCGTGTCCAGAATGGAGATGTGGATGGATTCGAAGCGGCCGGTCCTGCTGGGCAGCGCCGTGCGCGACGACAATACGGTGCTCAGCGTCGATCTCACCAATCCCGACCTGTTGGATGCCGAGGGCGAGCTCATCCCGCACGGCACCCTGCATATCTTCCGATCCAAGGTGCTCTGGGGCGAAAGCTGTCTGGAGCAGCTTTCAGTCCGGACCTTTGGCGATCGCCCCGTCCGATTCTCCTTTTCCCTCATCGTCAATGCGGACTTCGCCGACATCTTCGAGGTCCGCGGGATGCATCGATCGCATCGCGGGATGCGGCTGGAGCCTGAGGTATCCGACTCGCGGCTGCGACTGGGCTATATGGGGCTGGATGATGTGGAGCGATGGACCATCTTCGAATTCAAACCGCGTCCTTCGGCCATCGGGACCGATGAAATCCGGTTCGATGTGGAGGTGGCCCCGAATGAGGTTCGTCGATTTCAGATCGGCATTTCATGCCGTACGACCGGGATCGCTCGGGACCCCGGTCGCACCCCGACCTTCCGGGTGGCCCGACGCGAGGTCCTCGAGCGCACACAACGTCGGCTGGCCTCTTCGTGCCGCGTCGTGACGTCCCACGAGCAGGTCAACGCATGGCTGAAGCGCTCGCTCGACGACATGAACCTCTTGCTCACCGACATTCCGCACGGGGTCTACCCCTATGCCGGGATTCCATGGTACAACACCTTCTTCGGGCGCGACGGCCTGCTGACGGGATTGATGACGCTGTGGATCAATCCGGCGATCGCGCGGGGAGTTCTGGGGTACCTGGCCGATACGCAGGCCGATTCCATCGACCCCGCCCGCGCCGCCGAGCCGGGCAAGATTCTGCACGAATGCCGCTCGGGGGAGATGGCGGCACTGCGCGAAATTCCCTTCGATCGGTATTACGGATCGGTCGACGCGACGCCGCTCTTCCTCATTCTCGCCGGTCGATACCTGACCCACACGGGCGACTTCGACTTCATCCGCAGCATCTGGCCCGCCATCGAGCGGGCCCTGGACTGGATCGACGAGTACGGCGACGTGGACGGCGACGGGTTCGTCGAATACATCCCGGATCCGCAAGGTCTGACCCACCAGGGATGGAAGGATTCGGAAGATTCCGTCTTTCATGCCGATGGACGGCCGGCCGAGGGTCCCATTGCCCTGTGCGAGGTCCAGAGCTACGTCTATGGGGCAAAGCAGGAGATGGCCGCCGTTGCCTTTCGGATGAACGAGACGGATCGCGCCCGGCAGCTGCTCCAGGAGGCCGAGGCCCTGCGCGAGCAGTTTGAATCCACCTTCTGGTGCGACGAACTGGCCACCTACGCTCTGGCGCTGGATGGCAACAAGGAGCCGTGTCGGGTTCGGACGTCGAACCCGGGGCACGTCCTCTTCACCGGCATGGCGTCCGAAGAACGGGCACGGAGAATTGCTGCCACCATGTTCGAGCGCGATCTCTTCTCCGGCTGGGGCATCCGCACCCTTTCGACGCGCGAGCGAAGGTTCAATCCCCTTTCCTATCACAACGGCTCCGTGTGGCCGCACGATAACGCCGTGATCGGCGATGGATTGGCCCGGTACGGTCATCGACGGGAGGTCGCGCGCCTGCTGCGTGCCTTTTTCGATGCATCGACGTTCGATACGCAGCGGCGCCTGCCCGAGCTATTCTGCGGGCTACGCCGCCGCCGCGGCGAGGGACCGACCCCTTATCCCGTGGCCTGCTCACCTCAGGCATGGTCCGCCGTCACGGTGTTCCATCTCTTGCGCGGATGTCTCGGGCTCGAGGTCGACGCCGATCGGCGACGCCTCACCTTTCGCGATCCTTATCTGCCGGGCTTACTGAACGAAGTGCGCATCGAGCAGCTGAGCGTCGGCGGCACCCACGTCGACTTGCTCATCCGCGGCCGGTACGGATCGGTCAGCGTGAACGTCACGCGGCGAGAGGGTCCGGTTGACGTCGTCATCGCCCGTTAAGCCCAAAGTCGAATTATCCACGTCGTTACCTGGACGGGTACGCCGGCCTGCATCCGTAGCTGTAGGGATGGGTTGTGTGGATGTGGTCATGAGAGGATGTCCTCGACGGGCCCGTCACCGCTGTGTACCCATTTCAGGAAGGGAGGACTTTGTGATGAAAGACATTCTGAACCGCGGCGCCGAACGTCGCAGCCCCGACGCCACCCGATCCGACGACTGGCGCGATGAGGAGCTGGAATCCAGGCAGGGCACGGACGATCGAGACGCGGACTTCCTCGCGGATCGAAACGTTGAATTCGACGACGATCTCGTTGACGATTTCGGGGACGATCGGGACGTCGAGTTCGGGGATGATCGGGACGTCGATTTCCAGATCGATCGTGACCGGCCCGACATTCGGGCCGCCGACCGGGCAGGAATTGGTGCCGGCGCCCACGTCGCAGGCCGCGGGATGGAAGCCGCGAATGGAGCCTTGTTCGCGTCCGATGATGCGCAACGATTCCGTTTGCGATGGACCGAGATCCAGACGAACTTTGTCGACGAGCCCCGGCGGGCCGTTGAGGAGGCTGACGATCTCGTCTCCGAGATGAGCGAACGGATCACCTCGCTCTTCACCCAGAATCGCGAAGAGCTCGAACGGCAGTGGTCGGCGGGTGATGAGGTCTCGACCGAGCAGCTCCGACGCACGCTCCAGAGCTATCGCAGCTTCTTCGAGCGGCTGCTCTCCCTTTGATGGTGCCGTAGCCCGAGCACGATCGGGCGAAGCGCAGCTAGCATCGGGCGGCACATGAAGGCAGCGGGACGAGGGGCGCGGTCGTTGCGCTCTTCGCCGCTGCCTTCGTTTTTGTGGGCGTCAATCTGATCGCGCCGCATCGATCGACGTACGCTCCTCGCCACCTCATCATCCGGGACACTGCTGACGGCTTCGATCCACGGATCGTACATTATCGAGATCAGAATTTTGACCTCCACGAGACCTGGCATCCGCATCAGGTGGACGAAAGCATTATGAGGGTAAGGATCTGGTGGATTGCGGCGCCGGTCATCGTGCTGACAGTAGCCGCGACCGATTGGGCAGCGAAGCGCCCCTCCCCTTCACTCGATGACGAGCCGCGAATTGTGCGGCTTGGCAGCATGTCTATCGACCGCGCGGCCCATCAGGCAACTGCGCTCGCCAGTGGTGAGGTGCTCATC
>Ga0079224_100004899_pt1 | contig 17468 bp, 15 predicted proteins | sample Stecom2015_FD_80414 | JGI IMG/M metagenome (GOLD analysis project Ga0079224, IMG submission 80414) | Agricultural soil microbial communities from Utah to study Nitrogen management - Steer compost 2015 | ecosystem: Environmental > Terrestrial > Soil > Agricultural land | place: USA: Utah...
ATCGTAGTCTGTAATGGAGCCGCAATGAAAGTCACTTATTCCGGCGCACGGCGCATGCGGATCCGGGTCAAGCACGGACAACGTGATGTTGAAGTCGACGGCCGACTGTATGAGCATCCGTCCCAACTGCCCTCCTCCAAGTACACCGATCTTCAGGTTATGTTCAAATACGTTGCTCAAGAATGACAATTAGGCCGAAATTTAACCAGCCCGGGTGAAAGTGTCTACGAAAACCAGGACTTTAACCTGGGTTAACCGGCGGCATGAGTGTTACAGACAAAATGCTATCGCCCACCTCGAGTCGGTGCACGTTTTCGATACCCTCTAGCACTGTGGCGAAGATCGTATACCGCCCGTCCAGGTGCGGCGTGGGAGAATGGGTTATAAACCATTGGGTGCTCTCCGTATCCTTGCCTGCAGACGCAAGCCCTACCGACCCGGTGGCGTACGGTATTCCGCCGAATTCGGATCGTATGGAGTAGTCAGCGCTTCCCCACCCGTCGCCGCGGTTACAACCGCCCTGAACTACAAAATTTGAAACGACCCGATGGAAAGCCTTCCCATTATAGTATCCATCTTGTACCAGGCGCACAAAGTTGGCGACAGAACCCGGCGCAACATCAACATGCAGTTGGAATATCATCTCCCCTTTAGTCGTGGTGACGACAGCCCTCTGATGCGAAGGAATCCGACGGACAAGGCCCCAGTCAATCGGGTGATTAAATGGCCTGTCAATCTCACGGGGATCGCGATCTTCAAAAAAGGCGATCGCCCGTTCTAATGGCACGTACGATTCATAATCGCGCGGAAGCGAAAACTTGTCGCGTGCTGCATACAGGAACGACAAGTCCGTGACAACATCCCGAAAATTGAGTTCTTCGTCAGCCAGCGCATTCGTGAACAATCCGATTACTGCCAGGTCACCCTGGGCGATGCCGCGGGCGTACAAATCGAGAAACATTTTGCGGTCTTCGATCCGCTGCGAAAGCTCTTCATTTAACGCGACAATAACCTGTGCCGCAGCAGTACGGATGGCAGCGATCTCTGTCGTAAACAGTACATCTGATACGAAGTCTAAAGCCTCGCGTCCATCCAGCGCCATCAGCAATGCGGCTTTTTGGTAGGGGTTCGACGCGGCGTTGTAGAGCGCCACAATTTCAGCGTTAAGCTGGGGATCGCCAGAGAGATTCGCCGCCTGGAACAACAGGGCCTGTATGCGCCAATGTGTAGCAGACCGGGCAGCGGCTACGAGTTCTTCGCTGTCACTTGGGTCAGCGACTTTGCCAATAGTGCCCGCAGCCGCGACGCCCACTTGCAGTACAGGATCATTGCAGGCACGAAGTAGCGTAGCGCGTGTACTATTAAATGGGAATGATTCCAGCGCGTTCACTGCATTCACACGAACCCGATAGTCGCTGTCATTGACAGTGGCGTGCGACAGTACTTCCATCGACTGTTTGGAAGGGATCTTACGGAGTGCCCATGCGCTAGCCATGCGCACTTCGGCGTCAGGGTCATTCCTCAGCGCGTAGCTCAACGCCTCAAAGGCATCGTCTATTGCAAGCGTCTTGGAACGCGCAAAAAAATGTGCGGTGCCCAATCGACTCAACTGATCATACTTCGTGTCCAGATATTGTGCGACCGTCGTGTTGATTCGTTTTGGTGTTTCATAACGCAGGCCCAAGCGGTAATACATCCAGGGTATTCCTGCGGAATGAAAGTCCATTTCCGGAATGTCGTTTACGCCCGCCGTCTTGCCGATGGCCTCAAGGAGGAAATACTGGGCAATGCTGTCGCGTTCTTCCGGAAGGGCCCGCAGGAGGAAGTCCGCTGCTTTCGTGCCCCCGGTTTGCCCGAGCGCGAAGGCGGCTGCCCTGCGTACCTCGTCAGTCGCATCGTGGAGGAGATTGCCGAGGCGTTCGGTGGTCAATGTATCCTGTATCGAGGCGAAGGCCATTGCGGCGCGTGCGCGATAGGCTCCGTTGTCGTGGGCGAGATAGTTGTAGAGACTGTCGCTGAGGCGACGGTCCTGGTAGTCGGCAATGCGTACGATAACCTCATCGCCAAATGAATTGACTGGCAACGTTGTCCGGTAGCAGCCAATCAGTGTACTGAAGATGAGGAGAAGCAATACAACCTTACGGCTCGACAAATCAGAAGTAGTTAGGCGTAGACTTCGCTGCATTGACCACTTCGTCGAATTCGATGCCCGCAGATTCAATGGAGTAGAGAAGAAGTTTGATCTCCTTCTGATGAACACGGCCATCGACTTCCGACATTTTATACAAGGTTACAAAGATGCTGAGCTTCTCGTCGCGCGTGCATTCGTTGATGAAGCTGATACCCCTGTTGTATAGTTCGCGTTCGCGCAAGATTCTCACATCGTTCTCGAATTCGAAGTACAGGGGATCCGGAATCTTCTCGTGGTCGCGGACTTTTTTCAGCGCAACAAGCTCGGTTTCGTTGATATCGCCATCGACACCCATCAGGAGGTGTATCAAATACAGTAGTCCGGCGTGATAGGCTTGGTCCATGTATCGAAAGATAGTGCAAACCAATATTTTTTGAAATGGCGACTGCCCGGACGCTGGAAATAGGCTATGACAGCAATTGGAAGACGACCAGCGACGAAATGTAGGCCAGGCCGGTCATGTAAAAAAGCTGGAGCAAGGGCCACTTCCACCCGCCGGTCTCCCGGTATACGACGGCCAGGGTGCTCATGCACTGCATGGCAAAGGTGTAAAAGACGAGAAGGGAGAACCCAACGGCCGGCGTAAATCGCGGCCCCCCTGTTTCTGGATTGATCTCAGCTTTCATCCGGCTTCGGATAGTTGCACTGCCCTCGTCGGCCGAACTGCCGATGCTGTATATCGTGGCCATCGTCCCCACAAACACCTCGCGTGCCGCGAACGACGTGACAAGTGCAATACCGATCTTCCAATCGTAACCCAAAGGCCGGATCACCGGTTCGATGGCTTTGCCAATTACGCCGGCATAGGAATTTTCAAGCTTGTACGCCGCCACCCGGTCTTCCATTTCCTCCTCGGTCAGCGAAAGGGTGCCGGTCTCCTGTGCAACATACTCATCGGCGCGTTTCAGCCGGTCGCCGGGCCCATAACTGGAAAGCACCCACAACACGATCGATATCGCCAGGATGATCTTGCCTGCCTCGAACACAAAGGACCGCGTCTTATCTACCATGGTGTATCCGACGTTCTGCCACCGTGGCCACCGATACGTAGGAAGTTCCATGATGAGATAGCTGCGCTCGCGGACGCGAATGATTTTTTTCATTACCCACGCCGAGAGTATAGCCATGCCGAAGCCAAGCAGGTACAGTCCCATCAGGGCGATTCCCTGGAGGTTCAGTCCGAGCACGCGTTCGTTGGGTACGATCAGCGCGATGAGAATGGTGAACACCGGCAAACGGGCGGAACAACTCATCAGCGGCGTAACAAAAATGGTAATGGTTCGCTCTTTCCAATTGTTGATGGTACGTGTGGACATGATGGCGGGGATCGCGCAAGCTACGCCCGAGATCAGGGGCACGATGCTTTTGCCATTGAGTCCGAACTTCCGCATGACTTTGTCCATTAGGAACACCACGCGAGACATGTACCCGGTTTCTTCCAGTATGGATATAAGTCCAAACAGTATGGCTATTTGTGGAACGAAGATGACGATACCTCCGATGCCCGGTATGATACCCTGTGTTACCAGGTTCGAGAGCGGTCCTGCGGGAAGTACTTGTTGTAACCAGTTGCTCAGTGAAGCGAACGTCTCGTCGATGAAATCCATCGGTACCGTAGCCCAGGCAAAAATAGACTGGAAGATCAGGGCAAGTATGGAAAAGAATATGACGTACCCCCAGATCTTGTGTGTGAGTATACGGTCGATGGCCCGCGACTGGTGCTTCCACGCGTCGTCCGCGGGCTTCAGTGTGATCTCATTAAGCAAGTTCTGAATGTATCCGAAGCGCTGGATAGTCTCGGCGCCCTGAAACTTGCCAGGGAAGAAGCCGTGGCGCGTACGGATCTCTTCGACCTTGTCCCGGTCTTTAGTGGGCAGAAACACGAGGGATTCCGGCTGTTCGAGAAACAAATAGGCTTCGTAATCGTTGTCTACGCCAAGCGTTTCGCGCAGTTCTTTAACCGGAGCCATCACTTCCTCCCGAATGGGAAATATCGGCGACTCATGCGCCTGCACCGGCTGAGTGAGCAATTTCTTTAGCTCGTTAATACCTGTGCCCCGACGCGCGTTGACCGGAACGACGCTCACGCCCAGTTTCGACGAAAGCCGTGCGATGTCTATGCTGATCCCCGCTCGCGCCGCGAGGTCTATCATGTTAAGTACGAGTATGGCAGGCAGCCCGACGTCGATTACCTGCGTCATCAGGAGGAGGCTGCGCTTCAGGTTGGTGGCATCGGCCACGACCACCACAATGTCTGGGGTGCCGGGAGAATGGTGATCGAGGAGAACCTGGGAAACGATACGTTCGTCGAGGCTCCTGGGATAAATGCTGTAGACGCCCGGAAGATCAAGGATTTCTGCTGTCCGCCCGTCGGGCAGATTGCTGAAGCCCACGCGCTTTTCTACCGTAACGCCGGGAAAGTTGCCTACCTTTTGATTGAGGCCGGTAAGGCAGTTGAATAGGGATGACTTGCCGGAGTTGGGGTTGCCGACCAACGCGATCTTCAGCCTTTTCCGGGAGGACATTTGCTCAGCTTATGATGGAAATGGCGGCGGCTTCTTCAAGCCGGATCGAAAGATCGTAGCCCAGTATGCTGACGCAAACCGGGTCGCCCAACGGCGCCTTGAAGTTGAAACGGATTGTAGAACCGGGCAAACAACCCATTTCCATGAGTTTGACCCCAATATGCTGATCCTCAAACCCGGAGATCACCCCTACCTCTCCCGGCTTCATCTCCGCCACATTCCTGAAAGTGGGCCGCATTCTTATTTAGATTAATTTTAAACAAGGCAAAGATATGGGGTAGCGTTCTCCTTTGCAATGTTTTAGCAAAGCTTTGTGTTTTAAGGAATATGGAGAAAAAGAAGACGAAACCCGCGCCCGCGAACAAGGACGAAAAGGACAAGAAAAAGCCCGCAGATTTGCCGCCATCGCATGAATCTGACGAGGAGCGGCCGTTCGACCTTGGGGGATTGCCCGACAGGGACCTGAAGAAGAACCTGGGTGGGTGTGGCTGATCAGATGCCTTCCGCCACGAAAATGCGCCTCACCCGTTCGCTCGTATTCGTGAGAATTTCATAGGGGATCGTTCCAATTCTCTGTGCGACGGCCTCTATGGGCAACTCGGGCCCAAAGATTATCGCCTCGTCCCCTTCCTGAACCGGAATTCCGGTAACATCGACCATTGTCATATCCATACAGACATTGCCCACTACGGGTGCCATTTTTCCATGAATCAGAACTGCTCCACGGCCGTGGCTGAACGCGCGGCTGAATCCGTCGGCGTAGCCAATGGCAAGTGTGGCGATGCGGGCTTCGTTCTCAGTCGTGCCCCTGCGACCGTAGCCGATGGTTTCCCCCGGCCCCACTTTTCTCACCTGTGATACGATCGTTTTGAGACGGGCCACCGGTCTGAGGTCCAGACCAGAACCTGTAGGATCGATACCATACAGTCCGATCCCCAGCCTTACCATATCGTAATGCAAGTTGCCGAGCCGGAGTATGCCTGGTGAATTGAGGATGTGGTAAAGGGGCTTATAGCCCAGCGATCGCGTGATCCGATCGGCCATCTCTTCGAAGCGCCGGGCCTGAAGCATGGAGAATGCATCGTGGGCCGGTTCGTCCGCGCCTGCCAGGTGACTGAAAACGGAACCCACTTCGATGTTCGGATAAGTCCGAAGGATTTCAGTGAGTTCATCCAGGTCGTGAGGCTCGAAGCCGAGCCGATGCATGCCGGTGTCAAGCTTCACGTGAATCGTACAGGGCGTAGCGCTCCCAAGATATCCAACAAGAGAGCGCAGAATGCTTAGGCTGTAAATTTCAGGTTCGAGACGGTACTCACTGATAAGTGAGAAGCTCCCTTCGGATGGGTTCATTACCATGATCGGAACTTCGATGTTGTTCTTTCGAAGTTCCACGCCTTCATCCGCGTAAGCTACGCCCATGTAGTCGACGCGATGGTATTGCAATACATTGGCGATCTCGATGCTGCCACTACCGTATGCAAACGCTTTTACCATCACCATGATTTTTGTGCCGTCGGCGATGCGTGAGCGGAAGTAGTTAAGATTGTGTGCGAGCGCTCCCAGATCGATCTCCATTACCGTACCGTGCACTTTGCGTTGAAGGCGACTCACTATTTGCTCGAAGCGGAACGATCGGGCGCCCTTGATAAGAATAACTTCATCCGAATAATCCGACGCGTCGAATGACGCAAGGAAGCTTTCGGTATCAGGAAAGAACGCCGCATTTGAGCCGAACAGATGCCGGTTACGGCCCATAGCCGGACCGATAGCGACAAAGGAATCAATACCACTGTCGTGGATAAGTTCTGCAACCTGTTCGGAAAGCGCTTCATCGGACAGGCCCGACTGTTGGATGTCTGACAGGATCAGCCGCTTCTTTGTCTTTTGCTTCTGGTTCAGCAGGAACTCGATACTGATCCGGAGACCCATCAGGTCGTTGTTGTACGAGTCGTCGATGATCTCGCAATTGTTGATACCCTCCTTGAGCTCGAGTCGCATAGGTATTGACCGCAGGCTTGAAAGTCGGTCGCGGACAACGGAAGGGTCATACTTCAAATAGAGGAGGAGCGCGACGCAGTGGAGGGCATTCTCCACGGACGCGCGGTCTGAAAAAGGAAGGGTCACCGTGAAACTGTCTCCCGCCCAGCTAATCCTAAAGTCGTTGCCGTGCGTAGGCTTTACGCCCACGTCAGCGTCCTGACCAAACGCCCACGAAAAGCCCCTGAGTCCTGCCCTCTGTATGGCTCTGCGTACCTCGTCGTGGTCAGCACAGTAGATCGTGACTTCACTGTTGGCGAAGAGCTTCGCCTTTTCATCGGCCTTGGCTTCGCGGCTTGCGAAACCTGCATCATGCGCGGGGCCAATGTTTGTGAAAATCCCAATCGTCGGTTGGATAATCCGCTCGAGTCGCGCCATCTCTCCAGGTTGGGAGATTCCCGCTTCGAAGAGACAAAGCTCATCGTTGGGTTGGATGCGCCACACCGATAGCGGAACGCCAACCTGGGAATTGTAACTGCCTGGATTTTTGGTAATGGCGTAGTCTTTTACCAGCAGTTGATACAGCCACTCCTTGATTACCGTCTTGCCGTTGCTGCCGGTGATGCCGATGACCTTTCCCGAAAAACCTTCCCGGTGGGTTCGGGCCAGCGCCTGGAGGGCCTGTAGTGGTTGTTGGACACGGATCACATTGGCGGCAGGGATGCGCGCCAGGTCGACGTCAGTCCCTACAACGAATTGCCTGATCCCCGCATCATAAAGCTCAGGAATAAATTGGTGGCCGTCATACCGTTCGCCGCGAATGGCGAAGAACATCGATCCCTTGGTGAGGATAAGTTTTCTGCTGTCGACCAAAAGGTGGTCAACGGGCATATCCTCACGCAGTTGGAGCACTTCGCCCCCGGTAATATTCTGGACTTGGGAAAAAAACATAGGAACCCCGCTTGAAGCCGAATTTTATGCAATAATCGCCTGCGTCGCGGGCACGAAAGACAATTTTGTTTCCGCAACGGATTGCAGTTTGAGAATAAAATTAGCAATTTGTTCTTGCAGCAGGTTCGTGGTGCACCCCTCTCCAAATTTAATGCAGGTAAATCGTCGGAAAGACCGAATGGTTTACCAGAATTGCTTAGTTTTCTGAAACATTTGTTGGACCGCAATCGTTTCCAAAAGTTGGATGATACCTAAACCGCTCTATTGCCTTTGCCTTGTTGGGCTGCTGTTCTGCCTTTCCCAGGACGTGTTGGCCCAGGAAGCCTATCCGCTCGAGGGCACAGGGCGCGAAATTTACGATGCCCCGCCGGTCGACGGGGAAACCGGTTCCCACCTGAGAATGACCGAGCCGGCTGAGCTGGCCGATGCAGACACCTCCTCCACTGAGACGCGCACTCGTGTTGCTCCCTCGCAGTCCGAAACCAAACAAGGCAGTACGCCCTCCTCCGAAGAATCTGTGCTTGGCTTCAACTTCATCTATTACATCATCCAGAAATTCAAAATGTCGGAAATCGTCGACAAGTAATTTTTTTGATTGGCATTTTTTAGATGCAACATTGTTGCAGTTGTGTTTTCGGCGTTCTAGTATTGCAGGGACGATCGAGCGATGCGGCGAATCTTACCGGTAATACTGCTTTTCTTCCCGGCAACCCTATTTGGTCAACACGCCATTTTCGGTCAGATCACGGACGCCCGCGATTCCACGCCACTGATTGGCGCTACGGCCGTAATCACAGATTTGAGGCGCGGTACGGTCGCGGACCTCGACGGGATGTACTTGCTGGATAACCTTCCGTCGGGATCGTTTCTAGTTGAATTCAAGTACGCGGGGTATGAGTCACGCGTGGAACTTGTCCGAGTGGATGGCAAGACGGAATACAATGTGGCGTTGACGCCAGCGGTCACCGAACTAAGCGAAGTCGTCGTCACAGGCATCAGCCATAGCACGGAGTTGAAGCGAAGTCCCATCCCCGTAACGACGATAAGTCCGGAGGCACTTCGAGAGCGAACGGGAACGAACCTGATCGACAAGATTGCGGGCCACCCGGGTGTTGGTCAGATCACAACCGGCGCGGGGATATCGAAGCCCGTAATTCGCGGACTGGGATTTAACCGTGTCATCGTTCTATACGATGGGATCCGCCAGGAAGGTCAGCAATGGGGCGATGAGCACGGACTGGAAATTGACGAGTTCTCCGTCAACCGGGTAGAGATTATCAAAGGGGCGGGCAGCCTGATGTATGGAAGTGACGGGCTGGGCGGAATCATCAGCCTATTGGCGCCCCATCCGGTTCCGGAAGGCTCGATAGAAGGTCAATGGATCAGCAATTACCAATCGAACAACGGTCTGATAGCCAATAGTCTCTCCGTTGGAGGCAACCAAAACGGATTGTACTGGATGGCGCATGCAACACGCAAGGACGCCCGGGCTTACCGGAACCGATACGACGGACGCGTATTTAATTCAGGATTCAACGAATTCGATCTGGGTGGCACGGTGGGCATGAGCGGCAAATGGGGATACACCCAGCTTCACGTGACAACATTCAACCAGAACCTCGGGCTTCCGGAAGGAGAACGGGACGCGGAGGGTAACTTTGTGCGTCAGGTTGACGAAGGCCAGCAGGTAGTGGAGCGGCCCGTCACACCGGATGAACTGCGCGCGTATTCACTTTATATTCCAAATCAGTCGGTACGCCACGTTAGACTCGCCAGCAATACAAACTATTATCGCGGTGATTCGCGCATTCAACTGGACCTCGGGTATCAACACAATCTCAGGCAGGAATTCGGAAATGTACTTGATGAGGACGAGGAGGAACTTCGCTTCGACCTCCATACAGCGACCTGGAATGCGATCTATCACCTGCCGCCGAAGAAGGAGGTACGAATCTCGATGGGAACAGGCGGAGCGTACCAGAAGAGTATCAGTGGAGGTGAAGCGTTCCTGATTCCTGATCACCGCACCTTAGACTGGGGTATCTTCGCGTTTGCAAAATGGCATCACAACACCCTGGACGTATCGGGGGGGCTACGCTTCGACCGCAGGAGCATTCGGGTTGATCCTTTGTACCTCGATGATCAGGGCAGACCTTCGGATAACCCGGGCGACTATCAAAAATTCTCCGGTGGTTCGCCCGCCTTCTCTAACTATTCGGCAAGCCTGGGCGTCACGGAAGTGCTGAGCCGCGGACTTACGCTGAAAATGAACCTGTCGAGAGGTTTCAGAGCACCCTCGGTGACGGAGTTGCATGCGAACGGCCGCCACGAAGGCTCGCTCCAGTACGAATACGGGAACCCCAACCTTGATGCCGAGAAGTCGTTTCAGATGGACTTCGGATTGAACCTCCAAACGGAGCACGTCACCATTGAAGCTGCGCTGTTCCGAAACGTCATCAACGACTACATCTACCTGCGGAAGCTGGCCGGTCGCGATGGTCTCGACAGCATACCCGATCCGGAGGATCCCGTGCCGGCGTACGGATACACCCAGGGTGATGCCCGCCTTGCAGGGGCCGAACTCACGATTGACATTCACCCCCACCCATTCGACTGGCTTCACTTTGAAAACACGTTTGCTACTGTTCACGCACTCAACATCAGCGAGCGCGCCTTTGACAGTACGCGTTATCTTCCGTTTATCCCCGCGCCCGCCTACCGCGGACAGTTGCGCGCGAATATTAACGTGTTCGGGCGGCGGATATCCGATTCCTTTATCATGCTGGAATTCAGATACACATGGGATCAGAAACGCGTGCTGCTGGAAAACGGAACGGAAACCCCTACGCCTTCTTATTCGATCTGGAATGCGGCGGCTGGTACATCCATTCGAAAAAGGAACTCACAGGATGCTCTGCTGTCAATCTACCTGTCGTTGGACAATATATTTGACGTGGGCTACCAGGATCACCTGAGCCGGCTGAAGTATGCACCGGAACATCCGGTCACTATGCGACGCGGAATTTTTAATATGGGAAGGAATCTTAGCGTCAAACTAGTTGTGCCGTTTGGCGCAAAGTTGGCCGACTGACTCACTGCGGGCTGCCTACTAAAAATCGCTGCACGTCCTCCAGCTGCAGCACGCCCTCGTAATAGGCTTTGCCAAAGATCACGGCGAAAACGCCGATGTCGTTAAGCCGTTTGATGTCGTCTATACCGCGGATGCCGCCACTGGCCAGGACGCAGATTTCGGGAAAACGTCCGATGAGGGCCTCATAAAAATCGAATGCCGGACCTTGAAGCACACCGTCACGCGATACGTCGGTTGACTTGACGTACTTCAGCCCGCGGGAGTAGAAATATTCAAGATGATCGTATAATGTGATCTGCGCCTTGCGCCGCCAACCGCGGTAGAGAAGTTCCTTGGTATTGACGTTGGTAACATCGGCACCCAGCGTAATCTTTTCGCGGCCGTACGAAACGATCCAGGATGCAAACAGCTCCGGATCCAAAACGGCCACGCTGGAGGCCGTAATGTAGGCCGCACCCGCCTCAAAGGCTTTGCTGATATCGCCATCGGTCATGATCCCGCCCGTAAAGTCGACTTTCAGGCTCGTATAAGCCCGGATGGCCTCGATTACGTGATAATTTACCGGTGACCCGGTTTCGGCCCCGTCGAGGTCTACGAGGTGGACCACGTCAATGCCGTGGTCTTCAAACCGCTTGGCGAGGTCGAGTACATTTTCGTCATACGCCTTTTCGCTGGTCGGGTCGCCTTTGCGCATCTTGACCACCCTTCCCTTGCGGATGGCTATGGACGGAATAACCTGGATCATATCGCTAAATTACGAGCCGAGCGCAAAATCATTGCAGCCCGCCGAAAATATTCCCCGGTGAAATGATCCGGTAAGATCCTTGCTGTGGAAATGGCTAACTTGGGCTAAACCCCCATTTTTGCTATGGACATACGAACTCTGTTAGGCCTTATTTTTTGCCTTATCACTTCTGTTGACGCATTTTCGCAGGCTGCACGACGGCGCCTTCCCTCAAGTGTTAACCACCCGGCTATCAATCATTTCGCCCCGTATATGAGCCTGGACGGTGATGCGCTTGTGTTCATTTCCGACAATGCCGAGGATTACATATTGACGCCCTTTTTTAGCTATCGCACGCCGCGCAGCGACTGGCGCCCCCCGGCAGAGCTTCCCCGGACTATTCATACCCGCCTGAACTACCTATGGGGTTATACCTTGAGCCCGGACGGCAAGATCCTGTATTTCTCCACCATCAAAACGCCGGGCGTTGGCGGATACGACCTCTGGATGAGCGAGCGCAACGGCTCGTCGTGGTCGACGCCACAAAACCTGGCGGCCCCCTTGAACACCCGTGCCCACGAGGCGTGTGCCACGTTTACGCCCGATCAGAAGACCGTGTACTTCATGCGCTGCGAGACCATGTCTCAGCGGGAGGCTTCCGGCTGTAAGATCATGATGTCGAAAAAGCAGGCCAATGGCCGGTGGGGAGAGCCCGTTGCTTTGCCTCCTTCCATCAACACGGGAAATGCGCAGGCGCCACGCATTCTGGCTGACGGGGAGACGCTCATTTTTAGCTCGGACCGTCCCGGTGGAAAGGGCGGCATGGACCTCTATGTTTCACGATTCCGCAATGGATCGTGGACTGATCCTGTGCCAATGACGTTCGCGAACACACCCGACGATGATCAGTTTGTTAGCGTCAACGCTAGTGGCAGATATCTGTTGCGTGACGCACCCGGCGATCGGCGGCGGGAAATGGCGGAATTTCTCATCCCGGATCATCTGCGGCCCAAAGGCCTTATGCGCGTAGAGGGTACGATAGCAGGCGCGCCCGCTGCGTACCTTTCCGTACACGATCTTGCTAACGGTAAGCGCATCTTTAACGGTAGGCCCGATGGCCAGGGCTTCTTCAAATTGTACCTGATGGAAGGGTCGACATACGAGCTTTCTATTGACCCCGAGCACGATCGACTTCTGTACTATTCCCAGCGGTTTGATCTCACAGGTGATACGCTCGAACAGATCGTTCGCGTCACACCTCGAATTGCGCCACCAAAAACGGGCGATGAGATACCGCTTGACCTGGTGGAGTTTCATGGAAACACGACCGACCTGACCCCGGCGTCGTCCGCCGAAGTGAAACGGGTCGCGCGCCTGATCCGGGGCAATCCTGACCGGGAGTTTGCCATTAAGGTTGTGATGACCGGGTATGTGGAAGACAGCATACGTTCCAGTCCTGAGCTTATGGAGGTGCGCTATGACTCGGTTTGGACGACGATTGAAGTGCCGGATACAACATATGTCGACGCCGATTCGATGATGGTGCAGGTCCGGGATACCTTGATCGTGCAGCCCGTTTTTCACAACGATCGCACCCAACAACAAGCTGAGGCTGTCGTTAGCGCCCTGGAGGGTCAAGGTGTGCCGAGGGATCGGCTACCGGTCGAAGTGATGGCCTTACCCGGAGACACGAGGGAACTACGCGTGTTCCTTGTGGTTAGGCGTTAACCCCAACTATATCTGGGGGGTCTAAATCGATTTAAGGGCATGGCCCCAATCATCGTTGATAAGAGAAGGGAAAAGCAACGAGCGTTTTGTCCCACATCAGTACCATTTCCACGTCGTCTCCTACCGATTCGAACGTCACCGTGAACTGTTCGATGACGCGGTCTTGGGTCATGGCAGGAACGTCAACTGTGAGCACGTCCCGTGCCGGATCGCGATTGGGTTCGCCTTTGGAGTTGATGCCCCATTGTCCGTGTTCGGAATTGAAAATGATCGTCCACGTGTCCGGTCGTGGGATGGTCCAGAGACTGTACTTTCCCCTCCTGAGGGTTTTTCCTTCGATGATCAGATCGCGGTTCGTTTCGAATGTTGTTGCCTCGTTGGCCCCTGTGCGCCAGACTTCACCGTAGGGCACGAGGCCTCCGAAAATTTCCCGATTTTTTTTGGAGGGGCGGTTGTAAAATAAGGTGACAGTAAGATTGCCCCGTCCAAAGATTACGTAATCCTCCGGGCTTGCCGATTTCTCTTTACGCAGATTGTACTGCATAAAAGCAATAATTGCCAAGATTACGGCGATACCGATGCCAGTAAGTATTATGGCGCGTCTCATTTTGGATTTAACTGTCCGGAGGATTGTTCCGAACTTCTAACATAAAAGGTTTTTGGCTAATCTGTCCAAAAAAATACGGGCGAAATCCATAAGTTTGCACCAAATACTGTACGCTATGGATTGGATGCCCTTCTACATTGTGATTCTGTTGTTCATTATGGCCATTGTGGCACCCTGGGTAATTCCCAACAGCAAGATTAGCGACAATAAGCACGACAAGGAGTATTAACCCGAACCGGGATTAATGAACGTCTGTGTCTTCTGCGGTTCCAGCCTGGGAGACAATTCGGTTTTTCAAGATACAGCCGAGTCGCTCGGTGCGAGCTTTGCCGGGGCCGGCATCACGCTGGTTTACGGGGGTGGCAACATCGGTCTGATGGGCGTCCTCGCCAACGCCGTTATGCGTGGTGGCGGGGATGTGATCGGCATTATTCCCGAATTCCTGCTAAAACGCGAAGTGGGGCACCGGGGCCTCACCCGTCTTGAGGTAGTGCAGTCGATGCACGAACGCAAGCGCCGGATGGCGGAACTTGCCGACGTTTTTGTCGCGCTGCCGGGCGGCTGGGGCACGCTGGAAGAGTTGGCGGAAATTCTTACGTGGAATCAATTGGGGCTGATTGCCCGGCCTGTATACCTTCTGAACTGCGACGGCTTTTACGATGCTCTTGTCGACCAGATGTCTAAAATGGTCTCGCACGGGTTTTTGTCGCGCGAAAGTTTCAACCTCATCAGTATCGTGGATAACCCTTCGGAACTCGTCCGGAGGCTGCGGTCATAAACAGAGCGATCGGTTATCCGATAAATCTCTAAATTGTTGGGTCGACGCAGTATGTTGAAAAGGCTCACCATCTTCTTTGCAGGGTTTCTTTTTGTCTCCACCCTCTCCTTCGCGCAACGGCCCCTCGGCTTTGTGCTGGAAGAAGGCAGGCGGAAAGTTCAGATCCCCTTTGAGCTGCGGAATAATCTGATCATCGTTCCTGTTGTCCTCAACGGCATGCTGCCGCTCAAATTCGTAGTCGACACAGGCGTACAAACAGGGATCCTCACGCAAAAGGCCTTTAGCGACATACTTAACCTTCCCTATTCCAAGAAATACATCATCGCGGGGCCTGGCGGCGAGGGTTTTGTGGAGGCTTACATCACGAACAACGTTTCCCTGGATCTGCCTGGCATCCACGGGACCGGACATGCGCTGCTGGTGCTGAACGAGGATTACCTGGAACTGCGAAACTACCTGGGAACCGACGTTCACGGGATTCTGGGATATGAATTGTTCAGTCGGTTCATTGTCGAGATCAACTATGAAAAGAAGCTGTTGATCGTATCCTCCCCTACGAACTTCAAACCGAAGCGCCGCTACAAGAGGGTTAAGATAACGGTGGAAGACACCAAGCCTTACATTACTACCGATGTAGTGCTGGCCAACGGGGAAGTAATACGCGCCAAACTCATGATGGATTCCGGTGCAAGCCATGGCCTGCTGTTGGAACCGCAGTCGGATCCAAGAATTACGGTGCCCGCCAAATCCGTAAGCAGCCAGATAGGGCGAGGTATCGGTGGAGCCATCATGGGGAAGGTGGGGCGTGTACGTTCCCTAAAAGTGGGAGAGTATGTGCTCGAGGAACCTATCGCGAATTTTCCGGACCCGAACAGCTACATGGATAGCCTGAAGATCGGGAAGACGGCACGGCACGGAACTATCGGAGGTGAGATCCTTAGTCGATTCAACATCGTATTCAACTTTTCGAAGGAGGAAATTTTTGTGAAGAAGAATTCTTCGTTCAAGAAGCGATTCTATTACAACCTCAGCGGACTTATCGTCAAGGCGATCGGATCCAATCTCAATACCTTCGAGATACAAGAGGTACGCGACCTGTCAACTGCGCATCGGGCGGATATCAGGGAAGGCGATCTCATCCTCTCTATCAATGGAATTGCAGCGAATACCCTTGACCTCAACCAGGTATTGGGGTTGCTCAGCACAAAGCCGGGAAAAAAGATCAACCTGCAAATCAACCGCGAGGGTCAGATCCTGCGAAAAACATTCAGACTGGAAGATGCTATCTGATCAAGCGCCGGCGAGTTGACGCTTACGCATATTGTATGCCTTGTAGAGAAACAATTGCGTACGCCGAGACTTGATGGAATTCTTAACCGTGTTGAGAATCGATTCGGTGGAAATGTTTTGCTTCAACACATAATCGAGGACACTGGACGAACCGTGGCTTTCTTCGTAGTTCGAATTCTTGAGCACGGTTACCGGGATGTCCTTCGTCTTTTTGTTCGAGGCAAGAGCCTCTAGTGCCTCTGTTAGTTCAGCACGACCGATGTTGTCATCGATCAGAATATAATTTGGCCTGAAACTCGAAAGTCTCTCCAGGAGACTCTTGACGTCGAAAGCGATCTCCGTAACGATCTTATTTCCGGGAATCATTTGCACCTTATTCAGTATCGAACTCAACTCAATCGGGTTGTTGCCGACAAGCAACAGGTGCAGCGATTCGACGGCCCGCACGGGAACTAGGGTAGTGGTTTCCATAAGCCAACTAATTAAAGCCAATTAAAGGCTGATCCACGTAAGAACAGCGTAATAAATAAACGCAAATTTTACCAAATTGTTTCCGGTCAGGATTGACGGCTGACACAGTTTTCGAACCGTTCATCGAGGCCGGCGACTACCCATTGCAATTATAGGGCCACAGGGCGATGAAAAACGCTGTAATCATTGGCGGAGGCCTCGCAGGCCTCGTAGCCGCCATCCAAATGGCGCGGTGTGCGATTCCCTGTCTTGTGATTGAAAAAAATCAGTACCCCGCACATAAAGTTTGCGGAGAATATGTCTCAAATGAGGCGCTGCCATTTCTCAATTCGGTCAATTTGCTCCCCAGCCATTTTGACCGGTTTCCCAAAATTGAAAAGTTTCTCCTTTCGGCACAGGGCGGTAAATCGATACAACTTTCGCTCGACGTTGGTGGATTCGGAATCAGTCGTTACTGTTTCGATAGTCACCTTTATGCAGCAGCGCTCTCCGAAGGCGTCGAATTTCTACTCAACACGGTTGTCCGCGACGTAGTGTTTAGTGGGAATCGCTTTACCGTCCATTGCGGCGACCAATCGGTGGAGGCAGACGTGGTGATCGGCGCGTTTGGCAAACGATCACGTATGGACGCAAGCCTGCAACGTTCGTTTATGCGGAAGCCTTCACCCTGGCTTGCCGTGAAATATCATGTGGAAACAGAATTTCCGGACGACACCATTGCGCTTCACAATTTTCAGGGAGGCTACTGCGGCGTAGTGCGTATCGAGGACGGAATCACTAACCTCTGTTATCTCGCGAAACGCGGCCGCATGAAAGAATCAGGAAGTGTCGAGGCATTGGAGCACCAGATCAGTCGTGAGAATCCATGGCTGGAAAGATTGTTTTCCAACAGCAAACGACGGTTCGACCGTCCCCTCGTCATTAATGAAGTCTCGTTTGAAACCAAGGCGCCCGTGGAGCAACGTATTCTAATGGCTGGAGATGCTGCTGGAATGATTGCCCCTTTGTGCGGAAACGGTATGGCGATGGCAATACACAGCGGTAAGCTGGTCGCGGAAGCGGCCGTTCGCTATTGCCGCGGAGAACTTACGCGAGGTGAGATGGAGGCGTCGTATGCCGCCAGGTGGAACAATGA
>Ga0079224_100004900_pt1 | contig 17468 bp, 11 predicted proteins | sample Stecom2015_FD_80414 | JGI IMG/M metagenome (GOLD analysis project Ga0079224, IMG submission 80414) | Agricultural soil microbial communities from Utah to study Nitrogen management - Steer compost 2015 | ecosystem: Environmental > Terrestrial > Soil > Agricultural land | place: USA: Utah...
ACAAAATTATCTATGGTTAAACCATAACGAGTTGCATGTGCATACGATAATTGCCAAACACCTTTACCTCCATTTTCACCATGATAGTATGGGTTTAATGCCGAAATGGCTGCTGGTAAATATTTTAGCTCTTTAGGAAGATTGTTTTCATTTAGAATTTTCTCAATAACTGGGAAATATTCATTCCCAATAGCAAAAAGAAGTTCTGTATTTTCAGCTTTATAATAGGTGAAATATTGAGTATAGTCGCGCACCGACTTAACATTATTATGAGGGAAGCCATCAATATTTTTCAAGAAAGCTTTTTCTCTTTCTTCATGGCTACAAGGTACTAAACATGCGCTTTCGCAAAGAACATCACTTTCAATATTTCGGTTTGAAAGCAGAGGGTTTTCATTCAATTTTTCAAAACAAGACACCTTAATATTGGCCACTAGGCTATCTTCCCTTGTAGCAAACAATTGAATCGGCAGAAGAATAAATATGAAAAGGATGAAATTTCTCATTAGAAGAAGCAAGTTACTACATATAGCTATTTGAAGTTTTTTATTTTTAAAACTTTAACAACATTAATATGTTAGTTCTTGGATTAAATTCTTTTAAGGAAGGGTGATAAAGCTTTTTCCCAACGCGCATATCCAGTGTCGTTTAGGTGTAACATATCTTTTCGGAACAGCGAGCTATCTGGGAGTCCATGAACATTATTTAATGGGGTATTAAAATCGATATAAATAAAATTACTATCATTTTGTCCCCAATTTTTCACTTTGGAATTCATCTCTTCAAATTTAGTAGCATAAGCCATTCTGCTTGGAGAGTTTTTAATGCTTAAATAAAATAATTTAACATTAGGATTATCTTTTTTCAGACGAGTTGCAAATTTTTGAAAGTCAGAAAACACGCTGTCGACAGATGCTAAATTGTGAGCTAAATCATTTTCTCCACAATAAAAAATAACATTGTTGGGGTGGTATTTCTGAACTATTCTAGGGTAATAATGATTCAATTCGGCAATAGTTGCCCCACCAAATCCTCTATTTAAAGAAGTAGAATTTGGAACTAGAGTAGTACTATTTTTCCAAAGACGTATAGAAGAGCTTCCAACAAAAAGAGTTCCATGAGTAGTAAAACCATTGTTATTGTCGCTTAATTCGAAGTTTTCAATTTCCTTTTCGAATCTATCTAACTTACCAATAAGTTTAAGAGTATTGACACCTGCTACAGTCTTAACCGTATCGGTAGGAGGAGCTGCTTCAACTCTTTGTATAGAGGGTTGACAAGAAGTAAGGCTTAAGCTCAAGCTCAGACTTATGATGGTGTGCAACATGCTATTTTTAAATTTTATTTTCTGTAACGTATGAAGCATAAGAAAAGTTTAAAAAATAACACTTTTTTAAAGTAAATCTTTCAATTTAAACTTCATAATAACAGGTTGGTGGTCGCTGTATTTGAAGTTTAAATCAATACCTTTTACAGAAGTAATTTCGACATTAGGAGAAGTTAGGAAGAAATCTATGACAATTTGATCAGTTTTTTCAGGATCAAATGGGGTTTCTAATTTACGATTTGTAGGAGTTAATAAATCCACCCCCCAATTCCAACCAGCTTCAGGGAAATCTTTATCTACAGCAATTTGAGCAATGGCATCTTTTTGTTTCATTACTGGAATTGTGTATCCTGGAGGGTATTGGTTCCAATCGCCACCCACAATTACGTAATTACCTTTAGCATATTGCTCAAGTATTATGCTTTTCAGTTTTTCCATTTGTTCTTTTTTCACGGTACCGTCGTCATAAGCACTTAAATGCATGTTAATGACAACGAGCTCTTTTCCGTTAGGAAGAGGGTAGCTAGATTCTAATAAACAGCGGTCTAACATAAATAAACCTATAGGCCAAGATGCATCAGGAGTAAGTGCAATGCGTTGGTTTAAGGTAGAGCTATAATTACTCATCGACATAATACCTGCATAACATTTGCCATAAGGATTTCCGATAGGTTGAGGCACGAAAGGAGAATCGTAATTTACAGCAAAAAGTGCGGTTTTATTAGGTAATTTTTCTTTAAATACCTGGGTTTGGTCTTTGTAATAAGTTCTTCTAGAATCTTTATCAACTTCTTGAAGGATAAAGAAGTCGATAGAATCGTTTTCGACTAAGAAGTTACTAATACCATCTTCGTTTTTCTGAGTAATTTCTTCAGATTGGCGAACTCCAACCCCACCATCGAAGAAGAAATCGCTTTCTTCGCCAAGTCCGGCGTAACCAATATTCCAAGTTAGAATTGAAAATTCGTCTTTAACTATGCTAACAGTTGGGTTATTCCCGAAGTTTTCTACGTTTTCGATAGGTTCTGGTTTGTAGTCTAGGCAAGTCAGAACAATCAAGAAGATCAAGAAAAATAGGATGATAGTAGCTAAAAAAGCTAAGGTTGCTTTAAGCAATTGAATAATTTTCTTCCTCATAAATTTACAGATGGAAATTAGAACAAGTATACGGATTTTATGGGCATTAGGTTAGATTAATATTTATTTAACTGGTTTTTAGGAAGCTATAAACTTGCATTCGAGTAAAAAATCACTATCTTCGCACCCCTTTTTATAAAAGATATGAGAAAAAATAATAGCTCTCCAAAGTCGGGAGATTCAAGAGGAGCAAAAGGGAAGCGTGGAAATAGCGCTTCAGACAAGCCCAATTTGGGCAAAGGTGGCTCTAAAAAGGGTTCTACATTTACAGAAAATCGTAAGAATGTTGCCAAGGGTAAGAAATTAAATTCACCCAAGACTGAGTTTGGCAAAGAAGAAGGTACTTTTTCAAAGAAAAAATTTAGTAATAATGAGCGTGGGTTTAAGACTAAACCTGATGCTAATAAGTCATATTCGAAATTTAAATCTTCAAAACTTAAATCTGAGGAGTTCAATTTAGGTGCAGAATTTGCTGCACCGAGAGAGAATAAAGGAGGATTTAAGAGAAGACCATTGAAAAAATCGCGTGAATTTGACGGAACTACGGCCAAAACTGCGAGTACTAAGAATCCTTCTGTTTTAGCTGAGAGCGGAATTCGTTTAAATAAATTTATTGCCAATAGTGGGATATGTTCTCGTCGTGAGGCAGATGTATTTATAGAGCAAGGTGTAGTTAAAGTTAATGGAACCATAGTTACAGAACTTGGCTATAGAGTACAACCAGGCGATGATGTACAATTCGACGGTAAGTATATACGTCCGGAGAAGCCGGTTTATTTATTATTGAATAAGCCAAAAGATTATTTAACGAGTATGTCGGATGATCGTGGTCGTAAAACGGTGATGAATCTGATAAAAGATGCTTGTAAAGAGCGCGTATTCCCAGTTGGGCGTTTAGATAGAAATACTATGGGTTTATTGCTATTTACCAATGATGGTGAGTTAGCAGATAAATTAATGCACCCAAGAAAAAGTATAAAGAAAATCTATATGGCCGAGTTAAATAAGAACTTTAAAGAGGAACATATAGATGCATTGCGCAACGGAATTATGTTAGAGGATGGATTTTTCAAACCTGATGTAGTTGAGTACGTTGTAGAGAAAGGAAAAATTGAAAAAGCGAAAATTGGAGTTGAAATTCATAGTGGCAGAAATAGAATAGTAAGAAGAATGTTTGAGCATTTTGGATATCAAGTTGTGAAGTTAGATAGAGTAATGTATGGTGGTTTGACGAAGAAAAACTTATTAAGAGGGAAGTGGAGATTCTTGACAGATAGCGAGATAGCTCATTTAAAGATGTTGTAATTAAGAGAGCTGTCTATTTTAGAATAGAGATTAAAAAAATTATTGAAAAAGCTATATGAGAAATCGTATAGCTTTTTTCTATGGTAAAATAGCTTAATTTTTTTCTTTATTAAACGAATATTTCCGTTATTTTGCAAAAAAAATGGAAGGTTAACATACCATGGATAAATTTTCATATACCGGAAATGGCGATCCTGTCGCAATTGAAGGGCTTTACGAGCAGTATTTACGCGACCCGAAATCAGTAGATGAGACTTGGCAACAATTCTTCGAGGGTATTGAATTTGCAGGAAAGTATTTTCCTCAAAAGCCAGGTTCTGGTGGTTCGGGTGAAGAATTCCCAAAAGAGTTTAGAGTGGTTAACCTAATAAATACCTACCGTACACGTGGGCATTTATTTACTAAAACGAACCCAGTTCGTCAGCGTCGTTCTTGGGGGCCACCAATTACTATTGAATATTTTGGTTTACAAGCAGCAGATCTTGAGCAAGAATTTGATGCTGGTAAAGAAATAGGCATTGGTAGAGCTAAATTAAAAGATATTATTACCCATTTGGAGCAAATTTATTGCAATACTATTGGATTTGAATTCATGTATTGCCGTGTTCCAGAAGAGGTTGAATTCATAAAAAATCGCATCGATGTTCTTAAAAATGGTAATCCAATTACTAAAGAAGAGAAACTTCGTGCGTATGAGAAATTATCTCAAGGAGTTTTATTTGAGAAATTCCTAGGCAAAAAATTCGTGGGTCAAAAACGTTTCTCACTTGAGGGTGGCGAAGCTTTAATCCCAGGTTTAGATGCTTTAATTTCGAATGGTAGTGCGCTTGGTATTGAGAAATACTACGTTGGTATGGCTCACCGCGGTCGTTTGAACGTTCTTGCAAACATTTTCGAAAAACCATATGAGGATATTTTTGTTGAGTTTGAAGGACATGAATACGACGATGATACCGTAGCTGGTGACGTTAAATATCACTTAGGTTATACTCGTTCAATTACTACCGAAGCAGGCAAAAATATAACTTTAAGTTTATTACCCAATCCATCACATTTAGAAACAGTAGCTGCTTTAGTTGAAGGTATTTCTCGCTCAAGCATCGATGCTGAATTCGGAGGAGATGGTAAAAAAGTTTGTCCAATCGTAATCCATGGAGATGCCGCCATTGCCGGTCAAGGTATTGTATACGAAATTGCACAAATGCAAAGCCTTGAAGCATACAAAACTGGAGGTACCGTACATATCGTAATTAATAACCAAGTTGGTTTCACTACTAACTATACCGAAGCACGTTCTTCAATTTATTGTACAGATATTGCTAAAGTTACTGGTGCGCCGGTATTCCATGTAAATGGTGATGATACAGATGCGATGATATTTGCTATGAAATTAGCTTTAGAATATCGTCAGCAATTCAATAAAGATGTGTATATCGACTTATTATGTTACCGTAAATTCGGGCATAATGAAGGTGATGAGCCAAGATTTACACAACCTCAGTTATATAAAAGTATTGATGCACACCCAGATCCAAGAACTATTTATGTTCAAAAATTGATTAAAGATGGTGTAATTGATGCAGCGAAAGCAACGGAGACTGAAAATACATTCAATGAATTATTAGAAGCACATTTAACTCGTTCTAAAGAGCGTACTAAAGCAAGTATCCGTAATTTCTTACCTGATCTTTGGAATGGTTTCCACAAGGCTACTCAAGAAGAATTTGAAGAGTCGCCAGAGGCAAGTTTCGACTTGTCAGAATTGAAAGATTTAGCGGAAAAAATTTCGAGTTTAAGTCCAGAACTTAAGTATATCCGTAAGATTCAAAAAATCTATGATGACCGGGCGAATATGGTTAAGAATGGCACCAATTTAGATTGGGCAATGGGTGAGTTATTAGCATACGCTACATTATTAACTGAAGGTCATCCAGTTCGTATTTCAGGTCAAGATTCAATTCGAGGCACCTTCTCACACCGTCATGCTATAGTTAAGGCAGAAGACAGTGAACAAGAATATTGTCCATTAAACAATTTAGGTAAACCACAAGCTAAATTCTCGATTTATAATTCTCATTTAAGTGAGTATGCAGTAATGGGTTTTGAATATGGATATGCTTTGGGTACACCAAATGGTTTAACTATATGGGAAGCGCAGTTTGGCGACTTTGTGAATGGAGCTCAGATAATCATAGATCAATATTTAACTGCAGCAGAAGATAAATGGACAACTCAAAATGGTTTGGTATTATTATTACCACACGGTTTTGAGGGCATGGGAGCAGAGCATAGTAGTGCACGTTTAGAGCGTTTCTTACAATTATGTGCTGAATTAAATATTCAAGTTGTAAACTGTACAACTCCTGCAAACATGTACCATGTATTACGTCGTCAATTAAAACGTAATTTCCGCAAACCATTAGTTATCTTTACACCTAAATCGTTATTAAGACATCCTAAATGTATTTCTTCATTAGAAGATTTAGCTACGGGTAAATTTAAAGAGGTATTAGACGATACAATTAGTGCTGATAATGTAGAGAAAGTGGTGTTCTGTTCTGGTAAGTTATACTATGAATTATTAGCTCAAAGAGAAGCTACAAATGATAGTAAGACAGCTATAGTTCGCTTAGAGCAATTGTACCCATTCCCAATGGAGCAAGTAACTGCTATTAGAGATAAGTATGTGAAAGCAACGAAATGGATTTGGGCACAAGAGGAGCCAGAGAATATGGGAGCATGGTGGTATATTCGCGGTCAGTTTACGAATAAAGCTTTACGCGATTTAGATTTAGAATATGTAGGTCGTGAGGCTAGCGCTAGTCCAGCTACCGGTTCACCTGCAAAATCTGCAAAAGAGCAACAAGAGATTTTAAGTAAGATATTTCAGAAATAAAAGCATATAACATAAACCGCCTAAGGGCATAAAATTTTAAACATGGCATTAGATGTTGTAGTTCCATCACCGGGAGAATCAATCAGTGAAGTCGAAATTGCTAACTGGATTAAAAAATCTGGTGAGTATGTACACAAAGACGAAGAAATTTGTGAAATTGATTCAGACAAAGCAACCTTAACAGTAAGTGCTGAGGCAAGCGGAGTATTAGAAATTCTAGTTGACGGCGGAACTGTTGAAGTTGGTGCTGTTATTGCACGTATCGACACTTCATCTGCTGCACCAGAAGGTGCTGCTAAACCAGCTGATGCGGCTCCTAAAGCTGAGCCAGCTGCTAAAGTTGAAGCTCCAAAGGCTGAGCCAGCTGCTCCTGCTGCTAGCGATTCTTACGCGAAAGGTACTCCATCTCCTGCTGCGGCTAAAATGATGGCTGAGAACAATATTGCAGCAAATAATGTTGCAGGTTCTGGTCCTGGTGGTCGTATCACTAAAGCGGATATTATCCAATTTATGTCGAGCGGTTTATCGGCTAACGCTATCTCTGTAGTAGGATGGCAAGGTGGACGTAACGAAGAACGTAAGAAAATGACCGCTCTTCGTAAGAAAATCTCTCAACGCCTTGTTTCTGTGAAAAACGAAACAGCGATGTTAACTACTTTCAATGAAGTCGATATGACTGCATTGATGAATTTACGCGCTAAATACGGAGAAAAATTCAAAGAAAAATATGGAGTTAGCCTTGGTTTCATGAGCTTCTTCACTAAAGCAGTTACCGAAGCTTTATATCATTATCCTGCAGTTAACTCAATTATCGACGGCGAAGAGCAAATCTTCCATAACTATGTTGATGTAGGGATTGCTGTTAGTACACCTAAAGGTTTAATGGTGCCTGTTTTACGTAATGCTGAAGGTATGAAACTTCACGAAATAGAAGCGGGGATCAAAACTTTAGCTATCAAAGCTCGTGATGGTAAAATTTCTGTAGACGAAATGACTGGAGGTACATTCACAATTACTAATGGTGGTGTATTCGGTTCCTTAATGTCTACTCCTATTATCAATCCTCCTCAAAGTGGTATCTTAGGTATGCACAAAATCCAAGATAGACCAGTAGCTATTAATGGTAAAGTTGAAATACGTCCTATGATGTACCTTGCATTCTCTTACGACCACAGAGTTATCGACGGTAAAGAAAGCGTTGGTTTCTTAGTGAAAGTAAAAGAAATGATTGAAAACCCAGAATTAATGCTATTCGGAGGTAAAGAACCTTCTCAAATCCTTGTTGGATTATAGTAGAATTTTTTAATTTTATTTTTTATGTAAGTCGTCTCATTTGGGGCGACTTTTTTTATTCAATTTTTTTGAATTAAAAATTAATTCAATTTTGTGATTAAAATTATCTATTTGTGAGAATTTAATATCTTTACCAATAAGTTTCCCCCTTTATAATGTCAACAGAGAGCAAATTATACCAACTCTTGAAGTGCCTTAATGACCTTGAAATTAAACGTTTCAGGAATGTGATAAAAAAAGGCCATTCTCCAGAACGCCTAGTTCTGCTTGAAATTCTACTGAAAAGTTTAAAAGCCAAGCAAGAAGAACCCGATAAATCATTAGTATACGAAAAAGTCTTTAAACAAAAATATTCAAAGGATAAGGATTATCTTATCAGAAATGAATACAGGCTTATTTCAGACGATTTGGAAGCTTTCTTGGCCAATAATCCTATAGATTTTGATTCAGAATTAAGACTGCAATTAAATTATTTGAAAAGACTTTTATTGGCTGGAAATTATCATCTATTTCTTATAGAAAAACAACAAATTATAAAGCGATTTGGAGCTTATCCTAATTTATTCTCAGATTTGGAATGGATGGAAGAGAGTTATACTTCACGCTTTCGATTGATGAATCCTGATATGATTTATGAATATGTCTCTAAGATTGAAAATTTAGAGAGAAATATGAATGGGTTGAATGAGTTTTATAAGTCTGAAATTCAACTTCGTAAATCTTATGCAGAGCGTGTACTAAGAGGATATGCAATAAAAGATACAGTTAAACTTGAAGAAATTAAAGAAATTTCTGAGGAGTTTAATGCTGATATTGAGTACAATAGGCTTAAGTCGAAACAATTTCAGCAATTTGGTTTAGAGAGAATAAAAACACTAAAAAAGATGGAAGAAATACTTCCTAAGTGTAAATTTTTATTTGAAAAGGAGCAATTTTTCTCAGCTGCTTCTATTCCATTGGAATGGATGTTAGCGGGTAATTATAAAGAATCAATCTTGGCCTATGAAAAGGCAATGAAGATTGAAGGGTTCGATCAATCTAAGGTCTTTCTATCAGGAGCCTTATTCAATTATTTAAGTGTACTTAATAAGGCTGGTGAATTTAAAAAATTCGAAGAATTACATAGTAAATACAGTAAATATATAGAAAGTTCGCCCTACCAATTTAGAACAGCTTTATTGCGTGCTATGGTACTCTTGAATATGGAGAATTATAGGAAGGCTCGTTCGGTAATGCGCGATGCTAAATTAGAAGACAAATCATCTGATTATTTTTATCTAAAAGTACTCTTTATTTGCTGCTTAATAGGGGAAGGCGATTTAGTCTCTGCTAAAAACGATTTAGATAATTTTAATCGTTTAATTAAAGCCAATAATGCGTCTAAGAATTACCATTATGCTGCTTACGTATTAAAGCATGCAATTAAGTGGAAAGAGAATCCGAGCGAAGCTAATTTGCAGAAATTACACAATGCCATCTCGGAGGAGAAAAACGATCCAGAAAAAGGACACGATTTATCTCCTATAAGATGGGTTGCAAAAATATCTGGTTATAAATACTAGTTATTGCGACTATTATATTTTTCTACGGCGTAAGCTAGGTCTATATGTAGCTTTTTGCCATGATCAGTAGCTTGGTACATAGCGTCTGTCATAATACGCTCGCATATACCACGTAACCCACGTGCACCTAATTTAAGCTCAATTGCTTTTTCAACAATAAAGTCATAAACTTCTTCATCGAAAGTAAGTGTTACACCATCAATTTCGAATAAACGTTGATATTGGCGAACTAAAGCGTTTTTAGGTTCGGTCAATATACGTTTTAAGGTTTCTGGTGTAAGAGGATTTAAGTGAGTAATAATTGGCAAACGACCAAGTAATTCAGGAATTAATCCAAATTGACGTAAGTCGGTTGCAGAAACGTATTTAAGAAGATTGGTGAAATCAATAACCTCACGTTGAGATTTAGTTTTGAAACCTAATTTTTGGTTATTTATACGATTTGCAATAATTCTGTCGATTCCTTCAAAAGCTCCACCACAAATAAAAAGGATATTTTTAGTTTCAATTTGAATGAGTTTTTGATCAGGATGTTTACGGCCACCTTGAGGGGGCACACCAACAACAGAACCTTCAAGAAGTTTTAATAAGCCTTGTTGTACACCTTCGCCACTAACGTCGCGAGTGATAGATGGGTTATCGCTTTTACGAGAGATTTTATCAATTTCATCGATAAAAACGATACCTCTTTGCGCTGCTTCTACGTTATAATCGGCGGCTTGTAAAAGTCGAGTAAGAATAGTTTCTACGTCTTCACCTACATAACCAGCTTCTGTAAGTACAGTAGCATCAGCAATGCAGAAGGGAACATTAAGAGTTTTAGCTATAGTACGAGCCAATAAAGTTTTACCTGTACCTGTTTCACCAACGATGATCATGTTAGACTTTTCAATTTCAACGTCATCTTCTTTGGTTTTAGGCTTAGCTTGAAGGCGTTTATAATGGTTATAAACGGCAACAGCAAGAGATTTTTTAGCATCGTCTTGTCCGATGATATATTGATCTAAGAAGGCAGTAATTTCTTTAGGAGTTTTAAGGATGAGTTCTTTATTTTCTCCGATGCTTTTAACTGGGGGAACACCCATCATGTCGCGTACCATGGTATTGGCTTGCATAACACATTGGTCACAAATAAATGCATTCATGCCACTAAGTAGCATACCTGCTTCAGAATCAGGGCGGCCACAAAACGAACAATGCTCATTATTTGAAGTTTTCTTCTTAGACATAATTGAATTTTATTAAAGCGAGTGCAAAGGTAAGATATTAGCCATATTTAGGAGATTAATATCTTTTTTAATGATAAAAAAAGCCGCTTTTTTTAGGAAGCGGCTCGAAAATTATTTTGAAGGTTTACGTTCTAGAACTTCGTCTATCATGCCGTATTCTTTAGCTTCAGGAGCTTTCATCCAATAATCGCGATCACTATCTTTCCAAACGGTATCGTAGTCTTTACCGGTATGGTGAGCGATAATTTCATAAAGTTCTTGTTTTAACTTTTGAATTTCGCGTGCAGTAATTTCGATATCAGAAGCTTGACCTTGAGCACCCCCAAGAGGTTGGTGAATCATGATACGAGAGTGTGGGAGAGCAGAACGCTTTCCTTTTTCGCCAGCACAAAGTAACACGGCGCCCATACTTGCTGCTAAACCAACACAAATAGTACTAACATCGCAATTGATGTATTGCATAGTGTCGTAAATTCCAAGTCCAGCATAAACAGAACCACCTGGAGAGTTCATGTAGATTTGGATATCTTTATTCGCATCAGTACTTTCTAAGAATAGTAATTGAGCTTGAATTATATTCGAAATATAATCGTCGATTGGAGTACCTAAGAAAATAATACGATCCATCATTAATCTCGAAAACACATCAACCTCACGGAAAGGCATTGGGCGTTCTTCAATAACAGTACGGGTCATATCGCTCACTTGCGACATGTATTTTTCAATGTGCATACTGTTGAATCCGTGATGCTTTACGGCATATTTTTTGAATTCGTCTTGAGGAAACATAAATTTAAAGTTTTATTTATGGAGTGAAGATAATAATGTATTTCCAAAAATTCATCTTCCTATCCAGTTTGGAGCGTTAAATTCCTATTAAAGCAAGTTAATAGCAATAAAAAACCCCGATTTAATCGGGGCTTCTATGTTTTATGCGTTATTCTCTAATTTGAAAAATGATTTGTAATCAATCTTTTCTGATTTAGTTTTTACTAAACCTTTGAGGTGATTAAGAACTTTTTCTTCAGCTAAAGAAGCTGCAATGCGCTCATATTCTTGTCTGTTTTGAAGTACATTAGCAACGATAGCTTGAATTCTTTCTGCATCGTCTAATGGCATACCCATTTCAGCTAAGCGGCTTTTTACCATAGCTTCAGCGCGGTTATTAATCTCTTCTTCTGTAATTTTATAACCATTTTCATCGCTGATTTTTTTGCGGATAACTTCCCAACGAATTACATCGATAGAGTTTGCAAACTCTTCTTCTATTTGCTCTAAAGTCTTTTTACCTTCTTCTTTAATTAACATCCAACGTTTTAAGAAATCAGCTGGAATGTCGAATTTATGTGTTTCAAGGATTTTAGCACGGATATCGTTTAATAAACGGAAATCAGCTTCAACTTGAGCATCTTTTTGTAAGATGTTTCTTAATTCATTTTTGAATTCTTCTTCTGAGTTGATTTTACCTGGACCAAATAAGTTATCGAAAAACTCTTGGTTCATTTCAGCTAATTCCATACGGTTAGCTTTTTCAACTTTGAAAACTAAAGAGGCATTTTTCTCAGCTAATTCTTCTTTTTTAAGACCTAAATAGATTTCAGCAGAAGCTTCGTCTTTATAAGCATCAAGAGGATTAACTTTAACTACATCGCCACTTTTAGCGCCGATGAATGCTTTCTTAGCTGCTTCGTTTTCGATACGAGTATGGAAAATATAAGTTTTCTTAGTGAAACCACCTTCTATTGGGTTACCGTTTGCATCAACTTCGATGTACTCACCCATAATCATATCACCATCTTCTACAACGTCAGCTTCAACGTTTTTACCTAAACGGCGACGTTGACCTTCGATGTTTTCATTTAAAGTTTCATCATCGATAGTGATTTCATAATGTTTGAAAGCTTCTTTTGGAATATTAAGTTCTACAGTTGGCATAACTCCAACTTCGTAGATTACTTCGTATTCTTTTCCAAAGTCGAATTCTAAAGCTGGACTATCTTCAGCTAAGATAGGATCGCCTAAGAATTCAATTTTGTTTTCTTGAATGAAGTTATATAATTGGTTAACTGCGATTTTACCAACTTCGTCGGCAATAGCAGATTTACCGTACATTTTCTTAACTAAACCAGTAGGAACATTTCCTTGACGGAAACCTGGCATGTTTACATTTTTACGCAGCTTTTTTAATTGTTCTTCAACTTTTCCATTATAATCTTCTGGTGCAATGTTGATTTTAATTTTGCTGTGCAAATCGTTTATTTTTTCCTGTGCAATATTCATGCTTTATAGCTTTTTCATGTTTAAAACGGGTGCAAAGATACATGAAAGAGTGGATTTTTGAAATAAATAATATGGTCTTACGGAAATTTAGGTTCATATTAACAGGTTGCTTGTAAGGGTTTGTTTTTTAGTGGATTGAAAAATGGCGAGGGTGACTTACTTAATTCTGTATGAATGAAAATGTAGGGAAGTGGGATGTTTAAAGAAGTATACGAGTTAGATTTTTTTGATAAAATACATGAGATATTTTGCATATTCGAAAAAAAAGCTAATCTTTGCACCCACAATTTTAAAAAGCACGCGGGTGTGGTGAAATTGGTAGACATACCAGACTTAGGATCTGGCGCCGCGAGGCATGGGGGTTCGAGTCCCTCCACCCGCACGAAAAGAGAGTTCTCAAAGGGCTCTCTTTTTTTGTTTTTGTACTCCTACAATTGCGGTTATTTATTTTAAATTATATTGACATTTATCATTTTTTTCCACCGTAGTTTTCCTTATATTTGAATATCAAACAAATCGAAGTAGAATTACTTATGGAAAATTACAATAATATGATTGCCGTTGCGAATGATTTTTCGCATGAAAGTTTTATCGCTATTGAGCATGCAGCTATAATTGCTCAAAAAGACAATAGTGAACTTTTAATAATTCACGTGTTGAATAAAGACACAAAAAGTAAATTAGAAGAAGCTCGTCAAACCCCAGAGTATGTTCGTCAAATTCTTACCGACCAAGCTGAAAAAGTAAAGAAAATTTATGGAGTTACTTGCCATATTGCTATGCCTGAAGGCGAAATCTTTACTGCTATTGGTAATACAACTGCTGAATATAAAGCTAAGTTCTTAGTTATGGGAACGCACGGTATTCAAAGTTTAGGTGAACGTTTACTTGGATCTTGGGCTTTGCGTATTGTTGATTCTTCTCCAGTTCCTGTTTTAATTGTTCAAAATAAGGGAGCAAAGAAAGAAGGATATAAACGTATATTAATGGAATTAACTAATGCGGAGCAATGTCGCCGACTTCTACCACACGCGGTTGTTTTCCATCAAGTAATGGGGTCTGAATTAGTTTTATTTGAAGATTATGAAGAAGATCCATTCATTAAAAATGAAATTGCTCGAAATAAAACTTTTGCTCAACAATACCTTGAGAAAAAAGGTGTACCTTATACCATGGCGATTCAATCTAAAGGGTCAAAATATTATCACGATATGACCAAGTATGCAGCGGCTAATGATGTAGACTTAATTATGATTGTGGCTTCAAAAGATCGTGGATTTATTGAAATGGTAACTGAACCAGAGCAAAAGGTAATCTATAATAAAGAAGAAATTCCTGTACTTTGTATCTCTGCTGTTGAAACAACTATTATGGGCGATTTTATGGACGATAATTGGTAAAAATTGTATATTCGTATCTATGCGTAATTCAATTTTTTCATTTATACTGTTCGCCCTTAGTCTTACTTCTTTTGCACAAGTTGATGCTTCTTCTAACCATAAAACCTTGGTTCGAAGACCTCATGATTATGCTAAAGTTAGAGATGTTTATCACCCTGATACTTTGTATACGAAAAATGCCATTTTCTTAGGTAAAATGCCAGTTCTGTGGACTAATAAAGGCATAGCTAAAAAGAAAATGACTTGTGCGATGATGGGTGGTGATATCATTTTCTTTAATTTAAATGGTGAGTGGGAAGCTTATGCCTCTTTTACCCCAGATGTTTCATTAATGCAAAAGCATTTAGCTGCAAAAACTAAATTTACTCTTGTCGAAAAATATACCATTAAATATGGCAATGAAGGGTATCAAGTACAAACTCCTGAAAGTAAAACGGGAGAGTTCACTAAAGTGTATCAAGAAGGAGATAAGGTGTATTTAGAAGGGAAAATATCGGGAAATAGTACAAAGAAATTCAGATTATGTAATGTGAATGATTCTCAGTTTTTGGTTACTACCGATGATAATCTTTTTTCTAGTTATTTAGTTCAAGTTAAATAGAAGTTTAAATGTATTGAAATAAAAAATGCCGAGCTAAAAACTCGGCATTTTTTGTGTTATGTCATTTGTGTGAAGTCCTATTTTCCAAGAGATTTCAATTGTTCTTCTATAATCTTAATTCTTGCTTCAGCATCACTTTGTTTTTTGCGTTCTGCTTCTACAACTTCAGGTTTTGCATTCTGAACGAATTTTTCGTTACTTAATTTCTTGGCAACACTTTGTAAAAAGCCTTGAGTATAAGCTAATTCTTCTTCCAGCTTTTTAATTTCAGCTTCAATATTAATTCCTTGACCAATTGGGGCAAACAATTCTTTAGTTCCAACACGAATTGCTAAAGTAGATTCTGGTTTAGCATCTACCAAATTAATAGCACTTACATTCGCTAATTTAGAAATTACATCAGTGAAAGGGAATTCGCTAGTAGAAGATAATTCCATCGATTCACGCATAGAAATTCCCTTTTCGTTTCTGAAATTACGAAGTGAAGTAATAGTTTCTAAACACAAATCAAAATCAGCTAATAATTTCTGATCAACATCAGCAGTTTCAGGCCAAGCAGCAAACATGATGAAGTCTTTTTCGCCTCTTTCTGCAATATGTTTCCATAGTTCCTCTGTAATGAAAGGAACAAATGGATGCATGATTTTTAGAAGTTTTTCGAAGATTTCAATAGTAGCGTTATAAATTTCAGCTGAAATTTGTCCGTCTTTAGGTTTGATAATTTCTAAGTAAGTACTACAGAAATCGTCCCAAACCAATTTATAAGAAGCCATTAAAGCTTCGTTGATACGGAATTGATTGTATAAATCGTTTAAGTTAGCAACTTCTTTGTTCAATTTTTGATTGAACCAATTAACCGCAGCACGGGCTTCAGAGGTAGGAGCCACATCAGTAACTTGCCAACCTTTAATTAAGCGGAATGAGTTCCAAATTTTATTAGTAAAGTTTCGTCCTTGTTCGCATAAAGACTCATCGAATAATAAGTCGTTACCAGCAGGCGAGCTTAATAACATACCCACACGCACACCGTCAGCGCCATATTTTTCGATAAGTTCGAGCGGGTCTGGAGAGTTTCCTAAAGACTTGCTCATTTTGCGACCTTGTTTATCGCGTACTATACCTGTAAGGTATACATCTTTAAACGGTGGCGCATCCATATATTCGTATCCAGCGATAATCATACGAGCTACCCAGAAGAATAAGATTTCTGGTGCTGTAACTAATACATCGGTAGGATAATAGTATTTAAGTTCAGCAGGAACATCTTTAATTTTACCATCTCCAATTTGATAGTTTTCTAATCCATCAAATACAGCGATAGGCCATAACCAAGAGCTAGCCCAAGTATCAAGTACATCTTCGTCTTGTTTTAAATCGGCAAGACTTAAATTTGCGTTACCTGTTGCAATACGAGCTTTTTCAAGTGCTTCAGTTTCGTTTAATGCAACTACGAAATCGTTTTCACCTTCGCCGTAATACCAAGCAGGAATACGGTGTCCCCACCAAAGTTGGCGACTAATACACCAATCTTTTACGTTTTCCATCCAGTGGCGATAGGTGTTTTTAAATTTAGAAGGGTGAAGAACCACCTCGTCATTTTCAACTGCAGCAAGGGCTCTAGCCGAAACATCTTTCATGCGGATGAACCATTGTAACGATAATTTAGGTTCTACTACAGAGTTTGTTCTTTCTGAACGACCTATACGAGCCATATAGTCTTGCTTTTCGATAAGCAGACCAGCTTCTTCTAGTTTTTTTACGAACACTTTACGAGCTTCGAAGCGATCTAGACCAATTAACCAGTCTAATTCTGCTTTTTCGTTCATAGTACCATCAAGGTTGATGGTATCTATTACAGGTAAGTTGTGTCGTTGACCAATTTCATAGTCGTTAATATCATGAGCAGGAGTTACTTTTAAGCAACCCGTACCGAATTCAAGATCCACATAATCGTCGGCAATTACAGGAATTGCACGATTAACGAAAGGAACGATAACATTTTTACCAATTAGATGTTTGTAGCGTTCATCTTTAGGATTTACGGCTACAGCTACGTCGCCAGCAATAGTTTCAGGGCGTTGAGTAGCAATGGTAATATATTGATCAGAACCTTCGATAAAGTATTTAACGTGGTAAAGGAAAGATTTTTCACCAGTTTCGCTGTAAATAACTTCTTCGTTTGAAAGGGCTGTTTTGGCTTCTACGTCCCAGTTAATCATTCTTAAGCCCCGGTAGATATAACCTTTTTCGTAAAAATCAACGAAGGTTTTAATTACAGCATTGTAATAGGTTGGGTCCATCGTGAATCGAGTACGATCCCAATCACACGAAGCACCTAATTTTTTTAATTGGTCTAAGATAATTCCTCCGTATTTGTCTTTCCATTCGAAAGCATATTTAAGGAATTCTTCGCGGCCAATTTCAGATTTTTTAATGCC
>Ga0079224_100004901_pt1 | contig 17468 bp, 15 predicted proteins | sample Stecom2015_FD_80414 | JGI IMG/M metagenome (GOLD analysis project Ga0079224, IMG submission 80414) | Agricultural soil microbial communities from Utah to study Nitrogen management - Steer compost 2015 | ecosystem: Environmental > Terrestrial > Soil > Agricultural land | place: USA: Utah...
GCCTCGGTGTACAGGTCCACCATCCGGCGCACCTCGTCCCGGTCGGTCCAGCCGAACCCCATGGCGCCGAGGTGAACCTCGGACACCCGCAGCCCGCTGTTGCCGAACATCCGGTAGCGCATCGCGTCCTCCGCTTCTGTGTCGGCGTCCACGATGCACCACCCCGGCGCACCCGGGAAGGCTCAGCGCCTGCCGTAGGTCAGCCGGCGCAGCACCACCTCGGCCGGGCCGCGCATCGACCGCCGCTGCATCGCGTACGCCCCGGCCACAGTGATCAGCCAGACCGCGATCGAGCAGCCGAGCGAGGTCAGGGCCGGGCTGGAGGACCGCTCGCCCAGCGCGAGCAGGTAGGGGGCGACCAGCACCAGCCAGGCCACCGACTGGAACAGGTAGCCGCTGAGCGACCGCTGCCCCAGCGCGGTGAGCGCCTGCAGCACGACCCCGCGGCGCCGCCCCTCCAGAGCCAGGGCCGCCAGCCCGAACAGCGCGGCGTAGCCCACCCCGGCGAACATCCCGGAGGCCTGGTAGAGCTGCTTGAGCAGCCCGGCGGTGCCGGCGTCGGCGTCCAGCCAGCCGGCGGCGTAGAGCCCCATCGGCAGTCCGCCGGCGATGCTGATCGCCACGCCGACCACGGCCGCGGTGCACAGCAGCCGGACGTGCTTGGCCGGCTCCTCCAGGATGCGCCGCCGGGCGGCCCACGCGCCCAGCCAGATGACCAGCACGAACCCGGACATGTACAGGGTGTGCATCGGCCACTCGCTCATCCGCGCGACGACCGAGGAGAAGTAGTCCGGTGCGGTGTCGGCGGCCGACGTCAGCAACGGCAGCGGCGCGCGCTCGCCGCCCGCGGCCAGACCGCGCGCGGAGAGTGCGAACAGGACCGCGATGTAGACCGTGGAGAGCCCCCAGTACCAGAGCACGATCCGGTACACCCGGTCGCTGCGGTGCAGCAGCAGGAGGGTGAAGACGGTCCCAGCGACCCCGTAGGCGCCCAGCACGTCGCCGGCGTACAGCAGGGCCGCGTGTACCGACCCGAAGAGCAGCAGCCAGATGTTGCGGCGGACCAGCACCGCCCGAGCGGCGGCGGGCGACCCGGTCTTCGCTTCCTGCCTGCGGGCGAGCTGAACCACTCCGTAGCCGAACATGAGCGCGAACAGCGGGTAGCCGCGTGCGTGCACCAGGACGGTCATGAGCAGGTTGAACAGCCGCTCGACGCCTTCGGGGTTCGGCTCCAGTCCGGGCGTCGTCCCGAGGAAGAGCCCCGCGGCGTTGGCCACCGCGATGACCAGCAACATCGCCCCGCGCGCCAGGTCGGGGGCGAGCGCCCGCTCCCCCGCCGGCACCGGGCCGGGCCGCGGCGCCCGGCCCCCATCCGTCCTTGTCGTCATCCCGTTCTCCTCATCGTTCCTGTCGGACCCGACTTAATTTATATACGAAACTATATGGGCGAAACTAATAAGGAGTCAAAGGGGCCCAGGTAACCTCGGACGGCGGTATCTTGCAGACATGGCCGACCAGGAAGTACCTCCGGAACTGGGCCGACTGTGGCGGGTGCCGACGGCGGCCCGGCTCGGCCGGCCCGCCGCGCTGGACGTCGACCGGATCGTGCGCACCGCCGTCGACCTCGCCGACCGGGACGGCCTGGCCGGAGTGACCCTGGCCAAGGTCGCCAAGGAGCTGGGCTTCACCGCGATGTCGCTCTACCGGCACGTCGGCTCCAAGGACGAGCTGTTCGCGCTGATGCAGGACCAGATCGGCGACCCCGCACCCGACATCGACACGCCCCCCGGGCAGTGGCGCGAGGGGGTGCGCCGGTGGGCGCTGGCGCTGCGCGCGCTCTGCGAGGAGCACCCCTGGCTCTCCGAGCTCCCGGTCCAGGGGCCGCCGAGCGGCCCGAACATGATCGGCTGGATGGACGCGCTGCTCCGCGCCCTGCGCGACACCGGCCTGAGCTGGGGCGCCAAGGTCGGCATCCTGCAACTGGTCTCCGGATACGTGCATCAGGCCAGCTCATCGGCCCGGCAGATGGCGGAGGGCCGCCGCGCCTCCGGACTGGACCAGGCCGAGACCGAGCAGGCCTACGGCCGCGCCCTGGTCGGCCTGGTCGACCCGGCCCGCTACCCCGAGGCCGCCGAACTGTTCTCCTCCGACGTCTTCGAACGGCCCCCCGACCCCGCCGAGGACCACGACTTCACCTTCGGCCTGGAACTCATCCTGGACGGCATCGCCGCGGCGATCGACGCGGCCGGCGAAGAGGTCGACTGACCCACCCCCCCCGATCAGTGCTCTGGACCGCCCGAGCGCCCCGCCGCGCGGTGGGCCCACGCCACGAGGAACGCCACGGCCAGCGCGGAGCGGGTGCCGGTGTTCCGCAGCATGCCGCCGAGCACGGGCATCCGGGGTGGCGCACTCGGGCGGGAGCACGGGCAGTGCCGACAGCAGCGCCGCGAAGACCGCGACGGCCGGCAGGCCCAAGGCGGCGAACGCCGCCGCCGGCAGCAGGATGAAGGCGCACGGCATCAGCCGGCGGTCGATCCGCGCCGCCACCGCCGTGGCCAGCGGGGCGGAGACCGCGGCGACCGGCCCGGGCATGGCCATCGTCAGCCCGGCCATCCCGTCCGAGACGGTGAAATCGGCGCCGATCGACGTCAGCAGGCCGATCGGCAGGATCTCGGCGGTGACGATGGCGAAGATCCCCATCATCACCGAGACCACCGCCGACCAGGCTCTGAACGGAGGGCGGCCCGCCGGGCCGGGCCTTTCCGCCGAGTACGCGGTAGTGCTGGACATGGACGTCCGTTCCGTGTCGGGAGCGCACGCGAGCCGTGCACCGGCCGGCCCATCAAGGGCACCGGCGGAGCGCCGGCGGGAACCCGACGCCAACGGGCACCCCGCACGGTGCCCCGGCCCCGGCCGCCCCGTCCCGTCCCCGCGTCCTCCGCGGCGGCCCGGGGCGCCTCGCGGGAAGCGGCCCGCCCTCGGCGGCCGGCGTCCAGGCCGCCTATCGTTGCCGGTATGGACGTCTTCGACGAGCTGCTGCGGAACGTTCGGGGCAGAAGTTCGCTGTTCGGCCGGTCGGTGCTGTATCCGCCGTGGTCGCTGCGGTTCACCGACGGGGCCTACCTGACGCTGTGCGCGCCGCTGCGCGGCGGCGGGTGGATCGTGCCCGACGGCGGCGAGCCGCGCCGGCTCGGCCTGGGCGATGTGGCCATCGTGCGCGGGCCCGAGCCGTTCGCGTTCACCGACGACCCGGACCCCCGGCACCTCGCCCGGGTCCGCGAGGTGCACTGCGGCGAGGTCGTCGGCGGTCCGGACACCTCCGTCCGGGCCGAGGTCGCGGCGCCGACCGTGCTGATGGCCGGTGCCTACGACGTCCGGTCCGAGGTCCCGCAGCGCCTGCTGCGGGTACTGCCCCGGGTCGCCGTCGTCCCCGAGACCGAGGACTGCTCGGCGATGCGCGACTACCTGGAGGGGCAGCTCTGCGCGGAGCGCCCCGGCCGGCAGATCGTGCTCGACCGGCTGCTCGACTGGCTGCTGGTGTGCTCGCTGCGCGACTGGTTCGACCGGCTCGAGGCCGCCTCGCCCTCCTGGTACCGGGCGCTGGCCGACGACGCGGTCGGCCCGGCGCTGCGCGCGATGCACGAGGAGCCGGACCGCCCGTGGACGACGGCCGCGCTGGCCGCCCGCGCCGGCGTCTCCCGCACCACCCTCGCCAAGCGCTTCACCGAGCTGGTCGGCCAGGGCCCGGTGGCCTACCTGACCGAGTGGCGGATGACGCTCGCCGCGGACCTGCTCTCCCGCCCCGACCTGACGGTCGCCGCGGTCGCCCGCCGGGTGGGCTACGCCGACGCCTTCGGGTTCTCCGCCGCCTTCAAGCGGGTCCAGGGCGCCAGCCCCACCGCCTACCGCCACGCCCTGGCCCCTGCCCCCGAGGAGGCCGGCGCCCCGACCGGCTGAACCCGCCGGCGCCGGGCCCGGCCGGCACGGACTCTCCGGCCGCACCGGCCCGGACGGCCGGGACGCCCGCCCGGGCCGGTCCTCCCGCCCGCCCACGGCGGTCCTTCCCGCCACCGGCGGGGCCGCCGTCGCCTGCGTCCTCGGGAGCGGCTGCGGACCGGCCCCGGCGGGCGGGACCGCGCGGGCTGGCACAGGGCCCGGGGAGAGGGCCGGCCGGGGCCGCGCAGCGGGCCCCGTCCGCAACCGGGCCGACGGCTCGCGGGACGGCGGCCCGGCGCCGGAGGACGGAGGGCCGCAGGGAACGCGGCGAACGCGGGGCAGGCCGCGCCCCTCCCCCGTTCCGGTCTCGGCGGCCGCCGGCGCGCTCCGCCGGGGCCGCGGCGCCGGGCCGGCCCGCGCGGCGGCCCCGGGGCGGAGCGGGCCTCCCCGGACCCGCCCTCCGCGGCGCGTCCGGTCAGCTCCGCCAGGCCGCGGCCTCGGCCCGGGCGAACTCGGCGAAGTCGCGCGGCTCCCGCCCCAGGGCGCGCCGGACCCCGTCGGCGACGGCGGCGTCCGCGCCGGTCCGGATGGGGGTGAACGCGGACGCCCAGGCCTCCGCCCCCTCCCGGGACATCCCCTGCGCGACCAGGCCGCCGGCGAACTCCTCGGCACTGAGCGGCAGGTAACGGGCGGTGCGCCCGGAGGCCGCGGCGATCTCCTCCAGCGCCGCGGCGATGCCCAGCGGGCGCGGCCCGCTCAGCTCGTACACCTGCCCCGCGTGCCCCTCCTCGGTGAGCGCGGCGACCGCCACCGCCGCGATGTCCTCGGCGTCCACGAACGCCGACGCCCCGTCCTCCCCGGCGGGCAGCGCCAGCTCCCCGGCGAGCACCCCGTCCAGGAACTCTCCCTCGGAGAAGTTCTGCATGAACCACCCGGGCCGCAGCACCGTCCACTCCGCCCCGGACGCGCGGACCGCCCGCTCCCCGTCCAGGTGCGGCTGCACGGCCTCCCCGCCGCCGTAGTACCCGGGAACGTCCGCACCGCGCGCCGAGAGCAGCACCAGCCGCTCCACCCCCGCGGCCACCGCCTCCGCCGCGAACCCGGGCGTCGGCGACGGGGTGACGTCCAACGGCATGATGAAGACCCGGTCCACCCCTTCCAGCGCGGCCCTCCACGTCCCGGGGTCGGTCCAGTCGAACCGCACCTCCCCGGAGCGCGACGCGGCCCGCGCCTCGACCCCTTTCTCCCGCAGCCGGGCGACGACCCGCCGCCCGACCTTCCCGCCGCCGCCGATGACCAGTACCGTTCCGCTGTCGTTCGCCATGGTCCGATCCTCGCCCGCGGGGACCGCGGCGGCCATGTCCGCGAGAACGCGGCGGATGTCCGTACGTGCGGGGCCGTCCCGGCCGGCCGGGAGGCGGACGCGGGGACGCGGAAGCGGCGGAGCCGCCGGCCGGAACCGCGCGGGGCGGCGTCTCGGGGCCGTCCCGCCCGTGCGGACCCGCCCCCGGCGGCGTCAGGCGGCTCCGCCCGCCGCTCCGCGGAGGACCCCGCGCGTGCAGACCTCCACCATCTGGTCCGCGATCTCGGCGAACGGGAATTCCGGGTCCACCACCCACTGCACCAGGCAGCCCTCGATCGCCCCGACCACGACGGCGGCCTCCGGCTCGCCGGCGCCGGCGCGCACCGCGCCCTCCTCCGCCGCCTCGCGGAGCAGGGCCGCGACCACGGTCCGGTACTCCCGGTAGACGGCCGCCATGTCGAAGGGCGGCGGCGCCCCGCCCTCGCTCCGGCGCCCCGCGGCCCACAGATCGAGCATGACCCGGGTGAGGCCGGGTTCGCCGGCGAGGAGGGCGATCACCGAGCGGAGCAGCTCCTCCAGGCGCTGCATCGCGGGGCGCTCCCCGGACAGGGCCGCCTCCACGACCGCCCGGGACCGCTCGGCCCACCGCTCGAACACCGCGGTGAGCAGGGCCTCCCTGCTCTCGTAGTAGAGGTAGACGCTGCCCTTGGCGATCCCGGCCGCGGCCGCCACGTCCTCGATGCGGGTCGCGGCGTATCCCCGCTCCGCGAAGAGCAGCACCGCGGCGGAGAGGATCTCGTCGCGCCGCGCCTGCCGGTCCACCCGCTTCGGTGCCATATGGCCTCCGCTCCTCACTCCTCGCTCGGGGCCGCCCCCGGGAGCATATGGGCCAGGAGCAGCTTGATCAGCATCACGGGGGCCAGCCAGCCGAGCGGTTCGGGGACCGGCAGGTACAGCAGGGCGGCCGCACTGCCCAGAACCGCCGCGGCGAAGGCGACCGGCGGGCGCAGGACCGGGGGCGCGGCCGCCACCGCGCATGCTCCGGCGACGGCGAGCAGGTGGATCAGGGCGGCGGCCCACCACTCCAGGGCCGGGACGCACAGCGCGAGCAGGTAGGGCTGCACGTGGGCCGCGGCGAAGGCCACCCGGCGCCAGGGGGTGGTTCCGGGGCCGTGGTAGCGGCGCTTGGCCGCGGCGGTCGCGGTGGCCGCGGCACCGCCGAAGAAGTCGAAGGCCACGACGGCGGCCACCGCGACCGCGAGCGCGGGGAGCCCCGCGGTGGCCGCGGCGGAGGCGGCGAGCGCCGTCCCGAGCACCGCGGAGGCCATGGTCGCGGCGACCTCGCCGGCCGACGGGTCCGGCCCGACCATCCCGGCGGCCGCCCACCTCAGGAACCGGACCGCGCGCCCGCTCGGCGCGCGGGTCCCGTCCGGGGCGGCGGGCCGGTCGTGAGCGGTAGGGGGGTCATCGCGCCTCCTTGCGAATATAAATGACTGACTAGTCAGTCAAAATAGAAGGCGGTCCCGCCCCCGTCAAGAGGGCCCGCGGGGCTCGGACAGCGGACCTCCACCCGCCCCGGTCGCGCGGCGGCCGGCCCGCGGGCGCCCCGGAGGACCACGGCCGCCCGCCCCTGATCGGCCGGGCGCCCACCCCCTCCCCGGCCGACGATCGCGCATCGGAGCCGAGCACGGCCCCGAGAAGCCGAGGGTGTTCCGGCCTCCCCCGGAACCGCCGGGGAGCACGGCGGGCTCCCTCCCCTCGGAGAGGACGGGAGCGCCGGCCGCGGAACCCCGCGCCCGCCACGCCGCTCCGCGCAGAGGACGTGCTCAGAGGACGTGCACGGAGGCCGGGACCGGCGGCCGCCGCTCCGGCGGCCCTCCGGCGCACCGGCCGGGCGGGCCGGTCCGCCGGCGAGAGCCCCGCCGCGGTCAGCGCACGGCGCGGAGGCGGCGGCCGCGCGCTCCGGGGAGGGCCAGGTGGCCCTTGGTGATCAGGTGGAACCGCTCCAGGCCGGGGCACTGCACCTGGACGACGGTGGTGCCGTGCTCCAGCACCGCCAGTTCGCGGACGACGGCGCGGTGGCCGGCGGCCGCCAGCCGTTCGACCACCGCCGCGCACTGCGCCGCGACCCCGGTGCCCTCCGGGACGGTCTCCGGGGGCGGGCCGACGGCCGGCGCCTCGGCGAGGCGGGCCGCGAAGTCCAGGTGGGCGCAGGCCAGCAGGCGCGGGTGGCCGGCGAGCCGGCGGCGCACGCCCGCGGCGACGTCGTGCTCGGCGACCAGCCGGTCGAAGGTGGGGTGCTCGGCGGGGCGGCCGTCGTCCTCGCCTCCCCCGGTGCGCGCCTCCACCACCCGGGCCAGCAGCTCGCCCTGGACGAACTCGGTCAGCGCCCGGTCCACCGCGGTCTCCCCGGACAGCGAGGCGCCCATGCCGTGGTAGCGGGCGGCGCCGCCGGCCAGGCCGGGGGCGTAGGCCATGGCCACCGGGATCCCCAGGTCGGTGGTGAGGTCCAGGACGGCCACCCGCGCGCCCACCGTCTCCTCGGCGCACCGCAGCCGCTCCCGGAGCAGGCCGGACAGGGACTCCGGGCGCACCGCGCCGGGCATCGGCCCGCCGTCGTAGACCGCGCGCAGCAGGAACAGCGAGAGGGCGTCGCGCTCCACCCACTCGTTGAGCGCGTGCAGCACGGCCTCGTCGAAGGTCGCCCCGATCGCGCAGCCGCTGTTCACGCTGTAGGACATGGCGTGCGCGTAGTCGGCGGTGTCGCCGAGCCCGGCGCGGAACCGCAGCATGCCCTCGGTCGGCACCGGGTACCAGGGCGCCCACAGGTAGAGCGGGACGTCGACGGGCGGCCCGCCGTCGAGGCCCCGGTAGGGCAGGACCGCGACGCGGGCGCCGTCCTGCCGGGCGACGTCGCGCACCGCCCGGTCGGCGGCGAAGGGCCCGTCGAGCAGGGCGGCGGCCGGCGCGGTGGCCGGCAGGAGCGCGTCCAGGACGCCCGGCCCGGTCAGCGCGTGCTCGACCGCCTCGTACTCCGCGCCGACCAGGGCCGGGGTCCGCGCCCCTTTGCCGCTGCCGAGCCCGTAGGGGACCTCGGTGCCGTCGGGGCCCCACAGCTCGCACTGGGCGGCGACGGGGTCCTCGGGCCCGTCCGAGCCGAGGAAGCGGTACCGCGCCCGCCAGCCCAGGGCGGCGATGTCGGCCCGGATGCGCCGGTCCGCCTCGCCGAGGGGGAGTTCGCGCTCGCGCGCCCCCGGCCAGGCGGCGGTGTCCGGCCGCCGCACGGCCGGGGGCGGGGCCAGGCCGCCCCCGGCCAGCGGGATCCACTCAGAGCTCAACGCGCTCCGCGTCCGCCGCCTCGTCCAGCTCCTGGACCTGCAGCTCGACGTCTTCCACGTGCTCCACCGAAACCGTCAGGTCATAACCGACGCATGCCATGGGGAACCTCCTTCGCCCGAAAGACGGAAGTGCGGCCGGTGCCGCACGCGAGCCTTTGTACAGCACCGCCGCGGGCACTGTCATCGGGTAAAGCGCATGGAATTCACTCAGTGATCAATTATTCACCGCTGTGCCCCGCCGTTCCCCCCATGGCAGACTCGCGCCATGGCGACCCCCGATACCGATCTGTTCTCCCGGATCGACGCGCTGGTGGGCGAGGCGTGGACGCTGGCCGCGCTGGCCGCCGCGGTCTCCGCCGAACCGCCCGGCGCGGACCTCGCCGAGGAGCACGGTGCGCTGCTCGGCGCCGCCGGGTTCGCCGAGCGGACCGCATCGGGGTGGCGGCTGCGCGAGGAGTACCGCGCGGCGCTGCGCGGCCGGCGCGGCGCCCGGGCGCTCCCCCGCCGCATCGCCCGGATGCTCCGGCTGGCCGCGGACGCCGCGGAGGGCGCGGCCGAGGAACCGGAGGACGGCGACGAGGTGCTGCTCGCCGAGGGAAGGGCCTCGGGCGAGCGGGTGAGCGGCCTGCTGGACCTGGCCGCCCGGCACGACCCCGGCCTCGCCGGCCTGCTGCGCCGCCCCGGGGCCGTGCTGCTCGACGTCGGCACCGGGATCGGCGGCGTCTCGGCCGCCCTGGTGGAGCGGCTCCCCGCCAGCCGGGCGGTCGGGATCGACGTCGACCCGCGGATGCTCCGGCTGGCCGAGCTGCACCTGGCCGAGCGCGGGGTGCGCGACCGGGTCGAACCGCGCCTGCAGGACGTCGCCGGCCTCACCGAAGAGGGCGCCTACGATCTGGTGTGGCTGCCCCTGTCGGTGCTCCCCCCGGACGCCGCCGCGGCGGCCCTGCCCCGGCTCGCCGCCGCACTGCGGCCCGGCGGCCGGCTGATCGCGGCCACCGCCCTGCGCTCCGCCCGGCAGGACGCCCCGGACGGCGGCCCCGACCCGGTGCAGGACGCCGTACTCCGCTGGAGGATGGCCCGCCGCGGCGTCACCCCCTGGTCCCCGGAGGAGGCGGCCGAACGGCTCACCGCGGCCGGCCTGCACGCCGCCCGCGAGATCCCGACGCCGGACCGGTCGGTCGCCGTGGTCGTCGCCGCCGCCTGATCCACGCCCGCGGCACAGCGCTACCCCGGGCTCAACGTCGCCGCAACAGCGACGGGCCACCACCCGGGAGCCGTTGATCTTGGAGCTGTCGACCGGTCTGGGAACGCTCACCGGTACAGGACAGCGGGCCGGGACCGGTTGACAGCTCCAAGATCAACGGGGGCGGGCACGGGGCCGGGGAAAGGCCGGGGCTTCGCGGTGGCCGGGCATCCGCGCCGGCCGTGAATTCACATTCGAAGATCCGGGGAGATTCGGCTTTCTCTCCGGGCACCGGGAAGACCCGGAACGGGGACTCCCGGGACGGGGTGAGCGGCGATCGCGGAACGGATCCGTCCGCCGCCGAGGAGGTACTCGACCGCACGCCGGGAGAGGGTCTCGCGGCACACGGCCGAACGAGTCGATGAGGGGCGCCAGGGGCCCGGCGGCGAGTGTGCGCGGGCCCCTTCGGACTCTCTCGGAAGGCGCAGGCGATACCGCGGAAAGCTCCCCCGTCGGCGGACTTCGTCTGCCGCCAGAGCGTTTCCCCAGGTCAGCCTTGCTGAGAGCCGGTGAGGGGACTTGAACCCCTAACCTATCGCTTACAAGGCGATTGCTCTGCCAATTGAGCTACACCGGCCGGTGTCCGGGGGACACCCAGTCGCATGGTACCGGTTCCGGCTACCGTGCGGGCGTGCGGCGGCGTGCCACCTCGTAGAGGGAGACGCCGGCGGCGACCGAGGCGTTCAGCGACTCGGCGCCGCTGATCGGGATCGAGGCGATGCTGTCGCAGGCCTCGCGGACCAGGCGGGACAGGCCCTTGCCCTCGGAGCCGACCACCACGACCAGCGGGTCGGCGGCGAAGGCGATCTCGTCCAGGCGGGTGTCGCCGCCGGCGTCCAGGCCGACGGTGAACAGGCCCTCCTGCTTGTAGGCCTCCAGCGCCCGGGTGAGGTTGACGGTCTGGGCGACCGGGAGGCGGGCCAGGGTGCCGGCCGAGGTCTTCCAGGCGGCCATGGTGACGCCGGCGGAGCGGCGCTCCGGGATGAGGATGCCGTGCGCGCCGAACGCAGCCGCGGAGCGGGCGACCGCGCCCAGGTTGTGCGGGTCGGTGACGCCGTCCAGGGCGACGATGAGCGCGGGCGACTCGGAGCGCTTCGCCGCGTCGAGCAGGTCCTCGGCGCTCCAGTAGCGGTACGGGCGCACCTGCAGGGCGATGCCCTGGTGGGCGGCGCCGGGCAGGCCGTTGCTGTCGCAGCGCCGGTCCAGCTCGGCCCGGGGGACCTCGCTGATCTCGACGCCGGCGTCGCCCGCCAGCTTCGCCGCCTCGTTCACCCGGACGTCCTTCTCCAGGCTGTTGGCGAGGAACAGCCGGGTGGCCGGCATGCCGGCGCGCAGCGCCTCCAGCACCGGGTTGCGGCCGACCAGCAGGTCGCCGCGGCCGCGCGGGCTCTCCCCGGTGCGGCCGGAGGACGGGCGGTCGGGGCGGGGCTGGGCCTCGGCCCGGTCGGCGGCCCTGCGCTGCCTGCCCGCGTACCAGTGGCGCTCCGAGGCGGGCAGGGTGCCCTTCTTGCCCTCCAGCGAGCGGCGGTTCTTGCCCCCGCTGCCCTTGGTCGGGCCCTTCTTGTTCTTCTTCGCCGGCATGACCGCCGTCCCTCCCCCGTTGGTCCCGTGCGCGCATGCCTGCGGCGAATCCGCGTTGGTCTCGGGAACGATACGTATTCCAGACTGCGATGATAGGCGCCCCGGAGGACCCGGTGCGCCGGTGCCGGCGCGGGCCCGCCCGCCGGCGGCGGACGGGCCCGGGCGGTCAGCCGCGGCGCAGCTCCCAGCGGGGCCCGTTCGGGGTGTCCTCGACGGTGACCCCCGCCGCGGTGAGCCGGTCCCGGATGCGGTCGGCGGCCGCGTAGTCCTTGCGGGCGCGGGCCGACTGGCGCTCCTCCAGGGCGACCGAGACCAGGGCGTCGACCACGTCGCGCAGGCCCGCGCCGTCGCCCTCCGCGGCCCACGGCTCGGCGCCCGGGTCGAGGCCGAGCACCGCCAGCATCGCGCGGAGCTCCGCGGCGAGCTCGGCGGCGCGCTCCTTGCGGCCCTCGCCCAGGGCGGTGTTGCCGTCCCGGACGTGGCCGTGCACGATCGCCAGCCCCTGGGCGACGCCGAGGTCGTCGTCGAGGGCGGAGGCGAACGCGTCCGGCACCCGGGACACCGGCCGGACCGGGCCGGTGAGCTCCGCGGCGCGGGTGAGGAACCCCTCGATCCGCTGGTAGGCCGAGGCAGCCTCGCTCAGCGCCTCCTCGGAGTAGTCCAGCGCGGAGCGGTAGTGCGCCTGCCCCAGGTAGTAGCGGAGCTCCACCGGGCGGACCCGGCGCACCATCTCGCTGATCAGCAGCGAGTTGCCCAGGGACTTGCTCATCTTCTCGCCGCCGAGGGTGAGCAGCCCGTTGTGCATCCAGTACCGGGCGAAGCCGTCGCCGGCCGCCCTGGACTGGGCGAGCTCGTTCTCATGGTGCGGGAAGACGAGGTCCAGTCCGCCGCCGTGGATGTCGAAGGAGGAGCCGAGGTACTTGGTGGCCATGGCCGAGCACTCCAGGTGCCAGCCCGGCCGGCCGCGCCCCCACGGCGTCTCCCAGCTGGGCTCCCCGGGCTTGGCGCCCTTCCACAGCGCGAAGTCGCGCGGGTCGCGCTTGGCCCCGTCGGAGTCGGTGTCGCCGGCGCCCCGCATCTGGTCGACGCGCTGCCCGGACAGCTCCCCGTAGGCGGAGTGGGAGAGCACGTCGAAGTAGACGTCGCCGGAGCCGTCCTGGGCCGGGTAGGCGTGGCCGCGGTCGATCAGGCGGCGCATCAGCTCCACCATCTCCGGGACGTGCCCGGTGGCGCGCGGCTCCACCGACGGCGGCAGGCAGCCCAGCGCGTCGTAGGCGGAGGCGAAGGCGCGCTGGTTGCGCTCGGCCACCGCCCACCAGTGCACGTTCTCGGCGCGGGCGACGTTGAGGATCTTGTCGTCGATATCGGTGATGTTGCGGCAGAACGTGACCTCGTACCCCCGGTAGGCGAGCCACCTGCGGAGGATGTCGAAGTTCACACTGGACCGGATGTGGCCGATATGCGGAGGAGCCTGCACCGTGGCACCGCACAGGTACAGCGAGGCACACCCCTCGGTGAGCGGGGTGAAATCGCTGACCTGCCTGGACCTGGTGTCGTAAAAGCGCAGACTCACGCCCCCCAGGGTAGCCGTTTCCCGCCCCTCCGGGGCCGCTTGGAAAAGGTCGTCCGGAATCACTTCCGTATTCCGTGCGGCCACGGCGGGTTACGGCCGTTTTCGCGTCGTTCCTCGTGTTCGCCGCCTTTGCTGGGCTACGCTTCCGACCACCATGGCCGTGAAACCCTCCTCTTCTCCTCCGCGCACCGGGACGCGACCCGCCCGCGAGGGCGGCGGGTCCCGGGCGGCGGCGATCCTGCTGTCCGGAGTCGGCGTCCTGGTGATCGCCGCGTGCGCCGTCTTCCTCTCCTACAACGGCATCTACCAGGTCGCCGTGCAGGGCAGGGTGGAGCCGCCGTACGCGCACCTGTACCCGGCGGTGTTCACCCTCCTGCTGCTGCTCGCGTTCTGGGCGAGCTTCGTGCTGCGCGCCGCCCCGCGGGTGCACCGGTTGCAGGTCGACGGTCTGATCCTGCTGCTCATCCTGATCGCCGCGGGGGCGAGCGCGCTGCGCGCCAGCGACCAGCGGCTGATGGACGTCGTCGCCCTGGTCGTGGTCGCCGCCGCCCCGTGGATCGCCCTGCTCTTCGCGTTCCTGCTGTTCGTCCGGGTCTGGCGGCACCTGCACGGCGAGCTGCCCGAGCGGCGCCGCGCACCGCGCCCGGCCCCCCGCCCCGAGGCGCGCACCGCCCCGCTGCCCGCGGGCACCGCGGTCCGGGCCGAGGAGCGCGGCGCCGACCCCGCCGAGCCGGCGCCCGCGGCCGAGGAGCCCGCCCCGGAGGGGCCGGAGGAGAAGGCCGCCACGCTGCTGTGGCCGCGCGCCGGTGCGCGGCCGCTCCGCGCCGAGGACGACGAGCCGGACACCGACCCGATGCCCGCGGTCCGGGTGCTGCACCCGGCCGAGGCGCCGCCATCCCCCCGCGAGGAGCCCCCCGCTTCCGCCGCGGAGCCCGAGGAGGACCGGGAGGACGCCGGGGCGCGCGCGGAGAGCGCCGGTGCGGAGCCCCGCGCCGAGGAGGCGGCGGAGGAGCCGGCCCCCGCCGGCGCCGCCGCGGAGCCCGTCGCCGGGACCGCGGCCGAAACCGGGCCGGCCGCGGTGCCGGAGCCCGGGCGGGAACCCCTGGAGCAGCCCTTGGACCAGGAGGACCGGGGCCTGGCCGGGCAGGTGGAGGAGCAGGAGGAGCGGGAAGAGGAGGGGGCCGTGCCGGCCGCCGCCCCGCTCCCCGGTGACGATCCCGATGAGGGGCCCGACGGCGGCCCCGCGGCGGCGCCGGCCGGGCCGTCGGTGATCACCGCGCCGACCGTGCCGATCCGCCCGCCGGCCGCCGGGGAGCCGGAGCAGGCCGCTTCTCCGGACGAGGAGCGCGCCCCGCTGCCCCGGCGCGACCCCGAGCCCGGTGAGAGCGCCATCCGGCGGGCCGCGGAGAGCCTCGGCGCGCCCGCCGTCCCCGCCGGCGGGGACGGCCGACCGGCCGGGGACGCGGCCGAGGACGGCTTCGTGGAGCTGGTCGCCGAGGACGACCCGACCAGCGACGAGGCCGCCGCCGGCGGCTGGGAGCCGGCGGAGCCGGCCGGTCCCGCGGCGGAGGAGCCGGTCCTCCCGGACGCCTCGACCCGGGTCCCCGGTGAGCCGCCGCAGGCGCGGTCGCTGCCCAAGCGGCCGATGGTCCTCAAGCCGCGGCGCCCGCCGATGCGCGGCTTCCCGCCGGCGCCGGAGGCCCCGCCCAACAGCCGCGTCCGCAGCGGTCCCACGCCGCCCGACGCCCCCGACGAGGAGCACGGCAGGGCCTGATCCGCGCTCTGCGCAGCACTGCGGCCCCGCCGAAGCGCTTCGGCGGGGCCGCAGTGCTGCGCCCGTGTCCCCGGGGTCGCGCCCCGGCGGAGCGCTCTGCGGGACGGCCACCGCCGCGTCGCCGCCGGGCGGGCCAGGCCGCCCCGGCGCCTCCCGCGCGGTACGGCTCGACGCCGCCGCGGCTGCGGCGCGCCCGGCCGCCGTCCTGTCCCCGCTGCGGGACGGGTGGGCGGCGGGCGGGGAAGCGCAAGACCGCCGCACCGGGTGCCCGGCGGCCTCCCGGGCGGGCAAGGGCCGGCACGGGTCCGCAGCGCCTGTCAGCGGGGTCTCGGGGTGCGAGCGGCGCGGCCGGCGCCGCTCCCGCGGCGGCCGGTCGGCCCGGGACGATCCGCGGAGCGGGTACCGGCCCCGTGCTAGTCCCGGGGGAAGCAGAGGGCGGTGGCCACCGCGGCGATGCCCTCCCCGCGGCCGGTGAGCCCCAGGCCGTCGGTGGTGGTCGCCGAGACCGTCACCGGTGCCCCGGCGGCCTCGGAGAGGGCCTTCTCCGCCTCGACGCGGCGCGGCGCGAACTTCGGCCGGTTGCCGATCACCTGGACCGCGATGTTGCCGATCTCGAATCCGGCCGCGCGGACCCGCACCGCCGATTCGGTCAGCAGGGCGATACCGGACGCGCCTTTCCACCGCGGGTCGGCCGTCCCGAACTGGGCACCGAGATCACCCAGCGCACACGCGGAGAAAAGGGCGTCGCAGGCGGCGTGCGCGGCGACGTCGCCGTCGGAGTGGCCGCTGACCCCGGTCTCCCCCGGCCATTCCAGACCTGCGAGGAAAAGAGTACGGCCCGACATGAAAGGGCGGACGTCGGTACCGACGCCCACCCGTGGCATTTTCAGCATGAATGCAGTTGCTCTTCGTGGCTTATGTCAGTTCGCGAGGACTTCGTCGAGAAGAGCCTCGGCCTTGTCCTCATTCGTCTTTTCCGCGAGGGCGAGTTCACTCACCAGGATCTGCCGCGCCTTGGCGAGCATCCGCTTCTCGCCCGCGGAAAGACCGCGTTCCTTATCGCGCCGCCAAAGGTCACGGACGACCTCGGCGACCTTGTTCACGTCGCCGGAGGCGAGCTTTTCGACGTTCGCCTTGTACCGCCGCGACCAATTCGTGGGCTCCTCGGTGTGCGGGGCGCGCAGCACCTCGAAGACCCGCTCCAGCCCGTCCTGGCCCACCACGTCGCGGACGCCGACGTCTTCGGCGTTCGCGGCGGGCACGCGTACCGTAAGATCACCCTTGTCGACCCGGAGGACGAGGTACGACCTTTCCTCGCCCTTAATGGTTCGAGTTTCGATCGCCTCGATACGAGCAGCCCCGTGATGGGGATAGACAACGGTGTCGCCGACCTTGAAAGTCATGTGACAAGTACCCCTTCCGCTACCACAAGGGTACCACGAATCTGTGACTTAACGTACCTATTCGGTTTACGTACGCGCAGGTCAGCGCCGGATTCTAGGTCTTGACAAAGGCGCATGGACCTGTCCGCGCCCCCTCTCGAAAGCCCGGTGAGGACGAGTTCTTCCCGGTAGGAGGCGGGGTCCCGGACACCCCGCGTGACGCCCCGCACGGGGAATCGGCCCCGCGGCCCGGAGCCCGACACGCCGGGCGACACTCCGCCCCGCACAAGGAAGAACGCCCCGGACGGCGCGACCCAGGCCGGATCGGAGCGTGACGTAAATCACATTTTCTCCGAGGCGGCCCGGGTGCGGTCCGGGGCGTTGCGGGGAAGGGGCCCAGACCGGCGCCCGGGAGCGGGCGCCGGCCGGGATCAGGCCAGGTCAGGCCTCGGGTTCGAAGTCCTTGGGCTTCTCCCCGGTGACCATGTAGACGAGGTTGTCGGCGACGTGCACCGCGTGGTCGCCGAACCGCTCGTAGAACCGGCCGGCCAGGGTCACGTCCATGGTGGCCTCCACGCCGTGCTCCCAGTTCGGGTCGAGGATCCGGCGGAGCAGCTTGCGCCGCAGCTTGTCCATCCGGTCGTCGTCGGCGTCGAGCTCCAGGGCGGTCTCGGCGTCCCGGTTGGCCACCACCTCGCCGGCCTTGATCACCAGCAGCTCCGCCTGGTGGCCCATCTCCAGGACGATGGAGCGCAGCTCGGTGGGGATCGCCGAGTCGGGGTGGCGCCGGCGGGCGATCTTGGCGATGTGCACCGCGTGGTCGCCCATCCGCTCCAGGTCGCCGGCCATGTGCAGCGAGGTGATGATGGCTCGCAGGTCGGTGGCGACCGGCTGCTGGCGGGCCATCAGGTCGAACGCGCTCACCTCGATCTCCTCGTCCAGCCGGTTGATCTCCTCGTCACCGGAGATCACCTCCTGGGCCGCGGAGAGGTCCGCGTCGAGCAGCGCCGTCGTCGCTCGGGCGATGGCGTGCCGGGCCAGCCTGGTCATCTCGATCAGGCGGTCGCTGAGGGCGTCGAGCTCCTCGTGGTAGGTGTCGCGCATGGTCTCAATCGTCCCAGCTGCTCATTGAAGGAATCCGTAAGTGTCGGTGAATATTCGCGGAACCTCGGTTGTAACACATGGTCAAAGGGGTAGCGCCGGGTTCCGTACGCTTACGATCGAACTGTGCAAGGCGAAATCCTGACCGTGGTCGCCGCCCTCGCCGGTCTGGCGATCGGGCTCGGCGCCGGGTTGGCGATCCCGTGGGGTCGCCGCCGCCGGTCCCCCGTTCCCCCA
>Ga0079224_100004903_pt1 | contig 17464 bp, 17 predicted proteins | sample Stecom2015_FD_80414 | JGI IMG/M metagenome (GOLD analysis project Ga0079224, IMG submission 80414) | Agricultural soil microbial communities from Utah to study Nitrogen management - Steer compost 2015 | ecosystem: Environmental > Terrestrial > Soil > Agricultural land | place: USA: Utah...
AATTATTGTTTGGTCATGGTCATATCGATATTCATAGTCACATCGCCTCCCATCTTAGAAGTGATAATTTGCCCCTTGAGCCGCATGGTAGTGTTGGTCAATTCAACAATTTCATAGTCCTCAGAAGTCGTTGAGCTTGAATTGGTCAGGGTCATGGTATTACCGTTTATCTCCCGGTTGCCTTCTTGGATAAGATAACTTAATAATTTCTTAAAAATACAAACCCTTTGTTCAGGTCTTTGATTCAGTAGTCCCCAAATGTAAAGATGAATTCAAGAGTTTCCCCTCTCGTGATTGTGACAAAAATTTGTAATTTGGTCTTCTAAAACTTACTACCATGAACATTCCAGAAAATCTTCAACTAAATTCTTTTGATGAATATCAAACTATATATAAAGCGAGTGTCGAAAACCCGGAAAAATTCTGGGAAGCAATCGCCGATAAATTCCTCTGGAAGAAAAAATGGGATAAGACTCTGCAATGGGATTTTTCAAAACCGGAAATAAGATGGTTTCAAGGTGGGGTAATGAATATTACAGAAAACTGCCTCGACCGGCATTTGGAAAAAAATGGAAATAAAACCGCAATCCTATGGGAACCCAACAATCCCGATGAAAAAGCACTGCACATCAGTTACAAAGAACTCCATGAAAAAGTATGTCGTTTTTCGAATGTCCTTAAAAACAATAATATAAAAAAAGGTGACCGGGTTTGTATTTATATGCCTATGATTCCTGAGTTGGCGGTGGCCATGTTGGCTTGTGCCCGAATCGGAGCGATACATTCTGTGGTGTTTGCGGGTTTTTCCAGTAAATCCATCACCAACCGCATCAAAGATTCGGATTGTAAAATGTTGATTACTGCTAATCAAAGTTATCGCGGCAAGAAAACCATCGAACTAAAAGAAATATGTGATAAAGCTTTAGAAGACACTCCTTCCATTGAAAAAGTAATCGTTTTCAAAAGAACGCAGGCACCGGTGAACATGAAAGAAAACCGCGATGTTTTTTGGGAAGACGAATGGGAAAAAGTGGATTCTGAGTGTGAAGCGGAGGCCATGGACGCTGAAGATGAGTTGTTTATTCTATATACATCAGGCTCTACGGGAACGCCCAAAGGCATGGTGCATTCCACAGCTGGATATATGATTGGATGTGCTTATACATTTCAAAATGTTTTTCAAATACAACCCGATGACCTTTATTGGTGTACCGCCGATATCGGGTGGATTACTGGTCATTCCTATATAGTTTACGGACCTTTGGCCATGGGAGCCAGCACGCTTATGTTTGAAGGCGTGCCCAGCTATCCGGATTTTGGACGCTTTTGGGAAATCATCGAAAAGCATAAAGTCACTCATTTTTACACTGCGCCCACGGCAATCCGCACCTTGGCAAAACAGCCTTTAACGCTTGTAGAGAAACATGATTTATCCAGTTTAAAGGTTTTGGGAAGTGTGGGCGAACCTATTAATGAAGAGGCTTGGCATTGGTATAACGATTATATCGGTAAAAAAAATTGCCCTATTGTGGACACGTGGTGGCAAACAGAAACAGGAGCCATCATGATTTCGGCTTTGGCGGGAATCACCAAAACAATACCCACTTTTGCCACGCTGCCTCTGCCGGGAATACAACCGGTATTGCTGGGAGAAGATGGGAAGGAAATCCGAAATAATGGTGAATATGCCGAAGGAGTTTTAGCTTTTAAGTTTCCCTGGCCGGCAATGGCGCGAACTATATGGAACAATCACGAGCGGTACAAAAAAACTTATTTTAGTGCCTATCCCGGACATTATTTCTCAGGAGACGGCGCATTACGCGACGCTGATGGGAACTATCGTATCACGGGAAGGGTGGATGACGTGGTGATTGTGTCCGGTCATAACCTAGGAACAGCTCCAATAGAAAATGCCATTAACGAGCATGAAGCTACTGTAGAAAGTGCCGTGGTGGGTTTCCCCCATGAAGTGAAAGGCAACGCGCTTTGTGCTTTTGTGATTCTACACGAGGGTTTTTCCCCTTCGGAAAAAATCAAAACCGAAATCAATAAAATGATTTCCACTGCTATTGGCCCCATAGCAAAAATCGATAAATTTTATTTTGCCGATGAACTTCCCACCACGAGAAGTGGAAAAATCATGCGACGTATTTTGAGGAAAATCGCAGCCGGAGAAACCTCCAACCTTGGTGATACTTCTACCTTGCTCAACCCCAAAGTGGTTCAAAAAATAGTGGATCAATTATCAGAAAAGTAATTTTTTCTGTAAACTTTACAGTTCATCAATCAAATTCTACAATTGGGCAAAATTGATTTTCCCTAAAGAGCCCTTGCTCCTACTTTTGGCCATTATTAACCTGCCTGAAAAAACAGGCTCAAAAAACATAATCATGAAAACAATATCAATTTTTGTCGTCAGCTTGGTGACTAACCTTATGTTTAGTCAGCAAACCATTACCGTCAATATGACGGGAATCCCCACTGAAAAAGGAGTAGTTATGATTGGACTTTATTCGGAGGACACCTTTATGAAAGCGAAACCGGAATATAGTGCCACTTCAAAAATCGAAGACCAAAAAGCAACTTGTGTTTTTAAAGATATCCCTGCCGGGGAATATGCCGTGGCAGTATTTCACGATGAAAACGAAAATCAGCAGATGGATTTTAATTCAAACGGTATGCCCAATGAAGCTTATGGTTCGTCTAATAATAAATTCAATCCATTCGGTCCTCCGCAGTGGAATGATTCTAAATTTAAGGTGGAAAATAAATCCGTGAGTATTGATATAAAAATGAATTCTATATGATTGGTTGCCTATAAATCTTTTCTTTTGAAAACTGTCTTCGGGCAGTTTTTTTTTGGAATACAATAATAAAAATAAATTTAAAAACATGCTTTAATAAATATTATTGATGATTTTTATATCTTTGCAAAAACACATTTCGCATGACTATTACCCAACTAACCTATGTCCTTGCTGTTGCTGAACATAGAAATTTCACCAAAGCCGCAGAGAAGGTTTTTGTGACTCAGCCCACCCTTACCATGCAAATTCAAAAGCTTGAGAAAGAGCTTGATGTAACCATTTTCGATCGTGCTAAAAAACCTATCGAACTGACGGAAATTGGGAAAAAAATTGTAGAACAGGCACGGAATATTGTCAATGAAAGTGAACGTATACAAGACATCGTAGATCAGCAAAAAGGATTTATTGGAGGAGAATTCACCTTGGGGATTATTCCCACCGTCATGCCGACTTTACTGCCTATGTTCCTCAATAACTTCATCAAGAAATATCCGAAAGTCAATCTAAAGATCGAGGAACTCAACACCGATGCGATTATCGAACAACTGCGGGAAGGACATCTGGATGCCGCCATTGCCGCCACGCCGCTAGAGCAGGAAGACATTAAGGAGCGCCCGTTGTATTATGAACCTTTTGTGGCTTATGTGCCGCCAAACAACCGTTTGTCTAAAAAACCCAAACTTGTCGCTTCCGATTTGGATATCGATGATGTTTTGCTTCTGGAAGACGGCCATTGTTTTAAAGAAAACATCCTTAATCTCTGCAAGGCTTCAACCCTTAACGGTCACAAGGCTTTTCAATTGAAAACAGGCAGTTTTGAAACCATGATAAAACTCGCCAATGAAGGCTTAGGAATGACGCTTTTGCCTTATTTGCATACGTTGGACATCCAGGGCAGGGAAAAAGAAAACCTGAAAATGTTTCAGGATCCCGTACCGGCACGAGAAATAAGTTTGATTTTTCACAAAAGCGGATTAAAAATCCAATTGGTGGATGCCTTGCACAGTTCTATTTCTGCGATTGTTAGAGGGGCGATAAAATTTCAAGATATCAAAATCATTAGTCCCCTGGAAAAACAACATCAATATTAAAGTATAAAAGATATTTTTGCGCCTAAATCCTTTGGTGTGTGGAAATTCATTTTTTGTTTTCTGTTGTTTTGCGCCTGTTCATTTTCATCCGCTCAAGAAAAAAAACCTAAGCCTTTTTCTGTGGATGTCAACTATTTCTATGGAAATATTTTAGAACACAGCCCGGACATTGCACATCTTATTACCGAACACCCTCACGGGATTTTGCTATCTTATAACCGCAAAACCTTTGGAGAAAAAATTTGGGAGCGTTACTACAATTATCCCGACGTAGGCGTTTCCTTGCTTTATCAAGACATGAAGAATCCACATCTTGGAGAAAGCTATGGACTGTTTGCACATTTGGGATTTTATTTTCTCCAACGAAAACTTTTGCTTCGTATTGGCACAGGAATTTCCTACAACACAAATCCTTACGACCGAGACAAAAATTTCCGAAACAATGCGTATGGCACTCATCTGATGAACAATACTTTTTTGATGGTGAATTACAAACAGAAACTTTTTGACAATTTAGCGCTTCAAGCGGGAATCATTTTAATCCATTATTCAAACGGGAATTTCAAAGCGCCAAACACCAGCACCAACAGCTTTGCGCTCAATCTTGGGGTAGATTATTCCTTCCGTTCCGAAAATCAATCCAACTATATTCCCTTGGGCGAAAAAAAACCGTATTCCGAAACTTTTCATTACAATTTTGTGTTCCGTAGCGGGTTTCATTCCAGCGACGTAATTGGCTCCGGCGAATATCCTTTTTATATTTTTTCGGTCTACGCCGATAAACGAATCAGTCACAAAAGCACCTTGCAGGCGGGCGCAGAATTGTTTTTGTCAGAAATGTTGAAGGAATATATTTATTATAGATCTGTGGCCTATCCTGAGGAGCCGGTATCAGGTGATGAAGATTCCAAACGAGTGGGAGTTTTTGGAGGATATCAATTGAATGTCGGAAAAATAAAAGCCTATGTGAATTTGGGGTATTATATTTATTACCCCTACGATTTTGAAGGAAGAGTTTACAACCGACTTGGATTGAACTATTCGATAAACAAAGATTGGTTTGTGGGGGCTTCCGTGAAATCACATGCAGCAAAAGCCGAAGCCGCAGAGTTTTCGGTGGGTTATAGGTTGTGACTTTGCATCTCTGCGCCTTTGCGAAAAAAAATATATCGATGAAAAAGATTGGCATTTTCTTTTTTTTAATGCTTCTTTCGGCCTGCAATTCCGAGAATGCGCCCGATTGTTTTCAAAGCACCGGAAACCCGGTGGAGCGGGAATACGACTTACCTCCATTTTCTGAAATCATGGTTTATGAAGGGGTAAAATTATACCTTACTTATGACAGCACTCAAAACCTTATCGTAAAAACCGGGAAAAATCTTTTGGAAGAAGTTTCCATCAAAGTTGAAGCGAACAAGTTGATCATAAAAAACGAAAATAGTTGCAACATGTTGCGGGATTATGGAGAAGTTGAAGTTTTTGTGACCTCGCCAAACCTGACCCTTATTCAAAACGGTGGAAGTTTTACTATCAAAAGCACTACGGTTTTGCCTTATCCCAATTTGGAACTCATCGCAGAAAACGACGGAAATGAAGGTCAATATCACACCGATGGCGTTTTCGACTTGAAATTGGATTGCGAAAACCTGAAAGTCGTTGCCAATGGTTTTTCGTATTTCAAACTATCGGGCGAAACCGAAAATTTATTTGTGGGTTTTTATTCCTCTGATGGACGGCTTGAAACCGGAAACCTAATCGCACAACACATCGAATTTTTCCACCGCAGCAGTAATCAGCTTTTCTTGAATCCACAACAATCTCTCAAAGGGGAAATTCGCAGTACCGGAGATGTTATTTCTCTTAATAAACCCCCGATTGTGGAAGTGGAAGAGTTTTACACCGGTAGTTTAATCTTTAGATAACCGGTTCCGTAAGGTCAGTTTTGCCGGCGGTTAAATCTCTGAAAAGCTTTTCCAGATTTTGACTTTTTCTTTCCAGTTGAAGGATTTTTAGACCATGGTCGTGAGCAAAATCAAAAACCGCCGGACGCATGTCTTCCCCGGTATTGAAATTCAATTCATACGCAAAGCCTCCTTTGTTTTCAGCGGTTTCTATTTTGGGAATTTTTTGTAGGAGTTGTTCTTCCACACGATAATCAAATTCCACAAGTATGAGTTGCTTATTTGAAGATTGCAAATCCGCAATTTTTTTATCAGCCACCACTTTTCCTTTATTGATAATGATGACTCGATCACAAATCGCTTCCACTTCCTGCATAATGTGCGTCGAAAGAAGAATGGTTTTATCTTTTCCAATATTTTAATAAGCCGACGAATATCCACCAGCTGATTGGGGTCAAGTCCTGTAGTGGGTTCGTCCAAAATCAAAACTTCGGGGTCGTGCAACAAGGCACAAGCCAGGCCTGTCCGTTGTCGATAACCCTTGGAAAGCTGACCGATTTTTTTATTGGCCTCGGGACTGAGCCCGGTGAGTTCTATAACTTCCTCAATCCGGGTGTGGTGTATTTTATAAATCTTTGCATTAAAAGACAAATATTCTCGTACAAACATTTCCAAATAAAGAGGATTGTGTTCCGGAAGATAACCGATATGCTTTTGCACCTCCAGCTTTTGTTCCTCCACATCAGATGATTTTATCATCGCCTTTCCGGAAGTAGCGGGCAGATATCCTGTCAGGATTTTCATCATCGTGGATTTCCCGGCACCATTAGGCCCCAAAAACCCTACGATTTCTCCTTTTTTAATGGAAAAAGAAACTTCGTCCAAGGCTTTCTGATTCCCATAAATTTTTGATATTTTATCTACTTCAATTGACATTTTTTTTGGCTCAAAGTTTCAGGTTTCTTTTTGTGGTAATTAATATATGAAGGACAGCTCTCTGATTTTTTCTCAATAAAAAATCAAGTTTTAAAATATATTCACTCTCTCTACTTTGGTCAAATTTACAACAAAAAAACCCGAAACTATTCCAAGATCGGGTTTTGTGGTGCGCGCGAGAGGATTCGAACCTCCACACCTTGCGGCACTGCCGCCTGAAGACAGCGTGTCTACCAATTCCACCACGCGCGCGGCTGTGGGTGCAAATATAAAATGAAAGATTAAATTTTTATAAAAATCCGTTCACAATATAAATCTTAATAATTTAAAAAAATACCTGCAATTGGGTATTGTTTACCCCATCGTTATTAGATACTTTTACAGCAAATAAATCAAAACAATATATTATGAAAAGATCTTGCAGAAAAAAAACAGGAATGATTTTATTGTTCACGCTTCTTGTGTTGGGAAGTTGTGGAACCCCGAATGTTCAAAGGATGGCTGAAGACTCTGTTACTGATTTGAGTGGCCGATGGAATGAAACCGATTCCCGCCTCACCGCAGAGGAAATCACCGATGAGTTGATGATGCATTCATGGTATAACACCTATACCTCACGAAACAACGGAAAAGAACCCATCCTCATAGTGGGATTAATCGTCAACAAATCACATGAGCATATCGCTACGGAAACTTTTTCAAAGGATATTGAAAAAGCAATTATCAACTCCGGAAGAATGCGTCTTGTTCAGGGGGGTGCAATGCGTGAAGAACTCCGTGCAGAACGCGCCGATCAACAAAATTATTCCTCCGCTGCAACCATGAAAAAATTTGGAGAAGAATACGGTGCAGATTTTATGTTGCAAGGAACAATCAACTCCATTGTAGATCAACAAGGCAAAGAAAAAACTATTTTCTACCAAATTGATTTGGAGCTTTCAAACCTCGAAACCAACGAGAAAGTCTGGATTGGAGACAAAAAAATCAAAAAATACCTGGGAAACAAGAAGGTATAAAATTTCGAATCCTAACCCATTCACAAGCTTCAAAGCAGCTTTCTGCAAACCTGCCCGTTCCCGGCAGGTTTGCAGAAAAAATGGATTATTTTCCTTTTAATCACTAAAATGGCAATTATGAATATTTCCAAATACTTAAGCCGATGGGCATTGGCTTCTATCTGCGTATTCTTGCTATATTCATGTGGAGCAACTTATCAACAAAAGACAGCCACTTTTCAAGGAGACCTACTCCAAGGGAATTTGGATATGGCTACTGCTGAAATCGATGCTAATACTTTCCTGCAAAAAGAAAGAAACCGATTGTTGTATCTTTTTGAAAAAGGCAAAGTGGAACATATGAGAGGAAATTATGAAGAAAGCAATCGGCTTTTTGAAGAAGCCTATATTCTTATTGATGATCAAATAAAAAGCAGTGTAGGGCAGGAAATCGCTGCAAAACTCACTAATCCACTAGCTGAACCTTACAAAGGAGAAGATTTTGAAAAAGTCACGCTGCACTATTACAAAGCATTGAATTTCTATCAAATGGGAATGCCCATGGAGGCTTTGGTGGAAGCAAAACGAATCAACATCAAGTTGAATGAGCTGAATTCCCGCTATAAAAAAAATAAAAATAAATTCACCGAAGATGCCTTTTCACAAATTTTACAAGGTATTTTATATGAGGCTACGGGAGATGTCAACAATGCTTTTATTGCATACAGAAACGCTGCGGAAATATACTTGACCCATGAGGGGTCTTATTATGGAGTGTCCCTTCCTCAACAACTGAAATATGACCTGCTGCGTACGGCCGATAAAATGGGATTTCAAAATGAATATAGCCGTTATTCAAGATTATTCGAACTTTCTAATCCTGGTTCTAAAGCCCATGAAGCTGAAGCCATTATTTTCTGGGAAAACGGCCTCGGACCGGCAAAAGATCAAACCATTATTACAGCCTCGGGTGCAGGGGGACTTTTTGTGGGAAGTTACGGAGAAGGAAGTATTGCTATTCCTATTCCTCCGGGTGTAAATATCGGCATAAATGCCATTGCCATTCCTTATTATCAACAACGTAACAGTTATTATCATAATGCGGCTTTAATTGTAGATGGAGAGGAGAAGAATTTTAATCTCGCTCAAAATTTCTACCCTATTGCGCGCCAATGTTTACGGGATAGAATGATGCGCGAAGTTGTGGATATTGCTGCTCGTTTTGTAACCAAAAAAGCTGCCAGTGCAGGTGCCGGTGCATTGGGAAAGAATTTATTGGGTGGTGTAGGCGGAGAAATTTTTAAATTGGGAACAGATGCCATCGGAGCTGCCACCGAACAAGCTGATACCCGAAACTGGCAAACCCTTCCTGCAACAATCAGTTATGTGCGGGTTCCTTTGGAGGAAAATCACGAGAATATATTTGCGATTAAAAAATACGGTCCAACGGGTGTAGATTATGACACTTTGCACGTTAAATATCGACGCGGCTTGCAACTCGTCAATTATTTTGACTTGGGCAAAACGACGACGGGTTTTGTGCATTTACCGGATACTAATAGCGTGGACACTTCAGCTTCAATCAAAAACAATTCCAGTAAATATTTAGATTCTGATTCTAGTCCTAATAATGAAAAAATAGCTCAACTGCACACTTCTGATATTTCTCAGGATTCAAAAATCCCTGAAAATAATCAAAAACCGCTTTATTTCAATCCCAGTACGCTTCCACTCGACAATACCAATGTTTCGGATAAAAAAGAAGTGATCGACATAAGCCGTTATGCCACGGTTTATTTGATTAGAAAGAAAAAGCTTGCCGGCACATTTGTACCCATGCCCGTGGTTTATGAAGATCAATCTGTTGTGAAAATCAGTGATGGACAATTTTGTAAATTTCAAGCTGAACCGGGAAATTTAGTCTTACATTCCAACGATAAAGGATGGAAATCCAAAATAATGAATATCGAGATTGAACCCGAAAAAACATACTATATATTACTGACGGCTAAGACCGGTATGTGGAACTCAAAAGCAGAATATTCATTAATTTCCTCAGAAGAAAGCCAACAATATCTAAATGAATACACAGAAATCCTACCAACCACAGATTAAAAACAGAGCTTCATGAAAAAGTATTTAAACATATTGACCATTCTATTTTTTATTATTGCTTTCCCCGTCTCTGCTCAAGAGAAATGGCAAGAATGGCAACCTACAAGTTGTTATGAAAACATCGAATTTCGGTTACGTTTTGTTCGTCAACACGGGGATAAAACCGTTTCAGAAGTTCAGTTTAAAAATAATTATAATCAACTTGTTACCTTCAATTATGGGTTTACCGAAGACGAAGAGGATTTTCTCACGGAATACCGCAAAACACTTCATCCAAAAGAAGCGGGCAAACCAGAGTTCATCTATACCAAAGGGGATAACTTTTATATTTTAGTGGACAAGCTTTCTTTTTCCGTTTCGGGAGAAAACCCATTGCCTTGCGAACAAAAAAAATAGAAGAACACACCCAAAGGAGAGTACAATTATCAGGATTTTTTTTAAAAAAAAAAGCTACTCTTTTTTGAAATTTCTCAACCCGTCTTCTAACCAATCTACATATTTATTTACATCCGGAGTATATCCCACGGGCTTGTTCAATATCGTATTTTCGTTTTCCATCAACACATAAAACGGTTGTGAGTTATTACTGAAATTAAGGGTTTGGAAAGTAGCCCATTTATCGCCAATAGTTTCAATTTCTTTCACACCTCCTTTAGGGCGTAAAAAATTAAACTGCTTATCTTCAGGCAATAATTCTCCATCATCCACATAAAGGGATATGATGATATATTCCTCTTCCAAAATTTTGTGCACTTCCGGCTGGCTCCACACTTGTTCTTCCATTTTGCGGCAGTTTACACATGCCCAACCGGTAAAATCAATCATGGCAGGTTTTCCGGCTTCTCGGGCAGCAGCCATGCCTTCATCAAAATCATGATAAATATTCAGGCCTAACAATCCACTTTCTTTATCATAAAGACTGTAAGAAAGAGGTGGGGGAAAGCCGCTCAAGAGTTTTAAATTGGCATAAGCTGTATTGGTTAATCCGGGTAATAAATACAAAACAAAAACGGTCACTACCAATCCGGTAATCTTTCTGGAAGTGCCAATTTTTTGTGCGGGATTGTCATGTGGAAAACGTATTTTTCCAAAAAGATAAAGTGCAAGTCCAATTCCAATAGCTATCCATAAACCAATAAAAACTTCTCTGGGCAGAATACCCCAGTGCATAACCAAATCAGCATTGGAGAGGAATTTTAAGGCAAAAGCAAGTTCGAGGAAACCCAAGCAAACCTTCACGGTATTCAACCAACCTCCACTTTTTGGAAGGGAGTCCAACCAGTTTGGAAATACTGCAAAAAGGGCAAACGGCAAGGCCAAAGCCAGTCCGAATCCTCCCATTCCGATGGAAAGCTGCATCGCTCCCCCATCGCTGGAAAGCGACCCCCCCAAAAGCGAACCCAAGATTGGTCCGGTACAGGAAAAAGAAACTATTGCTAAAGTCAAAGCCATGAAAAATATTCCAATAATCCCTCCGACACTTGAAGCTTTTTTGTCCATTTTGTTACTCCACGAACTGGGAAGTGTGATTTCAAAATACCCAAAAAAGGAAATGGCAAACACCAGAAATATGACAAAGAAAAAGATATTTAGAATCGGGTTTGTGGAGATATTGTTCAAAATTTCCGGACTTACGCTGTCCAACAAGTGGAAAGGTAAACTGAGTAAAAGATAAATTGCAAAAATGAAAAAGCCGTATAAAATGGCATTTATCAATCCTTTTCTCTTGTCCTTGGCGCCCTTAATAAAAAAAGAAACCGTGAGAGGAATCATCGGAAAAACGCAGGGAGTCAACAAGGCAATTAAGCCTCCGATAAATCCAAGAAAGAAAAGTGTCAGATATTTTTCATTCTCTTTGATATCGGGTTGAAAACCTTCAAGATCAAGCTTTAAAGCATCGGTCATTTCTCGATCTCTGTCGGTGAGCTCCCCTGTAAAGCCACTAATTACCACGGCATCTCCACTCTTATTCACGTTGAGGGTGAAGCTGTGTGCGTCCGGAGGCAAACAACGCGTGTCATCACATACCATGAAATTAACCTCTACTTTTATGGGAATTCCCGGATCTAAGACTTTGATTTTCTGTTTAAAAATTGCCTCATTTTCAAATGAGGTCAGCTCCACACCAAAAATCGGATTGATTTCTGTTTTGCCTTTCGGCTCTGAGGTTTTTCCTATCAACTCAAAATGTGTGGCCGTGCTGTCAAACACAAAAGCTGTGGGAATAGGACCAACTTCCACAGGTTTTTGTGAAGATAAATGCCATCCCGGATCGATGTCGGCTTTGAAGATTATGGTGTATAAACTGTCGTCTTCTTGCTCAACAGAAGCCGACCAGTCAATCGGGTCGAGTATTTGAGAATCATTGCCAAATTGAGCATGAGCAGTTGATAAACAGAAGAAAACAAATAGGAAAAATATATTTTTCATTGCAGGGAAAGCTTTGTAATTCAGACTGAAAAAAAGAAATTATGTTTAAAAAAGAAAAATGAAAATTTATCTGGGCGCACAAAGATAATCAAACAATTTTTTTAAGATGACTATCCTAATTCCTCGAGAAAAATTTTCTTAATATTTACCCAAACTCCATGCCAAGAAAAAAGAGAGGATGAGTAATTTCCTTTAAAAACGTGGAAGTTGAAACTTGAAAAATCTCAGTGTTTTCTGTTTCTTTTGTCCTCTCCCCACAAGAGTTTTTTGCGCAAAGTCTTAATAAAACTACTGTCGTGCAATTGCACCAAACTTATTTTAAAAGGGGCTTTTCGGATGGTTAAAACCGTATCTTTTTTTACGGTGGTAATTCTGGCATCCATCGATACCAGATATTCATCTTCACGTCCGGAAACTTTCATAGTTACTTCGATATTGTCCGGAATTACAAGCGGGCGAACATTAAGGTTGTGCGGTGCAATGGGGGTCAACACCAACGCATCAGTTTTGGGAAGGATTACGGGACCGCCACAACTCAGCGAATAACTTGTGGAGCCGGTGGGAGTTGAAAGGATTACACCATCGGCCCAGAATGCATTCAGATATTCCCCATCCAGCCAAACGGTCATCGTGAGCATCGCGGCTGTGTTTTTTCTACTAACGGCAATTTCATTCAAGGCAAAATTATCCTTACCGATTTCGGGATTGTCAGATAAACCCTCCACACTCAGAAGACTGCGTTCTACCAGAGTGTATTTTTTGTGAAGAATTCCTTCGATGGCTTTTTTGATTTCGGATTTATGAATGGTAGCCAAAAACCCCAATCTTCCGGTGTTGATGCCCACAATAGGGATTCCCAAATCCCGTATAAACCAAGCGGTTTTCAATATGGTTCCGTCACCTCCGATGCTGAAAAATAAATCATAGGTTTTATCCAGTTCTTCAAAAGTACTGAAATGCAGATATTGATGAGAAATATCGGTATGCTGCTTCAAAAGTTCAAAAAATTCTTTTTCGATGACCACCTCGATATTTTCTTTGTTTAGTCCGTGCAGGAGATCTTGGATATTTTCTCCCGAATCCTCTTGATAAAACTGACCGTATATTCCTACTTTCATATCTTTTTCTTTATAAAAATCATCTCAACACCAATTTTTCAATCAGCGGTTTTCCCAACTTTTCGTTTAATAATTGGATGATTTTTTCTTTACCATAACTTAATTCTTCCCGCAAAACGGAAGAATTCAATCGAACATATAAAACGTTGCCTTCCAATTTAATGGCGGTGGTATATTTTGAAATCGGCGCCCCCATTTCGCTATTCCAAGCTTCTTTCACGTTGGCCTTATCCAAGCCTTTTTGAAGTTTATTCTCGTGAACAAATTCGTTCAAGGCTTCGCCCATCGACAAGCTGTCATTATTTCGTTTTGCCATCTGTTTCTGTTAAAATTCCTTCGTAACGCTCGTAAATATACTGCCTTCCATCTTCGTTTGCGAATATAAGCTGGTTTTCATTGGAGGAAATCAAGGTTTCTTTCCATTCATCCATCTTAGTGGTGTAATATAAATTGATGCTGTCATTTTCTACCTTGACCGTGATATTTTCGTCATCTTTAGTAACGATAAATGTACCATCAAATCGCGGTTTCACCTTTTTGCGGAAACCTTTTTTATTTTCTATTTCGATATAATCCACTGTAGGAGCAAACTTAAACTCCCTGACATCTCCTGATTCTGTCTGCATTTTTGAAATCATCCAATAACCGTTCATGTTCTCAATTTCCTCCTCCGGGAACCGGTCATTACAAGAAAACAAAAAAAATACTAATGGCAATAAAAAATATTTCATGTCAAAAAAATTGGGTTGAATATTTGATGAATATAACCGTAAAAGTACAAATTCCCATTCCTAAATCCAGTCTTGATAAGAAAATCGTTCTAGATATCATCCCCGTCGGTGAGGTGGAGTTGAATCATCCGGTAACTTCCTGTGCTCTGTTTTACGACGGCTTCGGTTCTTTCGGCGTGGGTGTCGCTGATAAACAATTGTCCGAGTTCGTCTCGCGTGACCATGTCAACAATATGAGCCACACGATGTTCGTCAAGTTTATCAAAAATATCATCCAACAACAAAATGGGTTTGGTTTGGTTTTGTTGTTTTATAAAATCATATTGAGCCAACTTTAAGGCTATTAAATAGGTTTTTTGTTGTCCCTGGGAACCGAATTTTTTTATCGGATAACCTCCAATCTCCATCATCAAATCATCTTTGTGAATTCCGGCACTGCTGTATTGCAAAGTCCGGTCTTTCTGAAGGTTTTCCGCCAAAAGGCTTTCAAAACTTTTATTGAAAAGTTGACTTTTATACTCCAAATCCACTTTTTCCTGTCCATTGGAAATTTCGGTGTAGCGTTTTTGAAATATCGGGATAAATTCTTTTAAAAAAGCTTTCCTTCGTTCGTGAATTCCCGGCCCGAGGGCTTGCATTTGCTGATCATAGATTTCCAGATTATCGCGATCAAAACTTCTGTTGGCGGCAAAGTATTTCAACAATGAATTCCGTTGAGAAACCACTTGCGAATAGCGAAGCAGATTTTCCAGATAAACTTTATCGCTTTGCGAAATCACCCCGTCCATAAACTTTCGCCGGGTTTCACTGCCTTCCAAAATTAAGTCCCGGTCGGAGGGTGAAATGATAACCAGCGGAATAAACCCAATATGATCACTGAGTTTTTCATATACTTTTCTATTTCGTTTGATGCTTTTTTTGTGCCCTTTCTTTGCGCTGACAGTGATGTGTTCTGGTTGTCCGTTTTTTTCAAACTGGCCTTCTATCACAAAAAAATCGGTTCCGTGCTTGATATTTTGACTGGTTACGGGATTAAAATAACTTTTTCCGAAAGCCAAATGATAAATGCCGTCCAATATATTTGTTTTTCCGGTTCCATTGGGTCCCACCAAACAATTTATCTTTTCATCAAAATCAAAACCGGCCGAACCAAAGTTTTTATAATTCAAAAGCGATAATTTCTTTAAATGCATAAGAAACTACAATTCAATCAGTTGCACGGAATAATACCGAAAAAGAAAAATTCGGGTTTGGTTGCCGAAAAGTATTGAAAAAGGACGAGATGAATCCCTTCTTCGCGTATAAAAATCAATGAATATAAAATTTCCTAAATGAGCATTACCTCACATCCTCGTTTCTCAACTTTTCTTTAAACTCATTGATGATTCCTCCTTTCAATAAAATACGGATTTGTCGGTCACTCAGGGAATGTCTAGTATGAATAAATTTCTTCTTTCCTTCTTTTTTATTCTCAATTTTGACGCTGATGTTATTTCTGTTCTTCACATCTTCAATAAGATTTTCAAAAGAAATCATATCGCCTTGTTCGATTGTATGATAATCCTCTTCATTGGTAAACTCCAACGGAAGAATTCCAAAATTAACCAGATTTTGCCATGCAATTCGGGCATAACCCTTAGCGATTACCGCCACTTGTCCCAAATATTTAGGAGCAATTGCAGCGTGTTCGCGACTCGAACCTTGCGCATAATTTTCCTTGGCAACAACAATATGACCCCCGTAAGCTTCTTTGGCTTCCATCGCCCGGATATAAAAAGTTTTATCGATGACGGTAAAAGCAAACTTACTGATTTCCGGCAAGTTACTGCGAAAAGGCAAAACTTCTGCTCCGGCTTTTAGGATTTCATCGGTGGAAATATTGTCTCCCATTTTCAATAAAACGGGGACATGATAAGCGTTTTTCAGTTCTTCGATATGCGGTAAAGATTTGATATTCGGTCCTTTTTTGAGCTCGATGTCCAAGCCATTCTCAGGTGGGGCAACCAACATATCGGTATTGATAATTTCTGTTTCGGGCTGCTCAAAAATCGGATAATCCATTCCATACAATTTCTTCATGTCGCGCGGATCGGTAATTTTTCCGGTTAATGCTGAAGCAGCTGCCGTTTCCGGACTACAAAGATAAACCTGGTCGTCCTCGGTGCCGGAACGACTCGGAAAATTACGCGGCATCGTGCGAAGACTGATTGTGTCTGAAGCGGGTGCTTGCCCCATTCCGATACATCCCATGCAACCACTCTGATGGAAACGTGCTCCCGCGGCAATTAAGTTTCCAAAAGCTCGGTTTTTTATCATGTTTTGAATAATTTGTCTGGAAGTGGGATTTATATCAAAGGAAACCTCATCACTCACTGATTTTCCTTCCACAATTGCTCCGGCAATCCAAAAGTCGCGCAAACCGGGATTTGCCGAAGAACCAATTACTACTTGGCTGATAGGTTTTCCCTCGACCTCGCGAACAGGAACCACATTACCCGGACTGGTAGGCAAAGCAATCAAAGGCACCAAATCGTCTAAAATTATTTCATCTTCCAAATCATATTCACAATTTTCATCGGCCAGAATTTCCACCCAATCCTCTTCTCTTTTTTGGGCTTTCAGGAATTTTCTTGTTTCCTCGTCGCTGGGAAAAACGGTTGTAGTCGCTCCGAGTTCAGCACCCATATTCGCAATCACATGCCGATCCATCGCACTTAAATACTTGAGTCCCTCTCCATAATATTCGATGATTTTTCCCACCCCGCCTTTCACATCATAACGTCGAAGCATTTCCAAAATCACATCTTTGGCACTTACCCAAGGGGAAAGTTTTCCGGTGAGTTTTACGCCCATCACTTGTGGCATTTTTACGTAATAAGGCTCTCCGGCAATTGCAGCTGCAACATCCAACCCACCGGTCCCGATGGCAAGCATTCCCAATGAACCCGCCGCGGGAGTATGACTATCAGAACCCACCATGGTTTTTCCGGGTTTTCCAAAACGCTCCATATGCACAGGGTGACTCACTCCGTTTCCGGGTCGGCTGTACCAAATTCCGAAACGCTGTGAAGCTGAAACAAGGAAAGAATGATCGTCGGCATTTCTAAAATCTGTTTGTAATAAGTTGTGATCTACATATTGAACGGCCACTTCGGTTTTGGCTTTTTGAAGTTGCATGGCTTCCAGTTCCAATTGCACCAAAGTTCCTGTGGCATCTTGCAACAAGGCTTGGTCTATTCTAATCCCGATTTCTTTTCCGGGAGTCATTTCTCCTTCCAATAAATGTGCGCTGATTAATTTTTGGGTAACGTTTTGTGCACTCATAGTTTTTTATATTTAA
>Ga0079224_100004904_pt1 | contig 17464 bp, 20 predicted proteins | sample Stecom2015_FD_80414 | JGI IMG/M metagenome (GOLD analysis project Ga0079224, IMG submission 80414) | Agricultural soil microbial communities from Utah to study Nitrogen management - Steer compost 2015 | ecosystem: Environmental > Terrestrial > Soil > Agricultural land | place: USA: Utah...
AGGAGTGTCTATGGACACTCCTTTTCCTTATCTTGGTGGATAATTTACTAAACCTGGATTTGCTCCTAAAGGATATTCGTACTCAAGTTCTTCATCAAATGTTACATACTGTAAGTACACCATCAATAGAAGAACGCGTCTACCTGTTTGCGGTTCACTTAAGATGATATGATCGCGTCCTGCAGCCTCAATCACACCTTTGAATACTTTTGCTTCGTTTGTGTTATCAAAGCCCATATAGACAGTCGCAAGCTTTCCTCTGTTCAAGCGAAGAATGTTTTCAATATAAGATTCTTCGATAGGAAGCATTCCTGGAATGTTTGCTGCCACTCCACCCGTTTGAGGGAATGATGGCGTTTGGAAAGTTGGCGTTTGTGGAGCTTGAAAACCTGCTTGTTGTTGATATGGATAGCCGTAGGCAAATTGGCTCGGATCCATATAGCCCCCAAACTGGCCAAAGTTTTGTGGGTTATACCCGTAAGCCGCATATGGATTTTGACTTTGCATAGCCTCTCTTTGATTATTATTATCTTTACTCAATGTAAGCCCTCCTCAGAATGTGTAAATGATTTCTTTTTTTTTAAAAGGCAAAAGCCTTAGAAAACGTCTGGACAATCCTCCTGTGTAGGTTGGTAGAAGCAGTGTGCTTTAAAACGTCCGACGTTCCATTGGTTATACCACTGTGGTGGACAGTTTTCTGGTGGTTCAAAAAACCATAATGAAAATTCGGCAGGATGAAATCTTTCCCCCTTTAGAACTCTTCTTGCTAGCGCAATTTCACTCTGTCGTGGGGCCTGATAAAAATATCCCTTTTGGGTCGCCTCGAAGCCTCCAGGACGTTGAAAAACCATTTTTTGAATGGTATTTATATCTTTGAAGTCCAGACAACGAGCTCTCGCGCGGTTCACTCCAACATTGCCAACTAAGAGCATGCCCAATTTGCCTTCGCTTTCAGCCTCTGCACGCATCAGCCTAGCCAATAGCTTGACATCCGCCTCCGTGTGCGCAACTACTGCCATCTTTTCACCTCACTTAAAAAACGACTAGTGAAAAAAGTCTCTTTACTAACGTATTGTTGAGGTGAAAAATGGGTTCCTATTTTTGACGTAATTTTTTTGGGATCTGGATTGAAATATTAGTGGATTCATCATTGCATTGTATGAGGAATAGAACTGAAATATGAATGTGGATGAAAAAAAGAGAGGGAGTTCCCTCTCTTTTTTCTTAATTGATGTGTAAAAACTGAGAAACTTTTTCTTCGGTTAAAATGTTTCCTACAAAGAAAGCACCGAACTCACCGTAACGTGCACTTGCCTCATCAAAACGCATTTCATATACAAGCTTCTTGAACTGAATCACGTCGTCTGAGAATAGGGTTACGCCCCATTCGTAATCATCAAAACCGACAGAACCAGAAATGATTTGTTTAACTAGTCCAGCATATTGACGGCCAATCATACCGTGGCTGCGCATAAGCTCTCTGCGCTCTTCCATCGAAAGCATGTACCAGTTGTCATTACCTTCACGGCGCTTATCCATTGGATAGAAGCACACATATTTGTTCTTCGGTAGGATTGGGTATAAGCGTCCACGTACATACGGGTTTTGATATGGATCTTCGTCGCTTTCTCCTGCTAAATAATTACTTAATTCAACAACAGATACATAGGAGTAAGTAGGAATTGTATATTCAGCCAGTGTTGTTTTGTTGAATTCAGTTTCGATTTCATTAAGTTCTTCCATTGTTGGACGGAGGATCATCATCATGAAATCTGCTTTTTGCCCAACAATCGTGTATAAAGCGTGACTACCTTGGTTGTCACTTTGTGTTTTATTCCATTTTTCTACTAAGCCAAGAAATTCATCGATTGCTGCTTGGCGCTCGTCGCTAGAAAGAGTTTTCCATGATGCCCAGTCAATTGAGCGGAAATCATGAAGACAATACCAGCCATCAAGTGTTTGTGCTGCTTCTGCCATTGCTATCACTCCTTGATATTTAAAAGATAATATGTACTCAAACACTACTATATCATAGTTTCTCCTATAGTCATGTGAATAAACCTACGTACAATTTTGTGAACAAACGAATGTGAGTAATTTGTTGAGTTCTTGGGAAAATTGAAGATAGTGTCATAATACTGTCACAGATTTTTAGTGCATTTTGGTTTTATTTTAGTGAAAAAAGCCGTATCCTTATGGATGGCACTTTTGTAGGCTAGGAAAAGCCGATTTTACATATTAGGCATTTTATTAACATCCAAGGAGGAGTAAAAGTGAGCGATTTATTTACTCAATTAAAAGAAAAGGTTACTGGAAAGGACTTGAGAATTGTATTTCCAGAAGGACTAGATGAGCGTATTTTAACAGCGGCTAGCCGTTTAGCAAGTGAAAAGATTCTTGTACCAGTTGTGATTGGTGAAAAAGCTGCAGTTGAAAGCAAAGCAAAAGAACTAGGTGTTTCACTTGATGGCGTTGAAATCTACGATGCGAATAGCTACCCAGAATTCGATCAGCTTGTTGCTTCGTTTGTAGAAAGACGTAAAGGAAAAGCAACTGAAGAGGATGCACGTAAGATTCTGAAGGATGAAAATTACTTCGGAACAATGCTGGTGTACACAGGAAAAGCACACGGTCTTGTAAGTGGTGCAGCACATTCAACAGCAGATACAGTACGTCCTGCCCTACAAATCATCAAAACAAAGCAAGGCGTGAAGAAAACGTCTGGTGTGTTCATTATGGTACGTGATGATGAGAAGTATGTATTTGCAGACTGTGCAATCAATATTGCACCAGATAGCCAAGATCTAGCTGAAATTGCAATTGAAAGTGCAAATACAGCTGACATGTTTGACATTGAGCCAAGAGTGGCAATGTTAAGCTTCTCTACAAAAGGTTCTGCCGTGTCCCCTGAAACGGAAAAAGTAGCAGAAGCAGTGAAGCTTGCAAAAGAAATGAACCCTACTCTAGTGTTAGACGGAGAATTTCAATTTGATGCAGCGTTTGTTCCATCTGTTGCAAAGAAAAAAGCACCAGATTCTGTCATCAAAGGAGATGCAAATGTATTTGTTTTCCCAAGCCTTGAAGCGGGTAATATCGGATACAAAATCGCACAACGTCTAGGTAACTTTGAAGCGGTAGGTCCAATTTTACAAGGATTAAACCAGCCAGTAAACGATCTTTCTCGTGGATGTAATGAAGAAGATGTATATAAACTTGCACTAATCACAGCAGCGCAAGCACTGTAATGTTAAGACTTAAGACCATGTCGAAGGACGTGGTCTTTTTTTAATGGGAGTTAATCTGGAATAGCGGTAATCCTGGATCAGCTTTGATTGACCAGGAATAAGAACAGTGATTTTAAACCGAATTCATTAAAAAACAATAAGGTCCAATTTGGTATTCTCCATCCATTTTAAACTTGCTAATACTCATATCTGTTGTCAACTAAGTTGACAAAATGCGATAAATGGAGTAAACTTAGAATAGTAAACCTGGTTGACAATGCAAAATGGGGGTAAAGATATATGTTTAAAATTGGGGATTTAGTGGTTTATTCGTCGCTTGGTATTTGTAAAATAGCTGATATTAGTGAGGAAACATATGCTGGAATTACGCGAAAATACTATGTTTTACACCCAATTGAAGATGACAATTTAATCATTCGTAACCCAGTTGATAATGATAAAGTCCTTATGGTGGGTATCATCGACCGTGATGAGGCCAAGGAAATGTTAGAATCTTTTAATCGACCAGGTATAGGCTGGATAGAAAAGGCAAATGAACGAACAAAGATGTATAACGATATTGTGATGACTGGAGATCGTAAGGGAATTGCAGGGATTGTTAATACGTTAATGTGCCGTAAATATGAATATGAAATGAATGATAAAAAGCTAAGCGAGCCTGATCGAAGACTACTTCTTCACGTACAAGACATTTTGTACAAAGAGCTTGCCATTTCATTGGATACGACATTCGAGAAAATATCAAAACAGGTAGAAAAAAGAATTAAAAAGAAGATGAGTGATCTTTTTCTAGGTGATATCGTAAATATAAACTAAAAGAATTATATATGAAAAAACGGCCATGTCAGGGGACATGGCCGTTTAAGGTTTGTGTGGTATTTTGGATTAGTGACAGTAAATCAAAAATAGTGACAGTATTTTTAAATTAGTGACAGTAAATCCGATTTAGTGACAGTATTCTCAAAATAGTGACAGTAAATTGCCAAGCCCCACTCCGTAATCCTCTATTTCAGATTCCCCAATCGATTTTCAAGAGGTTTTTAAGAAGTTCTAGCTGATCTTCACCAATCTTCTCAGCTAATTTCTTCTCGATGGTTGCTTTAAGAGCCTCATTTTTCTCGTAGCATTCTTCTCCGAGTGGTGTAAGCTCAATACATTTTACTTTTTTATTATTTTCCACATCCATTACGTTGACTAGACCTTTAGATTTCAAGTTTTTGATGAATTTATGTGTGGCTTGTCTTGAAATGTCCACATTCTTGGATACATCTGCAATGGTCGGTTGTTTTTTATAGATGCGCGACATAATATACCATTCCGAATTGGAAATGGAGATGTCACTGGTTTCGTTCCATAATTGTTCAGCCAACTGACGTAGTTGGCTATGTCTTTCACTCAATGAGTCAAGTAAATCTAAATGTTTTAATTCTTTGTCCATGAATCTCACTTCCACATTTTTAATCGATATAAACTATACAAAAGGGAGTTTGATTTGTCAACTAAGTTGACATTTTAGACAAACTGATGTATGATAGAAATAGTCAAAAATATTTGACAAACCATTGGATAGGAGCTTGGTACATGTTTAATAAAGGGGATTTGGTTATTTATTCAAATATGGGCATTTGCCGAATAAATGACATATGTGAGAAAACATACGCAGGTACGACTCGAGAGTATTATGTGATGCACCCAATTGAAGATGAAACATTAACTATCCAAAATCCAGTCAACAATGACCGAGTCATGATGAAAAAGATCATTGGTACAATTGAGGCTGAGGAAGTGTTAGAATCCTTCAAAGTGCCAGGAATTGAGTGGATTGATAATGGAAATGAACGAAACAGAACCTATTCAGGTATTGTTTCATCTGGTGATCGAAAAGGCATTTCAAGCATTATCAATACATTATTGTGTAAAAAATATAACCTTGAAATGGCGGATAAAAAGATAAGTGAACAAGACCGCAAACTGCTCCTTTCCACTGAAAAAGTCTTGTTTAGAGAAATTGCGATTGCCTTAAATACAACGGTTGAAGCAATCTCTAACCAAGTAGATAGAATGATAAGTTACAGGATGAGCCAATCATCTCCACATGAGATCGCAAAATTTATTAATTAACGATATAGATGAATACGGTCAAAATGCACACATGTAAGAAGGTGTGTATTTTTTTGTTTATTGACGAGTGTAAGGTCGAGGTTTTAAATATGGTATAATGAATTACTTTTACTTTTAAGAAATAGGAGTATGCCGTATGACCGAAAGTCTTTTACATCAGCCAAGCTGGCGGATTATTGATCAATCTACTCTAGGCTATCAATTTGATGCCTTACAGTCGTTTGCGATAGATGATACACTCTGTGCATTTGTTGGGAAAGGGGAATCTGTAGCGACCGCAAGGACTTGGGTTCATCACCAGACAATTGTTCTTGGCATTCAGGATACAAAATTACCTTATCTAAAAGAAGGGATTGAACTTCTTGAATCAATGGGCTATCGGGTAATTGTTCGAAATTCAGGTGGACTAGCAGTGGTTCTAGATGAGGGAGTTTTGAACATTTCACTCATTTTTCCAGAGTCTGAAAAAGGGATCGATATCAACCGCGGGTATGACACGATGCTGGAACTTATTCGAAAAATGTTTGCGGGCTACGAAGTCGACATTGTAGCGCGCGAAATTGTTGGTTCCTATTGTCCGGGTAGCTATGACTTGAGTATAGATGGGAAAAAGTTTGCAGGAATCTCACAGCGACGCCTTCGCAATGGAGTCGCGGTGCAAATCTATTTAGGTGTGACAGGAAGCGGATCAGAGCGTGCGGAAATCATTCGCCAATTTTACGAAGTGGGGCTTAAAGGAGCGGAGACGAAATTTGTCTATCCCGAGGTTAAGCCAGAAACCATGGCATCACTAACAGAATTGGTTGATCCGAATCTGACTGTACAAACCGTAATGCTACTGTTGCTTCAAACATTAAAAAACGAAAGTGAACAGATCTTTGCTTCACAACTATTAGAAACAGAAATGCCACTATTTGAAAAAAACTATATGCGTGTGCTAGAGCGAAATCAAAAAGCACTGTAAGGATCCAGGAGGAAAGTACTCCTGGTCCTTTTTTTATACGGAAAAAATTTTATTGCTAGCTATGGAGGTGAGGGTTGCCTGATTTTAATAGAAGTATTCTAATCTATCGACTTTTAATATTGGGTATTTTCTGAAAATAATAGTTGTGATAGGATTAGGAGGAAAGTTCCTGTTTTTTACAATTAAATATCTGGTAGAGGAGGGGATTCAAGTTGCCTAAGGGATTAAGAGTGTTTAGTGGTCGCGATGTGATTTCAATACTTTATTTCGGACTCGTTGTTCTTGGAATTGCTTATTTTTTAGGAGAAGGAGATGTTGTGACGTTTTTTTCAACGATAAAAGAAATATTTCCTATCTCTGAGAACTGGGAGGCAATCAGACAATTGATGCTGAATGCTTGGAATGAAGGAAGCCTTGGTACAACGAAAAATGGGGAGTCGTTTGAAGCAATCGTCCTTGAGTATTTTCCAAGAAGTTTGTTGGTGATTATCACAGCATTTTTTCTTGCCGTTACATTCGGAATTGCAAAGGGAATCTTTGATTATCGCAATCGCTATACATATTTAAACATGTTAGGTACCGGGATAACCTCGTTCTTAAGTTCTTTACCAGACTTTTTTATGATTCTCGTGCTGCAATGGTTCATGATGATTCACCTTCATTTTATTGATGTATTAGGTTATGAACAGTGGCACAACTTCATTTTACCAGGGATTCTAGTATCCTTATACCCGATGATGTATTTTGCTAGAATGACATTTACTGCCCTTGCCAATGAAGATGGTGAAATGTACATCCAATATGCTCGTGCAAAGGGACTCACCGAAAAAATGGTTGTCTTTAAACATATAATGAAGAAATGTGTACATACAATCCTACAGTATCTAGGTGTCGTCATGACATATGTTGTTTCAAACCTATTAATCGTAGAGTGGCTGATGGATTATAAAGGTGCTGCATGGAGAATGATGGTAGCGATAAAGAGAATGAATGAATTTCCAGAAGTGGGGTTAATTATTGAGTTTTCGTTCTGTTTTATGGTGCTTCTCTTCATCACACAAATCGTCAGTGTGACTCTCCAAAATAAATATGCAGTAGAAAAACGCAATATGTGGGTGCAGATTACGAAAGTTGTTTTTCAATATCTATTTATCTGGTTTTTTATTCTATTTATCATGTCGTATTTGAATCCTATGTAGGAGGGGGAGGGAGCCTTGAAAAATTGGTCGCTTTGGACAGGGTTATTGCTTTTGGGGTTGATGTTATTTATTAGCTATATAGGACCGCACTTACCATTTATTGAACATACTCCTCCTGAGCATAGAATGAGATTTTATGAGAATGGCGAATTTGGAAGGGCACCATTTCCTCCTTCAAAAGAAGACCTATTGGGAACAGACCGTGAAGCGAGGGACATATTAAGTTTAATCATCTTAGGTGCGAAGGATACGCTAAAAATAATTGTTTTGATAACTGTGATTCGTTACATAATTGCGATTCCGTTGGCCTTTTTAGCTTCTACGAAAAAAGGGATTGCTTATATGGTGACTAATGGTTGGCATTCATTGTTTGGTAGTATTCCAACGATTTTTGCAGCCATCTTATTAGTAGAGATTGTTGCAGTAGATGAACTTGGGAATGGGATGTATTGGAAGGTTTTTTTGATTTCACTTATTGAGGTCGGGAGAGTTAGTTATATTTTTGCACATGAAATCTATGATGTATCCCAGAAGGAATTTGTCAAAGCAAGTGTGACAGTAGGCAGTACTCCTTTCCAATTATCGGTTATGCACTATTTGCCGACTATTTCACAAAGCTTAGTTGTTAATTTTTTTAATGATCTCGCTCGTGTGACATTGTTAATAGGACAACTTGCCTTATTCGAGTATTTTATCGAGCATGCCATTGAATATATACCTGGGGGCGGGATCTTCCACGAGGAGGCAGGTTATAATTCTAAGACAGGAATTTTTGACTGGCCAGGCTTATTGTCAGCAGCAAGGTATGAGGTAATGAGGGCAGCGTGGATAGCACTGTCCCCGGCAGTTGCACTTACATTACTTTTACTCACATTCCAATTGTTGAGCGAAGGATTTCGAAAAATGTTTGAAAGACCAGTATCAAGCGGAAAAAATCGGGTTGTACGATCTTTGATTGAACAGGTGAGCGAAACATTTGTATCAAGTAGAATAGCAGGTCCTGTGACATTGGCTGTGTTCTTAGTGATAGTTGGTATAGTAGTAGTATCGGGTGTTGAGAAAAGGGTAACGGAGGTAACTGTACCTGTGGAGGAGGTTGAGATTCCTGGTTTTATTGAGGATGGGCGATATGAACGAAAGGATGGCCAACTTGTGCCTACTACGGAAGCGACAACTCGTAAGGGCGGTCATTATGACAAACTATCGTATCTTGAACAGCATATGACGAAACGATCGGAGCAGGAATATGAAACAGATACATTACTTTTCTACTGTCAATTTATAGGCGATGGACGTTGTGATCAACCAAAGATTACATTTAAGGAACCCGTTTCCACAACTGAAGAGGCATTTGGTTTACTTCAAGAGCATCTTCCAGATGATGTTATGGTGGACGAGATTAGACAAACAACTGAACGATCAATCTATCTTCTATCAAGTAAACGGATGGAGGAAAGTTATGCAATGACAGCAACTCTAAACATAAGCCAAATCAAGGTAACTTTTGAAATAACCCCTGAAGATAAGATAGAAGAAGCTACTGTTCAAACAGGGCATTGGTGAAACTTCATTTGAGTATAAAATCGTAAGCAATCTAGTTAGAAAGTTGAATACCAAAACGAGCTTAAAGGAAAAATTTCTTTAAGCCTTTTTGAATTTGTAATTTTTTATTTTACTATAATTTGTACTTGGAAAGCCTATATTTCTTTGCTTAACCAAAATATACAATCTCCCAAAGATGTCTATCAGGGTCTTTAAAATATCTTGAATATCCCCAATCATACTCCTTTGGATAAATAGGTAAAATGGTTCCACCGTATATTGTGGCTGTTTAAAATTGAATCCACGTCATCCTTTTGGTCGACGGAACAACTCAGTATGACTTCGGAAGACTTCCCATCAAACTCCTCTAGTTCTGTAAGAAGGATAATGATAAATACCTATCAAGCTAAAAATGATATGATCTGCACCTTCAACGAACTCTTCCATTGGTAAACCCAATCCATCTTTTATAAAAGGCTATCGACTTTTCTAAACCACTAACAGCAAGTGTAATAATATTAATTTTTAATTTCAACCTATTTCCTCCTGCTATGTTTAATCTTTCTCTTTATACTTCAACTCATCTAAACTGTGTGTTGAGGTATAACTGATTTGGTAGATATTATCCTTCTCTACCCAATAATGATACGTAACCTCTGGCTCGCCTTCGAAAACCACCCCAATATAATAGGGATTAAGATGTTTATACCCTTCCTCTCGATGAGGTACAGTTGTTATTGTCCAGTTTTCATTTGGATATTGTTTTTCTAAATGTGGTTATAACTATTCAACCTTTTTGTCAATTTGAGCGTCAATCCAATAAGGTCGTGCGATGTAAAACGCAATGTATGTGACAAGAAATAGAACTACGAGTGCCCATACCCTTTTTCGCCATTTACCTTTTAAAAAAATGGATGTAAGTAGAAGTACACCAATGATTACGCCAATGACCATGAATTCTATAACTTCAATCGGATGCATAAGCTCTCCCCTGTCAGTCCTATTTTTCTATGATCCTGCTTTTTTTGTACCTCATACCTTCAACAGAAGTGAGAGAAATCCTGCTTCATGCTCCTTGCGTTTTAGATCTTTCCCCAACAAAAAACACGTTATTCTAATATGAAATAACGTGTTTTAGTATAATTATCGGCTAGAGGAGTGCCTACGTTAGAAGTTGCACTGAACCAGCACGGAATCGATTATTGTTAGATGGTGTGAAATGGTCTTTGAATCGGTATATGCGCCCACACAGCAAAATATACGTCTTCGCTATTCTTTATTGCACCTTCGGATCAAAATTTGCGCATTTGGTGGCAAGATATGCGCCCTCGAATTGAGAAATGCGCTCTAGTAAAATGAAATTGCACTTTCAGATCAAAAGTTGCGCTCTTGGCGGCAAGGGATTCGTCTACGAATCGAGCAATTGCACTCTCCGGCGTATGAAATATGTTATCGATGCCACACCTGTGTCATATAACTAGCCGATTACTCCGCTAGTTTCTCTAGATTCCCATTTCGATCCATTTTAAAAGTAGTAGCTGGACGTTCTTCGTCTTCAAATAAAACGAGCTTTCGTGCACGGTTCATAATCTTCATGAGTGTTTCATAGTCCTCTTGAATATTTGCTGCGCTTTGTTCAAGCTGTGCAATTTTCTTTTCAAGTTCTTCATTTTTAGCGATTATCTCATTCTTTTCTTTTTTCAATCTCTCATTCTCGGATTTCAGAGCTTCAATTCCGAGACTGGTGTTACTGAGTGATTGAAGGTATGAGATAACAGCATCTAAAGTCATGGCTGGTCTAGTAATTGAATGCTGTCCCGTTTGAACTTCTTGGCGAGTACTACTAGATTCAGATGTAAATAGTGGCAACTCGTCTGCGAATTCTTCCAGATTTGGAGTTGGCGGTGTATATAAGAGTCTCTTTTTCACAGGTTGGTTCTTACCAAGTGCGCGCTGGCGTTGTTTGCGGTGTTTTTTCGCAAGCTGTAAGTCTTTCTCATAGTCATGGCGTACAACCGCATTCCAGCGGAATCCACAAGCAGCAGAGGTACGATTTAATTTGTCACCAACTTCTTCAAATGCATTTAATTGAGTACTGCCCTCTCTTACATGTTTTAGAACGGTTTCTGCTAATAATAGATCATTTTCTTCTGTCCAAGCATCTTGTCTTTCTTTCATATTTATTCATCTCCCAATATAGTTGTTCGTTTTTGCGTTAGGTATTACATATATTGGTCAATTGCTTCAAACTTTATACCTTAAACATAAAAGGATAGTAGATTAATGTAATGAATATCTCAAACTTGTACTTGTGGAGATTTTTTGAAAATTCCCTTGTTTCCTTGCATTGCCCTGATGGACGAGGTAAAATACCTTTTAGTGATTTTTATGATTATAAATCGATTTTGATTGTGACATATACAATTTAACGTAAAATATAGAGATGAAGGGATTGTACGCAAGATGGCTAACGAATTTCGCATCTGTGATGATTGCCAGGCAACCAATATTCAAACCTTAGTTCCGCGCCTAAAGAAAGTGGATGGAGAAGCAACTATTGATATCCGCTGTCAGTCGTACTGCGGACCAGGTAGAAAAAAATCCTTCGCGTTTGTTAACAACCGTCCAGTATCAGCGCCAACTGAAGATGAATTAATAGAAAAGATTATGAAGAAGTTAAAAAAAGATTAATATCGCCTTTCTCTTTCAAGAGAAGGTGATTTTTTATTGTTAAGAGAAGAGAATATCGACTATCCATTTTATCGTACGTCCAGCGGGAGCAGCCAGTTTTCATGAATAAACAGGCTTCAGTGAGTATCTTGTGAAGTGCTTGCTTTGAATAGCAGCTCGAGGTCACAAGCCAATCTGTCAAGAAGGACAAAGTGGAAACTCTTAGCGGCCTAGTTTTGTGCTTGCACTGGACAAGGAACAAGGAAGGCTTCGAGAGATTAGCATCGCACGAAGAATCCAAAGCATTTTCGAGGATGTGGTGACATCGACGTTTGTTATAGGACGTGTCAGAAGTCAGTTGATGTTTCACTTTCAAGACACTGTGCATTTATTGTTTGTCGAAAAATTTTCCAATCATTGCTGTGACTTGATTAGCGCCGATTTATGGAGAAATGTAGGTTTTTTTGTCATAGATAAATAGATATAATAGTAGCATGCCAGTATGGAAGAGGTTGAATACATGACAAATTCCAATGGGAAATTAAGTGAAGAGAAGGTATTTAAAGACCCTGTACATAGGTATGTACATGTCCAAGATAAAGTGATTTGGGATCTGGTGGCGACATCGGAGTTTCAAAGGCTACGTCGCATACGACAGCTAGGGACAACTTATTTTACCTTTCACGGGGCGGAGCATAGCCGTTTTAACCATTCATTAGGTGTCTATGAAATTGTTCGCAGAATTATTGATGATGTATTCCGTGAACGTCCTTTTTTAAATGAAGAAGAGCGCTTGTTATGCTTATGCGCTGCGTTGCTTCACGACCTTGGACACGGTCCGTTTTCACATTCATTTGAAAAAGTATATCATTTTGATCATGAAGAATTTACACAAGCTATTATTGTTGGAGATACGGAAGTGAATCGGGTCCTTAAGCAAGTGGGAGATGATTTTCCGAAAAAGGTAGCCGAAGTAATAGCAAAAACCTATAAAAATAAACTAATCGTTAGTATGATCTCCAGTCAGATTGATGCCGACCGTATGGACTATTTATTGCGTGATGCCTATTATACAGGTGTTAGTTACGGCAACTTTGACATGGAACGGATTCTACGTGTCATGAGACCATTGGAAGATCAGGTTGTAATTAAAAGCAGTGGTATGCATGCGGTTGAAGATTATATCATGAGTCGATACCAAATGTATTGGCAGGTTTATTTTCACCCTGTTACACGTAGTGCAGAGGTTATATTAACGAAAATCCTCCATCGTGCAAAACAACTATACAAGGAAAACTATAACTTTCAAACCGAGCCATTCCATTTCATTTCTATTTTCGAGGACAAGCTGACATTAAAGGATTATGTGAAGCTAGATGAATCGGTTGTTACTTACTATTTTCAAGTGTGGCAGGATGAGGAAGATGCGATATTAAGTGACCTTTGTCGCCGTTTTCTAAATCGCAATCTATTCAAGTATGTGGAATTTGATCCAAGTTCACAGATGATGAAGATGATGGAGCTTCGAGTCCTTTTTGAGGAAGCGGGGATTGATCCGACCTATTATTTAGTGGTCGATTCTTCTTCGGATTTACCATATGATTTTTATCGTCCAGGTGAGGAAGAGGAACGCCTTCCAATCAACCTGTTAATGCCAAGTGGTGAGATTCGAGAATTATCAAGGCAATCTGAAATAGTAGATGCCATCTCAGGAAAAAGACGAACGGATCACAAGCTCTATTTTCCGCAAGATATGATTGAAGAACTACCAGATAAAAAGAAACAGAAAATAAAAGAAGTTTTAGATATATAAGAGTGTGTTCAAAAAGAGGATAAAAAGGACCACGTCGACAAAATCGCCACGTTCTTATACCAGCACATCCTGAGCGACGAAAGTTCGAGGCGGCGAAGCTTGAGTAGCGCATGCGTATGTTTTTAATACGTGAGCAAATGTTCTTGCACGCAGGAAAAGTGATTTTTTCCAAGGAACGAAAAAAAGCAAGCAACGAACTCCCACAGAAGGTGGTGGCTTCGCCGTTTGACACAGGGTGTGTCGGTGCTTAGTCGAAGCTCTTCTACGATGTGGCATTTTAACCAGACTTTTGAACATCCTCTAAAAGGTAATTCCAGGTGAGGAGATGAAGGGGTTTTGTTAACAGAACATGCAAAGGTAATGAAGGCATTCGCTGCTGCTGGGGAAATTACAGGTCGGAAAAAGCTGCAAAAAATGATTTATATTGCGAAAAAGATTGACTATCCATTTTATGAGAAATACAATTTCCATTTTTATGGTCCATACTCAGAGGAGCTTACATTACGTATTGAGGAGCTTTGCAACCTTGGATTTTTAGATGAGGTTAAAGAGAAAAAAGGTGGCTACTATCAGTATCGGTATGCATTGACTGAAAAAGGCCAACAGTTTTTAGGTCATTATCAATTGGACATGCCTCCACTCGATGAATGTATGCAAGACTTAAATGAACAAAGCGCTCGTTTTCTAGAGCTAGTCTCAACGGTGTTATATTTTGAAGGACTAGAAAAAGAAGAGGTCAAAGAGAAGGTATTTACATTAAAAGCAAAGCAAAGGTATACAGACGAAGAGGTCGAAGAGGCTTATCGATATATTGATTCTCTACGCCATTTAGTAAAACATTAAGAAAAAAACTCGGTAGCTAATAGCTTGCCGAGTTTTTTGGTATATTCATTTTTAGGCTTGCCCTGTCATTTTTAGTGAGGCAAAAAGGCAAGTTGGTAGAAAAATAGTACTGCAAATAGATAAACGAGCGGATGAACTTCTCTCCATTTTCCTTTGACTACTTTCATTAGCGGATATGAAATAAAGCCTAACGCAATCCCAGTTGCAATACTTGAGGTAAGTGGCATACTCAAAATAATTAAAAAGGCTGGGAAGGCTTCATCGAGCTCGTTCCATTTGATATGAGCGATACTACCCATCATAAGTGACCCAACAATGATTAGAGTAGGAGCTGTAATGGCAGCAATGCCAGAGACAGCACTAACAAGTGGCCCAAAAAAGGCGGCAATAATAAAGAGAACTGCAACAGTGACTGTCGTTAACCCTGTTCGTCCACCTGCGGCAACACCAGTGGAAGATTCGATATAAGCACTAGTGGGGCTTGTTCCAAACATCGCTCCAACTGTAGTACCGACTGAGTCAGCAAGTAGTGCTTGTCTTGCACGTGGCATTACTTTCCCCTTCATAAGCCCAGCTTGCTCTGCAACCCCTATCATCGTTCCTGTCGTATCAAAAATTGTTACAAGTAAAAATGAAAACACAACAGCATACAAACCATGCTGTATAACATCACCAAAAGCTGTGATAGGATTTGCGATAATTAACCCTTCTGGTAATGAGGGAGTATCGACAAGTCCACCTTTAAATTCAAGTTGACCCGTAAAGTATGCAATGATACCTGTAATGATCATTCCGAAAAACAAGGCACCATTAATATTACGTGACATGAGGATAAGTGTGATCGCCAAGCCTGCAAGTGCTAAGAGGACTTCTGGCGAATGTAAATTACCTAATGTGACGAGATTCGTTTCATGTGCGGTAATAATCCCTGTCATTCGTAGACCAATAAAGGCAATAAATAATCCAATCCCTGCCGTAATTCCGTGCTTTAAATTTGATGGGATGGCCTCGATTAATATTTTTCGAAAAGGTGTTAATGACAAAATGAGAAAGATAACTCCTGCTACAAAAACTGCAGCAAAGGCAGTGTGGTAGGTGATATTTTCATTTGCACCTACAACTGAATAGGCGAAAAAAGCATTCAAGCCCATTCCAGGAGCAATCGCAATTGGATAGTTCGCAAATAGTGCCATCCACAGCGTTCCAACAGCCGTTGCAATAATAGTTGCTAAAAATACTTGCTCAAAGGGAACACCTGCATCCGATAAGATAACTGGATTCACGACGACTACATACACCATCGTTAAAAAGGTTGTAACCCCTGCAAGGATTTCCTTCCGTACATTTGTATTCAGTTCTGCTAATTTAAACATGAAGACAGTTCCTCCAAACCGAACAATTTTAAAAACCTATACTATAATATTCGTTTTTACTGTAAACTGCAAGTCATGTACATCAATTTATTTTGGTTAGTTTTCCCTGATTAGTGGATATTCCATTCAATAACAACATAAATCGTTTTGCAGAGAGACTTCACACCTTATTAGCTTAGTAGTCTTATGACGATTGATGGAGGTTTTTGAATATTTAGGATTATATGGATGTAAGATATGTTAAAATTTGGTTATGTTGTTTTTGGGGGGAATTTGGTTGCGGGTCGCTAGAAATGTCTTCTTTATGTTATCAAGCTGATTTGCTACGCGAAGAGAGACCTAGAGGCATATCGTAGGATTCTTCAAAGTAAGCAAATGAACAACGATACATCCTTGTTTGAAGAATTAAAAAGACAGGAAAAAGAGAAGTACCCTAAAAGAATGTAAATAAAGTTTATTTGATAGCTAGATTATAAACATGGGAGAGAGTAAATTGAACAAAAGGAAACGTTACTGGATACTAATGCCCCCCTTTCTTATCGTAACGTTAGTATCATTTTATTTAATACCAAACCCATACAAAGGACTGTCAACGATTATTGTCCTTCTTTTTTGGATTGTATTGTGGATATGGAATTATTTTGGTGAGCAAAAACATTAGGAATTAAAGGGATAATTTCATCCACTATGTACGCTTGCAGAGATGGCAAATTACGTATAAGAGAGTGAAATGATATATACTTGTCCATGTTTTTGCGTACATAATGTTTATACTTTAGGATATGAATCTCATACTAGCTTTGTTAGTAAAGACAACAAAGTATATGATAGATTGTGGAAAATCCCATTATCGGAGCTTTTGGCATTAGGTGGAATCATCAATCATGATTAGTGTAAGATAGATAGAAGATGAATGTATGTTGTACAACTATCATTTCGTTATGAGTATTCACAATGAGGAGGAAAAGAATATGACAGTCATTCAAAAGGAATTATCACCAGAACAACTTGAAGAATTACTAGGAGCATTGAAGGCTCGTTTTGAGAAAAACATGAATCGACATGAAGGCATTGAATGGACAAAGGTTGAAGCAAAGCTAAGAGCCAACCCTGAAAAACTAGGATCTCTTTATGAAATGGAAAGAACGGAAGGAGAACCAGATGTTGTTGGATATGATAATGAAACGGACGAATATATTTTCTTTGATTGTTCAAAGGAAAGCCCAAAGGGTCGCAGAAGTGTTTGTTATGACCAAGCGGCATTAGAGGCGAGAAAAAAGAATAAGCCAGAAAATAGTGCGGTCAATATGGCAAATGAAATGGGTATTGAATTGCTAACGGAAGAACAATATCGATCATTGCAGGAACTTGGAGATTTCGATCTAAAAACATCAAGTTGGGTGCAAACACCAGAAGCGATTCGGAAATTAGGTGGAGCCATCTTCTGTGATCGTCGCTATAACACAGTTTTCACCTATCATAATGGTGCAGATTCATACTATGCTGCAAGAGGATTTCGTGGTTCATTAAGAGTTTAAGAGTGAAAATTAATGAGGATTGTCTACGACTTGGACAATCCTCAATTGGTTCACTATTCTTGATCGCTTAAACGTTTACCAGCTACGGCATAATGATTTTTTGACATTTCTTCAATGAAAACAACAATCTTCTCTTCTGAAGCCCCTGTTGTTTCA
>Ga0079224_100004906_pt1 | contig 17463 bp, 17 predicted proteins | sample Stecom2015_FD_80414 | JGI IMG/M metagenome (GOLD analysis project Ga0079224, IMG submission 80414) | Agricultural soil microbial communities from Utah to study Nitrogen management - Steer compost 2015 | ecosystem: Environmental > Terrestrial > Soil > Agricultural land | place: USA: Utah...
GAGCTCACCACTGATGAAGAATTCTGGAAGGGATGCCAGAGCTGCATCAATTACGACATCCTGGTTGCCAAGGGCAGAAAGAACTGCATGTGTACAGCTATGCTGTTCGACCCCGTTGAGGCAGAGGCCAAACTCAAGGAGGCGCAGGAACGCGAAAAGTCTAAGGCAGTCGTTACACCGGAAGGCGAACTCGTCACGCAACACCGCCACAGGCAGTTCAAAGGTAACTTCAAGCTTTTCGAGCGATGGGTTCGCTTCAAACAGTTCGTGTTGCTGAAGGGCTTTCGGAAAAAAGACGGCGGCAATGGCGGCAATGCCTCCCAGAAAAAGTCGATATTCAGTTTCTTTTTCTGGTAACGAATCAACAACGTGCAAACCTTAATCTTAAAAATAAATCAACATGAAAAGCCGGGCGGACATGGCAATGCCTCCCGTCTTTCGCACCTACACAATGAAGAAAAAAGTCGTATTAGCCTTTAGTGGGGGGTTGGACACTTCCTACTGCGTGAAGTATCTAAGCGAGGAAAAAGGATTCGAAGTTCACACCCTGACTGTCAACACCGGCGGTTTTGACGAAAAAGAGATCCGCGAAATTGAAAAACGCGCCGCCGATCTTGGTGTCGCGTCGCACAAGACGGTTAATGAAACACGCAACTACTATGACAAGGTCATCCGTTATCTGATTTATGGTAACGTCCTGAAGAATAATACTTACCCCCTAAGTGTCTCGGCAGAACGCATGTCGCAGGCATTGGCAACCGCTAACTACGCACGTGAAATTCAGGCAAACGCAGTTGCTCACGGAAGCACCGGCGCCGGCAACGATCAGGTCAGGTTTGATATGATTCTGAATATCCTGGTTCCCGGAATTGAAATCATAACGCCAATTCGCGAAATGAAATTGTCGCGGGAAGATGAAATTGAGTATCTGCGCAAGAAAGGTGTGCAGATGAATTTCTCAAAAGCGATGTATTCGATCAACAAAGGCATCTGGGGAACATCCGTCGGCGGAAAAGAGACACTGAAGTCCTTAGGCATGCTGCCGGAAGAAGCCTGGCCGACACAGGTCACAAAAACCGGCAGTGAGACCGTTACGCTTGCTTTCGAAAAAGGCGAACTCACTTCAATAAACGGCCAGAAATTTGAACACCCCACGCTGGCAATTCAACACCTGCAGGAAATTGCAGGACCTTATGGTATCGGAAGGGACGTTCACGTAGGTGATACGATAATTGGAATTAAAGGTCGCGTCGGATTTGAAGCTGCAGCGCCGATGCTTATTATAAAAGGGCATCACGCTCTTGAAAAACACGTGCTTACCAAATGGCAGCTCTCGTGGAAAGATCAGCTCGCACAATTCTATGGCAACTGGCTCCATGAAGGACAATATCTCGATCCTGTCATGCGTGACATTGAGGCATTTCTTGCGAGTACGCAGGCTCACGTAAGCGGCGAGGTGCAAATTGAGTTGTTCCCGTACCGCTACCAGGTTCTCGGCATCGAATCGCGTTATGATTTGATGTCGTCACGCTTTGGAAAGTATGGCGAAATGAATCTTGGCTGGTCTGGAGAAGATGTAAAAGGATTCTCCAAAATATTTGGTAACCAGACAATGATCTATAATCAGGTCGCTGCCGAAGCGGACAAAGCCTGAGAGTTTATTTCAATTCATTAAAGTGAGGCGACTCACTTCGCAACCCATTTAATACGATGAAAGAAAAAATAAAAGCCGGTATCATCGGAGGAGCAGGATATACAGGTGGAGAAACCATCCGGTTATTGCTTAACCATCCCGATGTAACGCTTGATTTTGTTCACAGCAGAAGTAACGCCGGCAATCCGCTGCATTCCGTGCACAGTGACCTTCTCGGTGAGTCTGATTTGCGCTTTGCCGCTGAATGGAGTGATGCCGTCGACGTAATTTTTCTCTGCCTCGGGCACGGTGAAAGCAAAAAGTTTCTACTTGAGAATTCGTTTCCAGCTTCCGTAAAAATAATAGATCTCAGTCAGGATTTTCGCCTCGGCGACAGCCTCGAAGGTCGCCAATTCGTATACGGCCTCCCGGAACTAAAGCGCGACGAAATAAAAAAAGCGCACAACATCGCTAACCCCGGATGTTTTGCAACGGCCATTGAACTCAGCATCCTTCCACTCGCAAAAGCAGGATTGCTTGGTGAAGTGTTTGTTACCGGCATAACGGGATCGACAGGCGCAGGTCAACGTCTGCAGGAAACAACACACTTTACATGGCGCGCGAACAATATCTCCGCCTACAAGACATTGACTCATCAGCACCTGAAGGAAATCAACAAAACCCTTAAGGAAGTGCAACCCGCGTTTGGCGGACCAATTAACTTCATTCCCTGGCGTGGTGATTTCCCCCGTGGAATCTTCGTAAGCTCCTGTGTTTCGGTTTCCATGCCCGTTGAAAAGATAAAAGAGTTGTACAATGATTTTTATCGCGAACATCCTTTCACAGTAGTATCCGATTCAACCATAAACCTGAAGCAGGTTGTAAATAACAACAAGTGTCTGCTTGGTATTGAACACGACGGCGACAAAGTCGTTATTCATTCAGCCATTGACAACTTATTGAAAGGTGCATCTGGGCAGGCGGTGCAAAACATGAACCTTATGTTTGGTTTTGAGGAAACCGCTGGTTTAAAACTCAAGTCGATTGTATTCTAATGACAATGAAATTATTTGACGTTTATCCGCTTTTCGATATTACTCCCGTCAGGGCAGAAGGTTCGTGGATTTGGGATGACAAGGGTAGAAAATATCTTGATTTGTACGGTGGTCATGCTGTGATTTCCATCGGACATTCACATCCGCATTACGTCAGGCGTTTGAAAGATCAGCTTGACAAAATCGGTTTCTACTCCAACAGCGTGAAGAATCCGCTGCAGGAAGAATTTGCTGAGCGCCTCGGTCAGCTGTCAGGGTATCCCGATTATCAATTGTTCCTGTGTAACTCGGGAGCTGAAGCAAACGAAAACGCGCTGAAGCTTGCGTCCTTTATAACAGGGAGAAAAAAAGTCATTGCATTCAGGAAAGCGTTTCACGGGCGTACATCTGGAGCGGTAGCTGCAACGGATAACCCAAAAATAGTTTCACCTTTCAATGCCGGACATGAAATTCGCTTTGTGCCACTAAACGATTCGGCTGCGTTTCTTGATGTGCTGGATGGTGACGTCGCTGCAGTTATCATTGAAGGTATCCAGGGTGTGGGCGGAATTCAGGTTCCGGAAGACAGTTTCCTGCAGCTCCTTGACGAGAAGTGTCGTGAAAATGGCACATTGCTTATTCTGGATGAAATACAGTCAGGTTATGGGAGAACGGGGAAGTTTTTTGCGCACCAGTTTTCCGGCATTCAGCCGCACTTGATTACAATGGCCAAAGGCATGGCTAACGGTTTCCCTATTGGTGGCGTGCTGATTCATCCGGATATAAAACCGTGGAGTGGCATGCTTGGAACGACATTCGGCGGAAATTATCTCGCTGCTGCAGCCGGACTTGCTGTCCTCGAGGTAATGGAGAATGAACAATTGATGCGCAACGCTACATTGGTAGGTTCACACATCTTAGGGCATCTGCCGGCGGTAGCAGGTATTGAAAGCATCCGCGGTCGTGGCCTCATGATTGGGTTTGATCTCGCCTCTGAACACAAAACGGTACGGCATGATCTGCTTTTCCGTCACGGTATCTTTACCGGCGAGGCCAAACCGAATACGATCCGGTTGTTGCCTTCTCTCACGCTTACAATGGAAGAGGCAAACTTGTTCCTCCAGGCACTCAATGAAGAACTGAAATGAAAAAGTTTATTTCTGTCGACGACGCTGCTGATATCAGCGCACTGGTAGAAAAAGCGCTCGCGTTTAAGGCTGATCCACTCTCTGCAAAGTCTGCCGGACAAAACAAACGCCTTGGGCTGCTATTCCTTAATCCGAGCATGCGCACAAGACTCAGCACTCAGATAGCTGCAGCTAATCTCGGTATGGAGTCTATCGTTTTCAATGTTGGCGCCGAAGGCTGGTCACTTGAATTCGAAGACGAGGCCATCATGAGCGGCAACAAAGTTGAACACGTCAAAGACGCAGCGCCGATTCTAGGTAATTATTTCGACATACTTGGTATACGCACGTTCCCCGGACTAAAGAACAAGGTGGATGATTATAGTGAATTGTACATTAATCAGTTCGTTCGGTATGCAGGTATACCGATTGTGAGCCTCGAAAGTGCGACGCTTCATCCGCTGCAAAGTCTGACTGACATCATCACAATTACCGAGGCATTTCGCGAAAAACGGCGACCGAAAATTGTACTAACGTGGGCGCCGCACGTCAAGGCACTGCCGCAGTGTGTGGCAAATAGTTTTTCACAATGGGTCAATGCCTGGGGCAAAGCTGATTTTGTGATTACACATCCGGAAGACTATGAACTCGACGAGAAGTTTACGCGTGGTGCGACGATCACACACAATCAACAGGAAGCATTGAAAGATGCTGACTTTGTTTATGTGAAGAACTGGAGTACGTATACAGATTACGGACGCGTCTACTGCAGCGATCCTGAGTGGATGCTTACCAACGAACAATTGAAGATAACGAACAACGCACGGGTGATGCACTGCCTGCCGGTGCGTCGCAATGTTGAGCTTAGCGATGAAATACTTGATGGCCCGAACAGTCTGGTAACACAGGAGGCATCAAATCGCGTTTGGGCAGCTCAGACGGTACTGCATGAACTGCTATCAGCTTCCGGAACATAGAATACACGTATGAACAAGTTATTTATCATCAAGATCGGAGGGAACGTACTCGACAAGCCGGAGGCTCTGGACAGGTTTCTCGCTGACTTTGCTTCGATCAAAGAGCCCCGCATACTGATTCACGGGGGTGGAAAAATCGCGACGCGTATCGGTGAGAAGCTTGGTATTGAAGCGAACTATATCAACGGAAGGAGAATAACGGATGCGGAAACACTTGATCTGGTCACGATGGTTTATGGCGGACTTGTCAATAAACAAATCGTCGCGAAGCTGCAGAAACTCGGTTGCCAGGCATTGGGTGTAACTGGTGCGGATGCTAACCTGATAGGCGCAGTACGCAGGCCCGTGAAAGAAATAGATTACGGCTTTGTCGGCGACATTCAGGCTGAAGGTGTGAATACCGCGCTGTTGTATTTCCTGCTCAAACAAGGTATGATTCCGGTATTCGCTCCGTTGACGCATGCCGATGGTGTGATGCTTAACACAAACGCAGATACGATTGCATCGGTCCTGGCTGTCGCATTGAGTAAACACTTTGACGTAAGGCTGATCTATTGCTTCGAAAAGAAGGGTGTGCTTGCAAACGTTGAACATGAGGATTCGGTAATCACGCACTTACCGCGTCGGCTATATGATGAACTTCTCGGGAAAGGGGTCTTTGCTGACGGAATACTTCCGAAACTTGAAAATGCATATCAGGCAATTAATTCAGGAGTGAAAGAGGTGCTGATCGGCGAAGCTGGTGATTTGCTTCAGAATACGGGAATGCAAACCAGCGGTACACTCATCACTTCTTAATTGTATATTGACGCTTAGTGAGAAATCGGCGATGGACAAATTACACACGTTAGCAGTTGAGCTCCTCAGGAAGATGATAGCAATACCTTCTTTCAGCAGGGAGGAAGCAGAGGTGGCATCGCTGATAGCTGACTTTCTCAAAGAACAAGGAGTTGCCACCAAAAGAAAAGGAAACAACGTGTGGGCAGTAAACGCAGCCTTTGATAAAAGCAAGCCGACGATACTCCTTAACTCGCATCACGATACTGTCAAGCCCAACCCCCAGTATACACGGGATCCGTTTTCACCCGATATAGTCGACGGGAAACTTTTTGGGTTGGGCAGTAATGACGCCGGCGGGCCGCTGGTCTCCCTTATAAGTACATTTCTTCATTTCTATAATCAGAACAACCTTCCATATAACCTATTGCTTGCTGCAACAGCGGAGGAAGAAATCTCCGGTACGGGCGGAATCGAAAGTATATGGAGTGACCTTCCTCAGGTGTCGTTTGCGATTGTAGGAGAGCCGACGTTGTGTCAAATGGCAACGGCAGAAAAGGGATTGATGGTACTTGATTGCACCGCACATGGGAAAGCAGGACACGCTGCACGGGAGGAAGGCGTGAATGCAATCTATGAAGCACTGTCTGATATTGAGTGGTTGCGTACATACCGGTTTCCAAAAGTTTCCGATACGCTTGGTCCTGTGAAAATGACCGTCACCATTATTCAGGCGGGTAAACAACACAACGTCGTTCCTGCAGAATGCACGTTTACCGTCGACGTCCGCGTAACAGATGCATACACGCTGGAAGAAATCCTCGGGGAAATTAAACGAAACGTAAGGTGTGAGGTTAAGCCGCGTTCATTGCGTATGCGGCCGTCGGGAATTGCACGCGATCATGCGTTGGTAAAGGCAGCCTCGAAACTGGGCATCGCATGTTATGGTTCACCCACAACTTCAGATCAGGCGCTTATACCAGCTCCAAGTGTTAAGATCGGCCCCGGTGACTCAGCACGTTCGCATACCGCCGATGAGTTCATTTATATTGATGAAATCAGAAACGGTATTGAAGTCTATACGAAAATATTGAATGAAGTTTTCGCATCTAACCGATGAAGACTTGCATTCATAGCGGGAAAATTCACGCGCATTAACGACATTCGATCCATGAAACTCTGGCAAAAAGACAAGTCATCGCTCGCAGAAGTCGAAAAATTCACGGTAGGTAAGGATGCCGAAATGGACATGTACCTGGCCAAATTTGATGTGCTTGGTTCAATCGCGCATATCACGATGTTGCAGTCCGTGGGTTTGTTGTCGAAGGAAGAACTCGACTTACTCGTCGATGCACTGCGAAAGATATATGCACAAATCGGATCCGGCGATTTTAAGGTAGAACCCGGTGTGGAAGATATCCATTCACAGGTTGAACTGGAACTCACAAAACAACTCGGCGAAGTAGGCAAAAAGATTCATAGTGGTCGCTCACGCAACGATCAGGTTCTGGTTGATATTAAACTTTTCCTTCGTGATGAGATTCAACAACTCACTGAGGAAGTGAACGCGTTGTTTGAGTTGTTGATCTCGCTTGCCGATAAACATAAAGAGAGCCTGCTTCCGGGCTACACGCACTTTCAGCTTGCCATGCCATCGTCATTTGGTCTCTGGTTTTCAGCCTATGCGGAAAGCCTCGTCGACGACCTGACCACGTTGCATGCAGCGTATCGGATTGTTAACAAAAATCCCCTTGGTTCAGCCGCAGGCTATGGTTCGTCCTTTCCTCTCGATCGAACGATGACAACGAAACTGCTCGGCTTTGAGGAGTTGAACTACAACGTCGTGTATGCACAGATGGGCCGGGGCAAAACCGAACGCATCGTTGCCACTGCAATAGCAAACATCGCTGCCACACTTGGACGTCTCTCAATGGATGCATGTCTTTTCCTAAACCAGAATTTCGGATTTATCAGCTTCCCTGATGAGCTCACCACCGGATCAAGCATAATGCCGCATAAGAAAAATCCTGATGTTTTTGAACTCGTTCGTGGTCGTTGTAACCAAATTGGCGCGCTGCCAAACGATATCGCGATGGTGGCAACCAATCTGCCCTCTGGCTATCACCGGGAAATGCAGTTATTAAAAGAGATGCTGTTTCCTGCATTGGAAGCAATAAAGGATTGCATCCGAATGGTACGGCTGATGCTTGAAAACATCGAGGTCAAACCGAATCTGCTCACCGACGACAAGTATAAATTCCTTTTCAGCGTCGAGGAAGTAAACCGCCTCGTCATAGGCGGCATGCCATTCCGTGATGCATATAAAAAGGTGGGATTGGATATTGAACGGGGTGATTATGATCCGGAGAAAACCGTAAAACATACCCACGAAGGCAGTATCGGGAATCTGTGCCTGCCTGAAATCCGGAAAATGATGCAGCGGGTGCTGGCGGACTTCAACTTCGGGAAAAGCCGAAATGCCCTGGACAAATTAATTAATGGCTAATTTTTTTGCCCCGTACTAGGGGTATTGCACCGGGTGGTTGTCAAAGAGAAAAACAAAAACATCCGGTATGAAAAAACAACTATATCTGACCGCTTTTTTGATTGTTTTGGCGCCAGCACTTATGGCGCAGGAAATACAAACAATCTTCCGCAATCCGAGTCCGTCCGGTGGCTACGTCGGAATTTCCAACAAATTCAGCATGATCAATGACGATTATGCCAATATCGTAGAGCTTTACGGCGGCTGGTTTATCAAAAGACGCCTTCTCCTCGGTCTGGGCGCCGCTGCAAGCACAAACTATATCCCCGTTCCCTCTGAGTACCGCATGGCGCCCGATAGCAGGATGAGCTGGCAGTATGGGCAGTTTGGTTTCATGACTGAATACGTCTTTGCTTCTAACCGTGTTGTCCATGTGAACCTTTCGCTATTTGCGGGTGCAGGATTTACACTCCAATACGAACGCGACGACTGGGAAGACTGGGATGGTTGGGACTATCCGGACCTGGATCACGATGAAGACTTCTTCCAGGTTCTTGAGCCAGGTGCACAGGTCGAGGTAAACCTTTTTAAATGGTTGCGTCTGAGCCCCGGAGTATCCTATCGTAAAACATTCGGTAGCGACGGATACGGACTTGGTGACAGCAAACTAAGTAACTGGTCATACAACATCACCCTTAAAGTCGGTAAATTCTAGACCAGGAAAGTTCACATTGGCATGGCACCGGTTTTTTGATTCTTTCTGAAAACGTCGTGATACGGCGAATGAGAAGTTGGACTAAACGGACCCATTATGAAAGATGATAATAAAAAGACCGGGCAACCAAATAAGGACCAGACCGGTTCATCAGAAACAAAAGGTAACGCCCAGGAACAGCGTGAGAACAAACCGCTTCCCGGGGAATACCCACCGAATGAGGATATCATGAACCGCAAGAATACCGAGCGGGTCAGTGTGGATACAGAACAACTAAGTCGAACGCCGGGTGCACGCCCGCCGGAAGAGGGCGGCCGCGAACTTAATGAAAGCCCCGGTGTGCCAGCTGAAGGAGAAGCAACTCCGGCTGCAGAAAGTGACCTTACGCGCGAAGACTATGAATCTCTCGGACCGCGCGATCTCAGCCTGGATGGCGGCGACGACGAACAACTCAAACAGCGCACGTGGCCGGTTGATTTTGCAGCGCGTGATCTGGACGTGCCAAGCCCCGACGAGAAACGCATTGATGCGCTGGATCAGGGTGACGAGGAAAATGATCACTATAGTCTGGGCGGCGATGAAAAAGACAGCCTGGAGGATGATCCTACCCGTACATTTGGTTGATCATTGTTTTGCTTTTTGGATATATAAAGGGGTCGCATTTTGACGACCCCTTTCCATTTTAAGTAATCTCTTCTTTGTATAGATACCGGTACCGTGTCATAATAATCGCAGCGTTGCGAACGCTTTTTTTGAAATCATCGTATTATTGCTGATTATCAGAATTTGAATACGCATACGTGTTATGATGCCTCAAACCATTTTGTATATCATCCTCGCGATTACAATTGCAGGTTATGTATTTGATCAACTCCTTGATTACATTAACCTCAGGACACAACGTCGCGAAATTCCGGATGAGGTAGCGACCTTTTATGATCGTGGACGTTACCTGAAATCACTCGACTATCACGCAGAATTAACGCGCTTTTCGTTCCTCACATCTGCTTTCAGTTTTCTGCTTTCTGTTGGCATGCTTTGGTTTGGCGGGTTTGGATGGCTTGATAACTGGCTCGCAACTGCAATCCCCGGCACAATACTCCGATCGCTGACCTTCTTTGGAATTCTTGCTGTTGGTTCCGATATATTAAATCTTCCGTTTCAACTTTACAGTGTCTTCGTTATAGAAGAAAAGTACGGGTTTAACAAAACGACTCTTCGTACATTCTTTATCGATAAAATTAAAGGTTACTTCCTAGGTGCCCTCATTGGCGGTGCCTTGCTATCGATTCTGATTTATCTGATTTTAATTCTGGATCGCAACTTCTGGATATGGTTCGCCATGATAACAAGCGCATTCGTTTTGTTTGCGAACATGTTTTACACATCCCTGATTGTCCCCCTGTTTAACAAACTGGAGCCGTTGCCTGACGGGGAACTCAAAACCGAAATTGAAAAGTTTGCAGCAAAGGTCAACTTTCCGCTCGACAACATCTTTGTGATCGATGGATCGAAACGTTCCAGCAAGGCGAACGCTTTTTTCTCCGGAATAGGGAAGCGTAAGAAGATTGTCTTGTACGACACCCTGATCAATAATCACAGTACTGCGGAACTTGTAGCCGTGCTCGCCCATGAAGTGGGTCATTACAAGAAGCGACACATTATTGTAAGTTATCTGCTTTCCGTTGTGCAGATAGTCTTTACGCTGTTTGTGTTGTCGCTAATGGTCTTCAACGAGAACGTCTCCCTCGCATTAGGCGGAACTTCGCTTTCAATACCACTTAACCTGGTTGCGTTTGGCATTTTGTTCTCTCCCGTTTCCGGAATTACCGGACTGCTCATGGCTATCCTTAGTCGGAAAAACGAATACGAAGCGGATGCTTATGCACGGGAAACTTATGACGGCGGATCCCTCGCCCAGGCACTTAAGAAATTGTCAGTTGACAACCTGAGCAATTTGTATCCGCACCCGCTATACGTCTTCTTTCATTATTCACACCCTCCGTTGCTGGCAAGACTACGGGCGCTTAACTCACCCACGTAAGTTTTTTCCCATTTTGGCGCACGTTTCTTCTCGAAAAAAGAACCTTTTTTGAAGAGTGCGTGGTTACCTCAGTATTTATGAGGGCTATTTTTATGTTTATCGGAATTTTGTTCTGCAAAATGCCTGATGATAGAATTTTTTTCCCCGTGCCTGATTTGGGCGACTTTTTTGAAAAGAAGCGGGAGAGACTCCAACTGATATGACAAGCTTTTTTGAACACCAAAGAACCAGTTACAAGAGAAGTTACATGCGAAACCTGATTGCCCTGGCATCCAGCGATGGATCCCTCCAGGAAGATGAGGTAAAGCTTATCTACACCATTGGCGCACGCCGTGGACTTAAGGAATGGCAGCTCAGCGAATTGCTGGAAGAAAGTGAAAAGCATCCTTTCTTTATGCCTGAATCCGTCGCGAATCGTATGAACCTCTTGTATGACGTTATGCAAATCGTTTACGCCGATGGTAAGGTCACTGAATCGGAGATCGCGTTTTTAAGGAACATCACGACTGCCCTTAAACTCGACGAAAGTATCGTAAAAGAACTCCTCGCCTTGTTTGAGCATAGCACTCCAACGGTTACGGAATGGAACGATTTCATCGAAAACGTTGTGTCGATTGATTCGAAACGTTTCGTCACCATCCTGTAACCTGCTTTCCGCATTACTGATTTCTGGTTTGATTCGAAAATCATTCTATTTTTGTCTGCCTGAAACGTCAGACAATTATGGAAGCTGCAGAAAAATTAACACGCCCGGTTCGTCATTTTCTTCCCGAAGATTTTAATGTAAAAGACTGGTCGTCGCTTAAACCTTATTTTGATAATCTTCTAAGTCGCACGATAGACTCTGCCGCTTCGCTCAAAAAGTGGTTTGCAGACCGCAGCGAACTCGAAGGTATTATTTCGGAAGACCTTGCGTGGCGCTATATCCGCATGACGTGCTACACGGAAAACGAAGAGTATCTCAAAGCCTACCAGTTTTTCATACAGGAAATTCAACCTCAGATTGCCCCGGTATCTGATGCGCTTAATCGCAAGGTTGCTGAATCTCCATACCTGAAGGAACTCGAAAAAGAGACAGGCTTCGACATACTGATTCGTAACCTTAGAAAGGAAATTGAAATTTTCCGTGAAGAAAACGTTCCGCTGTACACGGAAATTAATACCGAGACACAGAAGTACGCTCAGATTTCCGGTGCGATGACAATTAATCACGACGGAAAAGAGCTTACACTGCCACAAGCTTCTGTCTTGTTGATGTCAACGGATCGCGCTTTGCGTGAAACGGTTTATCATAAAGTGAGTGAAAGGCGCCTTCAGGACAAGACACCACTCGACGAACTCTTTACGCGTTTAATCGGACTGCGTGATCGCGTTGCCAGAAATGCAGGCTTCACCAATTTCCGTGACTACATGTTCAAGTCTCTGGGACGGTTTGACTATACGCCACAGGATTGCTTCGACTTTCACAATGCAATCCAAAAAGAAGTTGTGCCGATGTTGAACGACCTTTCCCGCGAACGTAAGCAGGCACTCAAAGTTGATGCACTTCGTCCATGGGATAAGGCAGTCGATCCCGAAGGCCGGCAACCGCTTCGTCCATTCTCCAATGGAACAGAGCTTGCTGAAAAAACAATCGAGGTGTTCTCAAAATTAGATCCATACCTCGGGCAGTGCCTTTCAATCATGCGTTCGATGGGGCACCTCGATCTTGAATCCCGCAAAGGTAAAGCGCCCGGAGGTTATAATTATCCGCTGGCTGAAATCGGCGTGCCTTTTATTTTCATGAATGCAACGTCTACTCTTCGTGACATGGTTACAATCATGCACGAAGGCGGGCATGCCATTCACAATTTCCTCACGCGCGATCTGGAGCTTAATGATTTTAAATCGACTCCTTCCGAAGTAGCAGAGCTTGCATCCATGTCAATGGAATTGATATCGATGGATCATTGGAATATATTCTTCCCCGATGAAGCTGAATTGAATCGCGCGAAACGCGAACACCTCGAAGATATTATTGAAACGTTGCCCTGGGTTGCAACTATTGATAAATATCAGCATTGGATTTATGAGAATCCAGGTCATACGCCAGATGAGCGCAAAGCTGCATGGAATCGTATCTTTGATGAATTCAGTGATTCAGCAACGGACTGGTCCGGACTTACCGAAGCAAAGGATTTTCTCTGGCAGAAGCAGCTGCATCTGTACGAAGTGCCGTTTTACTATGTGGAGTATGGAATGGCGCAGCTTGGCGCAATTGCTGTATGGCGGAATTACCGCAAGGATCCGGCCCTTGGTTTACAGGGATATCAAAATGCATTGAAACTTGGTTATCTGAAGTCGATTCCGGAAATCTACGCGGCGGCTAATATCAAGTTTGATTTCAGCCAGGCTTACATTAAGGAATTGATGGACTTCGTTAAGGAAGAATTGTCTCGCATAAGCTGATGAAAAAAGTCATACTTATTACGGGTGGAGGTCGTGGCATCGGAGCTGCGACTTCATTACTTGCTGCTCAGGCAGGATACCACGTTGCTGTTAACTATAGAGTAAATCAAGATGCGGCAAACGAAGTCGTATCAAAGATCAAAGAAATCGGCGGCACCGCGATTGCGGTTAGGGCAGACGTTGCGATTGAGGAAGACGTTGTCAGGATGTTTCGTGAAGTGGATGAAAAACTCGGTTCTCTTACTGCACTCGTTAACAATGCAGGTATTCTTCAAAAGCAATGTAAAGTTATCGATCTTGACGGGCCGCGACTTCAACGGATTTTTGCGGCGAATTCAATTGGCCCGATACTTTGTTCACGCGAAGCGATCAAACGTATGTCGCGAAGCAATGGTGGGAACGGTGGTGCCATCGTAAACATATCGTCAACGGCGATTAAACACGGTGGCGCGTTCGAGTATGCCGACTATGCTGCTTCGAAAGGTGCAGTGGAGGTTTTTACGTTAGGTTTGGCCAAAGAAGTAGCCCCTGAAGGAATCAGAGTCAACGCCGTACGGCCTGGCAGCGTTTATACCGAAATTCACACCGACGGAGGCGAGCCCGGTCGCGTTGATCGAATCAAGGATGGAATTCCTCTAAAAAGAGGTGGCCAGCCTGAAGAAATTGCAAAGGCTGTACTTTGGTTGATTTCTGATGAAGCGTCTTATTGTGCGGGTTCGATACTCGATGTTTCCGGAGGGAAATAGTCAAGTGTTCTGTAATCGACCATGACATAGGCGCAGGGAATTTCGCCCACTTCAACTTTTTCCTGAAGATCAACGTCAATCCGGCTTTGCATATCCGGACGACCACCACCGGCTAAGCGTACATAAATTTCATCACCTACGTTCGGAGTTGCATGCACAGTCGATGAATAGGATACAATTTCCTCAACGGCAATCAGCAAGTATTCATGGCTGGTATCAGTAACGCTTGCAATCAGTCGCACACGGGCCTCTTCCATCGCAGATTCTTTAACGACAGCCGGACCCTTGAATGAAAGATCAAATGATGGAAAGGCAAGCAGCACGATGAGAATCAATTTCATAATCAGTCTTTGATACCTGATATACAAATTTGCTGCCTTGCATCAGGGGGCTTTTTTCTGTGGGAAGCCGCAATAAAGTGTGGGAATGTTACCCTCTCGCCCGGTCGAGGAGATTACTCAAAAGTTCCGCTTCTTCTGGAGAAAGACTGATTACCGAATCGATTTCGTTTTCGTATTTGGTAAGCCGTTCAAGGAGGCTTAACCCATCCGTTGTGATGAAGATGTCACTCGCGCGTTTGTCGGCAGGGCAGGTTCTGCGTTCGATCAGCGATTTGGCAGCCAGGCGATCGAGCAGGCGCGAAACATCCGAATTCCGGTCAAGCATCCGCGATTTAATTTCGGTCCCGGAAATGCCGTTGGGGTGTTGTCCCTTCAGAATTCTGAGTATGTTGAATTGCTGAACTGTGATTCCGTGCGTTCGAAAAATTTCCTGCTGCTTATGTTGAACCCAATTAGAAGTAAAAATCAGATTGATCACCGCTTTCTGCAGCGGTGATGAAAACTTCTTCTGCCGGATTTCGTCTTCGAGCTTCACCATTGTAAAATAAAAAAGCAGAAGGCACGTGTGCACCTCCTGCCTGTTTGTGAGTTGTAATTACGCCTTCTTGTCCAACTCCACCTTCACACTCAACTCAACTTCGTCACCTACCACCAATTCACCACCGGGAGTTTTATTGCTCCATGTCAGACCATAATCCTGGCGATTAATTGTGCCGGTAAATTTGAAACCTGATTTCATTCCGCGGCCGGTGTTTACAACCTGTCCGCCTTTTACATCAAATTCTACTTTCTTCGTTACTCCCTTCATTGTAAGGTCGCCTTTCAGCTTATAACCTGATCCGCTTTTTACAAGGTTACCTTTAAATGTGAGTTCCGGATGTTTTTCTGCATCGAAGAAATCAGCAGACTTAAGGTGTCCGTCGCGTCTTTCGTTGTCGGTGTCTATAGAAGCAACCTTTGCAGTAAACGTGACTTCAGCGCCATCAAAATTGTCATTCTTGGTAACGACTGTTCCCTGGTACTCATTGAATTTTCCTTCTGTTTCAGCAACAGCCATGTGCGTTACGCTGAAGCCGATTTTCGAGTGTACATTGTCGATGGTCCATGTCGCCTGCGCAAACAAAGATGAACCTGCAGCAAGCAGAACAATCAGCATGTGTAGTCTTTTCATAAGGTGTGTTTTAATTGGTTTTGTTGAACAAGTTTAACGGTTTTTTTACTTGTATGTTTAAACATGTAAAGTATTTTTTATAAGTTATTAGTAATGAGCATGATAATTTTTGCTCGGTGATATTCTCTTATAAGCCAACTAGACGGGCTGCGTTAAGGAATTTCACCGCAACATCGGTATGATCCAGTCGTATTTTCATATTATGCAACCTACAATTACCGGTCGGCCCACCATTATGGCGAGCAACAGAGACCGTGCCAGGGCGTAGACTGGACGGGGAGTGGAGGAAGATTGGACGGAGAGTGGAGGCAGACTGGACAATGAGTGGAGGCAGAGTGGACAATGAGTGGAGGCAGAGTGGACAAAGAGTGGAGGCAGAGTGGACAAAGAGTGGAGAAAGACTGGACCAGGACCGGAGAATTCAGGGTGGATCACTACGGCATCGATTGCTGGCACACCTTTCCAGATTTTGATCTGACGTAGTTGTTGGTATCCTCCTCATAGCGGCTGCCCTTCCCCATCATCGGTTTTGTGGACTTCGGATAAGAATAAGCCTGTTCGGACCTTAAAACCTGACACCGAAGGCCTGTATCATTCTACTGAGCAGCAACCCACTGCCGTTCTATAGTTTCAAATAAAAGTCGCGGGACAGTTCCTTAAATTCCTCCGTCCACTCGTTACCATTCGCATACATAATAATCTCACCAGTTTCCGGCTCGGCCTTCGTACGCGTAAATTCCATCAGTAATCGTTCAACCGGTTTACCAACTCTGGGACGAAAACTCCAAAGGCGCGAACAATGTAATCCGTATTCGAGAGCTGCCTCACGGAAGACGGTAGCTTCAACTGCGGGGAGTATAACTGATAATTTTCCGCCAGGAGTCAGGAGCCGGTCTGCGGAACGAAGCAGATCCGGGAAAGAAAGCGCATGGGTATGCCGCGCGTTCATCCGGCGTAGGTCTGGCGGCTGGAAACTGTTCACAAAGAACGGTGGGTTTGATACTATCAGGTCATACTTCTCACCCGGATTGAAGTCCTGAACGGCCACATTATGAATAGCTACTTTCTCCGGCCACGGTGAATTGGCAACATTGTTCCTGGCTACAGCTGAGTCTTTTTCGAGAATTTCAACACCGGTAATCCGCGACCCGGGAGGTGTTCGCTGCGCCATCATCAAAGCAATAAGGCCACATCCCGTTCCGATATCAAGGATATTGGAAGCGTTGTCAACACAGGTCCAGCATCCAAGCAAAACGCCGTCCGTACCGACTTTCATCGCGCAACCATGGTGGTCAACGGAAAACTGCTTGAACTGAAAGAGCTCGTTCGTCATGCTTTCAAATTATGCTTATTTTACAAGCAACAATATATAATGTGTGCATATGAGTGGAAAAATACGCTGGGGCATCCTGGGATGCGGAAACATTGCAAACAAATTTGCCGCCGATCTCCGGCTTGTCAGGGAAGCTGAACTCTTCGCCGTTGCATCACGCGACGAGACGCGCGCCAAAGAGTTCGCAGAAGTCTACGGTGCTACCCATGTGTTTACCACCTATGAAGACCTCGCGAAATCAGCTGTTGATGTGATCTATGTAGCCACACCACATGGATTGCATTACAATCATGTGATGCTGTGCCTGAGTCACGGGAAGTCTGTGTTGTGCGAGAAAGCTTTCGCGCTGAACGCACGGCAGGCGTCGGAAATGATTAGCTATGCCCGGGAAAAGAAAGTGTTTTTGATGGAAGCGTTCTGGAGCAAATTTCTTCCACAGTATAAAAAAGTGGTTGAACTTCTCAATGCGGGTACGATTGGCGACGTACGCTGGTTTCAGGCAGACTTTGGCTTCCGCGCACCTGATCCTGCACCGATGCGCTTAGCAGACCCGTTGCTCGGTGGCGGCTCGCTGCTCGATATCGGTATTTACCCCGTGTTCTTCGCGCTTTCACTTTTTGGAAAGCCTGAGC
>Ga0079224_100004911_pt1 | contig 17455 bp, 13 predicted proteins | sample Stecom2015_FD_80414 | JGI IMG/M metagenome (GOLD analysis project Ga0079224, IMG submission 80414) | Agricultural soil microbial communities from Utah to study Nitrogen management - Steer compost 2015 | ecosystem: Environmental > Terrestrial > Soil > Agricultural land | place: USA: Utah...
CGCTAACAGCAACATGCTTCAGATTATATTTTTTAGTATCATATTTGGCGTAGCGATGATTATGCTTCCCTTTAATCAAGTAGAGGCATTTAAGCGGGTATTGGATGCGGGAAATGCTATTGTGCTTAAGATTGTCGATCTGATTATGCTGGCTGCACCTTACGGCGTGTTCGCATTGATGGTTGCTTTAGTTGCGGAAGCCCCGTCTTTTGATGTTTTCAAGGCTTTAGGAGCTTACTCGCTCACCGTGGTACTTGGGCTATTAACGCTCATTTACGGTGTATATTCTTTATTTGTTTATTTCTTCGGGAAGATGAAACCACGGGAGTTCTTTAAGGGGATTTTCCCCGCGCAGTTACTCGGATTTTCTACCAGTTCAAGTGCAGCGACCCTGCCCGTGACCATGGATTGTGTGGAAAACAATCTCGGTGTTCGGAAGGATGTCGTGAGTTTTGTGACACCCATCGGAGCTACGATCAATATGGATGGGACGTGTCTCTATCAGGCGGTTGCGGCGGTGTTTATCGCCCAAGTAATGGGATACGACCTAACGACGGGCCAACAACTAAGCGTAATCCTCACGGCTACGCTAGCATCCGTCGGAGCGGCAGCTGTTCCGGGAGCAGGCCTCCTGATGCTGGTTATCGTTCTCGAATCGATCGGTGTTAGTCCGGCGGGTATCGCGTTGATATTTGCAGTAGACAGGCCGTTGGACATGCTGCGGACATCTACTAACATCACCGGTGACGCACTAGTTGCAGTGATCATGAACAGGTATAGCAAAGACGCGCCATCAGTGGAATCTCATACCGGTGAAGTATAGGTTTAGACCGATGACATGATTGCGTGGGGACTTTCAGTGGGTACTGGGAAAGTTCCGGGTGTTACTCCGAACCTTTAGGTAGTCACTGATGCCATTACGTTTGCCTTTTCGACAGAGCTCCTTTTGTTATTAAATATTTGTTTGATTAAAAAATTATTTTATCACTGATAATCTTCGCCGTTTCCTTAAGATTTTCTAATATTTTTTCTTTCATGGCTTCGGTAAAGCGGTTTTCGGGAAGATACACTCCTAAGCTTGCTACAGCTTGTTTTTTATTGAATATAGGAACTGCCATTCCTGAGATATTTGTCTCATCACTGTGTGAGACGTATCCCTTTTTATAAATTTTTTGAAGTTCATCGATTAATTCCCATTCGTCACGAATTTGCTTCCACATATCTCCCGGCAAGCCGTAATTTTTTATGAAGGCATTTCTATCCTTGGGTTCCATGTAGGCAAGCAACAGTTTCCCAGTAGCGCTTTGATAGGCATTTTTTTCGTCTATCGTATTTGCCTGTAATTCTTGTACAAAGGTTTCTTTGTGCAGAACTATTCGTGAGTTGTTCTTTAAGACGGCCAGTACACAGCTCTCTCTTAGTGTATCACTGAGATTTTTCATGGGACCCACGGCGCACCTGACGATTTCTTCTTCATTAGAAAAATTGTTTGTCAGATAATATGATTGTCTGCCTAAAATATATCCTTTCCTTTTCTCTATATAGCCTCGATTGACCATGGTTTTAATGATATTGGCACATGTGCCGTGGTTGAGATTTAAGGGATCCGCGATGTCGCTCAAAGAATGTTCTTTATTTACGTTCCGAGATAGAAGTTCTAGGATGTCCAATGCTCTGTTTAATACCTGAATCATATGAGATGTAATGTATACTCCAAATTTACACATTTAAATTTTTATATTATAAAATATTTGAAAATATATTTGTTAATATAAAACAAAGCCCTAGATTTGAAGCATTATAAATCTTGTTCTTAATAGCCAGATCAAAAATATTCAGAGAAAAATTAAGCGGAAAATGCTACTGGAATAAGTACAGACTTATAAATCTAATTGGGTACGTGATAACTATACAGGTCAAAAAATAAACAGATATCAGAAATAGCATTTCTTTAAACCATAAAAGTGAATTATAAAACAAAAAAATAAAAAAGCAAAAATGGATAGAATATTGAGTTACGATTCGGGTTTGAGTAAATTCAAGCCGCTGAAGCACATCTTGTGCTACGATGACTTTGACAAAGGTTTGTGTGGGTGGCTGAATTTGATGCCCAACTACACGCAGGAGGGCTTTAAACCCAATTTTGTACAACGGGGCGCTACAGAGGAGGATAAAGAAAAAATGTTGGATAAAACGCAATGGGGGCCTATAATGCTCAGCAGTGCCACCTATCGCTTTCCGGGTACGCATGGTTCCATGGACGGTATTTACTCGCTTAAGTTAGCCACTCGCCCTACGGCCAACCGATACGAACAGCCACCTGCTGCTGGTAGCATTAGCCATGCCATCAAGAGACTTACATCGCATCGGAAACCCGGATTGCTTCAGTTTGAGGTATGGTTTACATATACCCCTGAACAGGATCGGCCCGGACTCAGTGAAAAGGACATTCGGGCGTTCGGTATTTGTTTCGACTTGCAAGACGCCAAATCCCGGAACTTTGTTGGGATTAGGTACGTTAATTCGGTTAATGGAGAGATGAAAAGGGAATGGCAGTATATGCAGTCATCCGATGTAACGGACGAAGAGTGGACCTATGGGACAAAAGGGAATTGGCACAAGAAAGGGGTCGATCCGTTTTGGTACGGTAGGCGGTATCCGGATGGCCGCACCGATGGATTCAAATTCATTCCAAACAGCTACCAAGAGCTGTGTTACAACGAGAGTGACGACAAAATAAACTGGATGTACTTGAGATTCCTGTATGATACCGAAAAGAAAGAGTATGTCGAAATGCAGTCGCGCGACCAGATTTTTGACCTCCGTGGAATCCGTGCTACCGACGCGCCTCCCTATTTGGGTATCGAAGGCTTGGTTAACCCTGTTATGTGGATAGAAACGGATTGCGACCGACGGGTTTTCCTTTATATTGATTCCTTAGTTATTTCAACTGAATAAAATAAAAACGATGCGACAATTTATGACGAGTACGGTAGAGCAAAGAAAAGACTTCAAAGAATCTTTCTCTACTCATCCGATGGAAGTGGCTTGGGCAAGTGAGGCCATATTTTTCATCACGATAGAAGAGGTCAAGTGCAAAGGTGCAAGATTAAAGCCCAAGGTTCAAATATCGGTGGATGGGGTGAACTGGATCGATGAGGGCACGGTGTTTGAGCCTTTAGCAGAACGCGGCCAGTATTTTAAGAGGATTACTCACTTTGGAGGATGGCTTAGATTGTATATTGAAATGGAGGGGGATGATCCATTATTCAATCTGACTATCCATCTTGTTATGAAAGAATAGATCAGACAAATACTAACATGGGGGCGGCGGTCCCCATGCTAGCTGAACCCTATCAGCAACTCGATGAAAGGATATGTAGTTTATAATTAATACGATGAAAATGGTTCAAAAGAATAATTTTATAGGAATACTTGTAATTATCATGCTTCTGCTGTTTAACGGATGTGGGAGCAGGAGTCTATTTGTGAATAGTAAGGGAAGCAGCGATTCGACATCATTAATTGGAAAGACCTTGCCTGCATGGCAGAAAGGATATTTAGATATCCATGCCATTAATACAGGCCGTGGAGAGAGTACACTGTGTATTTTTCCCGATGGCACGACTATGTTGGTTGACGCTGCTGGCTCTTTAATACCTTATACAGACGCCATTCCGCCTCCTCCGCAGAAGCCGAACGATTCCATATCCCCTGGCCTTGCAGTAGCCAATTACACGAATCATTTCATTAGGTCGGCCAGTGGGAAGCTAAACTACGTTCTGATCAGCCACTTCGATCCGGACCACATCGGTAGCTGGGACTCGAACCTGCCCATGCATTCTTCGAATAGTTTTAGAATGGGTGGGATTTCTGAAGTAGGTGCCAAGATTGATTTTGATAAAATCATAGACCGAGGGTATCCCGACTATGACTATCCCAACGATAAAGCGTCGTCACCGTGGATCGCTAATTACATTAATTTTGTGAATTGGTCAAAAATGGCTTATAACGCTACTGCCGAACAATTTGTGCCCGGTAGAAAAGATCAGATCGTCTTAGTGCAAGATCCGGCAAGCTATCCGAGTTTCGAAATTCGCAATATTGTTTCCAATGGTCTTGTTTGGACGGGTACCGGAACGGAAACAATAAATACATTTCCCGCCGCTGAAGAATTAGTAGCTGCTCGTGCTTCAGAGAATATTTTTAGTATTGGATTTGTCATGTCGTATGGTAAATTTAATTACTTTTCGGCTGGGGACTTACAATATAATGGTAAAGCTGATTATCCCTGGAAAGATATTGAAGCTCCAGTAGCTAAAGTGGTAGAAGCTGTCGATGTGATGAAGGCGAATCATCATGCGACCGCTAATTGTAACAGTAAAGAACTCTTGGAAAAGCTTGTTCCGCAGGTCATGCTTGTCCATAATTGGCGAGATGTACAACCTAACCCAACGACCATTGCAAGAATGTTTGACGCAAATAGTGCCTGCCATATATTCACGACAAATATGTCAGATGCCAATAAGGTGCGGTTAGGCGCAGACTTATCCAAATTAAAAAGTATACAAGGGCATATTGTTGTTCGTGTTGCGCCTGGTGGAGGTGAGTACTATATTTATGTATTGGGCGACAGTGATATGGAGTATAAAGTGAGCGAAGTTTTTGGGCCTTATCGAAGTAAATAAAATTCTTTTAGTCATGGTAGGAACAATAAAATTAAATACTAAAAATTTAGTAAACATTCACCCAGATGTTTCGGTACCCACTTATGATAGAGGAGGGATACAAACGGGTATTGTACATGTAGGGGTAGGAGGGTTTCATCGTGCCCATCAAGCATTATACACCGATGATCTTATGCAAAAGCATGGTGTAACGAATTGGGGGATTTGTGGTGTAGCACTCTTAGATGTTGATCGGAAAATCTACGAAGTTCTGAAAAAACAAGAGGGTCTATATACATTAATGTATACGAATGCTGACGGATCCCTTACAGCGAGGGTAATCGGTTCCATTACGGAAATGCTTTTCGCGCCGGATGACCCAGAAGCGGTGATCGAGAAAATGGCTTCCGAGCAAACCCGTATCATTACCTTGACCATAACGGAGGGAGGTTATAATTTTGATCAAACCACAGGGGAATTTCTTCCTGAAACTCCATCAGTTCTTCACGATATTAAAACACCATTACAACCAAAGACGATCTTCGGTTACCTTACTCAGGCCATAAAGCGTCGTAAAGATAGAAAGGCTTCGGGTTTTACGATACAGTCATGTGATAATATTCAGCAGAACGGTGATGTTGCGAAAGAAATGCTTTTGGAGTATGTTCGTCTTGCCGAACCATCGTTAGTAGACTGGATTGAGCGGCATGTAGCATTTCCAAACAGCATGGTCGATCGAATTACTCCTGTCACGGCTCTTTCAGATATTGAAAAGCTTAGGGAAGTTTATAACATCGATGATGAGTGGCCGGTGATTTGTGAGCCTTTTTACCAGTGGGTTATAGAAGATAAGTTTAGCAATGGACGGCCAGAATGGGATAAAGCCGGAGCACAATTCGTAGTAGATGTGCACCCCTATGAAAAAATGAAAATAGGTTTAGTTAACGGAGGTCACACGGCTTTGGCGTTCTCCGGCTACATTCATGGTTATCGTTATGTGTGTGATGTTGCTTCTGATACGGTTTACGCGAAGTTCTTAAAAGATTTTATTGATAACGAAGTCATTCCTACATTAGACGATGTGCCTGGTATAGATTTGAGTGCTTATAAAGAGACACTTGTAGAACGATTTGAAAACCCCCATATCAAAGATCAGCTAACACGAGTTTTCTCGGAGAGTTCTGCTAAAATACCTAAATTTTTGTTGCCAACGATTAAGGAACAGCTCATCTTAAATGGTCCGATAAAGTGTGCTGCGGTCATGCTGGCTGCATGGTGTCGTTATTTGGAACTAGCGGGTACTCCAGGTTATGATTATGAAATTCAGGACGAGATACGTGACGTTTTGCAGCAAAAAGCAAGGGAATCGGTTGATGGAGATCCACTTGCATTCTTGAAAATTGAAAGTATTTTTGGCGATTTGGTTCAGTCAGCACGTTTTGTTAATACCTATATTCCCATAATAAATGGAGTGCGCACAGTGGGGATCCGTGAGGTCATTAGCAGATTGGAAGAATATTAAAATCAATTGCCGACGGCACTTCTATCCTCAAGTTCGACTTGCTGTCAAGTTGTTAGGAAGGTGCCGTTGACGATGTACTTTATGGAAGCATGTTGTACTTGTACTGTGACCCCACAATGCGAAACGCCTCTGCGTACCTAAAACATAGCTTGTCTTTTTCTGTATAGCCTGATTGAATATCATATTAATGATATTGACGTATGTCTTGTGGCGACGATTACTGCCCCATTTATACAGATACCATAATTTTGTTTTATATTATAAAATTTTTAAATAAAAATTTGTTAATATAAAAAAATGGCTAGATTTGAATGTTGTTCTCGACTTGATAACCAAAGCAACTATTAAGTGGAGCCTGTAATGATATAAATGTTGATCAACTAGTAGTTTGATTAACTAATATAACCAAAAAGTAAACAAAATGAAACTCATATTTCTTTTTATAAATACAAATTTCTCAACTGTATATATATAATTATTATAAGATAATTAATGTATGGTTAACTTTCTGGTAACGTTGATTGTCTTAATTTGCAGTACTATGTTTTTAGAAGTTAATGGGGTTAAATGTTTGTTCACTATAAATACAAAATAATATGAAAAAACTAACGATGAAAAAACTATTTATGAGTTGTCATATACTGACGTTCATATTGTTGTCGGTATCATATTCCTGTAAACGGGATGAGCCTGACAATCAACATATTTTTAAGGATAGGCTCCCTGAAAATGTACGTCTATCCGATTATTCAAACGCGAGTATTACTGTAGCATGGACGCGTGCAGAAGACGCCGCGGCTTATACCGTACAGCTAGTTGGTTCCAGGGATAGTGAATTACCGATTGATGCTTATACGACAGTATCGCAAGACGTCTACCGATTTGATAACTTGGACGAAATTCGAGGTTACTACGTGCGTGTGCGGGCAAATTTTGAGACGGGAACCTCAGAATGGGCGTATATTATGAATGGGCAGGAGCCGGCTAGGATTATGCCAAAGTACGGCTTTGTCGATGAAGACTTTGAAGAACCGGAACCAGAACCAGAGCCGATCACAGACATTTATCCCGGTTTCCCCGAAGACTGGGATGGCTGGGTAGACGGTCACTCGGGGACATACCCTACCTCGGAATCCCCAGCCACATATTCATCGGGCGAGTATATGATTCTTCGGTGGAACACGAACTCGGGGTCGACTATTGCTCGGCGCAGTGGAAACGCATTCATGAGCCAAAGTAATCAGAATTCTATTTTTACCATGAATTTCGATCTGCCTGATGGTGCTTCCAAATTGTCGTTCTATCTGTCGCCGGCTACGGAAAATGACATTAGAAAAGGGGATTTTGTGGTAGAATATTCTCAAGATGGCGGCGATTCATGGACAGAGTTAGCACGCTATCAACAAAGTCCCGATAATCAAACTATTCCTTGGAGCAGGGACATGGATCATCCTGCTAATTACAAGGAATTCGAACTGGATATTGAGGGCAATGTGCGCTTTCGTTTTTCTGCGCTGAGCGCAGGTGCAGGTGCAGGTAATAATCCCGGTAGCCGGTGGGCGATAGATGATATTGAGGTTTATCAAAATCTGGATTAGGAAGACATAAATTATTTATTTTATCATATAGACACTGATTTGATATGAAAAAACAAGTTATAAAATTACTTGGTATCCTTTCACTTTTATTCGTCTCGGTTGCGCTGTCGGCCCAAACCGACCGTAGAGAGATAAGGGGTAAGGTGACGAATGAGGACGGTGAACCACTATCTAGTGTGAGTGTTAGCCTGAAAGGTGGAAGTATTTCCGCTATGACCGATGATGTGGGAGGGTACACTATTCGTATACCGAATGTGACGCCATCCGTATTGGTTTTCACCTATGTGGGTATGAAGTCTCAGGAGATAACCCTCGGAACAAACGATGTTGTAGATGTGGTACTGGCGGCTGATGCAATGAGTTTAGATGAGGTGGTTGCAATCGGCTATGGAACAGCCAGGAAAAAAGACTTGACCGGTTCTGTCGCGACCATCGATGGTGACGACTTGGCCAAGAGAAACCAAATGCAATTGTCTCAGGCACTACAGGGTGCCGCACCAGGCGTAACAGCGACTAGAACCAGTGGTTTGCCCGGAGCAGGTGCCACGATCAGGGTAAGAGGGATTACGACGATTGGAAATAGTGATCCGCTCATCTTGTTAGACGGCGTTCCGATCGAAAGCCTTGCCATGGTGAACCCACAAGATATCGAAAATATATCGGTATTAAAAGACGCGGCTTCCGCTTCTATTTATGGTGCGAGGGCTTCTGCGGGTGTTATTCTGATCACCACCAAAACAGCAAAAACCAATCAGTTGAACCTCGAATATCGGGGAATGTATGGCGTCATCAAGCCGACACAGTTTCCCGGAACCGTAGATCATATCCGTTATATGGAAATGATGAACGAAATATCGTGGAATGATGGGGGCAATCAGAACGGAGCAGAATACAACGTCTATACCAAAGAATTTATCGACGATTATAATGCAAACCATAGATGGACGGGCTCAGATCTGTATCCAATTACCAATTGGGTTGACGAGATTATCAACGATTACGCGCCCAGCACGGCTCACGGCCTTTCCCTGACTTACGGAAATGATTTTGTCAAAACGAAGGCTTCTGTCAATTATGAGAAAGAAGATGCTCTGTACAACAACAGGTCTTATGAAAGGATAACCTCTCGCTTGAATAATACAGTTAAGATTACGAACTTCTTATCGGCTGATGTGGACGCGTCACTGTTACGCTCTATCAATGAGAATACGGTTGTGAACCCGCTTTCTTCCGCGTATAAATATGGGCCGCTGTGGAGGCCATATTGGTCTGATGGCCGGATATCAGAGGGCAGAAACGGAGCAAATACTTGGGCAAGGGTCAATCATGGCGGCTTTAATAATACCTGGCGTGATGAGTTGATTGGAAGAATGGCACTGAACTTTACCCCGATCAAAAACCTGACGATAACAGGGGTGATTGCACCATCGATACGCATGGCGAAGGGAAAAACATTTGTCCGACAAATACCCTATTACGATATTGACAACCTGACAATGACATCTGGTTTTGTCAATGGTAACCTTACGACCAGTTTGGATGAATCACGAAGCGAAGTCCGTACCATGACAAAGCAACTGACGGCTAACTATACCCCTGAATTGGGCAACGATCACAAGCTGTCGCTTATGGTGGGTTATGAAGATTATTACCGATTTACAGAATCGCTTGGCGCATTCTCCGACAATTTCATGGTTTCAGACTTTCCTTATCTGAACAGAGGGTCGCTGGACTTTATGCGGAATACCGGAAACGCGGTAGAAAACGCCTATAACTCCTACTTTGGGAGAGTGATGTACGACTACGGCGGCCGGTATTTGCTGCAAGCGAACATTCGTTACGATGGGTCGTCGCGATTTCACAGGGATCACCGATGGGCAAGTTTCCCTTCTTTTTCCGCCGGATGGGTAGCGACAGAAGAGTCCTTTATAAAAAATCTCAACCTTCGGGGCTTAGACTTTTTCAAGCTGAGGGCCTCATGGGGTACACTGGGCAACGAGCGTATCGGTAATTACCCTTACCAGGCGATTATGAACTTCCGCAATGCGCTCTTCGTGGACAATACGGGCAACATTGTATCCAGTACCTCTGCAGGGCAAGATACCTACAATATCCGAGACATTACCTGGGAAACTACCGAATCGTGGAACATTGGTATAGATGCCGCATTATTGTCGAATAGATTGACGTTGACAGCGGATTATTATAAAAAGACCACGCGCGATATGTTGCTGGTACTTGCAATACCCTCTTTTTTGGGGTCTAATGACCCGGATCAAAATGCCGGAACAATGCACACCAAGGGTTGGGAAGGCCAGATAGGATGGAGCGATCGGATTGGAGAATTCACGTATTCGGTTTCTGCAAACCTATCAGATTATAAATCGATCATGGGCAACCTGTCCGGCATAGCCTTTCTCGGTGACAAGATTATCACAGAAGGTGTGGAGTACAATTCGTGGTACGGCTACCGTTCAGACGGATTATTCCAGTCGCAGGAAGATATTGATAACTCGGCTTTGTTGAGTCCAGTGGTAAGACCAGGGGATGTCAAGTATCAGGACGTAGGCGGCCCTGATGGGGTACCCGACGGGATCGTCAACCCGGAATATGATCGTGTACCTCTAGGAGGCTCATTACCGCGGCTTCTTTACGGTGGAAATATCAACATGGGCTATAAAGGCTTTGATATGTACCTGATGTTTCAAGGTGTAGGTAAACAGACCAGCCAGCTTACAGCTGATCAGGTCTATCAAACAACGGCATGGCACACACTTCCCGACTTTGTGGACGGCAATTATTACAGTGAGTACAATTCCGAAGAACAGAATGCTAACGCACGGTATCCGCGCTTGTCCCAGATAGGGTATACCGGAAATAACTATAGAGTGTCTGATTTTTGGCTGTTCGATGGTTCTTATTTCCGTTTGAAGAACGTAACATTAGGCTATACACTGCCGAGTCATTGGAATAATTATTTGAAGATGTCGAATCTGAGAGTATATGCCTCTGTCAATGACCTCTTTTCCTTGGATAAATTTCCTAAAGGATGGGATCCGGAGGTCGCCATAAACGCGTATATGGCAAGAACATGGAACTTTGGTATTCAGATGCGATTCTAAAAAAAAGAAAATGATGAAAAGATCAATATTATCAATAATAGTGGCAATCCTGATAACAACAACGGGATGCCAAAACTTGGACTTAAACCCATTGTCTGAGGGGTCCAGTGACAACTGGTTTAAAAATGAAAATGAGATCATACTGGCACTGAACGACCTTTATCGTGCTGGACTCTGGCCTATAGAAACTAATCGGCTGTTTCATACAGACCGCTTCACAGACGATTGGAATCAACGCGAACAGCTATACGAGTGGATTGCCGGGTCAATTACCGCTGAATTTGGTGATGCAATAAGAACATGGGAAGAATCCTACCGAGGTATCGCTCGTGCGAATAGGATATTAGAAAATTTGGAGAATGCGGCGGACATTCTCCCAGAAGAAAGATTAAATCAATTGAAAGGGGAGGCAAGCTTTTTCAGAGCATGTTTTTACTCCTACTTGATTTTTCTATACGGAGATGTGCCGTTGGTGACGGGCTACATGACCATAGAAGAAGCTTTCGCGACCGGCCGTACAGACAAGGCTGTCGTGCTGGAACAGATTTATCAGGATTTTGATGTGGCGATCGAATATCTTCCGGTTGGTTCTGGTGAGGTTCATCGAGCGACAAAGGGTGCCGCATATGCCTTTAAAGCCAGAATAGCAACCTGGATGCTGGATTATCCTACGGCGCGTGATGCGGCGAAGGGATGTATGGATCTGGGTGTTTATTCTTTGCATCCAGACTATTATGATTTGTTTCAAAAGAGCGTAACTGCGTCACCGGAACTGATCTTTTCGCTCCTGCGTTCCAGAGAACTGGAGGGAACAGGTCTTAATGCGGCCAGTTTTGTTACCCGGACTTCGGGTGGGACGGCCACAGCACAGCCATCCTGGGAGCTGTTTGCAACCTATACCTGTACAGACGGATTGCCCGTTGATGAATCTCCTTTGTTCGATCCTCAACATCCCTTTAGAAACAGAGATCCCCGTTGTGCAGCTACGTTGGTTGAATTTGGTACACCTCATTTAGGATTTATCTATGATCCAGGAGTCGCTCAAGTTTTAAACCTGTCGACAAATCAAATGGTTCAAAACAGGGATGCTTTGCTGAACGATCAATTCGCGGCTTACAATGGGTTGGCTTTACGAAAATTCGTAGATCAGAGCTGGGCGGATCTCCGAGAAACAGATATGGATCAGAAGATTATGCGGTACGCCGATGTGTTGCTTATGTATGCAGAGGCAAAGATAGAGCTGAACGAAATAGATGCTTCTACATTAGAAGCCCTTAATCTCGTACGGGCACGTGCTTACAAAGTAAACCCCACCCAAACTACAAGATACCCTGCTATTACAGAAACAAACCAGGCGCAGCTCAGGAAGATTTTCCGTATGGAACGCCGTGTGGAGCTCGCATGGGAGGGAAGAAGGTGGTTTGATCTGATCCGTTGGCGGTTGGCTGAAGTGTCTTTGACAAAACCAGTATATGCTTTACCGATAAGAGCCGGATTGATAGAAAATATTGCGAGTGGAGACTATTTCTGGCCAAAGGGTACGGTGCCGACAATAGATGATGACGGACTAGCGGATTTTTCCGATATGTATGAGACGGATAAAATACGAGCAGTTATAGATCGAAATTTTTCCAATAGGCAATATCTTTATCCTATTCCTTTCAGAGAAGTCTTGATTAATGACAACATAGAGCAAAATCCGGGATATTAATATGTTTTTATAGCACATAACGCAAATCGATATGATAATTACAAACAAAAAATGGATTGGGTTGCTTCTCTTTGTTATCCTGCTGTCATGCAGCAAAAATAGTGGTGGAGATCCCAACGGAGGTAATAATGGAGGTGAAGATGATTCAAATGATGACTTAATCGGTGCGGTGTTGCCCGATTGGGAAGAGGGATATCTCGATATTCACGCCATTAATACCGGGCGTGGTGAGAGCCAGTTGTTTATATTTCCCGATGGAACGACCATGTTGGTCGATGCGGCAGGCGCGAATGTTTCGCCCGGTAATGCTATACCACCTACTGCATCAAAACCCAATGACAATGTTTCGGCCGGATTGGTGGTCACTAATTACACAAGACATTTTATTAAGCCGGCAAGCAACAAAATCAATTACTTGCATCTGACGCATTTTGACCCCGATCACATGGGGGCTTATAGCACGAGCTTTCCACTGGATCCGACACAACAGTTTCGGATGACAGGTATAACGGAAGTAGGCGCAAAGATTGATTTTGATAAGCTCATAGATCGCGGGTATCCGGATTATAACTATCCTACAAATCTGATCAGCGGCGCAACAGGTCAAAGAATAACCAACTATATCAAATTTGTCGATTGGGCCAAAGCAAATAAAGGCGTGGTAGCAGAGCAATTCGCTGTAGGGAGGAATGATCAGATTGTCATGACGGAAAACCCTGCGAAGTACCCAGACTTTGAAATCCGCAATATCTGTTCAAATGGCGTAGTGTGGACCGGTAGCGGTACAAATACCACTAATACTTTCCCCCCGGATCCTTCGGCTGGATCAGAAAACGTGTTTACCACGGCTTTTACGCTGTCCTACGGAAAATTTGACTTTTTCTCGGGGGGCGATTTGCAATACAATGGTCGGACAGCTAATCCCTGGATGGATATTGAAGCACCGGTGGCGGCTGTAGTATCAGAAGTAGAAGTGATGAAAGCAAACCATCACGCCACCCTTCATTGCAATGGCACGGCTATTCTGAACAAATTGAAACCACAGGCGGTGATTATTCACGTGTTTAGGGATGTGCAACCTAACCCAGAGACCATCGGACGAATGTTGGATATCAATCCCTATTGTCAGATATTCACGACCAATATGACAGATGCCAATAAACCACGTTTGGGAGCGGATTTGAACAAGTTGAGAGCTACCCAAGGACACATTGTTGTAAGGGTAAGTCCTGGTGGAGATGAATACTATATTTATACACTTGATGACACAAACCAGGACTATAAAGTAAACGGAGTTTACGGTCCTTATAAAAGCAAGTAATATGAAAAAAGTAATACTAGGGGTTTGTACACTATCCTTCCTGTTGTGCTGTTCTTCACCTCAGGTACAACGGGAAGGAGGGTCGTATTATCTCTCTTTTGCTGATACCGAAGCATTGTATGAACCGGAAACAGAAGAAGAGCCGGCTGAGGCTTATCAAAAGATAATAGAAAGTGATATCAGTATACTGGAATCCGACTATCCCGTTGAGCTTGGAGTAACCTTATTAATGACAACGAACAACTAACTATGGTAACAGCGGATTACATCATTATCCTGTTATACTTTGCAGGACTATTATTATTAGGAGGCTTTTTAGGTAAAAAAATAAAAAGTGCTAAGGATATGTTTGTTGCCGGAAGAAATTCCTCGTGGTGGCTGTCTGGGTTGTCTACCTATATGACGCTATTCTCGGCGAGTACCTTCGTGGTGTGGGGTGGGGTTGCGTATAGATCTGGTATGGTCTCGGTGGTCATTGCAATGATGTTGGGGATCGCATCTATTTTCGTAGGCGTGTTTCTAGTTGGAAAATGGTCGAGACAGCGGATAAATTCTCCTGCGGAATATCTTGGAGTACGCTTTAATAAATCCATTGTTCGGTTCTATACAATTATTGGCGTTATTGGTAGAGGGGTGCATATGGCTGTTGCATTGTATGCGGTTGCGATTATGACTGTCGCACTGATTCCTTTACCAGAAGGTCATATCTTGGCAGACCCACGGACTGGGCACCTATCCGTTATGTATGCAGTTTTGGTATTGGGTGTTGTCACGCTTGTCTACACTGCTGCAGGAGGATTCTTAGCGGTAATAATGACCGATGTTGTTCAGTTTGCGGTATTGATCGCCATGGTTTTAATCATGATTCCTTTGTCGTTCGATAGTGTAGGGGGCGTAAGGGAGTTTATCATCAATTCCCCTGATGGTTTTTTCTCTTTTTTCAGCGAACAATATTCATGGGGGTGGATGGTCTTGTGGCTGTTCCTCAATTTTTTCATGATCGGTGGTGACTGGGCTTTTGTTCAACGTTATATCAGTGTACCTACCGTTCGGGAAGCAAAAAAAAGTGCTTATCTCGTGGGTATCCTCTATATTACCACACCGCTTATATGGTATATCCCGGCTTTAGTTTATAGAGTCATCAATCCAGATGCCAACCCAGAGCAAGCCTATATGTTGATGAGCCAACACTTATTGAGTGTTGGAATGCTCGGCTTGATGCTCGCAGCAATGTTATCAGCGACAATGAGCGCAGTATCGAGCAATCTGAATGTTTTTGCAAATGTGTTTGCCTATGATATTTTTCGGGCAGCTCGTCCTAAGGCTTCTGATAAGACATTGATCAAAGTGGGTAGAGGATTTACGTATGTATATGGTGTGCTTATTACCGGAGTGGCGATTATGATACCCTACCTGGGAGGAGCGGAGCGCGTTGTTGTACCGACATTGACATTAATTATTTCTCCGCTATTTATTCCGTCTATATGGGGGCTGTTTTCTAAACGTATCGGATCCGGGGCAGTTTGGTGGTCAATGGGTATCACCTATACGATTGCCTTTGTGATAAAAGCGGGCTTTTTTGATGACATCGTAAATCAGCATGTAGAGTTTGTCGATGCATTCATCGGATTTGTCGTACCATTCGCGACCTTACTTATTATCGAGCTGGTTTTATGGAAAAAGGAGGAAGATGCCGGATGGGGTAGATTGGTTCAGATATCCCAGGAGGAAGAGATCGACGACGAAGCTACGAAAGAAAAAAATAAGAAAGCAGGTTTATTGTACTCCTCGCTGGCCATCAACATTATGATGGGCACTTATCTGGCGATAGGAATAATAATTGCCATACTAGCTTTTATAACGGATACAGATAGTGGACGAATGCTTTTATATGCATCTATCTTTATCGTTGTTTCTATTGTTGTGCTGACGATATATCATTACAGGAAATCAAAAATTCAAAAATCATAATCAATGGATACTACATTAATTAGATAGACTTGTATTTTATGAAAAAGAATTTACAGTGTTTGTTAATGGTATGGGGACTCTCTCTGTTGTATACATATGGGCAGGAACATAAAGAAGTACTGTTTGTGGACGCGGATATGTTGACCATTACTGGGAAAACCATGTCGACCTCTAGTCCATATCATAGAATTGATACTACTGTTGTTACCGGTATGTCATCCTCAGAGAATCAACAGGCAAGATGCAGTGCAGGTTTGGCTGTTGCATTTACAACAAACTCCTCTTTTATTGATTTGCATCCGGTATACAAATGGGAGCATAAAAAAGATAACATGACAGGAATTGCTGCCGCAGGATTTGATCTTTACATCAAAGAAGACAACAAATGGGTATACGCTAGCACCGGCGCTGCAAAGGTTAGAGATAGTATTTTTACAATTGTAGCCAATATGGACACCACAGAAAAGGAATGCTTGCTATATCTGCCTATATATAGTGAATTGGAAATATTGAAGATCGGTGTACAGGCCGATGCTTCAATCAAGGGCACTCCTAATCCTTTTACATTGAAAACGGTTTTCTTCGGCTCCAGTTTTACGCAGGGTACATCGGCCAGTCGTCCGGGGATGAGCTACCCGATGCAATTACAAAGAAGTTTGAATCTGGACGTTTGCAATTTAGGTTTTTCGGGTAATTCGAAGCTGCAACCCTATTTTGCAGAAATGATCGCGGGGATAGATGCCGATGCTTTTGTATTAGATGCATTTTCCAATCCAAATGAAAAAATGATCAGGGAACGTCTGATTCCTTTTCTGGATATTATCATACAGCGACATAAGACCATTCCTATAATTTTTGTTGAGACTATCCATCGGGGAAATACCAACTTCAATTTAAAAAGCAGGGATCATGAAACCCGGAAGCGCAAGGCGGCTCGGGAGTTGATGGCAGGTCTTGTACAAAAATATAAGAATGTCTATTTCATTAGTAATCCGCTTCCTAAAGAAGCAAGTGATGATACTTCGGCAGACGGCGTGCATCCCTCCGACCTGGGTTATTATCGATGGTCAAAAACATTAGGAAGCAAGTTACAGGAGATATTAAGATAATATGGTGGAATACTCATGTTTCCAAAAACGCATCATACAAAAAATGATATCTTTTTAGGGATAGGATTTGAACATTTATGGGAAGGCAGACAACAGAAACAGCGAAGGTTTCTCAAAAGAGGGAAAAAATAACACAAGTACGTGAAATTCCAGTGATTGCAGATTATGACGTCGTGGTTTGTGGCGGAGGCCCTTCCGGATTTATTGCCGCGATCGCAGCAGCGAGGGGAGGTGCCCGTGTTGCTCTTATCGAAAGACATGGGTTTCTGGGAGGAATGGCTACCGCAAGCTTGGTTGCACCAATCAGTGTGTTTAACTACAACGACCGCCGAATCATAGACGGCATTCCCTGGGAATTTATAGAGCGCCTGATTGACATTGGCGGAGCCAGGGAAGAGAAGCCCATTGGTAATATCACATTCTCGCCCGAAAAA
>Ga0079224_100004912_pt1 | contig 17455 bp, 14 predicted proteins | sample Stecom2015_FD_80414 | JGI IMG/M metagenome (GOLD analysis project Ga0079224, IMG submission 80414) | Agricultural soil microbial communities from Utah to study Nitrogen management - Steer compost 2015 | ecosystem: Environmental > Terrestrial > Soil > Agricultural land | place: USA: Utah...
AAATGACGAAAGGAGCCCCGTTCCGCAGCAGGAAGGCCACCCGCTGGCCGGGTTCCACCCCCAAGGCTTGGAGCCGGCGGGCAGCGAGATCCACCTGCCGGTCCAGTTGGGCAAAGGTCCAGCGCCCTTGGGGAGCCATCAAGGCCATTTGCTCCGGCAAGCCTCCCGCCCGGCGCCGGAGCCAGTCGGGCATGAAGCGGTCGGCCGTAAACCCCGGTTCGATAGTCATAGCCCGGCTCCCTCACCCGGCACCATCAGGGGAAGCGGGGAAACTTGGAGAAATCGGGCTTCCGCTTTTCCACGAAGGCGTCGCGGCCTTCCTTGGCCTCGTCGGTCAGGTAATACAGCAGGGTGGCGTCCCCCGCCAGCTGCTGCAGGCCGGCCAGGCCGTCGGTGTCGGCGTTGAAGGCCGCCTTCAGGAACCGCAGGGCCAGGGGGCTGTGCTGCAGGATCTCCTTGGCCCACTGGACCGTTTCCTCTTCCAGCCGCTCCAGGGGCACCACGGTGTTGACCAGGCCCATCTCCAGAGCTTCCTGGGCCGAGTACTGGCGGCACAGGTACCAGATTTCCCGGGCCTTCTTGTGGCCCACGATCCGGGCCAGAAGGGTGGCCCCGTAGCCGGCGTCGAAGCTGCCCACCCGCGGCCCCGTCTGGCCGAAGACGGCGTTGTCGGCGGCAATGGTCAAATCGCACACCAGGTGCAGCACGTGGCCGCCGCCGATGGCGTAGCCCGCCACCATGGCGATGACCGGCTTGGGCAGGTAGCGGATCTGCTTCTGCAGGTCCAGCACGTTGAGCCGGGGCACCCCGTCGTCGCCCACGTAGCCACCGTCGCCCCGCACCTTCTGGTCGCCGCCGGAGCAGAAGGCCTTGGTGCCCGCGCCGGTCAAGATGGCGACGCCGATGGCCGGGTCTTCCCGGACCCGGTTGAAGGCATCCATCAACTCAATGACCGTCTGGGGCCGGAAGGCGTTGCGCACCTCGGGCCGGTTGATGGTGATCTTGGCGATGCCTTCGTAGGTTTCATAGATGATGTCCTGGTAGTCGCCCGCTTTTTGCCACGGGATGGCCATCCCAACCACCTCTCATGAATGGGTCAGTTTTTTGTCCCTCAGGCTCTGCAAGAAGCTTAACACCAGGCAGCGGAAAAGGTCAGGCTGCTCCAAGTGTACATTGTGGCCCGCCCCCGGCACGATGACCAGCTCCGCCCGGGGCATGGCGGCGGCCATGTCTTGGGCGGTAGACGAGTACTTGGCGTCCAGCCCGCCGGCGATGACCAAGGCGGGCATGGTCAGGGCGGGGAGTTGGTGATGGAGGGGTGCCATGCTCCCGGTGCCCATGCCCCGCAGGCTGTTGGCCAGACCCCAGGGCCGGTTGGCCAGACGCTGGGCCCGCTGGCCGGCCCGGACCGCCGAGGGCAGATCCTGCTGGCTGGCAAAGAGGGGCAGCTTCTCCCAATGATCCACGAAGGTCTCGATGCCCTGATCTTCGATCATGCCGGCCAGATCGCCGTCGGCCCGGCGGCGCTGGGCCCGCTCTTCATCGGTGGCCAGGCCGGGCGAAGTGCTTTCCAAGATGAGGGCTGTGATCCGGTGGGGCGCGGCGGCGGCCAGGCTGAGAGCGACCCGGCCGCCCATGGAATAGCCCAGCACCACCGCCTGCTGGATTTCCAGCCGATCCAGGAGGGCCTGCAGATCCGTCACGCAGTGGGCGATTGTGTAGCGCTCCCACTGCCGGGGCGCCTCGGAACGGCCGTGGCCGATGAGGTCCACGGCAACGGCGCGGCAGCCGCCGGCCAGGGCGGGCAGGATCCGCGACCAGCTGGCGGTGCTCCCGGTGAAGCCATGGAGGAGCAAAATCGCCGGCCCCCTGCCTTGTTCCACATAGTGGAGGCGCAGACCGTTGACGTGGATATAGGCGCCTTCCTGGTCCATCGGGTCACTCCTCGGCAGGGGCCGAATTGCGCTGGCCCTCTTGACGCATTAGCCCGGGGCATTTATGATTGCGTAAACATGCAACTCAAAGGGGGCTTGGTTGCGTGATTAACTCATCATCCCTGGGCGAAAAAATGAGCTTCCGCTGCTCACCCTTGCTGGACATGGCTTTGTCCATCCTCATCCTGGACAACCCCGAGCGCTTCGGCCGGCAGCCTTGGGCCGATGCCGTGCTCAGCCGTCTTCCCGGCGACACATGGGAACAGGTGCGGCGCCACGCCGAGGAGACAGACCTGTTCGCCCTGGCCCTCCAGTTGGAAGACAATGCCCATAGTTCCACCAGCGACGCCTTAACCCTCTACCGGCAAATGCATCCCGAAGGAGGAGCCGCCCTGGCGGCCTACTGGGAGGCGCTGGCTCCCTACCTGGCGGGCCGCATGGGGCTCCTGGCCGCCAGCGTCCAGCGGGAGCAGGCCCGTCTGGCAGGCATGGATCCCGCCGCCTACCTGTGCACCTTCTCCGACCGCATCCGGGTGGTGGGGGACGGAGAGGCCATTGTGCTCCACTGGGGCCAGGGCATGCGGGTGCCCCTGCAGGACTTGGAGCAGATCATCCTGGTGCCCTCAGTTTTCTGCCCCCGCCGGCTCATGTTTTACCGGGTCGGGTCGGTGCAAATCTTCTTTTACCCTGCCCAGAGGCCCCAAGAAGACAATGCCGCCCAGGAGCCGCCGGAAAGCCTGCTCCTGGGCTTCAGCGCCCTAGCCGACGCCACCCGGCTGAAGCTGCTGCGCCTCATCGCCCGGGAGACCCTGCCCGCCCAGGAGATGGCCCGGCGCCTGCAGATCAACGAGTCCACCGTTTCCCGGCACCTGCGCCTCCTGGTGGAAGCAGGCCTGGTGGCCCGGGAGCGCCGGGAAGGGAAGTTCATCTATTACCGCTACCAGGGCGGTGTAGTGGCCGGCCTGGCAGCGGGGGTGGCCCAGTACCTGTCCGGCGGCGGCGACTGGCCGGCGCCCGGTACGGGTGGTGGCCTGGGCGACGACGGCCTGGCCGACCTGGGCGGCACCAGGGGGGCCGTCGACCCTGCTGCGGGAGTGATGGCCCGGTGACCTCAGCCTTGCGGTCGCAGCGGGTCCGGGCGGTACTGGTTTCCCTGGCCTTGGGGGGCCTGGGGGCCTCCTTGGATTTATTCGGCGGACCTCCGGGCCTCAACGTCCTCCTGGCCGCCGGCGCCCTGGTGCTGGGGCTGCGGTTGGTCCTGGGCCCCCTGAGCAGGATGGGGCGCCTCCTCCTGGCCGCAGGCATCGTTCCCGCCGCGGGCTTGATCCTTTGGGATGCCCTGCAGCTGCGGGCCCTCAACCTATTGGCCCTGCTGGGCTGCCTAGGGCTGTTTCTCCTCTTCGGTGTGGAGCCCGGACGCGAGGCACAGTACGACGAAGGTGGAGAGTCCGGGGAAAGGGAAGAGTCCGGTGAGGGCGATCCGCAAGGGGACAGGCCTTGGACCTTGGGCGGGGCTTCCGTCGTCCAAGGGCTGGCGGGCCTGGCCGTGGCCGCGGGTTACGGCTTGGTGGGAGGCCCCATCCTCTGGACCGCCACCGCCAGGGAGATGAACGGCAAGCAGACCGCCCGCCGGTGGCTGCCGGTGGCCGGGGCTGCCACCCGGGGCCTGCTCATGGCCGTGCCGTTGTTGCTGTTCTTCATGATGCTGTTCACAGCCGCCGACCCGGCCTTCGGCCGCCTGCTGGACAGCCTTGCCGCCTGGGACGGGTGGCTGGCCCCGGCCGGCCATTGGCTGATCCGGTTTGCCTTCTGGGCTTGGATGGCGGCCGGTGTCCTTTACACTGCCCTACGGAATCCCGTGCCCGGCTTGGTGACGTCCCTGCGGGTGCCCACACCGACCCTCCAGGGCTTGGAGCCGGGGGTTGCCCTGGCTGCCCTCAACGCCCTTTTCCTCACTTTCGTCGTACTGCAACTACGCTACCTGCTGGGCGGCGTCGAAGGTTTGGAGGCGGCAGGGTCGTCCTACGCCCAGTACGCCCGGCGGGGCTTTTTCGAAATGGTGGTGGCCGCGGCCTGGGTCATCCCCATCGTGCGCATTGCTCAAGGACTCCTGCCCCAGGGCGATCAAGGGGCGGCCCACCGCCTGTTCCGCTGGATGGCCTGGCTCATGGTGGCTTTGACGGGGCTAATGGTCGTATCAGCAGGCCATCGCTTGTCCCTGTACGTTCGAGCCTACGGCTGGACCACGGCCCGGCTGTACGCCGGGGCCACCATGGGCGGGTTGGCCCTTATCCTGCTGCTTCTGTTTTTCATCACCAGGGGCAGGGGGGATCGGGGCTTTGCCGCCGGCATCTTAGGAGCCGCCATGCTGCTGCTGGTTGTGCTCAACACCATCAACCCCGACGCCGTGGTGGTGGGGAGCCACGCCCGCCTGGCCCAGAAGGGTGAAGAGCCCGATTGGGCCTACATGGCGAGGATCGGTTCCCATAGCGCCGACGGTGTACCCCAACTAATGCCCGTGCTGCCTCTATTGCCCGCTGAGCTTCGGGGCAGTGCGGCCAGGACATTGCTGGAACAATGGGGCGATGACCAAGGGGAGGGCTTTCTCCATTGGAATCTTTCCCGGGCCCGGGCCCGGCGATTGGTGGGGGAGCAGGCGGACCGGCTTCGCCAATGGGAGCGGGTGGGGATCGGCTGCACCGAGGCCCGCCGCCTCCCATGACTGGCGAAATTGCAGCATGGCCGGCTTGTTCTCAGTCCGGTAAATAGGCTGGTCACTTCCGGGCCTCAGCCAAGGCCCGGCTGACGGCTTGCCAGACGGCTTGGTGCTGGGCCACATTGTCCTGCCGTGAGGTGCGGACCTGCACCACGGTGAGGCCTTGGCCCGCCATGCCCTCCTGCACCGCTGCCCGGAACTGTTCCCAGGTGGCGGCGTCCACGAAGCGGCCGCCGTACATGCCTACGGCGGGGCTGAAATCCAGGCCGGTGGGCGTGCCGAACAAAGCCTCAAAGTTCTCGGCCCCTTGTGCTTGGGGCAGGAAAGAGAAGATGCCGCCGCCGTCGTTGTTGATCAGGATGATGGTGGCGGACAATTGGTGGAGCTTGGCCGCCAGCAGGCCGTTCATGTCGTGGAAGAAGGACAGGTCGCCGATGACCAGCACCAGGGGGCCGCTGTCGTCCCGGCCGGCCAGGGCGGCGCCGGCGCCCAAAGCCGTGGATACAACGCCGTCGATGCCGTTGAGGCCCCGGTTGGCCATGATGCGCAGGGGCCGCGGGGAGGCGGGGAAGAAGGAGTCCAAGTCCCGGACGGGCATGCTGCTGCCGGCGAAGAGGCAGGCGTTGGGAGGCAGCAGCCGGGCCAGTTCCCAGAAGACCCGCCCTTCGGAGTCGGCCGCTTCAGAAGGGGCCTCCAGCATCCGCCCGATGACGGCCCTGGCCGCGTCGTTGGCCGCCAGCCAGGACCGGGTCCATTGACTGTAGGCAACGGCGTCTGCCGGCGGCTGAGCCTTGGCCACCGACACCGCCTCCGCCAGTTGCCCGGCAAAACCCACTGCCTCGGCCTGCACCAGCCGGGCCGCCAGATGGGTCGGCTCCCGCCAGCCGCCGTCGTCCACCACCACCTGCCGGCATTGGGCATGGCGCTGCAAATACAGCAAGATGGATTTGGCCGTGGGCATGGCACCGAAGCGCAGCACCACCGCGGGCGCGTGCTCGCCGGCGAAGGCTTCATCCCGCAGCAGGGCATCGTAGCAGTCCAAGATCAAAGGATGATGATGGGGGCCGCACCGCACCTGGGACAAGGGGTCGGCCAGCACCGGCCATCCCAAGGCCGCCGCCAGTCGGACCACCGCCGGGGCCAGGGCCGGGTCCTCTTGGGGGCCGCACAAAATGAGCCCCCGCTCCACGGTCGCCAGTTCCCGGGCCAGGGCCTCCGTCTCTTCAGCCGGCAACCGCCGCTGCCCTTGGCTGACGGCTACATAGGGCTCCCCGTGGGAGCGGGCCTCCACAGTGCTGGCCCAGGGGCCTGCAAAGCCCTCCCCCGCTGGCGCCGGCAGCAACGGCTCCCTAAAAGGAAAGTTCAAATGGACCGGTCCTGCAGGCGCCTCCATGGCGACGGCCACGGCCCGGGCCGCCGTGGCCCGGCTGTACCGGATCATGGCAGGGTCCGCGTCGGGCGGTGCCATTTCCACGAACCACTTCACCTGCTGGCCGTACAAATGGATTTGCTTCATGGTCTGGGGGGCGCCCACGTCCCGCAGTTCGTGGGGGCGGTCGGCCGTCAACACCAGCAGGGGCACCCGGGCGTGGTAGGCTTCCACCACGGCGGGGAAGAAGTTGGCCGCTGCCGATCCCGAGGTGCACAGGATGGCCGCGGGCCGCCCGGTGGCCTTGGCCAGGCCCAGGGCGAAAAAGGCCGCCGATCGCTCATCGATATGGGACCAAAGCTTTAAATCGGGATGGCGGTCGGCCATGACCACCAATGGGGTGGAGCGAGAGCCGGGAGCGTACACCAGGTGCTGCACACCGGCCCTCACCAATTCATCAATGAAGGCGCCCACGTACTGGGCGTGGGCGTGCTGTATGCCGGCATCGCCGCCGGTCATTCTCCATCACCGGCCGCCAGGGCCCGGAGCATGGGGCGCAGTTTGTAGCGGGACTCCTGGAACTCCGCCTCGGGATCCGAATCGCCCATAATGCCGCAGCCGGCGAAGAGGGAGGCTTCCCGGCCCCGCAGCAAGGCGGAGCGAATGGCTACGGCGAACTCGCCGTTGCCCTCCTTGTCCACCCAGCCCACGGGCGCCGCGTACCAGCCCCGGTCGAAGGACTCCAGCCGGCGGATGAGGGCCAAGGCTTCATCCCGAGGGGCGCCGCCCACCGCCGGGGTGGGGTGGAGCCGGGCCACCAAGTCGAAAATGGTGTTGGACCGGGCGATCTTGCCCGTGATGGGCGTGTACAGGTGCTGCACATTGCGCACCCGCAGCAGGGTGGGGGTGCCGGGCACGTCCAACTCCGTGCAAAGGGGTTCCAGCATGGCCTTGATGAAGCGCACCACCACCGCGTGCTCTTCCCGTTCCTTGGGGTTGTTGAGGAGCGCCTGGCCCAGTTCCCGGTCCCGGTCTTCCCCGGGGTCGCGCCGGGCGGTGCCGGCCAGGCCCATGGCCCGCACCTGGGTGCCCTGAAGCTGCACCAGCTGCTCCGGCGAGGCACCCAGGAAGCACCGGTCGCCCCTGGCCACGGCGAAGACATAACAGGTGGGGTAGCGGTCGATGAGGAAGGCCAAGGCGGCCACCCCGTCCAAGGGATGGTCGGCCTTGACGATGACCTCCCGGGCCAGGACCACCTTTTCCAGCCTGCCCTGGCGGATCCACCGGGCCGCTTCGGCCACGGCCTCCTGCCAGCCGGCGGCGTCGATGTCGGTTGCCGTCAATCCTTCCGGATTGGCTGGGGAAGGGTTCTTGCGGTCCAAGGCGGGTACGGCGCTCCCCGCCTGGTTCCCGTCACCGGCGACGGGCGGGAGCAAGGAAGCCAGTTCCTGCTGGACTTTTTCCAATTCCTTATCTATATCGGCATCGGGCGTGACCACCACGTTGACCGTCAGCCGCCCGCCCCCGGGCGTCAAGGCCAGTTGGAAGCGGGGCACGGTCATGGCGCCGTCGGGAAAGCCTGTCCAGCGTTCCGTGGCCGGGCGCAGGGGATCAAAAGAGAAGCCGCCCATGAGCAGGGGCCCGCGGGTGGGATCCGTAACCGTCCAGGCGCCGTTATCCGAGGCGCCGGCCGTTGCCGGCTGCCGGTTTCCGGAGGGGCTGCCGGACGCGCCGTCGGCCGGGTCCAAAATGGCGTCTTGAAGCAGTTGTCGCCATTGGGTGTCGATGGTGGAGAAGCGTTCAGGACCTTCCGCCGTGAAGGACCAAGCCTCGCCCACACCCACCAGGAAGCATCCCCGCTGGGGCACGGCCCAGAAGTGGAGTTGGGCCCCGGCGGCACTCCCCCTTTGGAAGAAGGCTACGGGATCGACTTGGGGAGCGGCGGTGGTCCGGCTGACCAAGATGGGCCGTTGTTCCGCCCGGGCAAGGCCGGCGGCCCGCGCCAGCAGATTCGACAGCCCGGCGGTCAAATCGGGCCGGGCATGGGTGATAGACAGTCGACTGGCCAGCGGTTTCGCACACCCTTCTGCGCCGCAGGCCCAGGCGGGCTGCAAGCGTTGACTTCCAACGACGGCGAGTTCCCCACACAGCATAAACTTGTGCGGTATTAGCGTCAACTTGGGGAGAGTTGACCTGGGGGCGGGTAAAATGGCAATCTCAACGGGGTATTCCTGCAGCAAAGTGTAGAAGTAAATCCCCGGCATCCAGCAAAATTTCCCGGGATGTGGAGGCTTCCATGGGACTTTCCATCGGCATCGTGGGCCTGCCCAATGTGGGCAAATCGACCTTGTTCAACGCCATCACCGCCGCCGGCGCCGAGGCGGCCAACTACCCCTTCTGCACCATTGAGCCCAACGTGGGCGTCGTTGACCTGCCCGACCCCCGCCTGGAAAAGGTGGCGGAGATCGTGAAGAACCCCAACATCGTCCCGGCCACCGTCAAGTTCGTGGACATCGCCGGGCTGGTCAAGGGCGCCAGCAAGGGGGAGGGCCTGGGCAACCGCTTTCTGGCCCACATCCGGGAAGTGGACGCGGTCGCCCACGTGGTGCGCTGCTTCGACGACGACGACATCGCCCACGTGGCCGGGTCCGTGGACCCGGTCCGGGACATTGAAACCATCGAATTGGAATTGATCCTGGCCGACATGGAAACGGTGGAGCGCCGTCTGGAGCGGGCCAAGAAGGTGGGCCGCCTGGGGGACGCCAAGGCGGCCCAGGAAGCCCAGTTGTACCAGCGGCTCCAAGAAGCCTTCGCCCAGGGCCGGCCCGCCCGGATGCTGTCCTATACCGAGGAAGAGCAGGCCATATTGCGCCACCTCCACTTGCTGACCGCCAAGCCCGTCATGTACGTGGCCAACGTGGCCGAGGACGAACTGGCCGGAGCCATGGCCGATCCCCGCGGCCACGCCTACGTGGGGAAGGTGGTGGAAATCGCCGAGGCGGAAGGGGCGCCCGTCACCGTCGTTTCGGCCCGCATCGAGGAAGAACTCATGGCTCTGGCTCCCGAGGAGCGGGAGGCCTTCCTCCGGGAGCTGGGGGTGGAGGAGTCGGGCCTGGAGCGGGTCATCCGCACCGGTTTCCGGCTCCTGGGCCTTATCACTTTCTTCACAGCAGGGGAAAGGGAAGTGCGGGCCTGGACCATCCGGCAGGGCACCAAGGCGCCCCAGGCCGCCGGGGTCATCCACACCGACTTCGAACGGGGCTTCATCCGGGCCGAAGTCATCTCCTACGAGGATCTGGTGTCCGCCGGCTCGGAAAAGGCGGCCCGGGAGCAAGGGCTCATGCGCCTGGAAGGCCGGGACTACGTCATCCAGGACGGCGACCTCTGTCATTTCAGGTTTAACGTTTAACCACCGGCTCCGGCCCGGAATAGGGTACTGGCAGCAAGGGCCGGAGAGGGGTGGTTGTGTGGCTTTCAACGTGCGGAAAGCCGTAACCGGCGGGCGCCTTGGCGCGGGCCGGGCCATCGTGGGCCAGGTGGGCGCCAAGGCCAGGCGGGTGCTGTCCCGGGGTTTGCGGGCCGCTGGCGCCAGGGGCCGGGCCGGCCGCCAGGCCGGCGATGCCAACAGGAGCGACGGGGTGTTCCGGGCGGATCTATCGGGCTTCAACCAGGTGCCGCCCATCCTCAGTCCCGGAAAGGGCACCTTTCGCCTGCAGGTGGCCGGCGACGGCATGTCGGCCCAGTACGAACTGAGCTTCAGCAACTTGACCACACGGGCGGTAGTATCCCACATCCATTTCGGTCATCCCACCGACAACGGCGGCATCATGGTGTTCTTGTGCGGCGGCGGGGGCAAGCCCGACTGCCCCGGCCGGGGCGGCACCGTCACCGGCACCATCACCGCCGATGACGTGGTGGCCGTGCCCGGCCAAGGCGTGGCGGCGGGCGACTTGGCCGGCGTCGTGGACATCATCCGCCGGGGCCTGGCATATGTAAACGTCCACACGGAACAGTTCCCCGACGGTGAGATCCGCGGCCAGATAGTGCCCGCATGATGGCATAGGTATTGTTAGCGAAGATTGTTGGCGCGCCAGCGGACAATGCTGGTTGCAGCAATCTTCGCTGACATTGCCTTTCATCATTGCCATTTTGAGCATTATCGGCGAGGCTGTTTCTGCTACATAAGCAGGTCCCAGCGCCTCTGATGAGCACGAGGCGTAGGGAAAAGGGAGTGCGGAAAGTTATAAACAATTGCAGGTGAGGATGGTATAATTAACCAAGGGGTGCTTATTTGTGTGGTGGTGGCTCGTCCCGTGGTATATCGCGTTAAGCGCTGTAATCTCGGCCGCCATCTTGATGGCTTTTATAGACCCGCCAAGAGTGCCCTGGCTCAAGATCGATTTATCGCGCCGGCACCCCCAAGTGCACGTGCTATTGGCCCACCTGGAAGAACCCGACATGCTTTGAAGCTAAGGTGGACCTTTTGCTTAAGGTTCTAGCTGCTCTGCATAAGGCCCTCCTTATGTTGAAGCTGGTGCGCGATCTGTTGACCCACCCAGCAAAAACGAGGGAGCGGCCCCAGCGGAGCCGCTCTCCCAGGCAAAAGGAGCTTTAAGCTCCTCCCGCGATCCAGCGGTCTCCACCACCGCTGGGTCATCATATTATACGCAGGATGTACTGTATATGCATTGTAAACCTTGTGCTCGTTCCCTGTCAAAGAAGGCAGTGTTAGCGCTGACTGTTGAAACCAGCATTGTCCGGGGCGCCGGCTGCCCGACCAGTTGCCAAGTCGGGCATGGCTTCGATAGGCTGAGGACATGAGACTTTCCCATCTTGGCAACCCCATTGGCCGGCTGCCAGCCCACCCCGGCCGTTCCCTCACCGGCAGAGTTCTGTTTTCGGTGCTTCTCTTGGCGTTGCTCGTCATTGCTCTATCCTTGGCATCTCCTGTCGCATCTCCTGTCAGCCTTGCCGCCGATGAATTTCCTCGACCCACAGGCTTCGTCAACGATTTCGCCGGCCTGCTTACCGAGGCGGAGATCCAGGCCATGACCGAAGTGATCCAGCGGCTGGAGCGGGAGACCGGGGCCGAGATCGCCGTGGTCACCATGCGCCGGGTGGAGGGGAACACCCCCAAGGGGTACGCCGTCGACCTGTTCGAAGCGTGGGGCATCGGCAAGGCGGGCCAGGACAACGGCCTCTTGATCCTCCTGGCCTTGGAGGAACGGCAGATTCAAGTGGAGGTGGGCTACGGGCTGGAGCCCATCCTGCCCGACGGCATGGTGGGCCGCATTTTGGACGACCATGTGGTGCCCCACCTGCGGGCAGGACGCTGGGGCCAGGGCCTCCTGGCCGGCGTGGAAGCCTATGCCGAGCGCATCCGCACTGCCGCCCAGGATCCCGGCGGCCCGCTCCCGGAAGCGGAGCCCGAAGCGTCGGAGAACACGCCCTTCTGGGCCTGGGTGATCCTCGCCCTCATGGTGGGGGTGCCCGTGGCAGGCGTGATCGGCGTTATCGCAGCCGTGCGGCGGCGGCGCTGTCCCCGCTGCGGCGCCCGCATGACGGTAACCAATAAAATCCTGGTAAATCCCACCGCCTTCAACCGGGGCAAGGGCCTGCGCACATATAGATGCCGCCGGTGCGGCTACACCCGGGAAGAAAACTTCATCATCCCAGCCGGCGTGGCGGGTGGGGCCGGATGGGTTCCCGGGGCCGGGGGCTGGAGCGGCAGCGGCCGTAGCGGCGGCTTCGGCGGCGGGGGCGGCTTCGGCGGCTTCGGTGGCGGCCGCAGCGGCGGCGGCGGCGCGGGCCGAGGGTTTTAGATTTTGCTGATTTGCTTATTGGGGGGAGTATATTGCGCAGAACAGGCACCTTGCTGCTGATCATCGTCCTGGTCCTGGCCGGGGTGACCCTGTTTTCCACCTACAACCGGCTGGTGGCCATGGATGAGGCGGTCACGGGCCAGTGGGCCCAAGTGGAAAACCAGCTCCAGCGGCGCTACGAGTTGATTCCCAATTTAGTGGAGACGGTGCGGGGCTACGCCGCCCATGAAGAGGAAATCTTCACGGCCGTGGCCGAGGCCCGCACCCGACTGGCAGGAGCCGCCACCCCCGAGGAGCAGGTGGCCGCGGCCAACCAGGTGGAAAGCGCCCTGGGCCGCCTGCTGGTGATTGTGGAGAACTACCCCGACTTGAAGGCCGATCAGCAGTTCCGCCAATTGATGGATGAGCTGGCCGGCACCGAAAACCGCATCGCCGTGGAGCGGCAGCGGTTCAACGAGCTGGTCCGGGACTACAACACCGTCATCCGGCGCATGCCCACGGCCGTCATCGCCCGTCTCATGGGCTTCGGCCCCAAGGAATACTTCGAGGCGGCGCCGGGAGCGGAAACGGCGCCCCAGGTGGAGTTCTGACGAGGAGGTATCCTCTGTGCTGTCTCCCATCGACAGGGCGGTGCAGCTGGCCGTCACAGCCCACCAGGGCCAGCGCCGGAAGGGCAAGGACATGCCCTATATCACCCATCCCGTCAGCGTGGCTTTGACCTTGGCCACCGCCGGCTGCTCCGAAGAAGTGGTCATCGCCGGCCTCCTCCACGACACCTTGGAAGACACGGAAGTCCGGGCCGAGCACATCGAGGAGGAGTTCGGGCCCCAGGTCCTGGCTATCGTGAAGAGCTGCACCGAGGACAAACGGCTCACCTGGTGGGAGCGCAAGCGGCACACCGTTGACAGCCTGCCCCGGGAGCCCCTGGCGGTGAAGCTGGTGGTGGCCGCCGACAAATTGCAGAACGTGCGGGAACTGCGGGCCGACTACGCCGAAATAGGGGACGCCCTTTGGGACCGCTTCAGGGCCGGCAAGGAAGAGCAGGCCTGGTACTACCAGAGCATCGTCAAGGCCTTGAAGCCGGAAATCGAGGCGGGGGTGTACCCCACCATTTTCGACGTTTTGGCCGAGGAAGTGTACGGCCTGTTCGGGCCGGGGGATTGACCTTTATGGGTGTCCCAGCCGCCAGGTGTAGAGCACTACGGCCACGGCGGTGGCCAGGTTCAGGCTGGAAATGCCCGGCTCCATGGGGATGGTGAGGCGGCCGCCGGCCCGGGCCAGCAGTTGGTCGCTGAGGCCGCGGCGTTCCGAGCCGAAGGCCAGGACGGCGTTGCCGGGCACGGCGCCGGGGGCGAGAGGTTCTCCTTCCGGGTGAACGGTCAGCAGGGGCCCCTGGAGGCTGTCGTAGTCCAGGGCGGCCACCCGGCCTACGGGCAGGGCGAAGTGGAGCCCCGCCGATCCCCGCACCGCCGTAGGGTGCCACGGGTCATGGGGCCCCGAGGTGACCACGCCGGCCGCCCCGGCGGCGGCGGCCACCCGGATGACGGCCCCCACGTTGCCCAGGTGGGTGGGCGACTCCAGAAAGACCAGGGGCGCCGTCCGGGGCGCGGCCAGCAACTGCCCCGGATCGACGGCCGGGCGCCGGGCCAGGGCCATGATGGCCGTGTCCGGGGGCACGGGGGCCAGTTGGGCGAATGTTTCAGCTGCCACCGGCACGGCCCGGGCCAGCATGGCTTCCGTCACGTCGGGGGCCAGCCGGCCGCCCAAGACCCGCACCAGGTCCGGGTCGGCGGTCACCACTTGCATGATATCGGCCCCGAAGCGCAAGGCGTGCTTCAGGGCGTGAAAACCTTCCAGCACCACGAGGCCAGGATCCCGCCGCGCCCGGCGGAATTCTGAGATGAGAAGGGCATCGGATCCGATGAGCCCGGCATCCTTTCCGGTATGATGTCACCGCCAGTTTATCACCCGCGCCGGTGGGGTGGCTTGCCGTGACCCAGCCCATCCTCCAACCCAACGCCCTAGGTGCACAGGTCCTGGATGACGCCCTGGCCGAACTGCAGCGGTCGGTGCAAGGGGAAGTCCGGGCGGACCGGTTCACCCGCTACATGTACAGCACCGACGGCTCGGTGTACGAAGTGGAGCCCGTGGGCGTCTTCTTCCCCCGCCATGAAGCAGATGTGCTGCAGGCCGTAGCCTGGGCCCGCCGGCACGGCATTCCCCTCCTGCCCCGGGGCGCTGCCACTTCCCTGGCGGGCCAGACGGTGGGCCGGGCGCTGGTGCTGGACTTCACCAAGCACATGAAGGAAGTTTTGTCCTTTTCCCCTGAGGAGCGGCGCATGGTGGTGCAACCGGGGATGGTGTGCGACGCCGTCAACGCCCTGGCCGCCCGCCACGGCCTGCGCTTCGCCCCCGATCCGTCCACCAGCAACCGGGCCACCATCGGCGGCATGGTGGGCAACAACGCCTCGGGCGCCCGGTCCATCCGGTACGGCACGACGGCCGACTGCATCGCCGGCCTGCGGGTCGTCCTGGCCAACGGCGAGGTCATCGAGGCCCGGCCCCTGGATGTGGAGGGCGAGGAACTGGCCCGCATCCTGGCCCAGGACACCTTGGAAGCCCACATTTACCGCACCGTCCTGGCCGTCACCAGCGAATACGCCGGCGACATCGCCGCCCGGTTCCCCCAGATACCCCGGAACGTCAGCGGCTACCAGCTGCAGCAGGTGGTGCGGGACGGCCGGGTGGACTTGACCCGGCTCTTCTGCGGCTCCGAAGGCACCTTGGGCATCGTGGTGGCCGCCACATTGAAGCTGGAGCCCGTACCCGCCCACCGGGGCATGGTGGTGCTGGGCTTCGCCGATCTGGTCACCGCCATGGAGGCGGTGGAGCCCCTGCGGCAGGCCCAGCCCAGCGCCATCGAACTGGTGGACCGTCTCCTCTTGGACCTGGCCAAGCAGACCCCTTATCGCCGGGTGGCTGAAGGGCTGCCCCCAGAGGTGCAGGGGCTGCTGGTGGTGGAGGTGGAGGACGACGACCAGGCCGCCGTGGCCGGGGCCGTGGCCGCCATCCGCTGGTCGGAGCTGGGCGCGATTTTCCATGAAGTGCGGCTGGACCCGGCGGCCCAGGGGGAAGTCTGGCAGATGCGCAAGGCGGCGGTACCCCTGCTGTACCGCATGCCCGGCGACCCCAAGCCGGTGCCCTTCATCGAGGACATGGCGGTGGCGCCGGCGGTGCTGCCCCAGTACGTGCGGGGGCTGCAGGAACTGTTTCGCCGCTATGAAGTGGAAAGCGTCATCTACGCCCATGCCAGCGTGGGCTGCCTCCACCTGCGGCCTATTTTGAACTTGAAGGATCCCGGCGATGTGGAGCGGATGGCGGCCATCGCCCGGGACGCCTGCCGCCTGGTCATGTCCCTGGGCGGGGTCATGAGCGGCGAGCACGGGGACGGCCTGGCCCGCACCCAATGGAACCGCTATCTCTACGGCGACCGGCTCTGGGAGGCCTTCGGCCGTGTCAAGGCGGCCTGCGACCCCCGCAGCCTCCTGAACCCCGGCAAGGTGTACGCCCAAGAGGCCGACTTGACCCAAAACCTGCGCTACGCCGGGCCCTACAGTCGGTGGGACGAGCCCACCACCATGGACTTTGCCCCCTGGGGCACCCTCCAGCAGGCGGTGGAGCTGTGCAACGGCTGCGGCCACTGCCGCAAGCCCACGGGCACCATGTGCCCTACCTTCCGGGCCTTGGACGAAGAAATCATGACCACCCGGGGCCGGGCCAACTTGATCCGGGGGGCCCTGGCGGGCCGGCTGGGCGCCGGAGCCTTATTCAGCGAGGAGTTCCAGCGGCAGGTGCTGGAATACTGCATCGGCTGCAAGGGCTGCCGGGTGGAGTGCCCCGCCGGGGTGGACCTGACCCGCATCAAGGCGGAAATCCTGCACCAGCGGCACCGGCGTCTGGGAGCGCCCCTCTGGTCCCGGCTCATGGCCAATTTGCGGGATCTTTACAAATGGGGCAGCGCCACGGCGCCGGTGAGCAACTGGCTGGCCGGGAGCGCGGTGGTCCGGGGCCTGGCCGAGGGGCTGCTGGGCATCGACCGGCGGCGTCCCTTGCCCCAGTTCGCTCCAACTACTTTCAGCGCCGCCCTGGCCGGGGCGGGAATGGGTCCGCCCGCCGGCCACGGATCATCCGGCCCGGCCGCTACGCGCCGGGTACTCCTGTTCGCCGACTGCTTCACCGAGTACAACGAGCCTTCCCTGGGCCTGGCCGCGGCCCGGCTGCTGGCGGAGGCGGGCTGCCGGGTGCGCCTGGCGCCGGCATCCCGCTGCTGCGGCCGGCCTGCCGTTTCCGAAGGCATGCTGGAGGATGCCCGGCCCATGATGGAAGACAACGTTACGGCCCTCCTCCCTTATGTAGAAGCCGGCTGGGACGTGGTGGTCCTGGAGCCCAGCTGCACTTCCGCCTTCCGCCATGAACTGCGGGAACTGCTGGGCTTCGACCATGCCGGTGCCGGGGGGGTTTCAGCCCGTACCTTCGGCATCATGGAGTACCTGGACCGCCTGCTGGCCGAAGGGAGCCTGGAGGACCTGGCGGCAGAAGCCCGGTCCCGGGTCCAAGGCGGCGCCATGGGCCGGGTCCTAAATCAGGCCCAAGCCCCAGCCTCACCCGCCGGGGATGAGCCGCCGGCCCGCCTCACCTACCACGGCCACTGCCACCAAAAGAGCATGCTGGCCCATCACGCCACGGCCCGGGTGCTGGAAGCCTTCACCGGCCTGCCGGTGGACGTCGTGGACAGCGGCTGCTGCGGCATGGCCGGCTCCTTCGGCTACAAGAAAGAGCATTACGATTTTTCCGCCCGCATGGCCCGGCCGGTGAAGGAGGCCGTCGACGCCTCGGGGGGCCTGCTGGTGGCCGACGGCATGTCCTGCCGTACCCAGTTTCAGGACCTGTACCGGCAACAGGCCCTTCATCCGGTGGCCGTGCTGGCCCGTCTGCTGGCAGATTCCCGAAAGGAGAGTTGAACTTGCAGCCGACCCGACAAGAAGCATGGGAAATCCTCAACGAATACACCAAGTCGCCCAACTTGATCAAGCATGCCCTGGCCGTGGAGGCCTGCATGCGGTACTACGCCCGCAAGTTCGGTGAAGACGAAGAAAAGTGGGGCATCACCGGCCTCATCCACGACTTCGACTACGAGCAGTACCCCGACCTGGAGGACCATCCTTTCAAAGGAGTGGCCATCCTGCGGGAGCGGGGCTGGCCCGAGGACATCCTCCAGGCCGTGCTGGGCCACGGCAACCACACCGGCGTCCCCCGGGACACCTTGATGGCCAAGACCTTGTTCGCCGTAGACGAACTCAGCGGCCTGGTGGTGGCCGTAGCCCTGGTCCGGCAGAGCAAGAGCATCCACGACGTGAAGGTCAGTTCCGTCAAGAAGAAGTTGAAGGACAAGGCCTTCGCCCGGGGCGTCAACCGGGACGACGTGTACCAGGGCGTGGAGGAACTGGGCATTCCCCTGGACGAGCACATCGCCAATGTCATCGCGGCCCTGAAGGAAGTGGCCGCCGATTTGGAGTTGGATGGTCGCTGACGACCGGCAATGGGATATCATGAC
>Ga0079224_100004913_pt1 | contig 17451 bp, 11 predicted proteins | sample Stecom2015_FD_80414 | JGI IMG/M metagenome (GOLD analysis project Ga0079224, IMG submission 80414) | Agricultural soil microbial communities from Utah to study Nitrogen management - Steer compost 2015 | ecosystem: Environmental > Terrestrial > Soil > Agricultural land | place: USA: Utah...
CCGCACCAAGGCCGACGAGGAGGACACCCAGCTTGCCTTTGGGCTCCTCGATTTGTGCACCTTTTTCAATCATTTTCTCCTCCCTATACGGGGTTATGCGACGGTCGGAACCAACTCACAGGACTCTAGCAGAAGGCCCTGTTGGCCGCGCCGACGTCTAACTTTCAGCTATGAGGACGAGAAGTGTAACAAAACTTTTCTGCAGCTACACTTCCGCCCGGTCTCTTGCACCGTGCAAAGTGGTTGTCTAATATCAAAAGCATCCTCTGGCAGCCGGTAACGAACCTCAAAATGATTCCCTCTAAGGGGTGACGGTCGTAACTCGCTTACATCCGCCTCAGCCGAGGACAGGCTGCTTGTCGGTTATCCGGAGTCGTAGCACGCAGTCGAGGACTTTCGTGACAAACTGTTGGAGGATGCGATGGATTTTCCATCCGCTCGATTGTAGCGTTTTCCTTTAGCGCTGCAAGAAATTCCTTTTCGAAAAGAGATGGGCATGTTAATTTGCTTCCATTTTTGAGATAGAAAAAAATTGTTATCCTGCGACAGAGAGGGGGATTATTTTTCGCAGTAAAGTTACGATACAGGGGAGTGTATGTCATGGCGAATGGAGACTGCGTGGTCGGCGGCCACATTTGTCTGGATATTATTCCAGAGATCCCGACAGCCGACGTCTCTTTCGCGCCCGGTAAATTGCTTTTAGTGGGCGCCGCCCAATTCGGAGGTGGCGGTCCTGTTTCCAATACGGGGTTAGCCCTTCACAAGCTGGGAATTCGAACTCGGCTTGCCGGCAAGATCGGGGATGATTTTTTTGGCGAAATTTTGCTGAAAGTTCTTGCCTCGCATGATCCGGCAGTGGTTACTGCCATGAAGCGTGCTGCCGGGGAAGTGACTTCCTATAGCATTATTTTGAGTCCCCCCGGTGAAGATCGCATGTTCCTTCACTGTGCCGGTTGTAATGACACCTTCGGCGTTGATGACCTCGACTATTCTTCGCTCCAAGGAGCGAGGCTGTTCCATTTTGGATATCCCCCGTTGATGAGGCAGATGGTTGAGGACAACGGCAAAGAGCTGGTGGAGGTCTACCGGCGAGCCCAGGCCACCGGAGTGACGACTTCACTCGATATGACGATGCCTGATCCGAACGCCTATACCGGTCAGGTTGATTGGAAGCAGATACTGGCGAATGTCTTGCCCTACGTTGATATTTTTATTCCGAGTCTGGAAGAGACCCTTTACTGTCTGTATCCCGATGTTTTTGCTCGGATGTCGGAAGCAAAGGAACCGATTAATCGCCAGGTGAGTCCGGAATTTCTTCGTTCCATCGGAAGGGATCTCTTAGAAATGGGGCCGGCCATTACGGGTCTAAAGATGGGCGACCACGGTTTGTATATACAGACAGCCGATCTGGAACGAATGGAAAGGATGGGGCGGGCTAGACCATCTGTCCTCGATGACTGGATTTCACGGCAGATCTGGTCTCCATGCTTCAAAGTCGAGGTGGCCGGTACCACCGGTGCGGGTGACGCGACCTTAGCTGGCTTTCTTGCAGCTTTATTGAGGGGACTTTCTCCCGAAGAGACGGTTACAATGGGCTGTGCCGTCGGTGGTTGCAATGTGGAAGCGCCAGACAGTCTTAGTGGTGTAAGAGGATGGGAAGAGACGAGGCAAAGAATTGCACGTGGCTGGGAGCGCCTCGATCTCTCTTCGGTGGACGAGTCCAACTTTCGGAAGAGCGGTGAGCTCTGGTTTGGTCTTGATGATAGGAAAACAGCTGAAAAGCTAGAAAAGGAGGCTTTCTTTGATCAGTCTAGTCTCAACCCTTAAAGGCTCATTACTGGAGGATTTTTTTCCGAAAGCATGGGATCTGAAGAAGTTTGACGAATGTGTTGCCGATGATCCCGGGGCGATTTTCGAACGGCAACCCCACTGGAATGAAAACTTCTCGATCCACATGGCTGACACGGTGGAAGATTTCAATGTCGTGCTGGGCCACGAGCTGGCATCCGAAATCTATCGCTGCCGGGAAAAGGGGCAGAAGCTGGTCATGATCCTTCCAGTCGGGCCTATGGGTATGTACCGGTGGGCCACCTATTTTCTCAATGAATGGGATGTCCCCTGTGACCACGTGTGGGGATTCAACATGGATGAGTGGAGCGATGCTGAGGGCAACACGATTCCGGGAGATGATCCCCGTGGCTTTCAGAACGCAATGGAGAAAGCCCTCTACGGACCCCTGGGAGCAAAGACGGTTCCCAACAATCAGCGGTTCTTCGCCACCAAGGAGCTCTTACCGGAGTATCCGGAGCGGATTTCAAACCTGCGCAAGGAGGGTGCCCGACTGGTTGTGGTCTATGGGATCGGGCGCGCCTGTCACATTGCTTTCTGGGAGCCGCAGTTTGGTGCTGAATTTGAAAACGACGAGTCCTGGCTCAACCAGAATTACCGGATCGGAGCTAAGCTCCATCCTCTCACGATCGAGCAGAATGCCCTTACCAGCTTTAAAAGCCGGACCACACTCGTCCCAGCCTTCGCAAATACGATTGGGCCGGGATTGTTTGCCAAAGCCGATTATGCGATTGGGGGGGCAGATGGAGAATTTGGACGTGGGATGCAGTGGCAGGGACTCTCCCTTTGGGTGACCTTGCGGCACCCGACGACACGTCATATCCCTTCAACATGGATGCCGCGCCAGCCGGGTCGGCTCTTCTTTACGCGGGCACTGGCTGGTCCCCTACAGGCGGAGGTGAATTGATGGACGAAAACCAACCAGGGCGACGGGCACTGGCTATCATGGCCCATCCCGATGATGTGGAAATCCTGGTGGGGGGAAGCCTGTTCCATCTCAGAACAAAAGGCTGGGAGCTTGGGATTGTCACGATGACTGCGGGTGATTGCGGCTCTAGCACACTGAGCAGTGAAGAGATCGCCCGCGTCCGATATGGTGAAGCCAAAGCTGCTGCAGAGTATCTTGGGGCCTGGTACAGATGTGCCGGGCTCCGAGATATCGAAGTGATTCTCAATGCACAAAGCATACGAGTCGTAGTCGAATTGCTTCGACAGTTTAGACCACAGGTCGTTATCACGCATTCGCCCACCGATTACATGCTCGACCACGAAGAGACTTCCCGTATTGTTCGTGCGGCTACCTTTTCTATGGCGATGCCTCTCTACCACACACGTCAGGTGCCACCCGCCGAACCGGCACGTGCGACACCGGCGCTCTATTATGCGGATCCTGTTGAGGGGATCAATTTGATGGGCGAGCGAGTCCATCCCCAGTTTTACGTGGATGTGACTGCAACGATGGACGACAAGCTGAGAATGCTAAGCTTTCATTCGTCACAGCGAGAATGGCTGAGACAGCACCATGGTCTGGATGAATACCTGATCCGCACGCGCCAGTGGGCTGAGCAATACGGGGAGGAATGTGGCGCTAATTACGCCGAAGGCTTCCGACAACATTTGGGGCACGGCTATCCAAGACAGCCCATTCTACAGGATGCACTCAAAGACTGGGTCCGCTTAAAGGATGTAACAGAAGGAGAGGTGAGATATACAAAGCCGTAGATAGGCGACTTTACCTCTCTGTGTCCTCTATGCCTCTCGGTAGTGAGTTCTCGTGCAGTGAAAGCGTTACATGAGGGAAAAACCCGGGGTCAAGCCAGAGCCTGAACCCCGGGGGATATTGACTTATTCCGGCAATGGACGAAGCTCGATTCGCCGGTAATAGAGTTCTGCACCTTCCGACTGAAACAGAAGCTTGCCCTCACTCGGCTGGATATTGTAGGCCTTATTGACTACGACTCCGTTAACCAGATAGGTAACCGTATCGTCCTTCACAAAGGCATCCAGTCGGTTCCACTGTCCGACCGGCTTTTCAGCGTCTTGCTTACCGCGGAAATTGAGAACATCCTCCCAGTCCGGGTCGCGGCCCCACCAGTTGATGCGGCCACCTTCAAAGTCACGGGGTTCCCCTTCTGGATCCCAAACCCACTCTCCATCTCGGTCCTGACTTACCGTGGCAGTTGCTTTGGGAATAATCCGCTGGCCGTTTTCATCATAGCCTCGGACGAGGATAATATCGCCGGTACCACCCTCAATAATCTGAAATTCAACCGAACTCATCCAGGGACTGTTAAAATCTTCGGCTGCATTACCATCCCGACCCTGGCAGTGGAGTAGTATTCCATTATCGCGAGTCCGGTTCATTCGCGGCTCCCAGGTAACCAGTCCCCACCGAAACTCGACGATCAAATGGTAATTCTTGTAGTTGTTCTTTGTGATCAGCCCTCCCCAGTGCTGACCCGAGACTCGAATAGCCGGCGCACCATCAATTTGATCGACAACCGTGAATACATGGTCGGGATCTTCGTAGTGAAAATCTCTCAGCCACGTATAAAGGAGAGACAGATCAGTGTGTTCCGCGTCGAATAAAATAATCGGCTCTGTAGGCGTGATGGCCTCAGAATCACTGGCCAGAAGAGGTAGAGGTGTGGAAACCAAAGCAATTAGCGTCAGTAAGTAAAGAAAACGTTTCAGATTTTTCATTTTGTTTCTCCGAACTGTAAATCAATCCTTATTATGCTCCTTCAGCTCCTTTGTACGGGAAGAAAGAGAGCATACTACCGGTTGAGCAGGTTGAGAGTCGAGCGGTGAGACTTCTGAAAGACGGGGTAATCTCGTTGTTGAACGCAGATACAGAAGCCAGTCCATCGGACCGACCACACTCTTGTCGGATCATCTAATCTCCTACCAGTCGGGCTACCGCTCAAGTAATCGACGAGCCCGGCTCGATTCAATGGAAATCGGTGATCCCCTCCTGCGCAGCCGACACCATGAAACTGCCACTGCCAAAGTGAGTGGCCCCAACTTTAAAAGGGTCGACGTCGCTAGTCAATACCTGTAGGCAAAAATGTAATTGACAGCCCCTTTGGGCATAGTATCCTTTCACGAGCTCAACGACAGACTCAGTAATGTACAGTTCATGGGCGAACTCCGGTGGCAGGAGCCGGGGTACTCATATCTAGAAGGGGGTTTTTTTATGAACGTGCTCGCGCAGCCAATGACGATCGCCGGGCTACTGGTCACGGGTATCGGTGTTGCCCTGCTCGGAAGCATCAAGCTTTCCCTGGCCAGAAGACTTCAGATTGATGAAGCGCGAATTGGTGGGTTGGTTTCGGCCTTCGGGTTCACGATTATACCGATGATCCTGGTCAGCGGCTTTCTTGCCGACCACTTCGGACAAAAGACAGTGATTATCGTCGGTAGTATCCTGATGGCGCTTGGCATGTTCATCCTGAGTCGAACCAACAGCTATGGAGCGGCGCTCGTTTCCGTTCTATTGTTGGGGAGTGCCTGGTCGGCTCTTGTGAACGCCATTAATGCCATTGTCCCGTCTGCTTTTCCTGGAACGATGGCTTATGCAACCAACCTCTCCAACGTTTTCTTCGGGATCGGAGCCTTCATCACCCCGATCGGGCTCAGCTATCTGCTGAAGCGGATGAACCTCCCTCCTATACTGACGGTTCTCGGCATTCTAGTGTTAATCCCCGGTGTGCTGGCTTTCGCGGTCGACTTTTCCCAACTTTTTGCAGTGGAGACCGGTGGCACGGCGATCCCTTCCGTTGAGGAGACGACGCTTGGAGAGCTATTAATGAATCCGATGCTCTGGCTATGCAGTCTGGGGATGTTTTTCTACTCGCCCCTGGAAGCCTCTATGGGGGCCTGGTCAACCACTTACCTGGGTAATCAGGGGATAAGCGAGGATACGGCTCTGAAATGGCTTTCCGGTTTCTGGCTGGCCTTTATGCTAACGCGGCTGATCACTGCATTTACAATTTCTGAGGGAGCCGAAACCACGGTCCTCATCGTGCTGTCATTGCTGTGCGCAGCAGTAATGGCCATGGTGGTCTGGGGGCGCGGTGCTGCCGTTGGCAAAAGCGCGGTAATTGGAGCCGGGCTGGTTTTCGGACCGGTTTTCCCGTTGATTTTGGCCCTTCTCTTGACCAGCGTGGCCCTGGAAGCCCGTGGACGCGCGATTGGGATCTTCTTTGCCATCGGTGCCATCGGTTGGACGGTCATTCCGGCAATGATCGGGGCCAAAGCCAAGAAGGAAGGGGTACAGAGAGGTTTCATTGTAGGAGTGGGTTCGGCAATCGGCCTGATTGTGGTCTCCTTCCTTTTTATGTACCAGCTGGGTTAACCGGAAGCTGGAATTGGTCAAAGATCCAATTGATCTCTGATCCCGAATGCGACTCGGATGGCGGGGTTAATTGGAATCCGGGATTGGTCAAATGATCCGAAGATCCTCTGCTCGCTTGTGTTCGTTATACTTGTTGAGCTGGGCCGTCTGTCTCTTCACTGTTCCACCGATTCTCGCTCAGGAGACGCTATCGCGCCTCTGGGTAGAAATCCGAGATGGGGAGGGTAATCCGACTGCTGCGCGAATCACGGTGACCGGGCCCAACGGCGAGACGCTGGCTCCTGAGGCTTCGCTTGTACGAGGAAACAGGGAGCGGTTCTTTCATGCGCGCGGTCAGTTTCAATTGATAGCTCCCATTGGAGAAATAACGATCAAGGCCGTTAAAGGTTTTGAGTACCATCCCGTCACCGAAGAGGTCGATCTGAATTATTTGGAGCTACAGGACCGGACTACGGCGGTCATAGTCACACTGCAGAGGATGATCGACATGCCCGCTCTGGGATGGTACTCCGGCGACGTCCACATGCATCCGAATCATCGGGAAGGGGATCTCTATATGACTCTGGAAGACACGCTTTTGCTGTCGGAAGGAGAAGACATCCATGTGGCTAACTTGTTGATCTCGAATCGACAGGGGACGCCACGGGTATTTGATACCGAGTTCTTCAATGACGGGAAACCGGATCCTCTCTCCAACGAACAGACCCTAATGGTCGTACAGGAGGAATTCAGGAACGCGTCGGGTATGTACGGACATATGCCGATGCTGGGAATCAAGCGGCTGATTACCCCCTTTTTCACCGGCCGGGTTCCAAACTGGGAGGACTATCCGCCTAATTACACGATTGCGAGTCAGGCACAGGAACAAGGCGGAGTCGTCAGCTATGCACATCCCTCGACCGGACCGGGCATACCGGAGGGGTTGCATGTGGCGCGAGAGTTTCCAATCGATCTGGCTCTTGGCGTGGTTAATGCCCTCGACTTGTTGAGCAACATGGATGAGGAAGGGGGCATGTGGATGTATTACAAGGTGCTGAACAGCGGACTGCGGTGCACCGCATCGGCGGGAACCGACACCCAGATGGACGTGCTGAACCGGGACTCGCTGCCCGGTGGCAGCAAGGTCTATGTCAAAGTGGATGGTCCGCTGACTTACGAGAAGTGGATTGAAGGATATCGGGCCGGCCGGACATTTGTCACGAACGGGCCCTTGCTGTTCCTCGAGCTGGAAGGCGAGGAACCGGGTGGAGAATTATCCCTTCAGTCTCCTCGGAATCTAAAGGCAAGCGTCCGTGCACAGTCCCTATCGCCCATGAGTCGTTTGCAGTTGATCGTGAATGGCGAGGTTGTTGCAGAGACGCTTCCGTCCGGCGATGATTTGAACCTCACACTCGATCACAATCTAGAAATCAATGAAAGTGCTTGGGCGGCTGCACGTGTTCTCGGTGAACGGAGTGAGTTGGTGCGGAATGACAGTCAGCTTTTTGCCCATACCAGTCCGGTCTATGTAAGTCTGCACGGGCGTCCGGTTGTTATCGAAGAGGATGTGCGGATTATCCTAGAGTGGATTGATCGGTTGATGGCGGACGTTCGGGAATCGCCACGCTTTTCCCAGGAATCACAGAGGCGTGAAGTGCTCGAAATTTTTGAACGTGGTCGCCAGTACTATCAAGACCTTTTGAATTGAACCGACATCCCTCATGGGACCGACGGGCATCCTTGCCCGTCGAAAGGGTGGGAGATGACCCACAGGCAGGGATGCCTGCCGAAACACGGAAGGGGCAGTAGCCGACCAATAAGGGCGCCTTCCGCCTTGGGCGTGTCCCCCGCAGCGAACGCGGACATCCTGCCCGCCCGTTGCTCGCGCGTAAGCACAAGAGCGTCGACGTACAGCTTCGGAATGCGATGATTCACACCTGGCTTTCGTAGGACAAGAATTCCAAAGAAGGGGCGTATAACAACAGCCCAAGGTGGGACCGGGGCTGCTCAGAAGGCAGCCCCGGAGGAATAAACGATCAGACTGCAAGCTCGGACAGCTTGACTGGCCGATTCTCTTCCGCCGATCGATCGGCTGCAAAGACGACCCGGTGGCTCTGAAATGCCTCTTCAAAATTGGTGCGCGGCATCTCGACATCTTCCTTAATAGCATCTACGAAGGCCTGAAACTGTGGCGTATAGGGATGATCGGCTACATCACCGGAGTCGATCAGGTGAGTCCCTAACGAACTCCACTGATTCTTGTCCAAACCATCTACCTTGGTGCTGTAGAATCGGTTGTCAAGCAGACTGCCATTGCTGCCCACAAGATGAACATGGAAATAGTAAGGCTGCAGGCAGTCAATCGATGAAGCAACCTTTCCGATCCGTCCATCCTTGAACTTGAGAATCGTGACCGAAGTCGTATCGTACTCGTAGCGCTGAAAGATCTCACTCTTACTGAGTGTGCTGTAGCTGGTGACTTCCTCCACTTCCCCATTCATGCAGAAGAGAAGGAGATCGAGGGCGTGACAGCCGGCTGTTAGAAGGCTGCTACCCCCCATGTCTTTCTTGATATTCCACTCGAATTGTCCGTACCAGGGACCAATTCCATGGTAATAGTCAACTTCTCCGTAGTGGATATCCCCCAGCAAACCCTGCGTGATCACCGAGTAAGTCAGCGATCCCTGAGCGCTGAATCGGACTTCGAAACAAACACAGGTTCGGACGCCGGCATCCTTGATCGCTTTGCGCATGCGGAGGCTGTCCTCGTAGGTAATCGCTATCGGCTTTTCAATTAAAAGGTGCTTGCCAGCCTCGGCAGCTGCGATTGCCTGGTCGGGATGGAAAGGGTGAGGTGTACAGATATCCACGATGTCGATGGAAGGATCCTTCAGCATTTCTTCATAACTGCGGTAGGCCTTCAGAGGAATTCCGAACTGCTTCTCGAGCTTCGCTTCATCGAGTTCACGACGAGAACAGATCGCCGTGACATTCGCCCCTTTCACGTTCTTGAAGGTTTCGATGTGGGCCCCAGCGACCCACCCGAGCCCAACAATGCCGACATTCAAATCACTCACAAGTTTCTCCTTTCTTTCTTGTTTCTTGGCCCCGGAGGGCCGTTCTCTTCGAGAGTCTACAGGGCCGTCCAGTTTTCTGGTAGTCCTGAAGCTCGGTGTTGATCTTCCTGAGCCGATGGTCGAAATCGACTCAGGGAAGTGGCAGAGTTCTAGCCGTTGAGAGGGAGACCGGAGGCCCGGGTGGGGCCTCCGAATCTTTCAGAAAGCTACCACGAAATGCGTAGTTTCATCTGGAACTTACGGGACCCGTGCTTTTCCGCTCGCCAGTCCGCTATACCTGCGAAAAGCTCACCTGCATCGGGATTGGAGATATTATTCCGCGGCGGATCAAAATGGGGGTGGTTGAAGATGTTGGAGGCCCCCATTGTATAAGTGATGTTGAAACGCTCACCAACCCGAAAGTTCTTAGCCAGACTCAGATGATGGACGTTCATCCCCGGCGACACCAGCACGTTGACGCCGCTGTTTCCAAACCGTCCCGGCTCGGGAACCCTGAACGCAGAGGGATCGAACCAGCGTTCAACGGTGCGTTCACCACGGCTCAAGTTGCCATCAGCGATCCGGTCGGGAAGCCCCCCAGACGTGTTCGTGTTGGAAGGATCCGCACCTGAAAAACTGGGTGAGAAGTGAGTTCCAGTCGCAAAGTAGCTGATCGTGGTGACCTTCCATCCTCCGAGAAGAGCATCCACAAAAGAGTTGACATCGGCCAGGTATGTGCGGCCGCGGCCAAAAGGCAAATCCCACTGACTGGTAATGACGGCGCGATGCTTTTGCATGAAGTTATCGTTGCTCCAATGACTGGTTACATCGTAGGGATTCTGGGTGTTCAGGTAATTGTGCAAGTTAGAGGCCCAGGTGTAATGGCCGTTGAACGTAAACTGGCCCATTCGTTTGTTGGCTTCCAGCTGCAGAGCATTGTAGTTCGACGCACCATCTTCCCGGACGAAGGAGCCTCCGACAAATTGAGGATAGGGACGCCGATCTGGCGAAAATGGGATCAGGCTGGGTTCAGGCTTATTGATGTTGAGCGTGTAGTTGAGGCCTCTGCTTCGCGAACCAATGTAGGAGCCACGGAATCCGTAATCACCAATCCTCTTTTCAAGACTCACATTGAACTGGTGGATTGCACCATTGTCGGTTTTCGTCGGATAACCTGAAATGCTTTGCGAAGGAACGGTGGCGGCCTCCAGGCTGTCCGGAAAAGGATTCGGGAAGGAGAAGAAGGGTTCTCCATTTCGGATCTCGTTAAAATAGGTTTCGCTTATCTCGAAGGGTCCGGTTCCCTGCGCCCGGGCAAAGTAGCCGATTCTTTCTGTGAACACGCCATAACCACCGCGCAGGACGAGATCCTCTTGCACTCGATAAGCAACACCAAAACGAGGCCGAAAATTGCCAAGATCCGGATCCGGCACCACCTCACCGGCTACGACATTGATAGTATCGGGATACAACGGGCTGATCTCCGACATCGCTGCGTCGGGAACAATGACGTTGCCGGTTTCGATGTCCCAGTTATACTGAAGTCCATCTTTAAAGGTCGGGGATGAGTAATAGTCCCACCGGAGCCCATAGTCGAGCGTCAGCCGCGGCGTCATTTTGAAGGTGTCCATGATGTAGATGCCCACCTCGTACGCCTCCATTTCGCGCGGCACGAGCGGATCGAGACGCGTACTGGAAAAAGGCAGACCTAGCAGGAAGTCGGCATATCCGACTCCGGTAAAGTTTCCGTCGAAGTTGAAGACGCCGTATGTTCCTTCCTTAACAATGGCGTCATAGTCGTTGAGCTTGAGGATTTGAGTTCCGAATTTCCAGACATGACGTCCTTTCGACCACGTCAGCGAATCTTCCCAGTGGAAATCAAAGTGGTCATCCCGAATGCCGCCAGCCGTCGTTTGCAGTGTTGCGATGCCAGAGATGTTCATGCGAGGAAATCCCTGTTCGCTTAGACCCCTCGGATTGACCCCTTGAAGACCGATAGCCTGGACCGCTTCGGCGCCGTTCAGAGGTTCCCATCCATCGACCGTATCCCCGTCCAGCATGTAGTTTCCATTCCAGCCGAAGCGAAACGTGTTGACGACTGACGGTGAAAACACGTGAGTATCGGAGATAACAGCTTTTGAATAACTCCTGCGACGAGTCCAGGAAAAAGCTGGAAGCTGCGTCGACAGGACGTAAGGAACTTCGTTCCGCAACCACCGGTAGAAGATTGAGTTGTTCTCCGTCAACTGGTGGTCAATGCGGTAATTCAAAATGTCGGTTTGATACTTATCGGCGGGGTAGGGGAAAAGGAATCCGAAATTGTTGGATAGCCCCGGCAAGTTTGCCCGGGGAATATACAACTCCTGGACTCGTAGAGCCGTTTGATTCAGCCGGTTTTCAGGAATAATGTTTCCTGGAAAGGGATCGCCGGTGAGAGGATCAATCAGCGCCTGAGAAAGCTCAGAGAAATTTCCCTGCCGCATCAAATCTGTCGGGACGTCAGCTCGCTTGAAGGACCCGGCCGGAAACCTTTCCGAGAACCAGGCACCGTAAAAGAAGGTATGGTCTTTCCAGATTGGTCCAGATACCTCGGCCTGCCACTCGTGAAAGAGAAAGACCGGCTTGGCGGTGTCGAAGAACTCGCGCGCGTTCAGGGCCGAATTAACGTGCTTGTACCAGACTTCTCCATGAAAGGCATTTGAGCCGCTCTTGGAAATAGCGTTATAGCTGGCCACTCGCGACTGGTCGGCTGTGTTGTTGACTGCCGTGACCTTGACCTCCTCATACATATTCATGTTGGCGCCCTGACTTCCGGTCTGGTCATTAATGACTCCGTCATTGGCCTGGGTAATCTGGCTATTCTGCTGACCGGCCACGGAAATGACCCAGCCGTCACCCTGTATCCCGGGTAGCGTACTCAGCATCGACAGCGGTCCAGGATAGGTGTCTACCAGAGGAACATCCTTATAGGTCTCACCAGCGACTCCTGACGTAATCGAGCCCCCTTCAGTCGTGATGACAGCAAGTCCACCCTCGACTGTCACTTCTTCCGTCGACTCGCCTACTTCGAGCGCGATATCGAGACGCCGGGTCTGAGCACTTTCAATAACCAGATTGTCGGCAATGAAGGTCTTGAAGCCGGGGAGTTCCGCAGTCAGCCGATAGGTTCCAGGTTGCAGGTCCGGCATCTCGTAGTTGCCGTTTCCATCGGTAACGACGGTGCGAGCAATCGTGTTGGTTGCAAGATCAAGGAGGACGACTTCTACGCCCGGAACAACCGCCTGCGTCGAATCCGTTACCGTTCCGCGAAGCGTCGATACCGCTTGCTGAGCGAACAATGAGCTGCTAGTCAACATCAGAATGCTGATAACCAGCCCCACATACGTTGGCTTTCTACACATTGGATACCTCCCCCATTAATGGTTTGTTGGCGTACGCGAGACAGGATGACTAAACGTACATCTCCTGCTGCCAGACTGTCAACTGAAAGCTATACGGAAATAGATGGAACTTGCGGACTTAATCGAAATTCGATCTCGATTACGAAGGGAAGGTGATTGATGGTTCTAATTGCGGTGACGCAAAATCTTTTCAAGCAGCTGCGGGTCGGTGGGATTGCCGGCCTGGCGTGCTGCCTCTGCATGTTGGACTGCTTTGTCGAAGGACTGATCTTCATAATATAGCTGGGCCAGTTGCTCATGGGCCTTCCCATGATCGGGAACGAGTTCGAGAACCGCGTGGAACAAAGACCTAGCCTCCTTCTGTTTTCCCTCCAGTCGGGCCAGTAGCCCATCTTCGAAGCGCATTCGAGCTCTGAGTTCCTCAAAGTAGGGTGTTCCCAGAAACCTGGACTCGTTGGCATAGAGCCATTCAAGCTCTTTCCGAGCATCCTTGCGTCGTTCGGAAAGTCTAAAGGCAGTCGCCAGTTCCATATGCAAATCTGGCCGGCTGTTATCCATGGAAAGTCCCTCTTGCAGCGCTTTTGCAGCCTCGTCATGGCGCCCTTGTTTGGCATAGACATCGGCCAGTCCGAGAAAAATGTCTGGATTCGCCTGGTCAGAGTCGGCAGCGATTTCCAGTTCCCTTTCCGCTTCTGCGAGGCGGTCGAGATCGCGATAGACCAACCCTGAATAGTAGTGGACATCAATCAGTTCGGGAGCTAACTCGCGCGCTCTTTCGATGGACTTCAGAGCCTTCTCGAGGTCCTCTTCCTGGCGGTAGACTTCCGCTAAAAGAGCCACCGCTTGAGCCGTGGAAGGATGTCGCTGTACAGCACCTTCCAGTTCCTGGCGAGCATTGCGAAGTCTCCCCAGATCAAGATAAATACGCCCCAGATAGATTCGAGCCCAGACAAGGCCTGGATTGATCGCCAGAGCTTGACGGAGTTCTGCTTTGGCTTCACCCAGAAGTTCGTACGATCCGCTGACTCGATAGGCAAAACCCAAAAACATATGGGCTTCTCCGGATCGGGGATCGATAGCGACTGCCTCCTTGAAATGTGCGATTGCGTCCTCGATCTCGCCTTCCTGCAGGGCCTTTTGCCCGTACTCCATAGCCTTCGAAAAATTATCGGACCTCTTGTCTCGCTGAAGCGTTTCAGCCTGAGGGACAGCTCCTGTCAGGATAGGTCCGGCGCTAATTCTGGGTGCCGACAGAGCTCCCAGCAGGAAAACAATGAGGAAGGCTACAGGGGACATCGTATAAACACGATCTCTCAGAAATATCTTTCCAGTCAAGTCGGTTGCAGCCAGGAAAGGATCCGTCAGGTCACTTCCCTGTGGGGCCCAAAGCTCTGGACAGGGCTCCTTTATTGATCTATAAAAGAAGCACTTTCAAGATGCAGACACTCATCACATTTAGCCGGCGAGGAAATCGACAAGGATGTTTTGGCGGTAACACAGCGTGTGGCAAGGCTTGCCGAGCCCGGTTACCGGGATTAGCCACCTTTATTTTAGCTTTGACTTTGCTGTCCGCTTTCGTCTACACCCAGGACGAACCCTTTCCCGTCCACGAAACCCGTCCAGTCATTCTAAATGGACCTTATCTTTCGGCTCCATCTGAGGACGGTATCAGTATTGTCTGGATCACCGACACACCCTGTCATTCGAAGGTTCTCTTCGGAACGGATCGATCGCTCAACCAGACGACGCAACCGTCGAAACACGGCTTGATTCCGGTTGACACTGTGCATTCTGTGCGACTAACCGGCCTTGAACCCGGGCAGACCTACTATTACCGGGTTGTTTCGACCAGGGTAGTAAGAATGAAGCCCTACTGGCCGGAGAAAGGGCTCGAGGTTCAGAGTCCCATCTACTCCTTCAGGCTGCCCGATCCATCTCGCCCAAGCGTGTCCTTCAGTTTCATTACTGACACTCAACATGAAGATTTAAATCGCTTGAAGACACACCTGGATTTGGTGGATTGGGAAGGGAGCGATTTTCTTGTCCACGGAGGAGACGCCGTAAGCTGGGTGGAAAACGAAGAACAGCTCTTGTCTCGTTTCCTCGACCCCATCGGCCTCCGGCTGGCACATACAAAACCACTGGTTCTAGCCCGCGGGAACCACGACATGCGAGGGGCCTATGCCCGTCAACTTTATCAATATCTTCCGACGGCAACCGGACAGTTCTACTACGCTTTTAGCGACGGCCCTGTGCATATGGTTGTAATCGATACGGGAGAAGACAAAGCAGACGATACCAACGTTTATGCACGCTTGAATGACTTCAAGGCTTACCGGCAGGAAGAGTTCGAATGGTTTAAGAAGCATGTTGCCGAAAGTGAGGAGCTGAGAAAAGCTCCTTTCCGAATTGCGGTGATGCACATTCCCACCTGGGGATGGTTGGATGGAGAAAATGACAAATGGACCGAGCTTGCGAACCAGGCAGGTATCGATCTGGTGATAGCCGGGCATTACCATCGTTTTCGAAAAATACCGGTGGGGGAGCACGGAAACGACTATCCGATCCTGGTCGTCGGCCAGGATCAAGTTGCGAAAGTCGATGCGACGCGATCGGAGCTACGGGTTCAGGTCACCGGGCAGGATGGTTCGGAGATCGATTCGTTCGTGCTGTCTCCAAAACTGGCTGCGACGCAGTAATGCAGTATTAAGGAATTCTCGCCGACCAGACCTTTACGACGACGCATCCTGCATCTTCAGCGCAGACGTCCTCCCTGTCCTCTGTCTCTGTGGTTAAAATCGCCGCGCCAGTTCCCGATGACATTGCACTCAGCCCGGTTGCAATCTGATATCCTCTCCTGGAATGGCTAGAATTCATCTCGTGTGGCTGGGACTCCTGTCTCTGGGCCTGCTTCTCACTATGGAAAGTGTGCCGGGCCCAATGGCGTCCGGAGAGTCTCCTTTCCATTTCATCGATGTGGCAGCCGAGGCAGGCATCGACTTCGTTCACGAGAATGGCGCCTCTCCAAAGAAGCTACTGGTTGAGACTTTCGGGTCGGGGCTGGCGTGGATTGATTACGACGGGGATGGCTGGCTTGATCTCTACTTTGTCAACGGAGCAAATCTCGCCAACGGGACCCCCTCGCCAGGCAATGTGTTGTATCGCAATCTGGGTAACGGCAGATTTGAAGATGTCACACAACGTGCCGGAGTAGCCGGATACGGACAGGCCGGTACGGGCGTAGCGGTAGGAGATGTAGACGGTGACGGTCTACCCGATCTCTTCGTCACGAATTACGGGCCCAATATCCTCTATCGCAACAATGGCGACGGAACCTTTTCCGATTGGACCGAGAAGGCGGGGGTCGCGGGAGGGGAGTACTGGAGTAGCAGCGCAGGCTTTTTCGATTACGACCTTGACGGCGACCTGGATCTTTACGTCGTCAATTATCTCGACTATGACATCGAAGAAGACGAATATTGTGGATTTCGCCGAGAAGGTTATCGGATGTACTGTCATCCTGCTACCTACGACGGCACCCCCGACCAACTTTTCCGGAATAACGGAGACGGTACCTTCACTGAAGTTACCCATGAAGCAGGCCTGTTTAATCCTACCGGCAAAGGGCTGGGTGTGACTTTCGTCGACCTGGACCATGACGGCTACCCGGATATTTACGTGGCCAACGATACCGTTCGAAATTTTCTCTTCAAGAATAATGGCGATGGAACGTTTTCCGACGTGACCTACTCGTCAGGTGCGGGCTACGATCCCAACGGTAAACCTCAGGCCGGCATGGGGACGGACGCCGGAGACATTGATGGGGACGGGTTGTTTGACCTCTTCGTCACCAATTTTTCCGAGGAGCTGAATGCCCTTTACCGAAATACGGGTGATTTCATTTTCGAGGACATTTCGCATGACGGCGATCTCGGTTCTTCTTTCATCCCCCTTGGATTCGGCACGCTGCTGTCCGATTTCGACAACGACGGAGATCTCGACATTTATGTCACGAACGGCCACGTTATCGATAACGTCGAACTTTACAGCCCCCACCTCTCCTATATGCAGACTGATCTTTTGTACGAGAATCTCGGCGGGCGGTTCCGCGATGTCTCCGATAAATCGGGTCCGGTCTTCCGCCAAAAGCATGTCGGCCGGGGTGCCGCGGTTGCAGATTTCGACAATGATGGCGATCTGGATTTAGCAGTTTCTCTGTGTGGCGGGAAGGCGCTCTTGATGCGTAACGAGACAGGAAACAGGAACCGGTGGATTGCCTTCCAGCTGGAAGGAAAGAAGGAGCGCCTAGCACTTGGAGCACGTCTATTTGTCACCGCTAATGGCAAGACACAGGTCAAGCAGGTCACTAATGTTGCCAGTTACCTGAGCAGTAACGATCTCCGCGTTTATTTCGGTCTGGGAAAGGCCAATCGGGTCGACGAGGTAAAAATTCTTTGGCCGTCTGGTAACGAGCAAGTCTTGCGGGAGTTGGATGTCAACCGGCTGGTGCACGTGACCGAAGAGTGAGGTAAGATCCTGTTCCGAAGGTGAACTAACCACAGAGGACCTTTGCGGGGATCTAACCGCAGAGGCACAGCGGGCCAGAGGACCTTTACCCGATCTAACCGCAGAGGCTCAGAGGACACAGAGAAAGATTGCGCTGAAAGCGCACAAGAATCCAAGAGCCTGGGACAAAGGCGAAGCCGTGTCCCAGGCTACCAATTGTCGAGTGCCTTCGGCACAAATTCGAGCCGAAAGGGTGTGCCGAGAGTAGGACAGCCATCTTGGCTGTCACGTTGAGACGGGCATC
>Ga0079224_100004914_pt1 | contig 17451 bp, 11 predicted proteins | sample Stecom2015_FD_80414 | JGI IMG/M metagenome (GOLD analysis project Ga0079224, IMG submission 80414) | Agricultural soil microbial communities from Utah to study Nitrogen management - Steer compost 2015 | ecosystem: Environmental > Terrestrial > Soil > Agricultural land | place: USA: Utah...
GCGCGGCTTCCCAGGCGAACGCGCCCGCACACAAACGCTGCAGGGTGCACGAAACTGGTCATCCCCTTTGCCCCTTGCCGAGGTAGCGTGTTGAAGGCTGCCGGCACGAAAGGATCGGCGACAACCGGTGATCGATGCACTTTGCTATTGACATCTTATGTGTCTGGCATCACTATCGGCAGATGGAACAGGCATGCCTGTTCAGACTTTCCTGCCGGTGCGTTACCCATCTGGTGTGACTCCGAAAAGGAGTCCCGATCCTGCGAGGACGCTATGCGTTCGAGAATCCGGGCGACATTGATGTGGCTGCGCAGCAAGCGGTGGCTTCTGCCACTGGGCACATTGCTCACGCTGATTGCAGCGTGCGCAGCGGGAGCTATACCCATCCTTCTGGCTCCGTCTCCGGGATGGAGATGGGTCGCGGTGTTCGCATCGCCGACACTCGGCTTCATTACCGTGGTGGTGGCGATGGAGTGCGTTCACCGTGCACGGCGCTTCCTTACCTCCCATGGCTACCTTCCGGCGCCACCGGAGCCTCTCGTAGCAGTTCTGGAGGAGGAGCGCGCTCTCATGCAGGCCATGCGCGATCCGGGGGACTCGGAAGTTCCGAGCCTGGTAGTGCATCGCTCCGCCCTGGGAGTCCGCCTGTAACAGGAAGCACAGTGCGCTAACGACGCACGCATAACGACGTCGTCAGCGTCAGCGATCCTGCGCCGCACAACGTATTCAGTGCGCCGTCACGTTCGACGGCTGTGCGGGTTTTCGGGAGCAGCGAAGCGTGACTAACCGCTTCGCTGCTCCCGTCCTTCCCGTATCTCACTGCGCAGGAACGCAACATAGGAGCAGCCACGAATGCGACGAAAGATTCACGGGACCGTTCGCGCCGCCACGGTTTGCATTACCGCGGCAACGATGCTCGCAATTACGCCAGCGAGCCCGATCACGCCCCTGGTCGCCCAGGGCCCGGCGGCAGCGAATGATTCGCTCAGGGAAGCGCGCTGGAAACTGGAACGCGAACTCCAGGAGATAGCGATAGTGGACCGGAAGGTGATGCTCCCCATGCGCGACGGGGTACGCCTTGCCACCGACATCTACCGGCCGAAGAACGCCAACGGACCGGTGCCCACGATCTTCGTCAAAACGCCGTACAACTTCAATTACTGGGATGTCAGGAACGGTGCGCCGCGTGACATGACCGCTGCACTCACCGCCATCAAGCGCGGCTACGCCTACATCCAGCAGAACGAGCGCGGTCACTTCTTCTCCGAGGGCAACTACGACATACTCGGCCCACCGCGTACCGACGGCGTTGACGCAATCGAGTGGATCAACTCGCAGTCCTGGTCCAACGGAAAGCTCGGCACCATTGGATGCTCCTCCACTGCCGAGTGGCAGATGGGAGCCGCAGCGCTGAAGCCGAAGGGCTATGCGGCCATGGTGCCGCAGGGCTATGGAGCGGGCGTGGGGCGCGTGGGCCCGTACTACGAGCAGGGCAACTGGTACCGCGGCGGTGCCGTTCAGATGCTCTTCATTACGTGGATCAACGGCCAGCAGAACCAGGTGCGTCCGATGTTCCCCGTTGGCACCTCGCAGGAAGACCTGATCGCTGCCTCACGCATGTTCGATCTTGCGCCGCAGATGCCGCCAGTGGACTGGAACAAGGCTCTATGGCACCTGCCGGTGCAGGACATACTGAAGGAGGTTGGCGGTCCGCGCGGAATTTTTGCAGACTCGATGCCCGTTGCAACAGGCGGACGCATGATTCAGCGCACTCCTAACGACCCCGCCTGGTACAGGGGCGGCCTGTATCACGATGACATGCCGTTCGATACACCTGCGTACTGGTTCATGTCCTGGTACGACGTGTCGGTGGGCCCCAACCTGGAACTCTTCAACATCGCGCGGAAAAAGGCGTCTCCCGAGATTGCCGACAAGCAGTATGCGGTAATCGCACCGGTTGCGCACTGCGCCTACACTCGCGCCACCGAGAACACAATCGTCGGCGAGCGGTCCGTTGGCGACCCTCGGATGGATTACGACGCAATGACCTACGGCTGGTTCGACTACCTGCTGAAGGGCGAGCAGAACGGCCTTCTGGATACGCTTCCGCGCGTGCGCTACTACACCATGGGAAGCAACGAATGGCAGACGGCAGAGTCGTGGCCGCCTGAAGATTCGAAGCCCGTTACGTACTACCTGACGAGCGGCGGCAGTGCCAATACCCTCAACGGCGACGGCAGGCTCGTGTCCTCGGCGCCTCGCAGGGCTGCACGCGACACCTTCACCTACGATCCGTTGAAGCCGGTCACATCGTATGGCGGCAACGTCTGCTGCACCGGAAACGCCGTGCAGGCCGGTGCGTTCGACCAGCGAAAGATGGAGGAGAGGCCGGACATCCTGGTCTATACCACGGAGCCATTCAAGGATGGGCTGGAACTCAGCGGGCAGATTTCGGTGACGCTCTACGTGGAGTCGGACGCGAAGGACACGGACTTCACCGTGAAGCTCATAGACGTTGCGCCTGACGGCACCGCCTACAACCTGGACGAAACCATCCAGCGCATGCGCTACCGGAACGGCTACGACAAGCCGCTGGTCTGGATGGAGAAAGGCAAGGTTGCGAAGGTAACGCTGCAGCCGATGAACACGAGCAACTACTTCGCACCCGGACACAGTCTTCGCATCGAGGTGTCCAGCAGCAACTTCCCGCGCTTCGACCGGAACCTGAACACGGGCGGGAACAACTACGACGAGAAGGATCCGGTGGTGGCGCACAACGCGGTGCACCATTCACGGCAATACCCGTCGTCGATCACCATCTCGGTGCGTCCGCGCAAGTAACGCCGGGAAACCGCAGCTCATGAACGGGCATGGCGAAAGTTCTCGCCATGCCCGTTCTGTCATTCCATCGGGTCAGAAGCTCGAGCCGAGCACCATGTACACCCCGGGCGCCCGCGCGCCAGGTATCGTTCCCGCAACGGGGGCGGCCATGCCGAGCCTGACGCGGTACAGAACGTCGTACACCGGGGCTATGTCCACCACCAGCTCCCCGCCGGCACCCACCAGCCACTCGCGCTCCGCCAGGCTGAACCTGCATGCCGCCATCGTCAGGTCTCCGGCATCACACCAGGTGGTGGCCGCATCCGCGAACGCCGAAAGGCTCACACGTTGCAGGAACGCAGGCAGATGACTCACGCCGCGGCCAATGATCGCCAGCGGCGCACGCCACTCGACCGACCCGGCTGCCGCACGAGTGCCCTCGAGTGATGCGGGCTCCCATCCGCGCACGAAAAAAGTTCTGCGCGAGCCACCCAGGGCAAGCCCCGGAAACAGCTCTATCGACCCGCCGCTCACACCGCCGATCTCGAATGGTGAGGTGGTTCTGGCATCCTGCCACCCTGCCGCTCCGCGAACGGCCACAACGTGGTGAGACTGTCCGCCAAGAGGAACGGACTTGAAGGCAGCGAGCGTGGCCACGGCACTGCGCGTCGTACCACCACCGATGGCGTTCGGCAGCCAGCGGTTGCGAAGCGCCAGCCCCGCTGAAAGCCCATCCTCCGGCGAGATGGCGAGCGTGGGATACTGCACGTTGGTCCAGGATGCGGAGAGGCCCAGCCCCGGCGTGGTACGCTCACCCCTTACCGCCGGCAGGAGCAGGTCGGCCAACTCCATGGTGCTCGGCTCGAACAGGCGCGACTCCAGATCGGCGGCGAGAATGACCGACGCGTACGTGCGAGCACGGGGACGGATGAACGTGAAGCCAAGCGCGCCGTACCTTACCCGCTCATCGAGATCACCTATGAACTGCCCGTTCTGCACGATGCGGTCTCGAGACCAGTGTTGAGATGCGCCGAGGTCCAGGAAGGGCTGACCAAGCCCGGAGTAGCGCCAGGCGGCAGCACCCTCTACCAGCGACGTGGACGGCTCCACAGAGGCGTTTGCGGTCCAGGAATGCCTGCCAACCACGTCTGAGCCACTGCTGAGTGCTCCGATGCTCAGCCCGCCGCCGGGCCCCTGTCCCACGATCGGCGTCCAGTAGCGCGGGAGCAACTGGCCCCAGGGGCTGTACGGTCGTGCGGCAGCCGAGTCGGCGTCGGACGCGGAGACCGGCGCCAACCTGGCGCTCGCGCGCGCGAGTACCGGCCGTGGTCGTGAGGCGCCTTCGACATCTGCGGCGCCTGCCGCCGACAAGCCTCCAATGCCCAGGTGCCATCCGTCGGCGCGAAACCGTACCGCGGCAAGCAGCTGGCCATCGGGCGAAGGTTCGGGGGAGCTGATGCCGTTGCTGGCGCTCGACAGGCGACGGGGCTCTACGTTGCGCCCTGCGCCCGGCACGTCCACGCTCCAGAGCTGCATCGTACCTTGCCGGTCGCTTGCGAACACGATGCTGCGGCCGTCGGGGGTCCATGCAGGCATCGCGTTCACTGAACGGTCGCTGGCGAGCACGTGCTGAATTACGCCGGTGGTGTCCATCACGACGATGGACGTGAGCCCTCCGAGCGTCCACCTGACCGCGGCAATGCGAGCGCCATCGGGCGACCAGCGCGGCTCCGTCCACTGCGTGTCAGGCATCACAGAAGTGATCGGAGTGATACTCGTGCCATCCGGTGACACCAGTACAAGGCCGGCAACACCGGGCCCCGCCTGCACGGCTACGATGCGGCCGTCGTGGCGCACATCCGGCCGGGACAGGCGGGCTCCTCGCGTTATGCGCCGCTCCCTGCCGTTCCGTTCCACCCACAGGTCCGACCTGATCGTGAAGGGATCAACGTACTCCGGCTGTGCATACAGCATCGCGCCGTCAGGCAGTGCCACGTTAGGCTCCAGGGCATTGCGACGTCCCAGCCTCCGAACATTGCCGGCCTTGTCTGCCGAGTAAACGCCGGCCATCTCCGTGCCGGTGTTGCCCGCGTAGGCGATAGTGGACGAATCCATCCAGCGCGGGAACGCAGCGTACCAGCCACGCTCGGTAAGTCGCGACCAGCCCGGGAGCGGGTCTCCCGCCACACGAACGTTTCGGCGGAGTGAGTCCGCCCAATCGTTCCAGGCTTCGTCCAGCGACACGCCGAACGCGTGGTTCACGGCGGAGTTGATACGAAACGGGATGAGGTGCCGGCTGGTTTCATCAACGAACCTGCTGATGTTCCCCGCCCCGTGGTTGCGTGCGAGATGGTCGAATGCGAGCGCACCGTATGCGTACGCAATCTCGCCTCCCAGGAACGATGGGTTGGCCGTGCTGAGGTCACCTGGTGAAGGCAGCACGTTCTCGGCTGCCGCCGCCCTGGCGTACATGTGAAACTGCGACCCTGCAAGCCTGCCAGCGCTCGTGAGGCGCGTTTCGTAGTAGACTGCCAACCCCTCCTTCACCCACGCCGGCAGGTAAAGATTCGGCATGAGCGCAGGATTGCGTCCGAACACGAACTGCCCTGCCCTCCAAAGCCCGTCTGCACGATCCAGGTGAAAGATGTGCGTCAGCTCGTGGGTAACCACGAGGCCGAGCCAGTCTTCGTAAAACCGCAATGAGGCTACGTCTACCGGTGGCCGCGCGTAGACGATGATCCTGTTCGTCGGGAACGGCGTGGCGAGACCGTTGGAAAAGTCAACGTTGTCCGTCACCACCAGCTGAACACGGCCCCGCGGCTCCTTCAGTTCGAGAGCAAGACGCACCCAGGCCGTCTCCGCCACGACTGCGGCCCGTCGCGCCAGGCTTTCCAGTTCGGGCGTGAAGTGTACGTCGTAGTTCCGTGTGTTCAGGGTGCGCCAGTCATCGTGAGGCGCCAGCTGTCCTTCGGCTGCTGCAAACGGAATCGTGGCTGCAAGCAGTGCAACGACGAACGGGAGCAGGATGCGACGAATACTCACGGTGTGTCCGCCAGTGCACTGAAGTACCGCTCCAGCCCTTCCAGCACACCCATCGCGTAGCGCTCCTGGAACTGGCTGGTTCGAAGCGCCGCTTCCTGCTCGGGAATCATGAGGAATGCTCCTTCACAGAGCACGGAGGGCATCCATGTGGGCCTCACGACTGCAAGGTTGTCATAGTAGACCCCCAGGTCCCTCAGTCCCATTTGACGCACCATGCCGTCCTGCACGGTACGAGCGAGTGGTTCGGAGTGCGGATGAAAGTAGTAGGTGCCCGTGCCGTGCGCAGTGAACGGATTCACGCCGTCCGGCAACGCGTTGAGGTGGATGGAAACGAGTGCGTGAGCGTCCGCGCGCCGGGCGATGCGCGGGCGATCCGCGAGAGCCACGGCGCCCTCGGTATCGCGCGTCATGATGACCTCTGCGCCGCGGTCCCGAAGCATGCCCTCAAGACGCGTGGCAATCGCGAGCGTAGCATCACCCTCGTACAGCCCGGTAGGGCCGGTGGCACCGATGGGGGGGTGTCCTGCGTCCACGGCAATGCGCAGTCCCCGGAGCGGCTGGCTTGCATCCACCATCGGACGTCGGCGAATGCGAAGCACGAACTGACCGTCTTCCCACATCGGCAGGTAACCGAATGGTTGCATGGCCAGTTGAATGGTGTACTTCACACGGTCGCTGGCCACCTGGTCCCAGGTCACGTGCCTCACGAGTCCGTCTGCGCGTGCAAACGTCACGATATCCGTATTGGACACCACGTCATACATCGTGAGGTGCAGCGCCGTGCCCTGCTCCTCCACGTGGAAGAGCGGCCTGGATTCCATCGGGAAAACGATGTCCACCCAATGGCTGTCGGGCCTGACGAGGAGATTGCCGGCGACCCTGCGCGGCCGCACCGTTCCCAGCGGAAGCATCACCAGGTCCGACGTATTCACCCATGCCTCGAGGGAGCGGTCGAACCGCACGCGCGAGAAGTCACCCTGCGTTCCGGTAATGCTCACCGTGGTGCCAGGTAGCAGCAGCCACCGATAGGTGCCTCCCGGGCTGGGTCTCGCCGGCATCACCACGTCGGGGTCTGACGATGGCTGGCCCAGCATGGCGCTTCGCAGCTTTCCCGAGTCGATCAGCGTAACCGGCGGAAGTGCGAACACGAGGCTCTCGCTGCCACGCTCCACCAGCAGCCTGGTTCCGGACGTCAGGTGCCTCGCGTCAACGTCCGCTTCGAAAAGTGCGCCTGCATCGCCACGTGCCGGCCCGCGAGTGAGCGAGATCCGCGTTCCGGCTCTCGTGACCACGGTAGCACGCGCGTCCGTGGTTGCGCGCACGGCCACCCTCAGTGGCTCGCCGGGACGTAGGGCCAGCCCCGCCCGGGGCGAAATGCTGGCGGTGTCTGCGCGGAGCGGCTGGTTGACGGCGAACGACCTGCGCCGGGGGAGCAGAGCTACCGGGTGCGTGAGCGAGACCCGCTCCCTTCCCCTGCTGACAACCAGCTCGTACGCGGGCCTGGCGGGAACCGGAAGCCAGGCCAGGAAGGCCCCGTTCGGGCGTACCTCCACCGGGATTCCGTTGATGGTGAGCGATGCGTCACCGCTCCCTACCGAACCGAAGATGAAGTTCGAGTCGCTGGCGGCAACCAGCGCATTGGACGCCGGGTACGTTACGCGGGGAGCCAGCGAGCCGCGCACCTCCGGAATCGCGGGCAACGAGCTGCCCGCGGCAGGTTCCGCTTCCAGGGCCGATTCAGGGTCGCCAGCCAGCGGAGCCGGCGCGGGGTCGAGTTCCGCAGCGGAGCGTCCGCAGCCGGTGAGCAGCAGAAGCGATATCCCTACCGGGAAAACGAGCTCCCGCCGGAGTCTCGGAATGCGGCAATACGATGAGAGGTTCGGCATGATGATTACGATAGCCAACCGACCCTGTCTGTGCCGCCCCCTGGTGCGCGACGGCCCCGACCGTCGCTCCTCGAATTGGCTACAGCCCCGACGGTCCCGCCCTGGGCTGTGGCCTCGACCGTCGCCGCCCGGCCTCGCTGTGGCCTCAATCGTGAAATTGAATGCGAGTTCAGCGGTTCGGAGGTGAAACCAGTAAGAGTTACCGACAGTAGGTTACACAGACCCCCTCACCGTTCGGTCTCCCCGGGGGCAATCCCCGGGGCGTCGGCAGGTTGTGAGACGCGGTTGCCGCTTTGGTATCCCGGGCGGCCATTCGTGGCGCAATCGGCATGGAATCCAAAGGGCCGAGGCATTCATGGGTGGCGCAATGCTGCGGGCTACCGTCAGATTACCCTCGGCCGCCAGCCAACCCGAACGGAACAGTCCGTCGGTCCCAATCGCCTTTCCAACGTGACGTCTTCCGCTCGCCACTCATCCTCTCCTGACCGGGCCGCAGTCAGCGTTCATGTCCACAGCTGCACGGACACCGGGCTGGCACGTGAGCACAACGAGGATGCCTTTATCGTAGCCGACCTGACGCAAGGCAGGGGGCTGGAGGGTGGCGTGGCATCACGGCTCTCGGCCGGTGAACGCGGCCTGCTCTTCATGGTTGCGGACGGGATGGGTGGGGCCGCAGCCGGCGAGGTTGCCAGTCGAATGGCCACCGAGCTCGTATTCGAGCGACTGAAAAGCCGAACCGAGCCATGGCTGGGAGACCGAGTGGCCTTCGTGGCCGCGCTGCACGACGCGGCCGAGTACGCGAACGAAGAGATACACAACTTTGCCTTCAGCAACCCGGGGCACGATGGCATGGGCACCACCGCCACCATCGCGGGTCTGCTTGGTGATACGCTGTACCTGGCGCAGGTGGGGGACAGCAGGGCCTATCTCGTGCGCAATGGCGAGGCACGTCAGCTGACCAAGGATCAGTCGCTGATTCAGAAGCTTGTGGAATTCGGCGAGATCACCCAGGAGGAGGCTGAACGCAGCGAGCGACGCAACATCATCCTGCAGGCGCTCGGCCCCGAGGAAAGTGTGGTCATTGACCTAACGCGACAGCAGGTTCGTCGGGGCGACGTTCTGGTGCTGTGCAGCGACGGGCTTTCGGGCATCGTGAAGCGCGAAGAGCTCGTGAGCATCCTCGAAAGCTCATCAACGCTGCGTGACGCGTGCAACAACCTGATAGCACGTGCCAACGAGCTGGGCGGACCGGACAACATTACCGTAATCCTGGTTCGGTTCGACGGGCCCGGCCTGGACCAGGCGCAACCCGAAGACGACGTAGGCTACGTAGCCTTCGAGGAGGCCGAGAGTGTGCGAACGGGAGAGCTTCGCGCGGCAGCGAGGCCATCGATGGACCAACGCACGCGGCGCGCTCCAGCGGGAGAGAGGCTCGGAACTTCGCCAGTCTCGTCGTTCGCACGCGATGACAGCGACGATGAAGGTTCCAGCCGACGCGAGCGCGGCGAGAAGTGGATGTTCGTACTGATGATCGCGCTCGTGATTGTCGCGATCTCGGTTGCGTTCGTGCTGCTGGACTGAACCGCCGGAGCCTCACGCCTCACGCGGCACGGGCGGCAGGTACAGGGGCGGCACCGGCCGCGCACGAACGTCAGGCGCCCGGCACGTATCCCAGCAAGGCGGCTATGCCAGCCGCAATGAGCGACACCACCAGCAGGGCCATCAGCCTACGCTGCACGCGCGCCGTACGAACCAGTGCCTGCAGATCGGCATCACCGGCGAGCACTGCAATGCGCGCCTTTCCGTTGCCCTCCACAAAGCGCTGAGCTGCCACACGCTGTGCAACCGTCAGGCGCGAGCGCAGTGGCGCCGTGCCTGCAAGTGCCAGCCACACCTGCGGGAATCGTTCGCGGAGACGGAGCGCAGTTTCACCATAGGTTCCGGGCAGCCAGAGGCCCGGATCAACCAGCACGCGCAGTGCGCGGCCGAATGAATTGCTGGCCACCGGCGGAACTCCCTCACCCGCCAGGATTCTGTCCAGCGGCGTGCGGTTCGTAGTCAGGGCCAGCGCACGAGCAACGGGCGACTCGCCAGTCGGAATCCCGAGGGCCGAAGACGACGGCGTCGGTACACCCAGGCGCGCCAGCAGTATCGGCGTGGGTCGCGAAACGCTTGTGGCTGAGGAGGGTGTCGGGTACGCTGATCCGATTACCCCGGTTGAGTTCGACACGGCAGTTGTGTTTGGGGCCACGAAGCCCCACCGAGGGGGCTACAGCATCTGGACGTTCGAGAGCACGCCGGGGTCACCCCTCGACCGGCGTGACGGTCACAATCATACAGAGTTGCTCCCGGCTCCGGGCTCGGGGGCTGCAGATACCGCTCACGAAGAGAGACGAATCGGCCCCTCGCCGGCGCTCCTCCAGCCACGGCGGTTACGGTACCTGACAGCCTCGGCGTATGTTCCCCGCAGCACTTCGCGATTACGAACACCCGTAAGCGACACGACAGCCATGAGGGCTACCACCCCCACTCGCCCGGATAGCGATTGAACTCCCCTCGAGTTTCAAGCGGCGCGGAGCCGGAACAGTCCGCCTCCGTTCCAGCTCCCGACAAGGCCACGGTAGCCGCCCCGCTACGGCGGAAGCTGGTGTGGATCTCCATACTCTACTTCGCCTCCGGCTTCCCCTACGGCGTTTTCGCCGAGCTGCTGCCCACATACTTCCGCACCAGGGGGGTGAGCCTGGTGGACATTGGAATCGTGAGCGCCCTCGGCTTCGCCTGGACGCTCAAGTTCCTCTGGGCACCACTGGTGGACAGGGTTGGCACGCGCAAGGGATGGATCATGGCGTCCCAGCTCGCCCTGGCCGCCGTTCTGGTGCTGATCGCGCCCATGGACGCGTCGGACGTGTCCACTCGTCTGTGGGTGCTGCTGGGGGCTCTGGCGGTGCTGTCTGCCACGCAGGACATCGCGATTGATGCGTATGGCATCGAGCTTCTTGAAACTCGCGAGTACGGTGCGGCGAACGGCGTGCGGGTTACCGCCTATCGAGTAGCGCTCATCGCGGCGGGCGGGCTGTTCGTTGCACTGGCTGGCAGCCTTGGCTGGATTGCCGTTCTCTTTGGCTGCGCCGCGGTAATGGTGATCCTGGCCGCCATCACCTTCATTGTGCCCGCGCCCGTTGTGGAGCGCGAGGTATCCCTGAACGCTGCGCATGAGCTGAGGCTCGCCGTCTGGAACCCGATGCGCTCGCTCCTGGCGCGCCCCGGAATGGCTGGCGTTGTGCTGTTCGTGCTCGTGTTCAAGCTGGGAGACGTTGCGCTCACGCCGATGATCCGGCCGTTCTGGGTGGACTCGGGCTATTCGCCGGAGCAGATCGGATTGGTGATCGGGACGATCGGAATGCTTGCAACGGTTGCAGGTGCGCTGGCCGGTGGAGCGTTCACAACGCGCTGGGGCACGTTCACGGCGCTGTGGGTACTGGGGCTCACGCAGGCCCTTTCGAACCTTGGGTACTGGCTTGCCGCGGCGCGTGGCGCCACGAAGCCGCTCATGTACTCGGCCGCCATAATCGAACAGTTCACGAACGGACTCGGTACGGCGGCGTTCCTGGCCTTCCTGATGTCGTTGTGCGAGAAGCGTTATGCGGCCACGCAGTATGCGCTTCTATCGGCGATGTTCGTGCTGGGGCGAACGATCGCTTCGTACATGTCCGGCTATGGTGCCGAGAACTTCGGCTACGCCACGTACTTTCTGCTCACGTTCGTGCTTGCGTTCCCCGCGTTTGCGCTGTTGCCGTTCGTGAGGCGGGCGACGCGAGAGGTGGAGGCGGGCTAACGAAGCCGCCACGCAATCCTGCGCCTGGCTTACCGCCGGCCGCCCTACCGGCCCACGATTACCCGCGCTGCCGCACGCTGCATGCTGGCCTCACCACCCCAGGCACACAGCACCGGTTCCGCATCTCCCAGTTCGGCCGCAAGCCTCGGGTGGCTGAACTGCACGACGAGCACTGGCCGCCGTGCGGCGCGCGCGGCGGCCACGAGCTCAGACACCCGGGCGCGAGATTCGGTCGAGTAGCCCGGCCGCCCCTTCCAGGAGCGAATGTCTCCGAACAGCGCGATCACCAGCGGCGCACCACTGGCGGGGTCTACGCTGTCCACTACTACAGGCGGATAACCCGATGCAGCCAGCTCCTCGATGAACGGCTCACGGGACGGCGGTGGATACGGGCTGCCAAGGTCGTCGTCCACGATCGCCACGTGCGGCGCCGCGGTAATGGTGGGAATCGTGCCTCGCAGAGGGTGAACCACTTCCATGCACACCGCATTCGCCCATTCGCGATCATCTGCCGACACCTCACGAGCATCCATCTCACCTGCCCATACTGCCCACCTGCGGCGACGTGCCGCCGAACGTGCCAGCATGTCCGGCAGCAGCCTGCCAGCTTCCACGGCGCGAGCTACCGCGCGTGCCACGCCCTCCGTGTCATTCGGGTACAGCAGGAGGTCGCACCCGGCTGCAAGCGCAAGCACGGCTGCGTCTCGCTCATCCTGTCCTTCCAGCATGCCATCCATGATCATGGCATCTGTCACGACCAGCCCGTCGAATCCCATGTCCTCGCGCAGCAATGAATGCAGTATGGCTGGCGAGAGTGTCGCGGGCCGCCTGGTGGAATCGAGTGCCGGATAGGCGACATGCGCGGTCATCATGCTCGCTACGCCGGCGTCTACGGCAGCGCGAAACGGCAGCAGGTCATGCTCGAAGAGAACGTCGCGTGAGGCATCCACCACCGGCAATCCGGCGTGAGAATCAGTTGTGGTGCGGCCGTGTCCGGGAAAGTGCTTGGCGCACGCGAGCACTCCCTCCGCCTGGCACGCATCCATCCATTCCGCCGCGAGCTCCGCCACAAGGCTGGCGTTCCCGGAAAACGCGCGCGTGCCTATGATGGGGTTGTCCGGCTCGATATCGAGATCGCAGGAGGGAGAGTAAATCCAGTTTACGCCAACGCTTCTTGCCTCACGAGCCGACAGACGGGCGGCGCGCCGGATTGCGTCCGGATTGCGCAGAGATCCGAGCGCCGCGAGCGGCGGCAATCCGGTGAGCCCCTGGAACTGCTGCCCCGCACCACGCTCCAGGTCCGCACCGATCAGAAGCGGGATGCGTGAGCGGGCACGAAGCTCGGTCGTAAGCTCCGCAACAGCCTCGGCTGTACCTCCGAAAAAGATGAAACCGCCCACACCGAGCTCCAGGCCCTTCTCCACCGCTGGGCGATAACCCTCGAAACCATTCTCGTTGTTCCATCGAATGGCCGGGAGAATGAACTGGGCAACATCAGCCAGCGGACCAATGCCTGCGGGTGCCGGGTGAGGAGCTGAAGTCTGGTTCTTCACGTGTCTGAGCCCTGGTGTGGCTGGTACGTCGTTATGCGGGTGTGAGCTTCCCGAGCACCCGGAGTCCGGGTGCACCCGTGGCAGAGGGAACATTGCCTGCACGCCCGCGCAGGTGCAGCCAGCCCAGCAGTGCGAAGGCTACGGCTTCCTTTGCCTCGCCGTCGTAGAAGACGTCGTCGAACCGAACTACGCTGAGCGGGGCGACGTGCCGGGCGATGCGCCTCACGAGCTCTGGATTGCGCGCGCCGCCACCCGAAAGCACAACGTCTGCCGCAGGCTCCGTTATGAAACGTGAGTACTGATCTCCGATGCTCCTTGCGGTGAGTTCCACGGACGTGGCCACGAAATCCTCGGTGGTTGCAGTAGGCTTCTCGCGACGTATCAACTCAACGAAGTTGGACACATACTGTTCATTGAACAGCTCCCGTCCGGTACTCTTGGGTGGAACGGTGCCGTAGTAGTCGTCACGCATCAGCGTGTCCACTACGCGGTCCACCGACTCGCCTGCTGTCGCGAGCCGTGCGTCTGCGTCGAACGGCCTGCCGGTCAGCCGCCTCACGATCGCGTCGGTAACGCTCATGCCCGGACCAGTGTCAAAGGCACGGGCAATGCTCACGCCGCCAGGTGCTACCACGCTCACGTTTCCGATTCCGCCAATATTCTGCAGCAGCCGCCACTCGTTCGGCGACGAATACAGAAGCATGTCTGCAATCGGAACCAGTGGCGCACCCTGGCCGCCCGACGCCACATCCCGCACCCGGAAGTCACTCACTACCGGCCTGCCCGTAGCTTCTGCGATCACGGCGCTCTCGCCGATCTGCCAGGTGGAGTGCGGCGCCTCGTGCCACACGGTCTGGCCGTGCGAGGCGATTGCGCGAACGTCACCCATCGCAAGCCCCGCCTTCTCCACTACGTTCACAGCCGCGGCGGCAAACCAGCTGCCAAGGTCGAACGCCAGCCTGCAGTACTCTGCTGCGCTGCCGCCATCCATGGCTGCCAGCAGGCGCTGCCGCTGCTGCGCACCATACGCCACGGTAGTGAAGCCGAGCAGCTCGTGCTCAACCGCCTCGCCCTCGCCAGGCGTGAAGCGGGCCACGGCAGCCGATATCCCATCCAGTGACGTGCCGGACATCAACCCGACAACTACATCGCCGGCATCGTTCGGTGGTGTCATCATTCGTGCTGATGCCCGCTGTGCTGCACGGGCGGGGGTTCGTCCGTTATCACTCGCCGGATCACACCGCCATGTTCGCTCAGCAGCTTCTCGGCCGTGCCTGCAGAAACACCCAGCTTCTGCATGACGATTGCCGTTTTCACCTTGCCATCGCTCAGCTTCAGCAACTCTCCGCCGGCCTCACGACTCACGCCGCACACCTCGATCAGTATGCGCTCGCTCCGGTCGCGCAGCTTCGCATTGGTCGCGCGCAGATCCACCATCAGGTTGCCGTATGTCTTGCCAAGCCGGATCATCGCGCCTGTGGTGATCATGTTCAGCACCATCTTGGTGGCCGTACCGGCCTTCATGCGCGTGGAGCCGGTTACAACTTCCGGGCCCACAATCGGCACCATGGCAACATCCAGATACTCCAGGGAATCCTCCGGCGGTGGCGTGCAGCACAGCAGCCCCGTACGCGCTCCACGCTCTTTCGCTCGCCGAATGCCCGCATGCACCCACGGAGTCGTTCCGCTCGCAGCTATCCCGATCACGAAGTCATTCGCGCCAACATCGCGTGCGTCAACCTGCTCCGCGCCATCCTCCGCCCGGTCCTCTGCACCCTCCTGAGCCTGCAACAGCGCCGGAGGTCCGCCCGCAATGATTCCCTGCACCATTTCCGGGTCGGAGCCAAAGGTGGGCGGACACTCGCTCGCATCCAGCACGCCAAGCCTCCCGGACGTACCGGCTCCGAGATACAGCAGCCTCCCTCCGGCGCGAAAACAGCCCTCGGCGATGGCAATCGCATGTGCAATCTGCTCCCGCTGTGACTTCACTGCGCGGGCAACCCCCGCATCTTCGGCGTTGATGAGATCCACGATCTCGATCGGCGAGGCCAGGTCTATGTTCGCCGAGTGCGGATTGCGCCGCTCGGTGATTCGTTGATCGAGTATTGGAGTGCTCACAGTCTCGAGGTGAAAACGCTGCGGCGCACACATCGGTAGCCGCGTGCGCGCCGCCCGGGCTAAGTTACCGGACGTCAGTCTGGTGGGGCAAGCAGACCTCCGCCCCGCCCGGCACAACCTCCTCCAGCACGCCGCGCCGACTCCTCCGTCACGGCTGGTAATGGATGCTGGCAACCTGTTGACCGGTTTCTCCGAACCATGATCGCACCCATCGCATCCCGGAAGCTCGGCAGTCTGCTTGCGACCGCCACGCTCGCATTGATTGCAGCCTGCGGTACAGGAACTGACGTCGCCGCATATCCCGACACCTGGCGGTTCGCGGATCGCGCCCCCACGGCTACTCATGCCGACTCCGCGATGGTCGTGAGCGAGGAGCGGCACGCCAGTGACGCCGGCCTGGAAATGCTCCGGCAGGGCGGCAACGCGGTGGATGCCGCGGTGGCCACCGGCTTCGCGCTCGCCGTTACGTACCCCGAAGCTGGAAACATCGGCGGTGGCGGTTACATGGTGATCCGCATGGCCGACGGACGTACCGCGGCGGTGGACTACCGCGAGATGGCTCCTCAGGCTGCCTCACGCGACATGTACCTGGACGAGAACGGTGAGCTCACGGACAAGAGTGTGGTTGGGCACCTGGCAGCGGGTGTTCCCGGCGCGGTAGCCGGAATGGCGCTGGCACTCGAGCAGTTCGGCAACCTGCCGCTCGAAACGGTGCTCGCTCCGGCAATTCGACTTGCAGATGGCTTTGAGGTGGACAGCGCCCTCCATCGCTCGCTCGTTGGTGACAGTGCGCTGATCAACCAGTTCGCAGGCGGCGCTGTGTTCTTCCCGAACGGACAACCGCTCCAGGCTGGAGACACGCTGCGTCAGCCGGCGCTTGCGCGCACACTGCGCGCCATCGCGTCAGGCGGCGCACGAGCGTTCTACACCGGTTGGGTGGCAGACTCCGTTGAAGCCGAGATGCGCCGCAGTGGCGGCATCATGACAGCGGCAGACCTCGGCAAGTACAAGGCGGAAATGCGTGAGCCTATAGTCACCACCTTCCGTGGCTACACGCTGCTTACCATGCCTCCGTCAAGCTCGGGCGGCATAACGGTGGCCGAGGCGCTCAACGTGATGGAAACGTTCGATACCACGCCCTCGTTCGGCAGCGCGGAATATTTCCACCGCCTCGCCGGCGCCTACCAGCGTGCGTTCATCGATCGCAACAGCAAGCTGGGCGACCCCGCTTTCGTAGACGTTCCCGTGGCTCAGCTTACCAGCAAGGACTATGCGCTGCAGCTGCGCCAGACGATGAGCGAAGACAGCGCCACACCAACCCTGACGCTCGCTCCCGCGCCCGGCGCAGACTCACTGCGCGAAGGCAACGAAACAACGCACTACTCGGTGGTGGATCAGCACGGCAATGCCGTGGCAACTACAACCACTATCAACAGCCTGTATGGTGCGGGTGCCTTCATTCCCGGCGCGGGCTTCTTCCTGAACAACGAGATGGACGACTTCGCCGCACAGCCGGGCAAGGCGAACCAGTTCGGCCTGGTGCAGGGCGAAGCCAATGCCATCCAACCCGGCAAGCGCATGCTGTCCGCAATGTCTCCCACGATCGTGGTGGACACAGACGGAACGCTTCGCATGGTGGTTGGAGCACGCGGTGGCCCACGCATCATCACCACCACTTCACAGGTAATCCTGAACGTGCTGGAGCACGGGATGTCACTTGCCGATGCGATGATGGCACCGCGCATTCATCATCAGGCACTACCCGATCGCATTGGCTTCGAGGAGAACGGCCTTGACGAGAGCGTGATGGAGGAGCTTACGGCAATGGGACACACCCTTCGCCAGGGTGGCGCCAGCGGACTGTCCGCTGCCATTCTCCGCGCGGATGGCGGCTGGCAGGGAATGACCGATCCGCGTGGAAGAGCGGTAGGCGGCGCGAGGGGGTTCTGACACCCGATCCTCGCTGCAGGTTGAATAACGAAGAGGGGCCGGAGCGAAATGCTCCGGCCCCTCTTCGTTATTCAACCGAGACCTGAGTTGTTCAGCCGGCCGTTATCTGTGCATCTTCCGTTAGGCTGATCACGATCTGCGTGCCTTCTGCCAGGCAGCCATCGTAGTTCGCAGTGGCTGCAGCAGCGGCGGTTCCGGCAGCCGCACCGGTGGCGCCTCCGATAACCGTTCCCTTGGTGTCCTTGCC
>Ga0079224_100004916_pt1 | contig 17450 bp, 16 predicted proteins | sample Stecom2015_FD_80414 | JGI IMG/M metagenome (GOLD analysis project Ga0079224, IMG submission 80414) | Agricultural soil microbial communities from Utah to study Nitrogen management - Steer compost 2015 | ecosystem: Environmental > Terrestrial > Soil > Agricultural land | place: USA: Utah...
CCAGAGAAGCGCCCATGCGAGAAGGGCCATGCAGAACATGATCGTGACCGCGTAATGCTGCGGACGTCCGGTCTGCGCCCGGTTCACGAGGCCCGTCAGGCCGCGGCCCAGGGCCGCCAACAGGTACAGGATTCCGATCACGATGTTCTCGACCAGCAACCGGAACGTCCACGCCAGAATCTTGAGGGGCCGGACGACGATCACCTCATACAGGTCGTCGAACCAGAACTTGCGGTCCAGCGGGCCGCGCCCCTTCCAGTCGAGGACGGAGAGACGGGCCAACAGGGCGTCGCGGCGCGCGGGCGAAGAGAAGACCGCATAGGTCATCGCGGCCAGCACGATGTTGAGCGCGATGAACGGAGCCACGTGTCCCCAGTGGAGGACTTCCGCATGCCCGGCGCCGGCCGTGACCCAGGAGGCCAGCACGGGCCCGGCGCTGAACCATGCGAACGCCGGCGCGGCGACCGTCAACAGGACCAGGACCACGCGGATGGCCGGACTGGTTTCGCGCGGCGTCCCGTGGGCAGGAGCGTCTCCGTGCCCGGACTTTCCGCCGTTGAGGTAACCCAGCAACCGGAACAGGTACAGAGCGGCCAGCGATTCGACGGCGAGGACGACCCAATAGACGACGCCGCCCGACACACCCAGCCCGAAGCCGTTGAACGTGGCCGCCCGAATGGATTCGAGCACGGCTTCCTTCGTGAAGAACCCCGCGGACAGGTAAGGAATCAGGCCGGCACCGCCGATGCAGCCGACCCAGAAGGCAATGCGGGTGACCGGCAGGGATTTGAGCACGCCGCCCAGCTTGCGGACGTCCTGCTCGTGATGGGCGGCGTGGATGACGCTGCCGGCCGAGAGGAACAGCAGGGCCTTGAAAAACGCGTGGCCGAGCAGGTGCAGCATGGCCGCCTGGGCGGAGCCGGCCGCCAGCGCGAGGAACATCAACGCCAGGTTCGACAGCGTCGAATACGCCAGGATCTTCTTGATGTCGTTCTGGGTCAGCGCCATGAACGCGCCGACAACCAGGGTGACCACGCCGCACAGGGCGATCACCAGGCGGGCCTGCGGCACGGCGGCGTACAGCCAGTCGAGGCGCATGACCAGGTAGATGCCCGCCGTGACCATGGTGGCGGCGTGGATCAAGGCGCTGACCGGCGTGGGGCCGGCCATCGCATCGGCGAGCCACACGTGGAGGGGCGCTTGCGCCGACTTGGCGAACGCGCCGCCGAGCAGAAGGAAGGCTCCCAGGATCGCCAGGTGTTCGCGACCCATGAACATCAGGGGTCCGTGGCCCGAGGCGGCGCGAACGGACAGGTCGGACAGCGACATGGTCCCAAAGGCGGCAAACACGGTGAACACGCCGAGCAGGAACATCAGGTCGCCGATGCGGTTCACGAAGAAGGCACGGTAGGCCGCCAGCGGCACGCCCTTTTCGCTCCAGTAGTGACCGATCAGCAGGTAGGAACAGACGCCCACGCCTTCCCAGCCCAGAAACATCAGGATCAGATTGTCGGCCAGCACCAGCAGCAACATGGAGGCCACGAACAGGTTCAGGCTGGCGAAAAAGCGCGCCTGCTGTCCCTCGGCGACATCGTGTCGCATGTAACCAAGGGAGTAGCCGGTAATGAGAAAACCGAAGAAGGTGACCAGCAGCACCATCACGGAACCGGCCGAATCGGCGGTCAGCTTCAGACCGGCGTCGAACCCGCCGGCCGCGATCCAGGCGCCCAGGTCGAGGGTCACCGCCGCATCCGTCCCCAGCAGGCCGGCCGGAATCAGCGTCAACGCGAGCGCGAACGACAGGCCCGCCGCGGCCGTCGCCAGGCCGGCGACCAGGCCGTAGGCGCCCTTGCGGACCCAGCCGGCCCCGAACAGCGCCAGCACCAGAGCCGACAGGGCCGGGATGGCCGGCAGCGCCAGCAGCACGGGCGAAAGCGGGTGATTCATGTCCGCACCTCACCAGAAGCGCCCGGCACCGCGGCGACGACCGCGGGCACGCCGGCGTTTCCGTCGTCTTCATGGTCGGCCTCTTCCCCGAGACGGGAAATCCGGTCGCGCGTCACGTCATTGTGATTGCGGAACAGCACGATGATCATCGCCAGCCCCACCGCCGCTTCCACGGCAGCCACGCCGATGGAGAGCATGTACATGTAGTGCCCCAGCTCGGTGGCGCCCCACAGGAAATAATTGAACGAGATCAGGGTCAGATTCACGCCATTGAGCATGATTTCCACCGACAGGAGCATGAGGATCAGGTTGCGGCGGCGCAACACGCCGAACGCGCCGATCAGCACCAGCAGCATCGCCACGGCCAGGGCGTTGGGCAGCGTCATGAAGGTCATGCGTCCCTCCCGTCGACAGGGGGCGCCAGGGGGTCACGGGAGACGCGCCGGCGCGCCTTGCGACGTCCGAAGTTGACGGCGGCGATCACGCCGACGAGAATGAGGATGCTGATCAGTTCGAAGGACACCGTCAGCGGGTTGTTGACGGGGTCGTTGAAAATCACCTGCGACAACGACTGCGCCGTTCCGAAGCCGTCCTTGTGGGCCGGACTGCCGCCCGAGGCCGCCATGGGCGCGGTGATCCGGGCGGCCGCGTTATGGACGGGCGGGATCACGATCAGGGCGATGGCCCCGGTCAACAACAGCGCGGCGAGGTCCCCCCGCCGGAAGGTCTTGCGCGCGCCCCCGGCGTCATCGGCAGGAACCTCCCCCGCCCCGGGCGGGGGATTCACCATCATGATCACAAACGTGAACAACATCATGATGGCGCCGGCGTATACGAGGACCTGCAACAGCCCCGCGAACGACGCCTGCAAGAGTATGTAGGTCAGCGCTACGGGCAAAAAGGAAAGGATGAGCAGCAGCGTCGCGCGCACGGGGTTGCGCGCCAGCACCACGGCCAGCGAAAGCCCGACCACCAGCACGGCGGACGCGGCGGAGAGCAGATCCGGAACGGTCGAGGGCACTTGCGGCACAAGCTTCCCGGCGTTTCCCGTCTTCGCCGACGGTGGCGAGAACGGCGTTTTCAGCCTGAAATCACCGCCATGATGTAGAAAAAAGCCCCCTGAATCCAAAGGTGAGGCCACAGGCCCAAACGGTGCCGTTATCCGCGGCCCTGCATCCGGCGCAGGCCTTCGTAAGCGGCGATCGCGACGGCGTTGGACAGGTTGAGGGACCGGCCTTCGTCGCTGCGCTTGGGAATCGTCACCAGTTGGTTGGCATAGCGCGTGTGGAATTCCTGGGGCAAACCGGCGGTTTCGCGACCGAATATCAGCCAGGCGGGGTCGGGGTACTCGGCGTCCCAGAAGGAACGCGACGTATGGGCCGTGAAAAACAGGGCGAGGGTGGGAGCCTCCGGGTACCGGGCCGTGAACGCGTCCCAATCCGGGTGGACTTCCACGGCGGAACGGAACTTGTCCCAATAATCGATGCCCGCCCGCCGCAAGGCGGCGTCATCCAGGGAAAACCCCAGCGGTTCGATCAGGTGAAGCCTGAAGCGGTTGAGGAAACACAGCCGCATGATGTTCCCCGTATTCGCGGGGATTTCGGGCTGGTACAGGACGATGTGGAGAGGGGAGGTCATTTTGTCGGTCAATGCTCAATGCACAATGAGCAATGTTCAATACCTAAAAGGTCAGCATTAACGCCTTTGATAGGGGGCGTCGGTAAACGATCTTCCGAATCTAGCGGGCGAATACCTGACATTGGGCATTGCTCATTGAGCATTTGCCTTACCCCCGCACCATCCGTCCCAGTGACAGGTTCCCCCCGCCGCCGATGAGCAGCGCGATGAACCCCAGGGCATAGAGGGCGGCGAGCTCCGCCTTGCCGAGGATAGCGCCATGGTTGATCACGAACACCACGACCCCCATGCCGAAAATCAGCGGCAGGGCGGCCAGGCGCGTGAACACGCCGAGCACCACGAGGCTCGCGCAGAAAACTTCGGCGAACACGATCAGGGCGAGGCTGAGCGGCGCGCCGATCCCGAGGGGATCGGAGAATGTGCCGGCGCGCTCGGAGAATGACATCAGCTTGGGCAGGCCGTGGCCGAGCAGCATGCCGAGGCCAAGCCCCAGGCGGAGTATGGTGAGGGCCCAGCCGGCGGAGCCGCTGGAGGATTTGTCGGAGGCAAGGGCGCGGAGGATGGGCATGGGGGGGGAAGTTAGCAACGGGAAGCCGGGCGCGACTCCAACGGGAAGACACAGCAGGAGAGCGATCCAGCGGTAAACTACGAAGCTCCCTATCGTTCTAGTGTTGTATTGCTGTATTGCTGTACTGCCGTGCGGCCCTTAGTTGTTCAGCAGCTTCTCCCGATCGTAGATGAACTCCTGCCGGGTGGTATAGACCTTCGGCACCTTGTTCGTCATCTCGATCGCTTCCTTGGGACAGGCCTCCACGCAGTAGCCGCAATAAATGCACTTCAGCATGTCGATCTCGAAGACGCGCGGAATCTTGTCGCGGCCTTCCCAGTCGGGCGGCGCCGCCTCGGCCTCGATGGTGATGCAGTGCGCCGGGCAGGCGGTGGCGCACATGTAGCACGCCACGCATTTCATCCTGCCGTCCTCGTCCTTCGTCAACCGGTGTTCGCCGCGGAAGCGCTCGCTGACCTTCGGTTTCTCCTCGGGGAAGTTGAACGTCACGGGCTTGCGGAAAAACTCGCGCAACGAAATGAACAGGCCCTTGACCAGCATGGGCACGTAGATGCGCGTCATCCACGTCATTTTCTGGCGTGCCGACAGCTTATTTGACATACCAGCCCCCGTACTCCATGACCAGCGCGACGAACAGGATGTTGAGCAGCGCGAGCGGAATCAGCTTGCTCCAACCGAGACGCATCAACTGGTCCCAACGGAAGCGGGGCATGGTCCAGCGCACCCACATGAAGAAGAACACCATCGCCACCACCTTGACGATGAACACGCCGAAGCTCACGAGGGCGACCACGTACCACGGAGAGCCGGACATCCATCCCAGCCATGCGGCCGGCAACGTCCAGCCTCCCAGGAAGAGCGTCACGATGATCGCGCACATGGCCCACAAGGCCGCATATTCACCCAGCATGAACCACGCGTAACGCATGCCGGTGTATTCGGTGTGGTAGCCGCCCACCAGCTCCTGCTCCGCTTCGGGCAGGTCAAAAGGCGCACGGTTGGTTTCGGCGAAGGCCGCGACCAGAAACAGCAGGAAGGTGAGGGGCATCAGGAAAATGTTCCAGGCCGGCAGGACGGTTCCTTGCTGTTGCTGCACGATGGTCGCGAGGTTGAAGGTCCCCGTCGTCATCACCAGCGCCAGCACGGAAAGCATCATCACGATTTCGTAGCTGATCAGCTGCGCGGAGGCGCGGATGCCGCCGAGCAGGCTGTACTGGTTGTTGGAGGCCCAGCCGCCGAAGGCGATCCCGTACGAGGCCAGCGAGGATACCGCCAGCATGGCCAACAGCCCCATCTGCAGATAGCTCACGGCGAGGACGCCGTCCTCGCCCAGAAAGGTCGCGCCCGGCGCCTGTCCGACGGGAATCAGGCCGAACATGATCACGCCGGGCAGGAAGGTCATCAGGGGGCCGGCCAGGAAGACGATGCGGTCGGTGTTGCGCGGAAAGAAATCCTCCTTCCACATCAGCTTGAGCGCGTCGGCGGCCGACTGGAGCAGGCCCAGCGGGCCCACGCGGTTCGGGCCCACGCGCCGCTGGAAGCGCGCGGAAACCTTGCGCTCCATCCACACCAGCATGGGCACCGCGCCGAGGACGATGCCCACGGCCACCAGCATCTTGATGACCGCAATGGTCAGGGGGTGGGTCAGAATGGCGGTCATGCGCGCTCCGTTTGCAGGGATCCGGCATGCCGCGCTCCGGCGGTGCGCGCATCCTGCATCATGCCTGCCATAATCTCCGTCTCGGGCATGCCCTGGGTCACCGGCGGCATGACGGGCTCGAAGGCCTGTGCGATACCGTCGCGGTTGATGAACGTGCCCGCCTTCTCGAAGCCCGTCAGGGTGGGCAATGCCACGGACACGTTGCCGTAGCGCAACAGGTCGCCCGAGGCGAAGTCGAACAGCACCACGTTGCGGGCGCGGTCGAGCACGGCCCGGAACTCCGGCGTCAACGCAAAGCCGGGCACGTTGTGAACCACGAGCAAGGTGCCGATCGCACGGGTGTCGGCGGCGAGCGCAGCCAGCGATGCGGTCGCGTCCGCGATGCCGAACACCTGCCTCAGGCCCGCGGCGTTGGGATTCTTGTCGCCGCTGATGGTGAAGCCGGGGAACACCTGGTCGGCCACCACGGGGTTGCCGTACCCGGCGACCGTCGCCGCGGGAGCGACCGTCGCCAGAAGGTCTTTCACGGTCGTCATCGTCTCGACGGTGTTCCACGCGGAAACCAGGGCGACCACATCGCCGCCCTCGAGCAGCGCGAGCGCCGCCGCGCGCGCCGCGCGCCATGTCGCATCCTGCCCGTTCACCTTGGGCTTGTGCAGGCGGCCGGTGTAGGCGTAGCCGAAGGAAAGGCGGCCGGCGTCGCACATCCATTCCTTGTTCACCGCATCGTTGCGGCGCGGCACGATGCGCTTGATCTGGTCCTTCGCATCGAGGTCGACGCGGGTGTTGCAGCCCACCGCGCAATCGCCGCACACCGACGGGTTCGAGTGCAGGTTCCACACGCGCGACTGGTACAGGAAATCCGAGGAGACCAGCGCGCCCACGGGGCAGATGTCCACCGTGTTCATCGACAACGGGTTGTCCAGCGTGCGCCCGGGGAAGGTGGCGATCTCGCTGCGGTCGCCGCGGTAAATCACGCCCAGCTCGCCCGTACCCGAGATCTCATCGGTGAAGCGCACGCACCGCGTGCAGACGATGCAACGCGAGCCCCAGTACTTGACGTGCGGCCCCATCGTCGCCTTGGACTTGCGCACCTTTTCCTCGGTGAAGCGGCCGTGGTCGCGACCGTGCTCCACGCTGTAGTCCTGCAGCTTGCATTCACCGGCCTGGTCGCATTCGGGGCAATCCAGCGGGTGGTTGATCAACAGAAACTCCATCACGCCCTTGCGGGCCTCCACGGCGTCGGGCGCCATGGTCGACACTTCCATGCCTTCCGCCACCGGCGTGGCGCAGCCCACCACGGGGCGGGGCATGCCCTTCACGTTGACCATGCAGATGCGGCAATTGCCCGCGATGCTCAGGTCGGGGTGATAGCAGTAGTGGGGCACGTCGATGTCGTGCGCATGGGCGGCGCGGATCACCGTCCAGTCGGCCGGCACGGTGACGGCGCGGCCGTCGATGGTGAGGTTGACCTGTTTGACGTCGCTCATACGGCTTCGACCTTCCTGGAGGTGCCGCCGCAGCGTGCTGCGGCCTTGCAAACAGCGATCATCATGTCCGATCCCCCATCCCCACCTTTTCGACGCTCGGTGCTCCGTGCACCGCCGCGTCACGTTTCGCGGCCGGCGTGATCTCATCACGTGCCGTCCGGACCTTGGCGACACGCGGCGCCTCGCCGACGCGCTTGTCGAACTCGGGGCGGAAGTGCTGCAGGTAGCTTTGCATCGGCATGGCCGCCGCGTCGGCGAGCACGCAGATGGTGCGGCCGCGCATGTTCTTCGCCACGTCGGCCAGCAGGTCCGCGTCACCGGCGGCCGCGTGGCCCGCATGGTGCTTGTGCGCCAGTTTCTCCAGCCAGCCCGTACCCTCGCGGCACGGCGTGCACTGGCCGCACGATTCGTGATGATAGAAACGCATGGTGTTGTAGATGGCCGACATCATGTCGACACCGTCGTGCAGCACCGTGATGCCCCCCGACCCGAGCATGGACCCCAGGCCCGCGAGGCTTTCGTAGTCAAGCGTGCACTTCTCCACCATCTCGGGAGTCAGCAACGGCGCCGAGAGGCCGCCCGGAATCACCGCCTTCATCGTGCGGCCTTCCACCAGCCCGCCCCCGTACTCGTTGATGAAGTCGATCATGCGGATGCCCAGCGGCACCTCGTACACGCCGGGCTTCTTCACCGCGCCGCTCAGGCAGAAGATCTTGTAGCCGGGGCTTTTTTCGGTGCCCCACTGCTTGTGCCAGTCCGCGCCGTGCTTGACGATGTGCGTCACGTTGGCGATGGTCTCGACGTTGTTCACGATGGTGGGGCACTTGAACAGGCCCGACACCGCGGGGAACGGTGGCTTGATCTTGGGGTAACCGCGGCCGCCCTCGATGGAGGACAGCATGCCGGTCTCCTCGCCGCAGATGTACGCGCCGGCGCCGCGCACCACAGTGACCTTCAGGTCGAACCCGGTGCCGAAGATGCCCTTGCCGATGAAGCCCTTTTCCTTGGCGGCCTTCACCGCGGCCTCGAGCCGCTGGTAACCGAGGATGAACTCGCCGCGCAGGTAGATGAACGCGTGGTTGCTCTGGATGGCCCAGCAGGTGAGGATCACGCCCTCGAGCAACTGGTGGGGGTCCTTCTCAAGGATGTGCCGGTCCTTGTGCGTACCCGGTTCGCTCTCGTCGCCGTTGACGGCAAGGTATGTCGGCTTGCCGGTGCCCTTGGCGAGGAAACCCCACTTCATGCCGGTGGGGAAGCCCGCGCCGCCGCGACCGCGCAGGCCCGAGTCCTTGACGGTGGCCACGAGCGTCGCCGGATCGGTGACGCCCACGTGCCGCCGCGCGGTTTCGTACCCCCCGCGCGCGAGGAAGTGTTCGATCGTATGGGCGTCCGGATCGTGGATGTAGCGGGTCAGCACCGGTTCGAAAGGAACGAACGGCTTGGGCGCGGGGACCTCGGGCGTCGGGGTTGCGGGAGTCTCAGCCATGGTGGTCGCCCCCCTTGTGGTCATGGGTCGCGGAAGCGCCGGGATTCCGGAAGGGCGTGCCCGCCACCGGCGCGGTCAGAGGAGTCTTCAGTGCGGGTGGAATCGCCGTGGTGCGGGGCGCCTGGGGCTCCGGCACCGTCGGCCCGTGCGGATTCTTGTCATCGAAGCGTCGCGCTCCGGTTTCGGTCTCGCCCGGGAAGGTGTAGGCCGCCGGCAACACCGCCACGCGCAGGTCGGTGGCGACCGGCGCAGGCGCACCCGCACCGGTGTAGTCGGCAGGAGTCTTGCCCTCGCGGGCCAGCAATGAATCGATGTACTCGTCGAGGACCGCGCCCTTCATCGAACAGAAGTGTTCGTTGTCCTTCTGGAGCACGGGAGGCTTGTCGCAATCGGCCAGACACTCGACCTTCTCGCACGAGAACAGCCCGTCCGCCGAAGTCTGCCCGGGCTGGAGCCCAAGCTTCGCCCGGATCTGGGCCAGCGCCGCGTCGGTGTTGCCGTCGAGGGCGCACATCAAGGTGGCGCACACCATGAAGCGGTGCTTCCCGTGCGCGGGACGCTTGAAGTGCGTGTAAAACGTGACCATGCCCTGCACATGCGCGACGTTCACGCCGCACAGGTCGGCGGCGATCCGCATCCCCTCATCATCGATGCTGCCGAACTCCTCCTCGACGAGGCGAAGTGTCATCATGAGCATCGAACGCTTGTTGGGATACTCGTCGGCCCAGTCGTGAAACTGGCGCAGACGCTCCGGAGATAGTGTTTTGGCGGTCATGCGGCTGGTTTTGACCCTTTTTGGCGGCTTCCCCCCGTGCCGTGCAGCGGACAGGGCAAAAAAGCGCGGTAAACCGCAATTTTAGCAATTTACCCGGGGGTTGGGGGTGGCGGGGGAAAGTGACCCCGGCGTAGCCCTGCAGCCCCCGCCACGGCGGAAGAGGCCGCGGAAATTCCCCGGTTTGCCCAAACCCTGCGGTATTTCCGCGGCGCGGGGATGGAGGGCCTCCGGCCGGTCCGGGCCGCCCGCGCCTCCCGGGGCCTCGTCGTCCGGAAGAAAAGCGGGCGGCCACCTCCCGGATCCCGTGGCGGCCTTCCCCGTCCCGTAACCGCCGCGCGACGGTGCGCAAACGGCTTCCTCCCCTGCTGACAGCCTGCTGACGCAAGCCGTGGAGCGCGGCCGCCACCTCCCGCAGCGCCCTGCCGTTGAAAACGCGATGTTTTTCACGAACGGAGTATTTCGTCCGGCAGCGTGTAGATTAGGGGTTCCGGAATTCCTCGATCCAAAAGGAACCATCATGACACGCAAGTACCGTTTTGAAAACAAGGTGGCCCTCGTCACCGGCGCCGCCAGCGGCATCGGCCTCGCCACCGCGCGCGCGTTCGCCGCGGAAGGCGCCACCGTCGTACTCGCCGACGTGCAGGATGACGCGGGCGCGAAGGCCGCCCGGGAAATCACCGCGAGCGGCGCGCGAGCCGTGTACAAGCGCCTCGACGTTTCCAGCGAGGCCGACTGGGACAAGGTCATCGCCGAGATCGTCAAGGAATTCGGCGGCTTGAACATCCTCGTCAACAACGCCGGCATCGGCGACACCGGCACGATCGAAGCCACCTCCAAGGCCACCTGGGACCGCGTCATCGCCATCACCCAAACGTCGGTATTCCTCGGTCATAAGGCCGCCGCCGCCGCGCTCAAGGCCTCAGGCAACGGCGCAGTGGTGAACGTCAGTTCCATGTTCGGCATCGTCGGCGGCTTCGGCAGCTCGCCCGCCTACCACGCCGCCAAGGGCGGCGTGCGCCTGCTGACCAAAAGCACCGCGCTCGCGTGGGCCAAGGAAGGCGTGCGCGTCAACTCCATCCACCCCGGTTTCGTGGAAACCCCCATCCTCGGCGAGACCGACCGGAACATGCTGGCCGAAACGACGCCCATGGGACGCATCGCGAGACCGGAGGAAATCGCCACGGGCATCCTGTTCCTCGCCTCGGACGAGGCGTCGTTCATGACCGGCGCGGAACTCGTGATCGACGGGGGCTACACCGCGCGCTGAAAGGTCCGCCACGGATCGCGCGATCGCGCGCGGACACCCGAAGGCCCCCGCCTCCGCCGCGCGGGTTCGCGGCACCCGGGAACACGAGGCGCGAACCCGCGCCCTCACCCCCGCAAATCCGGATCCCACACCCGCCCCGAAACACAAAGGCCGATCCACCAAAGCGGATCGGCCTTTTCAATTCGCGTCAACGCAAGCCTGAGCGGTCGCGCGCTACCTGTCCAGCTCGCCGGCGATGACGTTGAACGATCCGAGGATCGCCACCACGTCGGAGAGCATCGCGCCTTCGATCAGCTTCGAGAACGTCGCATAGTTGATGAAGGAGGGCGGACGGATGCGGACGCGCCACGGGTTCGAGCTGCCGTCGGACACGAGAAAGAACCCCAGTTCGCCGTTGGGCGCTTCCGTGGCGGAGTACAGGTCGGTCACCGGAGGGTTGAGGCCGTGTTCGGGCCCGGGCATGATCATCTTGAAGTGATGGATCAGCGACTCCATGTCGGTGTAGGTCGACATCTTCACCGGCAGGGCGTGCTTCTGGTCGAGCGCGCTGATCGGGCCCGGCTCCAGCAGCTTGAGGGCCTGACGCACGATGCGGATGCTCTGCTCCATTTCGTCCAGACGCACCTTGTAACGCGCCAGCGTGTCGCCCTGGGTGTAGGTCGGCACGTCGAAGTCGAGCTCGTTGTACACGAGGTAGGGGCGGTACTTGCGCACGTCGTAGGTCTTGCCGGCGGATCGCGCGATGGGCCCGGTGATGCCGTAGCTTTCCACGTCGGCCGCGCTGATGACGCCCACGCCCTCGGTGCGGTCGAGGAAGATGCGGTTCTTGTAAAAGCTGCCGCGCAACTTGTCGACCGTCTCCTCCATGCTGTCGAGGATGGTCAGCACGCGCTTTTCGAACCCCGCGGGCAAATCGAAGGCGACGCCGCCCACGCGCGTGTAGCTCGTGGTGAGGCGAGTGCCCGTCACCGCTTCGAACACGTCGTACAGCTTTTCACGCTCCACGAAGGTCCACAGGATGGACGTGAACGCGCCGAGGTCCATGGCCAGCGCGCCCACGCACAACGAGTGGTCGGCGAGGCGCGACAGTTCGGCCATGAGGGTGCGGATCACCTGCGCGCGACGGGGCGTTTCGATGCCGGCGAGCTCCTCCACCGCGAGGGCGAAACCGATGTTGTTGTTCAGCGGCGAGAAATAGTTGAGCCGGTCGGTGAGGGTGATGAACTGGTTGTACGTGCGATGCTCACCCAGCTTCTCGAAGCCGGTGTGCAAATACCCGATCTCCTGTTCGGCGCGCAGGATGTGCTCGCCCTGGACCTCCATCATCACCCGCAGCGTGCCATGCATCGCCGGGTGGGAGGGGCCCACGTTCATGCGGACGACGTTGTCGGTCCGCTCCTCGATTTCCTGCTCGTAGGAATACATCTCAGCCTTCTCCGTCTTGGGGCGCGAGCGCCACGGGCACCGCATGGTACACGGGGAACGCCCCGCGCTCGCCGCGGCCGCGCAACGGGTAATCCTTGCGCAGGGGGTGCCCTTCGTAATCGTCCGGCATGAGGATGCGCTTCAGGTCGGGGTGTCCCTCGAACGCGATGCCGTACAGGTCGAAGATCTCGCGTTCGGTCCAGTTCGCGCCCGCGAACAGGTCGACGTTGGATGCGAGGCGCGGGTCCGCCGCGGGCACGAACGCCCGCACCTGCGCCTTCACGCCCAGTGCGGGCGACAACAAGGTGGTGACCACCGCGAAACGCTCCGGCACCGGTTTCGGATAACGCTGGTAGTCGACGCCGCAGCAGTCGATGAACCACGTAAAGCCCAGCGACGGCTCCTCCTTCAGGAAGCGCACGAGGTCGTGCGCGTCGGCGGCCTTCACCGAAAACTGGATGTACTGCGTCTTCTCCTCCTTGCCCAGCAGGCGGTCACCGAAGGCGGCCTCCACGCGGGCGGCCAGCACCGGGAGGTTTTCACGCGCGTAGACGGGAGAGGAGGAGCGGGGGTTGGGGGCGGGGGCGTTCACGGACGTCCTCCCGCCGGCAGGGACGCGGGGGTGGAGGCGGGTTCCTCGGCCTCCGGGGACCGCGGCCCGTCCATAAAGGCGTCGGGGGAGCGGTACAGCGGCGACAGCGAGGGGTCGCGCGAGACGTCGTCGCTGACGAAGGCCTGCGAGCTGGCCTTCCCTTCGCGGGCTTTGGCCTGGACCGTCATCAATGCTTCAATGAAGGCCTCCGGGCGCGGCGGGCAGCCGGGCATGTAGGCGTCCACGGGGATGAACTGGTCGACGCCCTGGATCAGGGTGTAGGTATCGAACACGCCGCCGCTGCTGGCGCACGCGCCCATGGAAATGCACCATTTGGGCTCGGGCATTTGCTCCCAGATGCGCTGCAGCACCGGCATCATCTTCAGCGAGATGCGACCGGACACGATGAGCAGGTCCGACTGCCGCGGGGAGAACTTGAGCACTTCCGAACCGAAGCGCGAGGCGTCGTACTTCGACATGAAGGTGGCCATCATTTCGATGCCGCAGCAGGCGGTGCCGAAGGGCATGGGCCACATCGAGTTGGACCGCGCCCAGTTGATGGCGAAGCCGAGTTGGGTGGTGATGACGTCGTTGATCTTGTCCGGGAAGCTCATCCGCTACTCCCATTCCAGCGCGCCGGAGCGCAGGATGTACGCGAGGCCGAGTCCCAGCACCGCCATGAACACCAGCACCGCCTGCAAGGCACCCGACCCCATCAGGGTTTGCCAGCCGACGGCGAAGGGCAGCAGGAAGATCGTCTCGATATCGAAAAGAATGAACAGAAGCGCGAAGACGTAGAACTTGATGCCGAACGGACGGTGCGGGTTCTGGATCTGGTCGACGCCGCACTCGTAGGGCTCGTACTTGGCGCGGCTCCACAGGCGCCGGGGGCCCAGCAACGAGGACACGGCGAGGCCGCCGACCCCGACCAGCAGCGCCAAGGCCGCGTACGCTATGAACGGATAAAATTCGGTGGGCAAAGCGATGGTTCCTTGTCCGCGCCGGGGCGCCTTGCCCCTGAAAATCGGGATCTTTCCGGATGTCGGGGCACGACGAAAATGAGGGCGCACCGTGAAAATTAGGAAATGGGCGCAAATAAGGAAGGGGCACCCGCCGCTTCAGGACAGGAAGCCCCTTCGACCCCGTTTCACCCCCGCCAGGGCCGTGACGCACCCGCTTCAACCGGACGCCCGCAGGGCGTCCCCTCCCACCCCCTCCACACCTTGTGCGCCCGCCCCTGACCCCGCACCGGAGTGACGGCGTAAACCGGGAGGCCCGCACCTCCCGCGCCTTCTCCCGGACAAAACCGCGTCAGGGGTTCCCGGAGCCCTTCCATTTTGTAAATATCGGTTCCTGTCGCTTCCTGTTCCGCCATTCCGGGAGCGGGCGGCAGACCGATTTCAGGGAAAGGACATATCATGGGCGTCATCGACGGCAAACTCAAACCCGCGCTTCCCACCTGGCCGATGGGCCTGTATCACCCCGAAAAGTGGTCACTGGACAAGCTCTGCCAGGTCGCCAAACAACTGGGCGTGGAAGCGATCGAAGTGGTCGCCCCGGAAGACCTTCCGACCCTCAAGAAGTACGGCCTGGTTTCGGCCCTCACCAATTCGCACTGGTTCGACAAGGGCTATGTGCACCCGGCGTTTCACGACGAGGTGACCGCCGCCTACAGGAAGTCGATCGATGCCGCGGCCGCGCATGGCTTCAAGAACGTCATCGCGTTCTGGGGCCCGGGCGACACCTCCGCCTACGGCGGGGGCGTGGTCTCCCTTGAAGAGGGCAAGAAGAACCTCATCGCGGGGTACAAGAGCATCATCGGCTACGCCGAGGAAAAGGGCGTGGAACTCTGCCTCGAGCCCCTCAACAGCCGCGACGGCGCCGACTGGAAGGGTCATCCCGAGTATCAGGGCTCCGACATGGATGACTGCATGGAAGTCATCAAGGCGGTCGGGTCCCCCAACTTCAAGTTGCTGCTGGACATCTACCACGTCCAGATCATGAACGGCGACCTGATCCACCGCATCCGCGACAACGCCGAATACATCGGCTACGTGCAGGCGGCGGGCGTGCCGGGCCGGTACGAGCTCGACGACACCCAGGAAATCAACTTCCCGGCGGTGCTGAAGGCCCTGGTGGACAACGGCTACCGTGGCTACGTGGGCATGGAGTTCATCCCCACCAAGGAAGATCCGATGGATTCGTACGTCGAAGCCGTGGAGTTTTTCCGGCAATAAGGCGGCTGACCGTCGACGCCCGGTTTTCGGGCATGACAACAAAAAACCCCGGTCCGCAAGGACACGGGGTTTTTTGTTCGCGGGAGCGGAACGTTGGAACCTCAAGCATCACAACATGAGGCATCACAACATGACCGCGATGGAACACAAAGGCGCTTTCAATCGGTCTGACGCGTTTTGAGGCAAACCGCGCCGTCACGAAACGACACCGGATGCCGTGGTGTTGTGATGCCGTGATGTCAGCCTCCCCGCCCCTTGAACACCCGGAAGAGGTAAATCAGCGCGGGGAGGATGAACACCGAGCCGATGACCAGCGCCCCGGCAAGCTGGTTCAGCGTGGCGACCGGCGCATGCGCATTGAACAGCGTCAGGTGGCCAGACGGGGCCGACATGTGCACCAGCACCGGATATTGCACGCGGAACCAGCCTGCGAGGATCAGCGCCACCTGCGCCCCCACGATCATGCGGGCCGACCAGATCCAGTCGCGCACCACCGCGATCACCAGCCACGGAAACAACAGACTGGCCACCAGCATGGTGGTGGTCGCCGTCCGTGTGGCGAGAAACTCCTGAAAGAGCGGGATGCCGTCCCACGCCGCGGCCGCAAACACCAACGCCCCGGACGTGACCGCCGCGAGGGCGCTCCAGAAGGCTTTGCGCATGAAGGAGCGCCGCAGTTCCCCGGCCGGGCTTTCCCCGATCAGGTAGACGGCCGCCAGGAAGGTGAACAGACAGACGGTGAAGACACCGAGCGCGAGCGGGAAAGGCCGGAGCCAGGGATCGATGTAACCCGCGACGTAATGCGCGGGCGCCGCATCCATGCCTCCGGGAACCAGCGCCCCCATGGTGACCCCCAGGAAAAACGGCGTCCACACGCTGGAAAACACGAAGATCCCGGTATACCCCCGCTGCGTGCCGTCCTTGACCGCGTCGTAATGACGGAAGGTGAACGACGTCCCGCGCGCGATCACCCCCAGCAGCATGGCCGTCAGGGGGATGTGAAGGTTGACGGAGACGCGCGCGTACACCGCGGGGAAGCCGACGAAGAGGATGACCACCATGAGGATGAGCCACATGTGGTTGGCCTCCCAGACCGGGCCCATGGCCTTGTCGATGATGTCACGCTGCGCGGCGCGGCGCTCCTTGCCGAGAAAAAGCTCCAGTACGCCCGCACCGAAGTCGGCGCCGCCCAGCAGGCAATACAGAAACAGCGAAAGGCCGAGGAAGGCGGTGACGACATACAGCGAAATCGGCTCGCCGGAAGGGAAAAAGGGGATCATGGAAAGGCCCCCACGGGAAATGCGGAATGCGGAGTCGCAGGCATGGGGCCGCGAAGCGGACGGGTCCTGCGGCATAAGGGAACAGCGCGGGGAACCACGCACACAAGGGGCGGCTTGTGGAGCGAGTTGTCCGAACACTTCGGCCCTTCCACAGCACGAGCTTGCTTCACGAGTCGCGAAGTCATGATCAATGCCGCGGCGTTTCCTTGCGTTTCATGCCTCATTCCGCATTTCCCGTTCCTCACGCCTCCCCCCATTCCGCATTCATCATTCATCATTCCGCATTCGTTCTTGCCGACGGATAATCCCGTTCCACGTTCCGGATCAGGCGCACCAGCAGCCATGTGACCACCAGGGCCAGAAAGGCGTACACCGCCATGAAAATCGCGAAGGGCACCACAAGCCCGGGCATGGGCGTGAGGGAGTCGGCGGTTTTCATGATCCCGTAAATGATCCACGGCTGGCGGCCGACCTCCGTGACGATCCAGCCGGCCTCCACCGCGATGAAGCCCAGCGGCGTCGCGAGGGCGCAGAGGATCAGGAAGCGACGGTTCAACACGTGTCGGCGCCAGCGCGGCACGGCGAGCAGGAGCAGGTAAAGCGCGCCGAGGCCCGCCATCACGAGCCCGCACGCGATCATGACCTGGAACGCGAAGTGCACGGGTTTGAGCGGAGGCCATTCTTCGCGCGGGAAGTCGTTCAGGCCCTTGACCGGCGCGTTGATGTCCCCGTGGGCCAGGAAGCTGAGCAGGCCGGGGATTTCCAGGCCGTACCGCACGGTGCGGGCCTCCTCATCGGGAACGCCTCCCACCACGAAGGCCGCGCGCGGGCCCGTCTCGAAATGCGATTCCATCGCGGCCAGCTTCAGGGGCTGGCGTTCCGCCGTGTCCTTGGCGAGGATGTCGCCCGAAAGGGGCTGGATCAGGGCCGCCACGGCCCCCACCAGCAGGGCGATGCGGAAGGCCTCACGGTGGAACAGGGACGGTTTGCGCAGCAACATGAACGCGTGGACGCCCGCGACCCCGAAGCCCGTCGCCTGAAAGGCCGAAATCGTCATGTGCAAGGTCATGGTCTTCCACGCCGGG
>Ga0079224_100004917_pt1 | contig 17448 bp, 17 predicted proteins | sample Stecom2015_FD_80414 | JGI IMG/M metagenome (GOLD analysis project Ga0079224, IMG submission 80414) | Agricultural soil microbial communities from Utah to study Nitrogen management - Steer compost 2015 | ecosystem: Environmental > Terrestrial > Soil > Agricultural land | place: USA: Utah...
ACTACTCAACCACTTCGCTATTCAACTACTTAACGATTCCACAAGATACACTTTTTCCGGTGATGATTGATAAAAGGAAAAAGCTTTCATAAAGCAGCTCAATAATTCATGAAAAAAAATAACTTTGCGGTATTGGTAGGAATATCCTCAAAATTTAAGAAATGAAATATCCATGATTGCCAAACATAAACTCAATGACCACGAAGTAGCATGAGTGTATAAAAAACAAACAGGTTACGAATAAAATAATCTGGATATTCCACCTGCCTACCGGTAGGCGGGTATGACCATTAAAGAACAAATGCGAAGCATTCATGAATACAATTGAATGCAAACACGAATGAATAATTATTTACATATGAATATTTTATTGATTGGTTCCGGGGGAAGGGAGAGTGCTTTTGCTTATAAGATTGCTCAAAGTCCATTAACCTCACAATTATTTATTGCTCCCGGGAATGCGGGCACCGGCGCTTACGGAAAAAACGTAGATATCAAGGTTACTGATTTTGCTTCGTTAGGTACCTTTGCACTAGAGAACGATATCCACCTTGTAGTAGTTGGCCCGGAAGAGCCGTTAGTAAAGGGTATTCATGATTATTTTTTGCAAGATGCACAGTTGAGCAATATTCCTGTGATTGGACCGACGGCAGACGGAGCCCAATTAGAGGGGAGTAAAGACTTTTCTAAACAATTCATGCAACGCCATGCAATTCCAACAGCAGCCTCCCGTTCGTTTACAAAAGAAACCTTGGAAGAAGGTTTACAATACCTCGAGACCAGAAAATTACCCATCGTTTTAAAAGCAGATGGTTTAGCCGCCGGAAAGGGAGTGCTGATCTGCGCTGATTTGATAGAGGCAAAAACGGAACTTCGCGCCATGTTGGCCGATGCTAAATTCGGCGAAGCAAGCAACAAGGTTGTTGTTGAGGACTTTTTAAAAGGCATAGAATTATCTGTTTTTGTCTTGACAGACGGAAAAGACTATAAGGTTTTACCAGCAGCAAAAGACTATAAACGTATAGGAGAAGGCGATACAGGTTTAAACACCGGTGGGATGGGTTCCGTTTCTCCTGTACCTTTTGCGGACGAAACTTTTTTGCTTAAAGTCGAAAAGGACATCATTAAGCCCACCATCGAAGGCCTAAGAAAGGATAATATTCCCTATAAAGGCTTTATCTTTATAGGTTTAATGAATGACGACGGTAATCCTTATGTCGTAGAATACAATGTACGAATGGGGGATCCGGAAACGGAGAGCGTACTCATTCGTATCGAAAGTGATTTCGTCGATTTATTAATGGGAGTAGCCGAAGAAAATCTAGCGACAAAATCATTTAAAGTGTCAGAAAAAACTGCAGCTACTGTCATGTTGGTATCCGGCGGATACCCAGGGAAATATGAGAATGACAAAATAATCAGCGGATTGGAAAATGTCAAAGAATCTTTGCTATTCCATGCCGGTACAACGCTTGTTAACGAAGAAGTCAAAACGGCCGGAGGCCGTGTTATTGCTGTAACTGCTCTTAAAGACAATCTGCTGGAAGCCCTACAGCAAGCCACAGCTGATGCTGGGCGGATTTACTTTGAGGGTAAAAATTTTAGGAGAGATATTGGCTTTGACCTTATAAACTACTAGCCTCCTCTTTAGTAGCGTGCCTAAAACCGAAATGGCTTTAGGCACGCTTAACCTATCCCACACGCAATTTATCATCCTGTTCACTTTGTTCATTCTTAGCTCTGTCTTAGACAGTTAAGGCAGAATTAGCTATTATTGCAAAGAGAGTCACCGATAATTGACATTATCCGTCTCATTCATGGTTTTCTTATCGCTTTATAAGGAAAACCTACCTATAACCTAAAAAACTAAACGGATTATGAAAACGTTACTTTACAAATCTTGCTTCTTGTTTCTCCTTTTCCCTTTTCTGTTTTTAAGTTGTGAGAAACCGGCACCTCAGCTTCCAACCAAACCGCAGGAAGAGACCTTACACACTGTTCGTTTCAAGCTTAAGGGCTTTTCAACAAGTATTACACCACTTGCAAGCCCTCATTCCTTGAGTTTGTCGCGATTGTCTAGCCACGGAGCCCCTAGCTTAGTGTCTGCGATGCCATTAGAGCCGAGTCCTCAGGAACAATATGTATACTTTTGGTCTTTTAATGAGGAAAATTTATTACCGGATATAGCAATCAACACTTCATCAGCATCTATATCCTTTCAAGCAGCTGACACATCACCTGGTTTTACAGCTGGTTACGGATTGAGTCCTTATCCAGCTGGTAGAAGCTTAAGTTTAAAAGGCTTACAATCTTTGGTGATTACTATGCCGTTGACGGGCGTTTCTGAGATAAGCAAACTGGCCTTTGATGTAGGAAGCTCGGGAACCGGTCCGAAGAACTTTAGCCTGTATTTCTCAACAGATAATGGCAACTCCTACACGCTTTTATCAGCCGACAATCAGTTTGCCAACACGAAAGACAATGCTAGAAATAGTTATGAGTTTAATTTATCGGATCTGCGTACGATTATACAAGCGCAACGTTTAACGATCAAGATAGAGCCTTTTGAAGGCGAAAGGGGAGATGCGAACGATTTCGATCCAAATCGTGGTACTTTTAAACTCGATAACTTCCGCCTTTCCGGTATTTATAATCAAGACAGGCCGGAAGAGCCGACAGACAACATTAGCAAAATCCATTATTTTATCTTTAATGCGGACGACCATTTACTAGCATTGCAAGGCAGTACGACATTCAATCCTTCGGACGAAGGAGTTGATTTATCCTTTAAATTATCTTCGGGAAGCTATTACGCCTTCATTACCTCCAATGTTTCAAAAGCGGAGTTATTATTGCCACAAGTCCTAACAACGGCCTCTGATCTATACCTTTCTAATCGTTTCAGCAACCACGATGCACATATCTTCGGGGCGCACATCCCCCATTTGGAGGTTAACAGCAATACACAAATCGACGTTAGCCTGAAACGGTATTTTAGTCAGGTGAAATTTGAATTTACGGACGAAGAAGACTTGGCTCATGTACGGAAGATTAGCATCCATAGCGAACATGCCCCACTTGTTTACACCCCATTTAGCACCTCTCCAAGTTCCGTAGAAGATGAAGCAACAAACATTGTATTTTATCCACTATTCAATAGCGATCATAAAAGCTTAAGTTTTAATCAATTCATTGGGGATGTAAGCAACCCTGTTGAATTAGGTTATGTCGTAAATGTTTATGATGAGGACGATACATTATTGAGGACCTTTACGGTCAGCAGCTCCATAAAAAACAATGTACAGTTACTGTTTAAAGGTAAACTACTAGTGGATGCAGACAAACAGAATCAATTTCAGATTGAATGGAACCAAGCATGGGATGATAATCGAACGGAAACGTTTTGATTCCCATTGTACAAATTAACAGCGTGTACTAAAAGATTAAATCTTAAGGTACGCGCTGTTTGGAATAACAGCTTTACTTATTTAAGATAATCCTTAAAGCAGTAAAAAAATCGCTGGTTTTTTATGCAGATCCACCTTTTTCTTTTTCCAGTTCTCAATGCTATCACTACTGATCCATTCATCCGGATCGGTAATATTGCACGCAATGCATAAACGGGTTTTAGGAGAGCATACCTTCAACACTTCTTCCAACAATTGATTATTCCGAAAAGGAGTTTCCATAAATAACTGGGTTTGCTTAGCTTTCTGAGCAACCTGTTCTAATTCTTTTATTTTCTTTGCACGGGCCGCTTTATCAATAGGCAAATATCCATGGAACGCAAAAGTTTGCCCATTGAATCCTGAAGCCATCAACGCCAATATCATCGAGTTAGGCCCCACAAGCGGTCTCACTTTAATACCCAGTTGATGGGCTCGGGCAACAATATCTGCGCCTGGATCCGCAATTCCCGGACAACCCGCCTCGCTCATTAAACCGACGTCCTTACCTTCCAGCAAGGCCTTAAAAAAGCGATCTTTATCGTATTCATCTCTTGCATGTTTCCCATAATCATGAAGGACCAATTGTTGCTGCGGCATTTTCAATCCTGCTTGCTTTAAAAATTTACGGGCGGTTTTTTCGTTTTCGACGATATACTCATCAATCGCATTGATGACCTCAGAAAAATAAGTGGTATAAGACGCCGATGCTGCCTGATCAGATAACGGTACCGGCAATAAATATAACGTTCCTTTAGACATGACACAAAGATGCAGTTTTTAATAGGGAAAATAACTAATTTAGCAATTTAAGCAAGTTACACGGTGGAAGAACTAAATTTTTACGAGTGTGTTTATGCGTTGGTTAGACAGATTCCGGAAGGAAGGGTTACTTCTTATGGAGCTATCGCACGGGCACTTGGAAGGGACGGTGCTGCACGAATGGTAGGTTACGCAATGGGAAATGCCGGAAAAGCTGATCCACCGGTTCCCGCACACCGCGTACTAAACAGCAAAGGCCAGTTAAGTGCTAAAGCAGCTTTCGGTCATCCCACCTTGATGCAGCAGCTCTTAGAAAACGAAGGAATCACAGTAGAAAACGATCGAGTAGTTAACTTCAAGACCATTTACTGGGACCCACTGAACGAATTATAACAATAACAGGGACGTATATATGATAAAAAGATGCGGATGGTGCGGCAATGACCCGCTTTACATGGCTTACCATGATGAGGAATGGGGCAAAGCGGTAACCGATGATAAAACTTTATTTGAATTTTTGATTTTGGAGTCGGCACAGGCCGGTCTTAGCTGGATCACCATATTACGAAAAAGAGAAGGCTATCGACGGAATTTTGCCGATTTCGATGCTCAAAAGGTCGCTCAATTTACGGACGAAGATGTAGATCGTATCCTTCAAGACCCTGAAGTAATACGTAACAGAGGAAAAGTGAAAGCAGCCATATCCAACGCAATTATATTTCTAAGCATTCAGAAAGAATTCGGATCATTTTATAGCTATTTATATTCTTTTATGCCCAATCAGCAAATAATCAACAATAAAGTTGATAACTACAGGTCATTTATGACAACATCCGCTGAATCCGATGCCATTGCGAAAGACTTAAAAAAACGAGGAATGAAATTTTTTGGAAGTACTATTTGCTATGCCTATATGCAAGCAGTTGGCATGGTAAATGACCACGAGGTGGATTGTTCTTTTAAATAGTTATCATTAGGGCTTGTCTGTAAAATGACGCTTACTTTTCTTTTGGCCAAATTTTTTTCGATTATATTGTGCAGAGCCGTTACGTGGAATCGATAAGGTTTCCCAAGTATCGTCTTTGATCATTTTTGCTAAATAAACAATTTGACCTACGTGATAAGCGTAATGTGCCAGCTGTCTGTTTATTGCTTCCACGACGGTATGCCCCTCGTTCCTTATATATATAATAGAATCAAGGTCGGATGGGCGCAGATTATACATGGTATCGAGCAAACAGGTCCAACCTTTATTCCAAACAATCATCAACTCCTTTCTATCAATTGGTTGGTCTTCGAACTCCTCATCCCGCTTGCGCCAGGTCTTCTCACCATCAGTAGTTAGAAAATCTGTAAATCTCGACAACATATTTCCTGTTAAATGTTGCACGATAATAGTGATGCTATTACTTTCTTGATTGTATTGCCAATGAAGACTTGTATCGTCCAATTGGGCAATCGCCTGTTCGCCCAACTTTTTATAGTACAGGAACTGCTTTATTACACTCTCCAAATATGTTTTACATCCTTCCAATGTATTCATACGCTTTCAAAGTCAATTTTAATGCCAATGATAATGCGCCCGAACCCGTTGAATTTTACCTTCGTCGTTTAGTTCCATATATTCGGCAGAGATGGAGTTATTAACACTCCGATATACTAAAACAACCGAATTTATACCGTGGAGCTCATGGTACAGTTCAAAGGCCAAATCCGGATACTTCTTCAAGCCTCTTTCAAAATAGTCCTTTAATTGTTGCTTACCTCGTACTTGTCCTTCTTCGCTTACTCCAAGCTGCTGAATGATTGGCGAACGAAAATCAATATCATCCGCATAGTGGGTCATGATTTCTTCTAAATCGTGATTATTCCAAGCCCTAATCCAGTCGCTTGTAAACCGGTTGAATTTTTCTGATTTCATTTCTTGTAAAGGTTTGGTGTATATATTTCCATATGTCGTGTTATATCAGCGAGTGGTCCAAAACCATATTCGGCATAAAGCGAATGTGCATCCGCAGTAACCAACATCATCCGTCGCAAAGTTTTTACCCAGGGTAAACGCATAATATGATTAAGCATTATTTTTGAGACCCCCTGTTTCCTATAACTTTTTATTACAAAAACATCGGCCAAATAAGCGAATGTTGCCCTATCCGTAATTAATCTGGCAAATGCAATTTGTTTATTATTGTCAAACACCCCGATACAATAAGAGTTATTTAAGGATTCCTCTACCAGTTCGAGCGGAATATCTTTAGCCCAATAACTTTCTTTTGATAAAAAGGTATGAATAAGTTTCATATCCATTTCGTCAACACCTATTTTTATTTGAAATGTATGCTGCATATCTAAAAAGAATTATAAAACTAACTCCATCATTACATCCGCCCTTTTATACTTGGGGTTATCCACGGGCACGTTATAAAAACCATACTTTCTATAAATTGCTAAAGCAGACTGCAAGATGCTTTGGGAATACAACACCAGCTTTTTTACTCCCAATTCGCGCGCCTTTTCGATGGCATGTGCACACAGAGCCTTACCGATCCCAAGTCCATGATAAGATTCGTCAACAGCCATTTTAGTTAACTCCATAACCTCCTCACTAACTCTTTTTAGCGCTACCGTGCCCACAATTACACCATCATATGCTGCAAATAAAATTTCGCCCCCGTCTCGAAGAATAGCCTCTTCCGGATGCTCTAACACATATTTGTCAATAGGTTCAACGGTAAAATATTTATTTAACCACGCTTTGTTGAATTTCTCAAAAAAGGTTTGCTTATCCGGTTGGTAATAACTTATTAATATTTCCATGATTATTTTTTTCTATACAAAGAAGAGAAAAAAAAGAAAAGAAGTACAGATACAATTTTTTTATATTTGAAGGATACAGTTTATATTATGAAAGAAGAAGCATTATATATTGTCATAGCTAAGGCAATTGAGCAGCAAATACGCAATAATGTATTAAAAATAGGAGATAAGTTACCCTCTATTCGTACGGTAAAAAGAGAATATGGCGTAAGCATGAATACAGCGACACGTGCTTTTTTCGAACTGGAAAGAAAAGCACTCATCGAATCACGCCCCCAATCGGGCTTCTATGTCTCCAGGCATTCGAGAAGCAGACTACCTGTTCCCACCACCAGTAATCCTTCTGTCTTATCGCATCAGGAACAAGCGGAAAACCTGATCGATAAGGTTTACCGGTCGTTAAACGACACCTCTATTACTCGGTTTTCCATAGGTGTTCCAGCCAATGAACTTTTACCAATAGCCAAGCTGAATAAAAGCTTATTACAAGCTACCCGTACGCTTGACGGAAGTGGCACTGCCTACGAAGAAATTCAAGGAAATTTTAAATTGCGTCGCAATATTGCGCGATGGTCTTTCACCTGGGGAGGTATGCTCACTGCGGATGATTTAGTTACTACTGCCGGTGCCATGAATGCACTGTCGTATTGTATGATGGCCCTTGCTAAAAAGGGCGATACCATTGCGGTGGAAAGTCCTGTTTACTTTGGCATATTGCAATTGGCGAAAAGCTTAGGGCTTGAAGTGCTGGAAATACCAACCCATCCCATAACCGGTATGGAACTCGATGCATTACGAAAGGTGTTACCTAGCATAAAACTTTGCTTAGTGGTAAGTAACTTCAACAATCCCCTTGGAAGTTGTATGCCCGAAGAGAATAAAAAGGCATTGGTAAACATGTTATCGGAACACGAAATACCGCTTATAGAAGATGATTTATATGGTGATGTTTACTTTGGAGAAAACCGACCTAAACCTTGCAAAGCCTTCGACAAAAAGGGCTTGGTTCTATGGTGTGGGTCAGTATCTAAAACCTTGGCTCCCGGCTATCGGGTAGGTTGGGTTGCGCCGGGGAAGTTTAAGGAGCAAGTTATCCGCCTTAAGCTACTACATGCCGTTTCATCCACCACACTCACCCAGGAAGTTATTGGCGATTTTTTAGAAAATGGACGATATGAGGCCCACCTTCGAAAAATGCGTCGTACATTGCAAGCAAACAGCCTACACTTTACGCGAGCTATTCACGACTACTTTCCAGAAGAAACACGGGTCAGCAGACCTCAGGGAGGATTTGTACTCTGGGTAGAACTGAATCCAAATTTAAATGTTCCGTTGCTATACGATCAGGCTATGCGCCAAAAAATAAGCATTGCACCCGGTCGTATGTTTACCCTTCAAAATCAATTTAACAATTGTATGCGTTTGAGCTACGGCTTACAATGGTCGGATGAACTTGAGAAGAAACTTGCAATGTTAGGCTCGATCGCTAAAAAAATGATCCGGTAAACAAGCCATCTCATCTATTTTTCCTTGTAAATGGGACAAAACGAACATGCATAAGATCTTGAACGACAAGCTTCCCTTTCTTTTTCTTTAAGAGCTTTAAGGTTTGCATGCCTTTGGTAGGTCCAATCGGTATGATCATTTTTCCGCCGTCTTTCAACTGCTCGACGAGTGGTTCCGGTATTTTTTCCGGCGCTGCAGTAACAATGATGGCGTCAAAAGGCGCGGCTGATCTTAAGCCTTGATAGCCATCACCAATGAAAACTTCTATATTGTTATAATTCAGCTGATGCAATAACTTTTTGGTACGTTCAGCCAGTTCCTTCACAATCTCAATCGTATAAACCTGCGCTACAATCTCTGCTAACACCGCTGCCTGATAACCCGATCCGGTTCCAATCTCAAGTACGCGATCGTCTTTACTTAAGTCAAGCATTTGTGTCATGCTTGCCACTATAAAGGGTTGGGAAATTGTTTGTCTAAAACCAATTGGAAGCGGACGATCTTCGTAAGCATAGGATTGGTAAGGAGAGGGTACAAACAAATGTCGTTCTACTTGCCTCATCGCTTGCAAGGTGGCATCGTGGTGTATTCCACGAGCTTCTAGCTGTTCAATAACCATTTTTTCGCGGAGCTGCTTATAATCCTGCGGTGCATTGGATTGAAGAAGCGTATAAGTACATAACAACACAAGTATCATCATTTTTCCTTTTATTAGCTCTCATAAAGGGGAACAAGATGCTCGTTAAAAAGTTTACCCTTTTATTAGATCAACTGCATCAAAAAGGCCCTCAAAACAACCGTTTCGAGGGCCTCAATCAATCCAAAAAATTCAGCTAGTTCCATCCACCACCCAATGCCCTGTAAATATTTACCATGGCATTCATCTGTTGCATTTTTGTTTCAACCAATTCAAATTTGGATTCCAAGGCATCACGCTGCGTCAATAACACTTCCATATAATCTGCCCTAGCTGATTTGAAAAGGCTATTGGAAATACCAATCGACTGCGAAAGGGCATCCACTTGTTTTGACTTTAAATCGTAACTTTTTTCCAGGTTGTTAATTTTCGCCAATTGATTAGCCACTTCAACATAAGCATTTAAAACAGTCCGCTCATAATTATAAACAGCCTGTATCTGCTTGGCATTGGCATTATAATACGCAGCCTTTATGGCATTCCTATTAATTAAAGGAGCTGTGATATCGCCCGCCAGGGAATAAAGCAAGGACTTTGGGGTCTTCACGAGATAAGTAGGATCAAAAGCTTGGTAACCGATGGCCGCTGAAATTCCTAAAGAAGGATAAAACCTGGCTTTTGCTACCTTAATATCCAGTTTCGCCGCTGCTAATTCCAATTCAGCCTGCTTGATATCCGGGCGATTTGCCAACAATTGCGCAGGTAAACCCGTATGTACAGCCTCGGGTATCAAATGCTCGAAATTATCACTAGTCCGTTGAATAGGCTGCGGATACCTTCCCAATAAAAAGTTAATTCGGTTCTCCGTTTCTGTAACACGTTGCTGAATAGCATACTGAAGGCTTTTGGTGTTCAACACCTCTGCCTCAAATCTGCGCACCGCCAGCTCCGTAACCTGTGCGGCCTCTTTCTGCATTTTTACTATTCTTAAGGCATTACTTTGAATTTCGATATTCTTTTTAACAATATCCAACTGGTTATCCAGTGCCAATAACTCATAATATGAGTTGGCGATTTCTGCAACCAGATTGGTAATAACGAAATTTTTCCCTTCTACGGTCGACAGATACCGGCTTACAGCCGCTTTCTTTGCATTATGCAGCTTCTTCCAAATATCTATTTCCCAAGTAGCGGAAAGTCCCAACATATAATCAGGGAGTGGCTCGGGATTTTCCTTTCCTTCTTTTATTTCCACGTGATGTTCTAATGCCCCGATATTGGTATATCTAGCTACTTTATCAACACCAGCTGCCCCTTTAATCCCCACGAATGGGAGATACTCCCCCTTTCTCTCCCGAATCTCGTTCCGTGATATTTCAATTTCCTGTAAGGTAATATTCAGTTCCTGATTATTTTTTAAAGCTGTATCAATCAACGCCGCTAAATAAGGATCAGTAAAGTACTCCTTCCAAGTCAATTTTGCCGTGTTAACGGTATCCTGCGAACCATTATAGCTCGCGGGAGTCTTTGTATTTGCTTCACGCTGAACTAATGCAGGTGTTTTACATCCCGTATACGTTATCAGTACCAAGCAGCCTATTATAACGTATACATATTTATATTTTTTAGACATCTTACTCATTTTCATCACCATTATCGAATTTATCTATTTGATGTACAAACTCATCGGATAATGAGTTTTCATCTTCACCCTTAATCAGTTTTCTTCCGCTAGCAAGGGAACCGAAAATATAGTATAGTCCAGGAACTATAATTACACCGAAGACAGTACCGAATACCATACCGCCCATCGCGGATGCGCCAATGGTCCTGTTGCCAATCGCGCCGGCACCTGTTGCAATAATTAACGGAATTAATCCCGCAATGAAGGCAAACGATGTCATCAGGATAGGACGGAAACGGACCTTCGCCCCTTCAATAGCCGCTTCCAGTATGGAGGCTCCTTCTCGATGTTTGAGTACGGCAAACTCAACAATCAATACAGCGTTCTTACCAAGCAGTCCGACAAGCATGATAAGACCGATTTGAGCGTAGATATCATTTTGAAGTCCCATTAACTTAAGGAGTAAAAACGAACCGAACACCCCCACGGGCAAGGAAAATACCACTGCAAGTGGGATGATAAAGCTCTCATATTGTGCTGCAAGAACAAAGTACACAAACGCCAGTACGATTAGGAATATATAGAGCGACTCATTCCCTCTGTTAGCCTCGTCATAAGAAAGTCCTTCCCATGCAATATCATACCCGTTAGGAAGCGATTTTTTCGCTACTTCGCGAATAGCCTGAATAGCGTCTGCAGTAGTATAACCAGCTGCCGGAAGTCCCCTGATGGCTGCCGAATTGTACATATTGTATCGGGTAATCTCGTTTGGCCCTTGCGACTTTTTAAGCTTCATAAATGCCGAATAAGGCACCATTTCACCGTGATCGTTTTTGACGAAAAGATTAAGTATATCAGATGGTAGTCTTCTGAATTTAGGATCGGATTGAACATATACTTTAAAGAAGCGGCCAAACTTGATGAAACCTTGCTCATAGGTACTACCAATCATAATATTCAGGTTGTCCATTGCTTTACCAATAGAGACACCTTTTTGCATGGCTAAATTGTTGTCAACTTCAAGCTCATATTGAGGATAATTTGCCGCAAAGAAGGTAAATAATCCGGCAAGCTCCTTACGTTTACGCAAATCTTCGAGGAACTGTTTGTTCACTTTATCAAATTCCTGGTAATCCGTGGTTGTATTTTTATCTAGCAACCGTAAGGAGAAACCACCTGATGATCCGAATCCGGGAATAGCCGGCGGCTCAAAGAACTCGATGGTTGCCCCCAAACCTTTGGATTTCTCTTCTAATTCTTTCATGATCTCGGTAACGGAGTGTTCCCTTTCATGCCATGGTTTAAGGTTAATCATACAGGTACCTGCATTAGAACCCCGACCTTCTGTCATAATTTCATAGCCGGCAAGTGAGGATACCGACTCTACCCCGTCTACATGTTCACAAATTCCCTGAAGCTTTCGCGATACCTCATTGGTCGTTTCCAGCGTAGATCCCGGAGGTGTTTGGATAATCCCGTAAATAGTACCCTGGTCTTCACTGGGGATAAAACCAGCAGGAAGTACCCGGTTTTCGAAGAAGATACCTGCACAGAATGCCGCTAAGACAGCAAATGTTAGTACTCTTCTGCTTACTATAGACTTCAATACGCCAACATATTTACCGGTAAGCTTATCAAAACCACGGTTAAAGCTATCAAGTGCTTTGGTAAATATATTCGGCTTTGCGTGGTGTGTGTGATGGTTTTTTAACAACATGGCACATAGTACCGGTGTGAGGGTAAGCGCTATAATGGCCGAAATCACAATCGAGCTCGCCATCGTAATAGAGAATTGCCGATAGAAGGTACCCACAGGGCCCGTCATGAAGGAGATAGGTAAGAACACCGATACCATTACTGCCGTAATCGCTATAATCGCACCACTAATTTCTCCCAGCACCCTTTTTACAGCCTGGTAGGGCGTCATGCTAGGAAACTCATCAAATTTGGCGTGGACCGCTTCCACTACCACAATGGCATCATCCACCACAATACCGATCGCTAATACAAGGGCAAACAAGGTTACCAGGTTAATAGATAATCCGAAAAATTGGATAACAAAGAATGCTCCTACAAGCGATACCGGCACCGCCAATATAGGAATAAGCGTAGATCTCCAGTCGCCCAGGAAAACAAACACAACGATTGCCACCAAGATAAAGGCGTCCCTTAACGTATGGACAACCTGTTCGATAGAGGCATCCAGGAACTGGGAAACGTCATAACTGATTTTATAATCCAATCCGGGAGGGAACGTTTCCTTCATCTCCGCAAGTTTGTCTTTTACAGCAGCGATTACATCACTCGCGTTACTACCATAGTTTTGGTTTAACAATATGGAAGCCGAAGGATGACCGTCAAGGTTGGAGTAAATATCGAAGAACTCACTTCCCAGCTCTACTTTACCTATATCTCCTAAACGAATACGCTCACCATCCGCATTGGCGCGAATAATGATATTTTCATACTCAGCAGGTTCACTATACCTGCCCTTATAGGTTAATACGTACTCTAATGACTGCGCTTTGATACCTGAGCTCTGTCCGATACGTCCCGGACGACCAACAATACTTTGTTCAGCCATCGCGTCCATCACTTCGTCTACCGATATATGGTAAGCTCGCATACGGTCGGGATTTAGCCAAACCCGCATAGCATAGGTTCTACTACCTAATATCTGCGATCTTGCCACCCCCTTAATCCTATTGATTTCAGGGATCATTTTTACGCTGGCATAGTTATACAGGAATTTTTCGTCCATGTTCTTACCCTTTGCGTACAGGTTGACATACATCAACATACTCGGCTGGATGGGGGAGACGACTACTCCTTCACGCTGAACCAGTTCGGGCAAGAGGGGCATCACCTGGTCGACCCTGGTTTTCACCCTGACTACCGCTTGGTCAGGATCAGTACCGGGTTCAAAAATAACCCTTAAGGTAGCTTCCCCCGCACTGGTTGCATCGGTGGCTATATAACGCATACCCTGAACACCGTTAATCGCGTTCTCTAAGTTAATCAGCGTCGACTGCACTAATACATCTGCGCTAGATCCCGGATAAGCTATAAAAACATTAACGGTTGTTGGCGCAATTTGGGGGAATTGTGATATGGGCAACTGTTTGATTGCCAAGGAACCTACAAATACAATCATAATAGATATTACAATCGCAAATACAGGCCTCTGTATGAATTTATTGAACATCTGATTTTTTTTAAGTTAATCCACTATTCTGCATATAACTCCAAATGCGATATAACATCTTTGGGGTCTTCCAGCTTGTATTCAATTTTCTCGTTTTCTTTAACTAGCCGAATACCTTCTAGGAGAACCTTATCATCTACAGACAAACCTGATTCAATAAGGAAGAGATGTGGCAACTCTGCAGCTATTTTAATCTCTCTTGATTGTATCTTATTATCTTTATCCAGTACATACACATATTTCTTTTCAAGCACCTCGAACGTAGCCTTTTGCGGAATAATCACTGCGTTTTTATAGGGAGTTTTCATTTGAATGTTACCCGTTTCGCCGTGTCTCAACAATCCTTTGGGATTAGGAAAGGTTGCCCTGAAAGCAATATTACCGGTTTCATTGTTAAAGTCGGCCTCAATGGTCTCAACCCTACCCGGATAGTCGAACAACCGGTTATTAGCCATTAGTAAATCAACCTTCGTTAAACTGTCCTTTTTAAGATTCGTTTTATAGTCTAAATACTCGGCTTCCGGTACATTGTAATATACCCACATCTTGCTATTATCAGAAAGCTCAGTTAGTAAGTCGCCTTCCTCTACTAAACTTCCCTGCCGTACATGGAACCGATCGATGATTCCATCAAATGGTGCCCGGATTTCGGTAAATTGCAAATGCACTTTTGTTAGCGCGAGTTCGGCCTTCGCTTTGTCAAACTTAGCCTTCGCCATTGCCAATTCATTCGGCGCTACGATGTTACTATCAGCTAAGCTTTTGGTATTTTTATATTCTATTTCGGCAAAGTTTGCCTCTGCTTGTGCTTTTTGCAGCTCAGCTTCGTACAGTTTAGGCATAATTTGAAACAACAACTGTCCTGCCTTCACAAACTGTCCCTCATCTACAAAAATCTTCTGTAAATAACCGCGCTCCTGCGCTCTTAACTCAATATGTTGTACGGAACGAATCTGACATACATAATCTTTGATGATCGACGTATCCATCTTGACGGGCGTTGTTACCAAAAATTTGGTTTGCTCTTCTTTTTCTTCTTTTTTCGATTGGCAACCGGCATGGCACAACATCGCCCCCAGGCCCATGAGCATGAAAATTCTCTTCATAATAATTCGCTTATCGAAGCAATATGATTCTTAATATTTTTTGAAAATTGTACACAAGAACACCTCAGGTTTATTCTCACGTTTAAACCATTAGCATGTATTATTTATGGAATGTAGAAATAACGGAATAGCAAGGTTAGGCCTTTTCCGTTAGCAGAGAAAAATCAAATTCGAATAACCCGAAACAGGAGGTAGGTTCGGGACGAGGTATACGGAGCATGTTCTGAAGCCAAACTTTGCTTCATCTGTCGCCAAAAATACCTCGCATTTAAGGCATAAAAAAAATCAGTAAAATAATTACTGATTTCTAAATATTTTCGGGAAGAAACCGAGTCATCTTCTTCCTCCTTGTCTGTAGCCCGTATTTTTTCGGTGACTTTTTCTTCGTTGAACGGCGCTGGCTTAAAAACCAATTCATTCGCCTCACCTATCTGCTCATAAGCTACCCGTTCAAAAATTTTTACCAACGAATAACGTATATGGTCTTGATGCGCGTAAGCGTGTAGATGATTGTATCTGCTCAAGAAGAGCAAACACAGCGATAGAAAAAATCTAACGAGCCATTTCATGATCGGGGTCAAAAGTATATAAAGTTGTCCATACGAACAACAGTGAATTGTTAAATCTTAGTTAAATGTAATAGCTCAATGACAGTCAAAAACTGATATCATAAAAAATAGTTGCCGAGAAGCCGTATTCAATCCATCCTTTAATTTATTCGATAAATTTTACATCAAACAACAATCTATCTATTTTTTCATTATTAACACAAAAAAGCTGTTTTATACACAAAAATAGCAAAACAGAAGATAAACACAAGAAATCAAATCAAAAATTACTGAAAAAAGCCGATGAATCGGTAAAAATATAACAAACACGAAATATAGACACAAAAAAAGGCACAAAATCTCGTATTGCAGACATGAAAACAGCACAAAGAAAGCTTAGCAAGCACAAATACACGCCGATAATTGGAATATTTTAAATTCTTTCGTTATTAAACTAACTTAGACGGCGGCATGCCATACATTTTTTTAAAGGCGAAGGAAAAATGCGAAAGATCTTCGAATCCGATCTCCAAGTATACGTCAGAAGGAGCACGCCCCTTCTCTTTAATTAGATAATGAGCCTCCTGCAATCGTCTTTGTTGTAACCACTTACTTGGAGAGGTATGAAAAATATGCTCAAAGTCACGCTTAAAGGTAGCCAAACTGCGACCGGTAAGGTAGGCGAAGCGTTTAAGCTGTACGTTAAAATGAAAGTTTTTATTCATGAAGGCCTCCAAATCGATCTTACCCGGTTCCGTGAAATCAAATAATATATTCTGCAATTCAGGTTTGGATTGTAGTAAAATCATAACCGCCTCATGTTGTTTCAAAACTTGAAGCTGTTGAGGGATCGCTTGATCGCTTCCGGTGTAAGGCATCAATGAATCCATGAAACTTTTACATAACGCTCCTCCGTTTAACCGCATCACTGCTTCTCCTCTGAACGGCTCTTCTATGGCTTTATACCCATATACTATACTAAAGTCCCTTAACATGGGCTGATCAAGGTAAATTGAGATCGATTTAAAAACGCCTCCGACTGGCGGTTGTTTAACAAACTTCAAAAGTTGATTCCTTTTGATAAATCGAAAATCGCCTTCATTGAAAACATGTTCACTGTCTCCTGTATTTATTAGCAGTGTACCCGATAATTGATAACTGAATACGTGTTCCGGTGCAAACTGTTCGCCCTCACGGTTACGATTGAAGTAGCATGAATACGCAATTGGTGACGATCTTCCATTTGTTTTTGGTTCGGACATAGGCAATTTGTAAAATAGGCGGATAGTCGTCAACATAGCCGTAGCGATGAAACTAGCCGCCTATATATATACAATATTAATGTTTTCTTTGCAGATTACCGGTATACCACTGACCTTGAGGTGTATCAAGAAAGTTCTCAGAAGTGTCATGATCGGTAGATAAACTAACCTCCATCCATTCTTCCATTTCGGCCTGCCTGGTCTCATTTGCAATTTTCAGCATGCCGACAGCCTCACTGCCCAATACCAAATGTATAGGCGGCGTTGGATGAGAAGCCAATTCCACCATAGCTTTGGCAGCCTTTACAGGGTCGCCCATGGCAATGAATTTTCCACTTTTAAAAAAATCTGTCCGCTGCTTCACCATTAGGTAATCTTCGATCTCCCGCGCATAGGTCATAGAAGCACCGGCCCAATCCGTGCGGAAGCCGCCTGGTTCTACGCTGGTAACGTAAATGCCCAATGGGGCTACCTCTTTTGCCAATGCCTCTGTGAAGCCACTTAAGCCAAATTTAGCCGCTTGGTACATCGTTAA
>Ga0079224_100004918_pt1 | contig 17446 bp, 10 predicted proteins | sample Stecom2015_FD_80414 | JGI IMG/M metagenome (GOLD analysis project Ga0079224, IMG submission 80414) | Agricultural soil microbial communities from Utah to study Nitrogen management - Steer compost 2015 | ecosystem: Environmental > Terrestrial > Soil > Agricultural land | place: USA: Utah...
CGCGGGAGCCGCGGCTCCTCCGCTTCGGCAGCCGCGCCGAGCCCGAGCTGTACGACTTGCCGCCGGAGGCCCTGGAGGCGACGGGTGTGGCGGCCTCCCCGTCCGGTGAGCTCGCGGTGTTGATCGGTGCCGGGACGGAGTTCGGGATGGTGGTGCTGCGCGATCGCCCGCACGATGCGCTGCCCGCACCGCGCGGCACCGACGTCGAGTGGGAGTCCGACGATACGATCGTCATCGCCCGCTACCCGGGCGAATCGTTCCTTCGATACCGGATCGGAGCGCAGGGGGTCGAGCTGGTGCTTCCCCTGCTCGCCCGCGGCTACGACGGGTCCGGAATCGTGCGCAGCCCGGACGGCCGCATCGTGTTCCACACCGCTGGCGGCTTCCGATCGGCGGTACCGGCTCGGGTACGTTACGCGCCCCGCGGCTCGGTGACCACATATCGGCTCGATGCCGGCGAGTACCAGTCGAACTGGGGCCGGATCTTCGTTGACGCCTGCATCCCGCGAGGGACGAGCGTCCGGGTCGTCTGTGTTACCAGCGATGAGAGCTTCGACGAGCCGTCCCTGGCGCGTACACCGCCGGGGAACCTCGTGCTCGCCACCATCCGGCGACCGGATCTCTCCCCGCCGATGCCGCCCCTCTCCCTCCTTGATCCGGCACCGGCTCCGCAGCCGCTGCACCGGCGGGAGAGCGGTCGAGAGCTCGCCTGGGTCCAGCCCGAAGACGCGGACAGCTTCATCACGTACGAGGCACCCGTCCTCGCTCCGGCGGGGCGGTATCTCTGGGTGAGGTTCGAGCTGAAGGGCACCAGCCGCGTGTCACCGCGGCTCCGCTCCCTGCGCGCGGAAGTGTATGGTCACGATTACCTGAGGAAGCTCCCGAAGACCCTCTCGCGAGACCCGGTAAACGCCGACTTCCTCCGCCGCTACCTGACCCTCTTCCACGGGCTGATCGACGAGCTGGAGAACCGCGCGGCGCACCGCGAGATCCTGCTCGACCCGCACGCCACTCCCGAGGACATGCTCCCCTGGCTGGCGAGCTTCCTCGGACTCGCGCTGGACGAGCGCTGGCCCGTGCATGCTCGACGCACGCTGATCTCCGAAGCGGCGTGGCTCTTCCGCTTCCGCGGCACCCTACCGGGGCTACAGCGCTTCATCGAGATCTACCTCGAGCAGCCCGTCATCATCCTGGAGCAGTACCGGCTCCGCGGAATGGGTGGAGCGATCCTCGGCGACCGCGGCCCCCTCCAGTCGCGGGCGGTGATCGGCGGCGGCTTCCGGGTAGGTGGCGCGATCGGCGATCCCGATGAGGCTCCCCTGGAGGGGACCTCCGCGGACGCATTCCGCACACACGCACACCGCTTCTCCCTCCTCGTTCGCGGTACCCTCGAGGGTGAGCGCCGCGATGTCGTCGAGCACATCCTGGAGGTACATCGACCCGCCCACACGATCTTCGAGATCTGTGAGCTGGGGGCGGGGATGCGCGTCGGGCGGGGACTGCACGTGGGGATCTCCTCGGGGATCGGGCGGACCGGGGGCTTCCGAACCCTCCAGCTCGGCGGTTCGACTCTCGGCCGCAATGGCATCGTCGGACGGCCGATATCGCCCATCGAAGCACCGGCGTCCGAGCCGTGCGACGAGACCCTCTTCGCGGCAGGATGACTACCCTGCGCGTCGGCCAGCTTCGCGCCCGCTACCGGGTGCCCGCGGCACCGCCCGAAGCGCGGCGTCGCCTGGACGAGATCCTCCACGGCCTCGTCGACGACGCCCTCGAGGAGGCGCTGTCGGAAGCAGGTGTTCCCGCCACCGAGGAGATCTGCATCCGGAACGTGAGTGTGCCGGTGCGGCTCGGGCTCGGGAGCCCAGACTCGGCGCTCTCCCGCGCCTGGGGGAACGCCCTCGCCAGCTCGATCCGAAAGACGGTCGAGGTGGGTGGTCCCAACATCGCCCGCTACGTGAACCGTGCCCACGCGCTCGCCGACATGCTCGCCTGCCTCGCCGCCGGCGACTACCGCCGCGCCTGGGCCTGGCGGCAGTTGGGGATCTGGGGCCTCGGAGATGACCCTCCCCCCGCCGCGGCCGTGGATCAGGCGGTCCGCGCGCTCCTTGGCCAGCCGGACGCCATCACGGCGACCGTGGCATCCGTGGCCGAGGAGGGCGGCCTGCCCGCGCTCGTCCGCCTGATTCCACCCGGCTCCTGGCTGGCGCTGGCGGAAGCCGCGTCGGCCGCGGCGTCCGTCACTCCATCAGCCGTGCGACACCTCGTCGGGTGGGCATCCCGACCCGTGAATGAAAGGGATTCCCTCGAGTCGCCCGACCCCGACGTGAGCCGGGCCGAACCGGGTCCGGTCGCGGAGACCGCCAGAGCGGAGCACGACCCACGTGCCGACGACCTTTCGCGCGAATGGGTGGCGGCGAGTCGGATCGTCCGGACTTCCCTGATTGCACGGGCGATCGGGGGCGTGCCGGCGCCGCATCCGGAAGTGCGGGCCGCCCTGAGGATCCTTGCGCTGCTGGAGGCGGAGCCCTCGCTACTGAGTGGCCCCGCGGAGAAGGCGGCGCGGGTGTTTGCCCTCCTGCGGGAGGTCGCGGTCCCGCGCCGTTCACAGCGTAGGCAGAGGGTCGGAAGTACCGGTCTCGACGACGCCGCGGCCGCGCGGCCATCCGGTCGAGAGCAGCCGACGGAGCCGAGCCTCCCGACCAGCGGCGTTACCGCATCCTCGGCGGATCGACCCGGCGGGACCGCGCCTCGGACCGACACGTCTCCCTCGGCCGAGGTGCTGCAACCGGAAGTGGGTGAGGGATCCCCCGAGTTGCCGCTACCCGCGCTCCCGCCCGCAGCCAGGACGGAGGGGGGTGGGCTCCTCTTCCTCCTTCACCTGGTCGAGTCAGCGGGCATCCTCGAAGCGGTGGCGAATGGCGCCTACCTGTCGAGCCGCGGTCTCCGGTGGGTGCTGCACCAGCTGGCGATGCGCCTGCTCGACCTGCCGGCGGACGATCCGGCGGCGCTGGCTTTCGCCGGGCTCGCGCCCGATCGGGCCGCGCCTTCGCTCGGTGAAGCAGACGCCACCCGCGAGGAGGAGGAAGAGCTCGCCCTTTTCGCGGATCGGCTCATGGCAGCGTTCCGGGAGCGCCTCGCGCGCAGCGGCGCCCAGGATGTCCTGGACCCGCTACCCCTCCTGCGCAGGGATGCGCACGTCGTCGCCAGTCCTGGCTGGATCGACGTCGTGCTCGACCTGGAGCAGACCGACATCGACATCCGTAGGGCCGGCCTGGACCTCGATCCGGGTTGGCTCCCCTGGCTGGGCGTGGTCGTGAGGTTCGTCTATGAGCAGGCCTGAACCCTCCCCGCTGCTGAGCCATTCGCACGCCGCGGCAACCGAGCGGCTGGAGCTCGCCGCCGCCGAGATGGCGGGGCGGCTCGCCGACCTGCTGGAGCGCGCGGTCCCCGGCGAGTCCACGGCCCAGTCCCGCGAGTTCCTGCGGGCGATGGCCGCGGCGGCCGACGACCCCGCGCTCCGCTGGATCGCGCCCGACCGCCCGCCGCCGATCGAACGACTCGCCGGGACTTACAACCTTTCGCGGCTCGAGGTCGACCTGATCGTGCTCGCTGGGTTGCCGGAGGAGCACGAGGGGTACGCCGGCATCCTCCGCACCCTGCACCCCGCCAGCGAGCCCCGTCCGACCGCCGGCCTGGCGGCTCAGCTCTTCGGTCGGGAGCCGAAGGACCGTCGTGAGCTGCGCGCAACCCTCACCTCAGGCACCGCCGTCCGCTCCGGCATCCTGAGGCTCGGTGGAGATGGCCCGCTCTTCGACCGATCGCTCCTCCTCGCGGATTCCCTCTGGCCGGCCCTGCACGAGTTGGATGCCTGGCCCGCGTCCCTGCGGGCACGGAGGGAGCCCGTGACGGACGCGGGGTTGAGCGATTGGCTCGAAGGGCCGCAAACCCGTGCCGCCCGGGCCGCCCTGGAAGCAGGGGAGCCCCTCAACGTCCTGGTGACCGCGGAGACGGAGGAGATCGCGCAGCACCGTGCAGTTGCGCTTGCCGCCGCGGCAGGGGTGGAGGCCGTGACGGTGGTGCCGAAGGAGGAGCCGTCGCCGGAGCTGCAGCAGTTGATCGGTGCCCACGCCATCGCGAGGGGAGTCGTCCCCATCGTGCGTCCACCGGCCAAGGAGGGTCCGGGCGGCATCGAGGCACCGGCTTTCGAGGACCTCCCGGGTCCCGTCATTCTCTGCGGCCGGTTCGGCGGTATGATCGCGCGCGGCACCCGGCCTGTCCTGGAGGTGCGGGCCGAGCGGCTCACCCCAACCGCGCGGCACACGCTCTGGCGCGAAACCGTCCCGGAGCTCGCGGGGGAGAGCGTCGCCCTCGCCGCCCGCTACACGATCGAGCCGGATACCGCCGCGGCAGCCGCCAACGATGCGCGGGCGATCGCTCGGCTCGAGAGCCGGGAGGTGTGCCTGGACGACGTGGCGCAGGGAGTACGCACCCGCGCCGGCCTCGCCGTCTCCAGCGGTGTCCGCCTCATCCGGCCCACAGCCACCTGGGACCAGCTCGTCCTCCCCGAACGACGCCTGGCACAGCTGAGGGAGGCGATCGAGCGCCTGATGCACCAGGCCCGCGTACTCGACCAGTGGGGCTTCCTCGCCGGCAGACCCGGCTCCCGAGGCGTCCGCATGCTCTTCGCCGGTGCTTCTGGTACGGGCAAGACCTTCTCGGCCGAGGTGATGGCCGGCGCCCTCGGAGTCGACCTCCTCCTGGTCGACATCTCCCGGGTCGTCTCCAAGTGGATCGGCGAAACGGAGAAGAACCTCGCGGAGGTCTTCGACGTTGCGGAGCGTGCCCAGGCCGTCCTCCTCTTCGACGAGGCGGACGCGCTGTTCGGCAAGCGGACCGAGGTGTCCGACGCACACGACAGGTACGCGAACCTCGAGACCGCCTTCCTCCTCAGCCGGCTGGAGCGTTTCGAGGGGCTGGCGATCCTCGCGACGAACCTGCGGCAGAACATCGATCCTGCCTTCATGCGGCGGCTGGAGTTCGTGCTCGACTTCGAAGAGCCGGCGCTGGCGGAGCGGCTCGCGCTCTGGCGAGCGCACCTGCCGCCCGGGGCGCCCCTCGCCGACGACGTCGACCTCCGGGAGATCGCCTCGCTGTACGCCGTCGTCGGCGGCTTCGTCCGCAACGCCGCCGTTTCCGCCGGCTTCTATGCGGCGGCCGAGGGGTCCCCGATCACGCGCACCCATCTCGTCCGGGCGATCCGGCGGGAATACGAGAAGTCCGGTCGTGCCTTCCCCGGCTATCCGGCCGGGATGGCCGCACTCTAGAGAGAACCCCGATGGCCACTCCCACGACGGTACTCGAGTACGCCGAGAACACTCTCCTCGCCACCACCAATGCCCGGGCGGCGGCGCAGGCAGAGTCGACGGCGGCCCAGGAGGCGATCGCCCAGGCCAGGACCGACCTGGAGGACGCGACTGCCGCCCTGAAGGAGACCGAGCTGGACCTCGCCGGCAAGCGCGCTGAGCTGGCGCAGGCGGACACCCCCGCCGAGGCCGCCACCCTGGCGGCGGAGCTCGCCGAGCTGGTCGCTCTCCAGCGCGAACGGCAGGCGGAGCTGCTCACCGCGCGCGAAGCGCTGGCGGATGCCCTGAGCAGCTCGCAGCGCGTCGCGGCCACTCTGACCCGTCTCCGGTCGCGGCTGGCGCGTGCCGAGGCGGATCTCGCCGCAGCCACGCGCTACGCCGACACCCGCACCGCGATCAAGGACGCCGCAAGCGCTCCACCCCTCGACACCATCGCGGCGGACGCCGACGCCGTCCTCTCCGGCGACGAGTTCTCGGAAGCCGAGACGCTCATCACCGACGCGCTCCCCGAGCGCCTGCTCGCCGCGGCACGGCGCGGTTACGAGTTCCAGCTCGCGCGGATGGCGAGCGCGCGGAACGCTCGTCGGGCCGCCGAGGACCTGCTGATGGAGGAGCTGGAGGCGAACGGGGGCGTCGACGCCCTCGTCGTCCGCCGCCAGATGGAGCTGGCCCGCGCGGAACGAGATCTTCGCGACTGGGCGGAGGGCGCCGCCGGAGCCTTCCGTCAGGCGAATCAGCTCCTCGCCTCGCTCGGTGCCACCGCACAGTTGCTCACCCCGGCCGAGCTGGCGGGGGTTCAGAATCTCGACGATACACCCGCTCGCAACGCGGCGGATCTGCGGATCGCGTTGCTCGACGCCCGCGAGACGGCGAATACGGCCGGCCTGGAGCTGGAGGCGGCCACCTCCGCCGCGCTCGCTCCGGATCCGCTGGCGGACGTGTCCGCCGATCCAGCGGTCGACGCCGCTCAGACCGTCCTCGACACTGCCACCGCGGCGCTGAACACCGCACAGGACAACTACGACGCGGAGGCGGAGAACTTCACCGCCTGGAGCGCCGAGGTACCCGACCCGGCCTGGCGTAAGGTGATGGCCTTCGTGGAGCTCGACACCACGCTCCGCCGCATCCGCGACACCGAGCCCGCCGATGTGACGGCGCTTGTCGATGCGGTGAACCAGGCCGAAGCGAACCTCGCAGCCGCCCTCGACGCCGCCGAGATCCACGCGCGCGCCATCGCCTTCCTCGAGGAGTACGTCACCCTCGCCGAGGACCGCGAAAAGCGCTACGCCGCCACCCACGCGGAGCGGCTGTTCAGCGCCCTGCGCGGCGACGAGTAGCGGCCGGGCGGCAGTGGGCAGTCGTCAGTCGTCAGTCGTCAGTCGTTGGTCGTCGGTCGTTGGTCGTCGGTGGTGAGTCGGCCCGGGCGGACGGATAGCGGATAGCGGATAGCGGATAGCGGATAGCGGATAGCGGATAGCGGATAGCGGATAGCGGAATAGCGCCTTTCCCCCTCCGCCGGGGCTTTCACGAAAGGAGAAATCGGTGGCACATACCACGGAACTGCAGGGCTGCACCGGCACGATCCGGAGGAGTGGCGGCGCCCTCCTCGCCGTGAGCCCCTTCTACGCCCCCCGCTATCACTTCGGGATGCTGCTGGGGGTGGACGACTTCGAGGCGGAGCAGGCATACCATCGAGGCAAGAACCGCCTGCACAACGCCTGGCTGCACGGTGAAGGTGTCGTCTGGGGGCTCGGGGTCGACGCGCCCACGGTCGAAGGCACTGAAGGGGAGCTGGTCGGCGAGATCCGGGTCCGTCCAGGACTCGCCCTCGATGCCGCCGGACGAGAGCTCTACCTGCCTCATTCCGCGTGCGTCGGTGTCGCGGCGTGGTACGCGGAGCATGCCGAGGACCCGGAACTACAGGCGGTCGTCGAGGTCGCGGAAGACGGGACCGTCAGCTTCACCGCCCCCGTGGTAGCGCGCTTCCGCGCCTGCCTCGCTCGGCCGGTACCCGCGATCTCCGAGCCCTGCGTCGGGGCAGCCACCGACACCGCCTATTCGCGGGCCCAGGAAACGGTCGAGCTGCTGCTCGTGCCCGGCCCCGCTCCGGCTCCCACCGAGCGGTACCACCGCCTCCGCCTCCTCTTCGCGCTTACGGAGCCGCGGGTAGACGACGGCGGTGTCGTCCTCCCGGCCGACCAGGAGGTCCTCGACGCACGCGCCGACATCCTCGCGCTCCCCGCGGAAGATCAGCCCGTTGCCTACCTCGCGGCCTTCCGCCGCTTCGCCGCCTTCGACGAGATCGAGCTCGAGCCGGCGCTGGACGAGCAGGGGCACCACGGCCTCTTCCCCGAAGACGACGACACGGTCGTCGTCCTTGCGGAGGTCCGCGACATCACTCTGGTCCCCACCGCCGACGGCGAGGAGGAAGAGGAGGAGAGCCCGGAGTACACTCTCACCGCTCTCGAGGTGGACAACTCCGTCCGCCCCTCGCACGTGGCTACCTCCACCATCCAGGAGCTGCTCTGCGGTCCGCTCTTCAGCCTGCTGTCCGCCCCACCTCCGGAGGAGGAGGAGGAGGAGGAGGAGGAGGAGGAGAGTGAAGGCGGCGGCGCAGGTGGTGACGGAGGTGGTGGCGGTGAGGGCGGCGGAGAGGGCGACGAGGGTGGGGGAGGCGGCGGTGGAGGCGGTGAAGCGCCCGACCCGCCGCCGGCGAACGGCAACGTCGAGCTACCGTCCCCCGGGGCGGCCGAAGAGAGTCTGGGCCCCTCCGGGCCCCGCATCCTGCCGGACTCCGTGGAGCTCGAGGGAGAAGCGGTGATCATGCGAGCCAACGCGCCCCTCTCGCGGGCAAGCGTCGCGCGGGAGGCGTTCATCATCTCCGCGTACGACAACCGGGACGGTTGGCGGGAGGTAGAGATCGCACGCGACCCGACGCTCGATCGGACCCGGCGCCGCATCCGCATCGAGCTCTCCTCCGGCTTCGGCGGCAACCTCGTACGTATCATCGCCCGGGGCACCGGCCCCGCACCACTTCTGGGCACCAACCTCCTTCCCCTCGCTGGCGCGGTGGGTGGACCCGATGGTGGCCCTCACGACGGACATGACTTCGTCTTCATGATGAAAAGGAGCGAGACGTGACCCAGATCGCGACTTCGGCCCAGGGCCAGCTCGTCCTCGTGGGGGCGCAGAACGGCGTGGCGCTGATTCCGTCCTCGACCCCCCCGACGCGCCTCAACTCCTCCGACGGTAAGTTCCTGCGTGCGGACGACCTGACGACGGAGCAGAGCTACCTCAGGTCGCTCGTCCGCCTCTCGAACCAGGCGGGCGGCGCCGGCGTCGTGCACGGCTTCACCACCACCCACTCGGGCGATACACTCGAGGTCACCGCGGGGCTCGCGATCGACCCCGCCGGCAACGTCCTCTTCCTCCCGAATGCGACTTCCGTCAGCATCACCGCACTGATCGAGAAGTCTCGTGAGGGGAGCGCGGGGACGAATGGCGGCTCGGGTACGGTCGGCGAGAGCGTCTTCGCGCCCTGCGAAACCGCCGCCGTGGAGCCTCCGGTGACCACCACCTTCCCCACCGACCTCTATCTGATCGCGATCGCGCACGCGGAAGCGCTCTGTGGTCAGGAAGACGTCTACGGCAAGCTGTGCGAGGACGCCTGCATCACCAGCACGGACCGGCCCTACCGCACGGAAGGTGTGGTGCTCCGGGCGCTCCCGCTGACCCTCTGCCCCCCGACGTGCGATGCTCCCTGGCTGACGGCGACGCATCGCCGTTCGCAGGTCGCCTCCGCCTACTTCGCGACCGAGCGCGCCCTGAACGGTAGAGACATCTCCGGAACCCGGCTGATGCTCGACGTCTGGTGCAAGGGAGCCGAAGCGGCCGCGGGAAGCGTGGTTCCTCTCGCCGTCGTGGCGATGAACGGCGACACCGTCGAGTTCCTGGATGCGTGGATGGCGCGCCGTGAGCGCATCGAGTCGCCGCCCCGCCGTTACTGGGCGTGGCAGCTGATGATGCGGCCCTGGAACGTGTTTCTCGCGCAGGTCCTCCAGTTCCAGTGTCACCTGCACGCAGCGCTCTCCGGCTCGGACGATACGCCGGGCGGGGGCGATCCGTGCGCTCCGCAGACCGATGCGCTACGCCAGGCAGTCGCCCTGCTCGAGGAGATGGAGAGCTTCGCCGAGAACGCGAACAACACTGGCGGAGAGAACGACATCTTCCGGCCCGAGTTCCTCACCCGCATCACCGACCTGAAGGCGCAGTGGAGCGGCGCTCTCGCCGCGGCGGACGCCCCCGCCGGGAACCGCATCCTCATCACCGAGGGGATCGTCGAGCTCCCGCCGGCGGGGTACCTCCCGGTCGTGCCCGGCGGCCTCGACGTCAACACCCAGGTGAGACGGCTACTCGGTGAGGGGGTCGATCTCCGGTTCTGCTCGGTGCGTCCGGACTATGTCGCGCACGCCCTCGAGGAGGCGCAGCACATGGAGCGGATCTGCCTGCTCCGCGGCATCGAAGACCCGGAGGCGCTCGAGGAGGTGGACATCCTGGTGCCGGATGGCGTCGTCACCGACGCACCAGCGCCACAGGGCACCTACTTCGAAACGACCTTCGCCGTGTCGGCACCCTCGCTCCGGCTCCAGACACCCGACAACGACTTCAGCACCAACCTACCCGGTGGCCAGCCGGGAGCCGTGGCGACACCGGCCCGACCAGGACCGCAGTTCCGCGGGGCCGGCCGTTCCGAACGCCTCGGCACCGGTGGCGGGGCCTTCCACTTCGCTGGCGCGCTGGTACAGACCGCGGAACAGGCGATCCGCAATCTCGAGTCGATCGACATCGGCCTCGGGACCCGACGCACGACCACTGCCGGCGTGGCTACGGGTGAGAGTGCCACCGCGGAACCCGCAGGCATCAACACCTCCGCGGCGAACGAGGTGGTGGCGGACCGGCTCCGGACGCTGGTCGGCCGCATGGCCACTTCGTTCACCACCCGGCGGACCGCGAGCGAGCGGGCCTTCACCGCCAACCGGATCAATCGGGATACCGCAGCCTTCGCAAGCTCGGCGTCGAGGGCGGAAAGCGCTGCCCGGGCGACGATCAACACCGTAGACGCCAGCTTCGCGAGCCGGGCGTCCACCTCCGCTCCCGCGCTCTGGGTAACGCTCCGCTGCGAGAAGAACCCCTTCGAACTGTCGGTGGGAGAGTCCTCACCCCTTCGGCTGGAGGCCGCTCTCGGAGCCAGCCTGCGCGGCACTACGCTGGGGGCGCGCCTCGTCGTACACGGCGACCTCTTCTGCGACCAGAAGGACGCTTCGGCTTCCTCGCGGCGCATCCGCGGGCGCGCCTGGGGATGGATCTGGCTCAACTACCGCATCGCCGCGGGCGACCAGGAGACGACCTCCGAGCTCCAGCCGCGCTTCGTCCCGGTCACCGTTCAGGTCGAGCTGAACCCCGCGGCCTCCGGTGGGGGTGGCACACTGGTCATCGTTGTCCGTACCCAGGACGATGTAGCCGTCACGGCCAGCACCGAGTGGAACGGCTCGCCCACGCTGGCGGGACTCCGCGTCCAGGTGGACGTCATCGCCCTGCTCACCTCGCTCCTCCTGCGCAACGAGGACGATCCGGAGCGCGAGGAACAGCTTCGCGCCGCACTCGAACAGCTCGAGGAGGAGCAGCCGGAGCTGCGGGAGTTCGAGATCGCCCGGGCACGGCTGCGGGAGAATGCCGACGTGCGGAACGAAGCGAACGCGCACCACGCCGCCGCGGCGCTCGCCCTGCGCACGATCGAGCGCGCCCTCGATGAGGACGGCTTCCGCGCCGCGGCCGAGCAGCTCCTCTTCCCTCCGGCACCTCCCGCGACCACCGAGCCTCGTGTCCTCGCGAGTCGCGACTGGGTGCTCTTCCATCGGCGCCGTACGAACAGCTGCGACTGCTGCCGCACCGAACGGCCGGTCGCCGCACCGCCGCGGCGCTTCCAGGTCTACGAGGTTACCGCCCCGGAAGCGGTCTCCGTCGAGCAGCTGCGGGAGTTCTTCGCCTCGGGCGAGGAGAGCATCGAGCGCTTCGCCGACATCGTCGGCGTGGTCGAGTTCAATGGCGGAACCGCAACGCTGAGCGCGAACACCTCCGCGGACCAGATCCGCAACGCCTGGCGGCTCGCGAATCCCGCGGCGTCGATCATCTACGGCGCGATCGCCGCCGAGGGCGCTGCCGTCAACGACCCCGAGTCTCTCGGAGAGCAGCGGGTCGCGCGGGTCAGCGACATCGTTCGCTCGATCACGCCCGTCCATGCGACCGCCGAGTTCGATGTACTTCCGCTGGTGCCCGAGGGTCTGTCGGCCGAGGGCGTGGACGGTGTCATCTTCCTCGTCACCATCCCGCAGGTGGCCGCCACCCAGTGCCATCAGGTGATCTCGTTCCGCGACCAGGGGATGATGAGCTTCGCGATCGAGCGGATCCGCCGTGGCGAGCTTGGCGCCGTCATGTCGGAGAACTTCAACCTTGGAGAAGTCCGCTTCCAGAGTGGAACGAACACCGTAGCGGACGATTCGCTCGAGCCCGTACGCAACGCCTGGAGCGCGCGTTGGCCGCAGCACCGCGTGGCGAGGGCGGTACTGGTCCTGCCGACCCAGGGCTCGATCTCTCAGTCCACCGCCGAGTCGCAGGCGACCGTGCTCACCGACAGCCTCAGCGGCCAGCTGACCGAACCGACCGAGCGGTCCAATGAGAACGTGTTCGGCGATTGCGACGGCGTGATCCTGCTGGAGCCGTCACAGCTGATCCCACAGTAAGGCGGCTCTGCGGGGAGGTGGGCGCGCGCCCACCTCCCCCTTTGGTTCGCGTGGTACCTGGACAGTGGATTCGCTGCTGGAGGGACCGGAATGCTCGATTCGGCCAGACGTCCGGACCAGCGAACCGACCCGGCGCCCGCGGCCTCTCGCGACACGCCGCGCGAGGTTGGGGGCCTCGCCCTCCGCCTCTCCACGGCCCTTCCCTCCGAGGGAATCATCCGACGGAAATGCTCCTGTGGGGGCACGGGCGGCCCGTGCCCCGAGTGTCAGGAGGAACAGGAGTGAAGCGCAAGCTCAAGAACGCTGGACGCTCACCGGAGGCCCCAGGTGAGGGAGGCACGTACCTGCCGCGGCTCCACCGGGTGGAAGTGCACGTCCTCGACACCATCCGCCGGCTCACCCGGCAGGCGTGAGGCATAGAAGTACTCGATGTCGGAGGCTTCCGAATCGAGCAGGTTGAGCACCGCAATCTCCAGCCGCAGCCCGTTTCGCAGCCGGTACCCGAATTCGGCATTGAGCAGGGTCGCCGGATCGGCCCGCATCGAGTTGTCCTCGATCAACGGGTACTCGCCGAAGTGCCGCAGGCGCAGAGAGCCGAAGAGACCCGCGGATGGCAACCACCCGAGACCGCCGGTCACCACCCGCTCCATGGCCCCGGGCACCCGGTCCTCTCCTTCCTCCGCATCCGAGAGGCGTGCACGAGCGAACGAGAGATCGACCTCGAGCGTCAGCCCCGCCTCACTCCGGTAGTGGTTCGCCCAGGTCACTCCGGTCCGTCGGCTTGCCCCGACCGGCTCAGTCGCTCCCGCGTCGCCCACGAAGAGCAGCTCGCTATCCAGCTCGAGCAGCCACCCCGCGAGCGAGGACTGCAGACCCGAACCGGGGCTCAGCCGGATCCCCACCTCGCCCCCGCGTGATCGCACCAGCGGGTCCACCGATTCGACGGGTTCGCCGGAGACCGGGTCCACGGTGATCGTGGTGCCACGTGCGTCGTTGCTGTGAAAGCCCAGTCCTCCGCTCACGTAGACCTCCGCGTCCGGGTGCGGCGCCAGCGCGATGGACGCTTTGGGGCTGACGATCGCCGCATCCGCGTCCCCCGAGTTCTCCGCCCGGTCGCTCTCGACGTTGAAGGTGTAGCCGTCGCCCCGTACGCCGAGCGTCGTCCTCAACCAGGGACGCCACCGTGAGCTGGCCTCGATGAATACCCCCGTCGCGGTCTCCGTCACTTCGTCGCGCCGCACCCCCGCGTAGGGGTCCCGGGCTTCCGTGAGCGACAGTCCCACGTCCGTGATCAGGTCCGTACGGTGCTGGATTCCCGCCGCGATCGTGTGTGGAGCGCCGAAGAGGCTGAGCGCCTGGGTGTGCTTCACGTTGCCTCCCAGGACGTACCTGCGGTCCTGCTGCCGGAACTGATCCCCCCGGTCCTCGTCCTCCAGCGAGTAGGTGAAGTTCGAGTATAGGTCGAGATCCGAGAAGATGGCGAACAGCTGCACCTCCTGAGAGGAGCGGTCCCGCAGGCGTCCCCACGACCCGGAAAGGCTGAACCTGCGCGAGTCTCCGCCATCGCTCGGATCGACGTGCCCGAACCGGCCGATCGTCCCGTCCTCCACGAGCCGTCGGGGGATCTGGTCGGTGGCGTTCCAGCGCGCTCCGTACGCCAACCCCAGCACCGAGAAGCGGGAGTCCCCCGCGCTCCAGCTGTAGCGAGCGAGACCATTCAGCTTCCGCAGGTCCTGGGAAAGCTCCCAGGGTCCATCATAGAGCCGGCCTTCCCCACCCAGGAGAAAGTCACCCCCTCCCAGGCGGAGGGAGCTTCCCGCCACCGCTCGCGTGTAGCCGTTCTCCCCGACCGTCAGCGTCGCGAGCGGACTCTCCAGGCTGCGGGCCAGGTGAATCTCCGCTCCACCGGCGCTCCCGAAATCACCGATCTCCGCGTGGTGCACACCCAGACGGTAGTTCAGCAGGTCCACGAACTCCGGAATCAGGAAGTTGAGGTCCGTGTAACCCTGTCCATGGCCATGTGTCGGCTGGTTGACCGGCATCCCCTCGACCCGCGTCTGGAAGTCGGTACCGTGGTCGAGGTTGAAGCCGCGGACGAAGAACTGGTTCGCCTTGCCCTCCCCCGAGTGCTGCGTAACGATCATCCCGGGCACCGATTCCAGTAGCTCACCTTCCCGCGCGATCGGCCGCGCGAGCAGATCCACCGCTCCGACCCGCCCCTCCGATGCCGACGTCGCGATCCCGATCAGATCGTCCGCACGACTCCCGACTCGCACGGTGTCCAGCTCGACCGTGACGGTCGGGTCCACTTCCACGTCCCGCTCCTGCGCCGCCAGCTCACCTCCCATCCCGGCCGATCCCGCTAACCAGAAGAGGGCGACCAGCCGCGACCATCGCAACGGACTCCCCCCGCTCCGCGAGCCCACCCGCGGGGGCGTCCAACCCACTCGATAGAATGACGTCATCTCTTGTCAGATTGCCAGAATTCAAGATCCGAGCAGCCGCCCCGATCCCTCCTTCGAGGGCGGGGAGATACGGCCGCACGCGCGGACCCGCGCCAGCGCTCATCGCTCAGCGCGAAATCCACGAGCCTGCCATTCGGCTCTCACGTCCGGTGCGGGGCGGATCGCAGCCCGCCCCAGCGGAATCGTTTCAGACCGTGATGATTCGGAGCCCGGCTCTGGGAGGGGGAGTGTCGACGGGAGGCGCGATCTCCTGTGGCACCTCCTGCGCTGCCGGTCGCGAGGCGCCGCCGAGCGAGGAGGTGAAGGCGATCAGCTGGGGTGGAGAGATGAAGAACCTCGAGACCGGCGTTTCGGGGGTTGCGTCGTCGGGAACCCTGCTCTCGTGAGAGTGGACGAGACCGTTGGCGTGCGCGTGCACCCCACGATCCCGATCGGGTGCCGGAGGATGTACGTGGGTGCCGTTCGCGTCCGACTCGGGTTCGGGGTAAGGCTGCCGGCCGTGGTGGTGGCCGGGAGCGGACGCATGGTGATGCTCGTGCGCCTGCGCGAGCGAATGCCCGTGGTCGTGGTCGTGCGGGTAAGGGTGGTGGTGGCTGGCCGGGGCTGGCGGCTCGTCGTGCGAGTGCGCGGCCTCGGGGGGGTGGTGGCGGCCGCCGGCGTCCGCGGGAGCGGGCAGGCGTTGCTGACCCGGGTCAGCCCAGGAGAGCGAGGCCGTCGCACCTTCGGCCGAGCGATGGGCTGTCCGCAGGTGGACCCACAGGGAGCCGGCCTCGCCCATCGGCGATCCGATGAGGACGAGGAGGTAGACGCCGAGGATCGGTAGCCTGCGCCGTCGGATGCGCAAGGATCGAGTCACGGCCGGATCCCTGCCGCCACGACGCCCCCCGGAGGAGCCCCCGCCGGTGTGCAGCGCGCAGATGCGCGGATCCTCGGAACCGCCGAATCGCAAGCGCACCCCCACACGATCTCGAGGTCGTGGATCGCCGAATCTCCCACTGCTCAGACTAGGGCCGCGGACCAAGAGCACCCCCTGGCCCGCTTCGCGAGGAAGGCACTCCTCGACACGAAAGAGACGGGAGCAGCGTAGCCGGATCGAACGGAGCACGCAAGGCGGGCGAGCAGGCCGCCCGGCCCCCGGTCACCCGCCCCCTCGACGAGCTGAGCTAACCGATCGAAGTGCCGCGGGCGCCGTTCGATCGAACCTCCGACGGGACTCCCGGATGCCGACGTGGGGAGCGGGTACGCTGCGCAAGAAGTGGGGCGCACCCGTTATACGAGATCCTTTTCTCTCAATCGGCTTACCATAATATTAGGAGACCGGTTCGTCCCGGGCGGGCTCGTTAGGCCGCCAGGGATGGAACGGGTTCAGGGTGGCGCCATCCGGTCCAGGTCCGCTCGTTCGGTCCCCGGCGCTACCACGACCCGCCAGCACGGCCGGGTCGGGCTCCCCGAGGTTGGAGGGTAGACCCATGGACCTTCACACCGTGTACTGCTCCGGGTGTGACCGCAACGTGGCCATCATTCCTCGCCTGGCCGATTGGCGGATCGCACTCACCACCGGCGAGATCGCCTGCCTCGAACAGGGGATCCGTTGCTCCGGTGCCCTATGCCCCATCTGCGCGGACCGCCCACAGCCGGCGGAGCGCGAGGAGGCGAGCCGCGCCGGCGGGGCCCTTCCGGCCTCGTAAAGGCCTCCTCCACACCCAACCATGCAACCAACCGACGTCTCTGACCCACAGTATTACCATCGTGTAGTCGATTGTCAGTGGGGCTGTCCGGCCCACACCAACGTTCCAGAGTACATCCGGCTGGTTGCCCAGGGACGGTACACGGAGGCCTATCTCCTGAATCGCAGATCCAACGTCTTCCCCGGTATTCTCGGGAGGACGTGTGATCGCCCCTGCGAGCCGGCCTGCCGTCGCACGCGCGTCGATGGCGAGCCGGTTGCGATCTGCCGCCTGAAGCGCGTTGCCGCCGACCTGCGCGACGACGAGCTCATGCGCTCGCAGCTCCCCCGCATCCCCGACACCAAGAATGGCAAACGGATCCTCTGTATCGGCGCGGGCCCCGCATCCCTCACCGTAGCCAACGATCTCCTCCCCCTCGGCTACCAGGTCACGATCTACGAAAAGCTCGCCCGGGCGGGCGGGTTGATGTGGAACAACATCCCCCGCTTCCGCCTTCCCCCGCGCGTGCTCGACGAGGAGATCGGCATCATCCTCGACATGGGCGTGGACCTCCGCTGCAATCATCCGGTGACGAGCCTCGCGGCGGTGCTCCAGGAGGGATGGGATGCGGTGTTCATCGGCTCCGGAGCGCCCCGCGGAAAGGAGCTGGAGCTGCCGGGCCGGTACGAGAGCGACCGGATCCACATCGGCATCGACTGGCTCCAATCGATCGCGTTCGGCCACATCGACCGGATCGAGCCCCGCGTGCTCGTGATCGGCGTCGGCAACACGGCGATGGATTGCTGCCGCTCCGCCAAACGGCTTGGAGCCACGGACGTGAAGGTGATGGCCCGCCGATCCCGCCCCTATTTCAAGGCCTCAGTGTGGTAGCTCGAGGACGCCGAGGAGGAGGGCGTCGAGATCGTCGAGAACCGCGCACGGAAGCGGTTCGTCGTCGAGGACGGGGTACTTACGGGGATGGAGTTCGACGTCGTCGAGTGGTTCGAGGAGAACGGCAGGTCGGTCAGCCGCACGATGCGGTCGGTGATCAGTCCCTGCGACGCGGTGATCCTGGCGATCGGTCAGGAGGCGGCCTTCCCCTGGATCGAGAAGGACCTCGGGATCGATTTCGCCCGCTGGGGGAACCC
>Ga0079224_100004919_pt1 | contig 17446 bp, 5 predicted proteins | sample Stecom2015_FD_80414 | JGI IMG/M metagenome (GOLD analysis project Ga0079224, IMG submission 80414) | Agricultural soil microbial communities from Utah to study Nitrogen management - Steer compost 2015 | ecosystem: Environmental > Terrestrial > Soil > Agricultural land | place: USA: Utah...
CCCGCAGGCACACCAGCTCCGGGGTCGCCCTTGTCACCCTTCGGGCCGGGCAGTCCGGGGTCGCCCTTGGCGCCGGTCAGGCCCCGCGGTCCGCGGTCGCCCTTGTCACCCTTGGGGCCCTTGGCTCCGGCCTTCCCGGGCGGCCCGGGGTTGCCGGTCTCGCCCTTCTCCCCGCGGGGACCGATCGGTCCCTGGTCCCCGGTCAGCCCGCGCGGGCCGCGCACGTGCCCGGCGTCCTGGACGGTGCCGTCGCGCCGGGTGAGCACGAGGCGGTCCCCGAGCACCTGCCCGCCGAGCACCTGCCCGCCCAGCCCGCTGTCCACCCGCCCGTCGATCAGGCTGGTGATCGCCGCCTGGGACAGCCGCCCGGAGGCGATCACCGCCTCGATGTACTTCTGCGCGTAGCGGTCGGCGTCCTGCTGCTGGGAGGCCTGCAGCTCCGAGCGCAGCACGGCCACCGCGGCGTCCACCTTGTCCTGCGCCCCGTCCGGGGTCTCCGCCCCGAGCTCGCTCACCGCGAGCTTCGCGAGCTCCTCGCGCACGATGCGCCGCAGCGCGGCCCGGGTGGTACCCGAGGCCAGCACGCTGCGCCCGCCGCCGACCGGCCAGTGACCCGGCATTGTCATGAGTGCACCTTTCCGTTGAGGGCCACCGTGACGGTCAGCCGCCGCCGGGTGCCGCCGTTGAACGTGTAGAGACTGACCTCGCGGCGCTGGCCGCCGACGAACGTGAATATCGGGATGCCCCAGCTCGGCGGTTTCCCGGCGGTAGTCACGCTCGCCTCGCCCCACCCGCCGTTGCTCGGGGTGGCCAGCGCCCGCACCCGCACGAAGTAGGTGGTCCCCGGGGCCAGCCCGGTGATGAGCGGGGAGGTGGGGAAGTCGGCGGCCTGCACGATCCCGGAGGCGACCTCGGTGGCGTAGGCGTCGTCCAGCCCCACCTGCCACTCGTACCCGGTGATCGTGGCGCCGTTGGCGGCCGGGATGTTGAAGTGGAAGCGGAAGGAGGTCGTGGTGACGTCGGAGAACGTCGGCGGGCCCATGTCATCCGGGGCGTCGGACAGCGTGGTGAACGACTTCCACTCCCCGTAGCTGCCCCACCCGCCGCTGTTGTAGGCCGCCGCCCGGTAGTAGTAGGTGGTCTCCGGGTTCAGCCCGGACAGCGTGGTGGACGCCCACGCCCCGCGGGTCCGCACGCTCGCCCCGCTGGTCGAGGCGCTGGTGTTGTACTGCACCCGCACGTCGGTGGGGGACTGCCCGCCGGTGTCGGTGACGGAGAACCCGGTGATCGTCACCGAGTTGCGGGTGATCTGGGAGACGTAGTGGGAGTCGCCGATGGTCGGCGGGGCGGCCAGCGTGCGTACCGAGCGAACCGCGCTCCACGGCCCCCACCCGGCGGAGTTCGCCGCCCGCACCCGCACGTAGTACAGGGTGTAGCGGGTCAGCCCACTGAACGTCATCGACCGGGAGGTGATGGTGGAGGAGGCCACCCCGGAGGAGAAGTCCGAGTTGGTGGCGCGCTGCACCTGGTACTGGGTGATCGCGCTGCCGCCGTCGTTGTTCGGGGCAGCGAAGGACACCGCGATGGTCGAGCTCGTGGGTGCGCTCAGCGTCGGCGCGCCGGGCGCGGAGGGGGTGGCGGCCAGCGTCTTGAAGGAGCGGTTGCCCGACCAGGGACCCCAGCCGAGGGCGTTGCGCTCCCGGGCCCGCACGTAGTACGTGGTGTTCGGGCTGAGCCCGGTGAAGCGGTAGGTGCGCGCGGTGTCCCACTGGGGCGCGGCGACCTGGGCGGTGTGGCTGGAGTTCGTGGACAGCTGCAGCTGGTGGCGGGTGATGTGCCCGCCGCCCGAGGTCGGCCCGTTGAAGGAGGCGGTCGCCGCGGTCGCGGTGATCGAGGAGACCGTCGGCGTGCTCGGTGCGCCGGGCAGCGAGGTCGGCGGGACCTGGATGGTGACCGAGTGAGACGGGCTGGCCCCGTTGTACACCCCGGACAGGGAGGCGTTGAAGGTGTACTTCACCCCGGGCGAGCCGGACATCGTGGTGTCGCGCACCAGCTGGGATCCCCCGGAGGACCCCTTGCTCATGCGGAAGGTGTCCGACCCGGAGATGCTCCCGGTGCGGGTCAGCGTCATGTCGTCGCTGACGCTGGAGGTGCACTCCACGTAGTAGCGCACCCGCACCGTGGTGCCGTCGATGGTCGGGTTGATCCCGACCCGGAAGCGGTTGTTGGTGGGCCCGGACCAGGACCCCCAGCTCAGCGCCACGTCAGCTCTCGATCACGAAGTACAGGTGGCCGTCGATGCCGCTGACGGGGACGGTGGTGACGAAGTGCACGCCGGGCATCTCGGTGACCAGCGTGTTGTTGGGGATGAAGTCGAGCGAGGGCGCGTCCTGGATGTCATTCCAGGACGGGGCCGGGGCCACTTCGCTGCGGTCCACCCAGTCCAGGGTGCTGCCGTTGGACACCGGCACCGCATCGGCCGGGCCGACGTTGATCCCGGCCTCGGCCCAGTCCCAGGTGCCGTCACCCTGGGCGACCGGGGCGTGCCCGGCGGGCTGGCCGGTGGCGTCCAGCGCGAAGGCGCCGTTGCCGACCGGCAGCCAGGCGGCCTCGTAGTCCCCGCCCCCGGTCTTGGTCATCACGTAGCCCGGCGCCCCGCCCTTGGGCAGCATCGCCACCGAGTCCGGGTCGAAGGTCTCGATGGCCTCGGCGGTCGCGGTGCGCACGTAGTGGTAGCCGGGCGGCAGCTGCCCCCCGACGAAGACCTTGATGACGTTGCGGCCGGCGAGCACGGCGGTGAGCTGCTGGGCGGGCTGGACGGTGTCGAAGGACTCCATCACCGAGTCGTGCTCGGGGTTGTCCTCGATGACGACGGTGCCCTTGACCAGCACGGAGGAGTAGCCGGAGGCGGTCAGCACCAGCACGTAGGGGTACTCCCCGGCCGGGTGGTCCAGCGTGGATGCCTGCACCTCGAAGCGGGCGTAGCCGTCGGTGGGCTCGTCCACGATGGCCTCGTCGTCCCCGGCGAACAGGTTCGCCCCCTCGGGTCCGGCGGCCACCAGCCGCAGCTGGCAGTCGGTCAGGTCCACCGGCCGCCCGTCCGGGTCGTACAGGACCACGCCGAGCGAGAAGGACTTGCGGGCCTCCAGGCGCAGCAGCGTGTGCTGGGTGGGGCTGTTGCCGAGCGCCATGACTTCCTCCTGTCATGAGAGAGGCGGCGAGCCGCGGGCGGACACGGACCCACGACTCGCCGCCTCGATGCGGATCAGCCCTCGACGGGCGGACCCTCGGGCGGTGCGCCCTCGGGTGGTGCCTCCCCGGCGCCCGGGGCCGCACCCTCGGGAGCACCTCCGCCTGCGAGCGCCTGGTTCAGCGCGTCGATACCGGCACCGGCGAGCTCCTGGATCTGGGTGAGCAGTTCGATCAGGGCTTCCATCAGTCCTCGTCCTCCTCGCCGTCGTCCTCTTCACCGCTGGTCTCAGGGACGTAGGTGTGGGCGACGTCGCCGGTCTCCTGGACCGGCAGCGTGGTGTCGAGGTGGGCGTTCTCGCCGTAGGGCTGGTTGAACCACTCCGGCCGGGTGGGCAGCACGTCGGCGCCGGAGATCGGGTAGGTGTTCGGCGCGACCGAGAGCTGCGCGCGGGCCGCGGCGACGGCGGCGGCGACGTTGTTGAACGAGCCGGCGGTGTCGGAGTAGAGCGTGCCGCCGTAGGTCATCTGGTCGCCGGTGATGGTCGCCCCCTCCAGGAACAGCGGGACGATGCCCTCGGAGAGCTGGTCGATGGCCCAGGCGTCGTAGGAGAAGTCCTGGACGTACTCCTTGCCCTTGAAGCGCACCCCGCCGTCCTGCTCGCGGCGCTCGGAGAAGTGCTCGTAGGTCTGGATCGCGTTCTTGTACGCGGCCAGCCCGACGACCTGGCGCAGCGTGCGGCCCGGGGTGGAGACGTCGGCCACCGGGTCCACGACGAGGTTGTCGTCGGTGAACACCTTGGGCAGGAACTCGGGGTGGATCTTCTGCAGCTTCCACGACCCCTTGAGGGTGCCGAGGTAGCCGGCGGCGTTCGCCCCGGAGATGTCCCCGTCCTTCAGGAGCTTGAACGCGGACTCGGTGCCGGCGCCCTTCTCGATGAGGTGGTTGATGAACGCCAGCTCCAGGGCGGAGGTGATGAGCAGGAACCGCTCGGAGTTGCCGAAGTTCGAGTCGAACCAGTTGTCGGAGAAGAGCAGCGTGAGCTGGTCCAGCGTGTGCAGCGGGTCCGTCTCGTCGAGGTACATGCCCTTGATCGTGGCGAACGAGGGCTGGATCTCGTTGTCGTAGTCCTCGCCGGGCTCGGCGATCCACTTGTAGTCGCGGGCGTCACCCGTGTGGGAGATGCGCGCGGCGTCGGGGTTGTGCGGGCCGATGGCGTCGGCCTCGGTGCGGGCGACGAGCTTGCCGGTCATGTGGCCGGAGATGGCCGCGAACAGGCAGTACTTGTCGTGGTCGCGCAGCACCGTGGTCTGCATCTTCCGCGTGGTGTACTCCTGCGGAAGGTTCTTGATCGGCGAGTAGCGCAGCTGCTCGTCGAAGACGGTGAAGCCGAACGAGCGGTGGCGCGACATGGAGTACCGGCGCCACTCGATCGGAGGGATGCCGTTCTTCCACTCGTCGGTGAACTCCGACCCGGAGTAGTGGTCGGCACCGATGCGGGCGATGTCCGCGTCGACGATGTAGTCGTCGACCCGGATGTCCGGCACCATGATGGAGCGGGAGTTCGGGTTCGGCTTGATCTCCGACCCGGTGAACATGCCCGCCACGGGGGAGCTGATCCGAAGGATCGTTGCCAGAGCGACCTGGTAGTCGGTCAGGCTGTCCTTCTGGACGGGAGCGACCATCTCGGCGGCCCCTTTCGGTTGAGAGACTGTTCCAGACCTTCTGGCCCTGGCGTACCTATCTTGTGTCAGACAGCGACAGGTGTGGGGGAGGCGCTCTGAGAAGTGGCCTCTGTAGCCGTACTACCACCCGTTGTTATACCTAGTTTTTCGAGAAGCACGCTCTGCGTCTGCGCCAGCAGCTGCACCTGCTCCTGCAGCTGGGCTACAGCCTGGGCTACAGACTCACTGTTCTGAGCCATCGTTTCGGCGAACCCGGAGACGTTCTGCTCCAGCTCGGCGACCCGCGCGGCCTGCCTCTCGTACTCGGTGGAGAAGCCCTCGCGCAGCGTCTGGGACAGCTCCTCGGCGTGGTTGGAGCCGGAGAGCTGGATCTGCTTGTCGATGATCAGCCGCATCGCGCTGGCCGCGTGGGAGAGCATCGCCTGGTCCTGCGCCGCCGCCAGCGCGGGCATCGCCTGGGAGAGCGGGATGAACAGCTCGTTGAGCTTCCGCATCTGCTTCTCCTCTTCGAGCTCGGTGAGCGACCCCTCCACGCACTTCACGTGGTAGACGGTGGCCATCTCCTTCATCTCGATGAGGAGCTCCCCGGTGCTCGGGTCGAACATGCTCTCCGGCATCCCGGCAGCGATGAGCGCCTGGCGGGTATCCGCGGAGGGCAGCATCTTCTTCGCCCCACGCATCTCCTGGAAGTAGACCGTCAGCGCGTAGGAGCAGTACTGGCTGAAGAAGTACTCCACCGCCTTCTGGTAGTTGTTCGTGGTGATGTCCACCATCGTCTGCTGGGCGTCCACACCCTGCGGGGTGGCGCTCATCCCGTAACCCGCACCGGCCGCCATCTGCTGGTCGGCGGCCCCGGTCAGGTTGATCATCGCGCCCTGGTTGGCCTGGGCGATGGACGGGTACTGCAGCAGCGTCTGGGTGTTCACCTCGAACGGCTCGAGCTTCGCGTTCGGGTTGGGCACGTTGACGTACTTGCCCGGGGACATGTTCGGCGCCCCGTTGATCCCGGTGCCGTAGCCGACGATGGTCGGGTTGAGGTTGCGGTACCACAGCTTCATCGCGCCGTTGAGCATCAGGTCCCCGAACTCCTGACGCCCGTAGACCAGGGCGATCTGGGACTTGCCCAGCGGCTGCAGCGGGTCCTTCTCCAGCACCAGGAACCGCACCGGGTGACGCTTGAGCGGGTCGAGGTTCTTCTCGATGCGCAGCAGCATCCGCTCCCGAGCGTCGAAGGTGAGGAACGCATCGCCGTAGGAGTTGTACCAGGTGATGATCTCGTAGCCCGAGGGGATGATGCCGTGCTTCCTGGACTGGTGGTCCGTGCTCTCCCGCTGCCGGGCAGGCGGCGCGGTGTCGACCAGCCTGCGCAGCGCCGCGATGTCCCAGCCCGAGGCGTTGGAGCGGATCAGCGAGACCACCTCCCCGCGGGTGAGGTAGCGACGCACGAACACCTCCGGGGACTTGCGCACGTCCTTGACGCCCGGCTCGGGGAAGACGTCCTGGTAGTGGATGGTGTCGTACTCCATCACCCACTTGCCGTCCGCGCGCTGACACAGCACCGGGACGACGGCGTCGAAGCCGAGCGTGAAGGACGAGATCACCGAGGCGAACAGGTTCTGCTGCATCTCGTTCGAGTTCAGCTCGTCGCCGATGATCATCGTCTTCAGGACGTGCTTGGCCAGGATGCCCTTGGGGCTGTTCGAGTCGAACTCGCACACGATCTCGACGTTCGGGGTGTGCTGCACCACCGAGCGGGCGGTGCGCCGCACCATCCCCGCGATGGTGCCGTCCGAGACGTTGGGCAGGTCAGGCTTCTTGGAGACGACCTCGGCGTCGGCCATCGTCTCGTACTTGTGGTAGTTCGCCACCCGCCCCAGGTGCTCGGAGCGGAACGCCTCGAAGCGCCGCCACATCTCCTGGGCGCACCCGGCCAGGTTGCGGAAGTCCAGCTTCCCGGTCCGCGGGTCCTCACGGTAGTCGGTGTACCAGTCCTCGAAGGACGTGACGGCCTCGTGCGGGCCCTTGCCTACTGCCACTGGTTGAGCCTTCCTCTGGTGGACGAGAACCGCTCACGGCGGATCGTTGCGCGGCGGATGATCGGGTTGGAGGTGTTGATCGAGTACAGGTCATCGGAGCCGGGCGACTTCACACGGCGCGGGGCGTTCATCCGCTGCGCCTGCCCGCCGTAGTCGGCCACGTAGGTGGACCCGCCCCAGCCGCCACCGCCGCCGCCTCGGCTGTAGCCCCGCGAGTACCGCCCACGTCCATAGTTTCGCCAGCCCCGGCGCGAACCGAAGGAACCCCTGCCCAGCGAGTCGGGCAGATCGTCGAGCTTCTCCCCGATCCGCTCGATGGCCTCCTCGATGGACTTGCCGATCTCGGCGGCGCTGGGCTCCACCCAGGACTCATCCATCTTGACCAGCCCACGCATCCCGGTGTTGATGCCGCGCACCGCGTCCACCGAGTTGAGCAGCTCGTCCACCGGCATGTTGCTGGTCTGGCCGGCGTGGTAGGTCTCGAAGCCCGGCACCCCGAAGGCAGCTAGCACCCCGCGCTGCAGCCCGGTGGCGATAGGCCGACCGTTGGGCCCCATCACGTAGGTGGTGTTCAGCTGCATGTAGCGCTGGGTCGGGTACTGCGGGATCGCGTCGCTCCACAGGATGTCAGCGAAGCCCAGCCCCTCCGGCTCCCCGTAGGACTGCCCGTAGAACTCGGCCTTGGCCTTGCTCAGCGCCTCGCTCTTGTAGAAGCCCATGTCCAGGTACTTCTCGGTGAGGTCCTCCAGCACCCGGTCCTGGATCTCCACCCGCATCTCCCGCGGGATGAACACCCCCTGCAGCGCCGGGGAGTCCGCGCGCACGGTGCCCAGCTGGATGCCACGCACCACCGCCTCGGCCCCGTCCACCGTCAGCTCCTCGGCGCCGGTCTCGTTGTTCACGATCGACATGATGAGCTGGGTGGCCTCGTCCTGGGTGAGCGCCTCGGCCTCGGTCTTGCGGGTCTTCACCGCCATGTTCGTGCGGATGTAGGTGGAGTCCTGCTTGATCAGCGCCAGCGCGTGCGCCAGGAACGGGCGCCGCTCGGCCAGCGCACGCAGCTGGGTGTCGAAGTCGGAGGGGTTACGCACGTAGCCCTGCTGCCCGAAGCGCTCCCCCGCCTGGATGTCCTGCAGAGCGTCGGTCGGCAGCGGGGTGCCGAACGCCGTCTCCCGCCGGATGTTGCCCAGCTCGTCGCGGTCCACCACCACGTAGGGGTCGCGGTCCCATTCGTCTGCCGCCTGGTACAGCATCGAGACGAAGGCAGACTCGAACAGCATGTTCTCCAGCGTGCCGATAGCGGTGAAGGCCAGTCGGCTGGCGTTGCCCAGCGCCTCGATGTTGCCCTCGATGTACTCCGCCTCGGCGGCCGCCTGGAGCTCGTTGGCGATCTGCCAGGAGTTCAGCACGTTGTCGAGGTTGAGCAGCGGCAGCGAGCCCAGCGCGTCGGCGAAGCCCCAGTAGATCTGCCGGAAGTCGCCCGTCTCGTGGAAGCGGGCCATGCCCATCGCCGGGGAGACGAACAGCTTGAGCGCCCAGTTCGGCACGCCCATGCCCGCCGGGAGCATGTCGATGAACCAGGCCTCGGCGTTGCGGAAGTCGTTCTCCAGGGCGAGCGGGTCCTTGGCGACCGGGGTCTGCTGGTGGCGCTGCAGCTTGGTCAGCAGCCGCTCCTCGTCGTCGTCCTCCCCGCCCCAGCCCAGCGAGGTGATCATCGAGGCCAGCATGAGCAGCTGGGTGTGCCCGACCCCGGAGCGGATCATCGCCCGGGTCAGGTCCAGGCTGTCCTCGATCCGCGCGGTGTCCGACACCTCCGGGTCCAGCTCGGAGTCCTGCCCGGTGAGCTTGTCCTTCAGCCCGCCGCGCCGCTTGGTGCGGTCGCTGAACAGGGTGGTGAGCACCGCGTGCGGGGCCTGCATCCCCATGAGGTTGATCAGCGTGTTGGTGCGGAAGCGGAAGAACATCGTGGGGAAGCGCAGCAGGATGGTCGCCACCGAGTTCAGCCCCGGCGGGGCGGCGTCGATGATCCCCTCGACCACGTGCCGGCGGGTGCGCTCCAGCAGGTTGTCCTGCAGGTTGCGCCGGTACTCCACCCGGGCGTAGCCCATGTCCACGGCGTCCTTGCTGATCTGCGTCAGCGCCTCCGGGTTGGCCCCCAGCGTGTCGAGGAACTGCTCCGGGGTGATGTGGGTGTCCGTCTTCTGCAGCGAGTCCCAGGCCGCCTCCATGAACGCCTGGGCCATCGCGTCGCCCCGCTGCATCCAGGTCGGGTCGTTGAACATCGCGGAGGTGTAGTTGACGATCCGCTGCAGCTTGGCCTCGACCTTGCCGCCCGCCCCCTCGTGCGGGTTCCAGTTCGTGTTGGCGAAGATCATCCCGTAGAACTGCGGGTTCTTCGCCAGCGCCGCGCGGGTGTCCTTCCACAGCCGCCGCTGCTCGGCGGTGAAGCCCTGCCCCGACAGGATCGAGGCCGGGTTGGACCCGTCGAGGAAGGAGACCACCCGCTCCTGGGTCGACTTCTGCGCCAGCTCGAGGTAGGCGGCCACGTGCAGCCCGGGGTTGAGCATCGTCTTGAAGACGTACCAGAGCTGCAGGAAGCGCATCATCATGTTCGTCCGGGCCAGCTCCTCACGCACCGGGGCGCCGCGCCGGGCCTCGGCCCGCGGGGACTGGCGCCGCCGGGACATGCCCCGCTCGCCCTCCCACTTGGCCATCCGCTGCTCCACGATGGAGCGGGCCTCCTGGGGCAGCTCCTCGAACATGGTGTCCTCGGTGGACAGGTCGCTCGGGGAGAACATCTGCTGCCCGGCCTGCACGCTGGGGGCGTTCAGCTCGCGGCGCACCTGCGGGGAGGCGATCAGCAGCCCGGAGTCGGTGGAGGCGACGGCCAGCGACTGGGCCGCACGCGGGGAGATCGACCCGGTGGACAGCAGCCCCTTGACGTCCTTGCGGTACTCGTACAGCAGCCCGTCGATGACGTTGGAGACCGCCGGGTAGCCGCGCATCCGCGGGTCGTCGGTGAACGCCTCGGCCAGCATCACATCCACCCAGTCGGACCACTTCGGACCCACGGGGCGGTTCTTGCCGGTGCCGTCACGCAGCTGGTAGCCGTTGCGGCGCAGCGCCTCCAGCGCCGGACGCGAGACGACGTTGATCGCCCCGTCCAGCAGCGGCCACTGCTGGCGGCGGAAGTTCCGCTCCAGCACCTTGAGCGCGGCCATCGCCTCACGCCGGGTGAGGAACTCCCCCTCGGTGCGGTTGACGTCGGCCGGCCGAGCCACCATCGAGCGGATCATCTCCACCAGGTGCAGCTTCTCGTGGGCCTGGAACTTGGCCAGCGCCATCACCCGGTCGAAGGCCTGGTCGAACTTCTCCTTCTCCCGGCGCTTCTTCGCCGGAGGCATGTCCTCGTACCAGCCCGAGTCGTCGATAGGCACCCGCAGCGCCTTGCGGGCCGGGATGGCCCGGGTCTCGATGTGGTCGCGGGCCGCCGCGCTCAGCGGCAGGTCGTCATCCATCCGCGCCCCGAACGGGGACGCCGACGCCCCGGTGTTGAAGGTCAGCCCCCCGACGTTGCCGGTGTGCAGCATCGGGTTCGGGTTGAGCACCTCGGGGTGCTTGAACTCGGAGTCGTCGACCAGCGCCTCAGCACCCCACGTGGTACGCGCCATCGCCAGCGTCGTGGCCGACAGGTCCCCACGCTGACGGCGGGTGTGGCCCTGCTCGCTGAGCGCGTCGTTGTCGTCCGCGTTACGCATCGGCGGGTAGGCGAGCATCGTGATCACGCTCTCCACCTGCCCGTCCTCGCGGGTCATCTGCCGGGTCCAGGAGCGCAGATCGGCGTTGAGGTAGTAGCCGTCCCCGTTCGCCTCCCGGGTCGAGGCGAGCCGGGCGTTGACCTGGGCGACGAACGCCGCCTTGGCCGGGTGGTCCGCGGGCAGCTGCTCCAGCAGCGTGTAGAACACCGGGTGCATCGTGTGGGACACCGAGCCGGGGGCGGCGTCGATGTAGCCCGGGGCCGACAGCGCCTGGCTGAGCGGAGCGCCGGCGGCCAGCGCGGTGAGCACCAGACGCAGCATGGTGGCGTCCGCGACCCGCTCCGCGGAGGAGTCCTCCAGCAGGTTGGGCGCGGCCGTCCCGAGCTGGTCGTTGAGCCGGTCCTGCAGGTGGGAGACCAGCACCCGCTGGAAGTCCAGCGACTCGCTGCGCCGCACCGCGTGCTCGGGACGCAGAGTCCCGCCGTGCTGCCTGGCGAAGGCGCGCAGCGCGCGCCGCACCTCCAGCTCGTGGACGTGGTAGGTCTCCGGGTCGGTGGAGTACTCGGTGCCGTAGATCGCCCGCACCAGGAACGGGGTGGTGTCGAAGCCGACCGTCTCGGCGATGCGCGGCACCGAGTTCAGCCACCACTGGTCGGAGTTCTTCGCCGCCGAGCTGGACTTGTCACCCACCCCGAGCACCGGCTTGCCCGCGAAGACCGCCTTACGCGGCACCCGCAGGCTGGCCGGGGGCGGGGCAGTGGTCCACTTCATCCCCGAGCCGACCTCGAAGATCTTCGACCCCAGGTCCGACAGCCGCACCCGCAGCTCGGCCAGGAAGCCTTGCAGGCCCACCCACTTGAGCTGCACCACGGTGCCGGTGTGGGCGGTGTGGTCGGGGTTGACCTGCGCGGCGTCCACCGTCAGCCGGGCCCCGTGCACGCCCAGCGCCTTGTTCTCCTCGCTCACCGGGCCGCGCAGCGCGGCCTCGTCGGCGGGCACGTGACCGTGCCGGTAGAGGTGGATGCCGACCACCTCGCCGTCGGCGTTGGTGGAGATCAGCGGGATGAACTGCCCGGTGCCCGACTCCTCCCCCTCGGTGGGCAGCAGGCTCGCCCCGCGGTCGCGCTGCACCCGCTCCAGACGCTGCACCAGGTCCTGGATCGCCTCGTCCAGCTCACGCCGCTCGACCGCGTCGCTGGGCTGGGACTGGGCGTGCAGGTAGGCCACGCCTGCCTCCGAGCGCAGCACCGGCAGCAGAATCCGGGCCAGGTCCTCCTCGTGGCGGCGCATTCCCGGCGGGGCGTACCCGGCGTACCGGGCGGTCTGGTAGACCTCCCGCTGGAAGACATCCTCCAGCGCCCCGATGCCGTCGTTGACCGACCAGATCGAGTTCTCGTGCGTGCCGCTGGAGTCGGTCAGCTCGATGAGCACACGGTTGGCCGACGAGCGGGCCTCGGCCGAGCGCAGCAGCGAGTGGTAGGCGGCCTCGGCCTGGGTGGTGGCGTCGTGGGCGGCCGGCACGTGCAGGTCGCTGCCCGGGGTCTCCGGGGCGTAGTCGCGCTCGCGCAGCCACTGCCGCATCAGGTTAGCCAGATCCGGCTCGTACTTGGCGCCGGTGATGTGGATGCTGGCCCCGGTCGCGGTCAGCGCCTCCAGCACCGGGCGCGCCGCGCGGAACAGCTCATCGGCCGACTGCCCCGGGTTGCTGCGGAAGGTCTCGGCCGGGACGGTGACCCGGTCGCCCAGCGCGGTGTAGTCGGCCACCTCATCCAGCGTGGCGAGCACCCCGTTGGCGAAGGAGCCTTCCTTGGTGCCGCGGTGGATGTAGACCCAGCCGGTGGTGTAGTCGTGGCTGGCCTTGTCGGTGGGGCGCTCCCCGACCAGAATCCGGGCGCCGTCGGAGTGGCGGCCCTCCAGCTGGGCGTGGAGGGAGTGCACCATCCGGTTGACCGGGTTGCCCGCCGACATGTCGAAGTTCTTCGTGGCCTCCCGCTGCGCGGCCCACCGGGTCCCGGCCTGCGGGTCGGCGGCCCGCTTCTCGTGCACCCGGCGCTGCTGGGTGCGGAAGGCGGCGTAGTAGTCCCGCTCCTGGCTCTCCACCAGGGGCCGCTCGAAGGCGAGCCGGCTGGTGCGGGGCAGCTCGAGGTTGTGCAGCGGAGCCCAGTCCAGCAGCGAGGTGGTCGCCCAGCCCTGCTCGTCGCGGGCCACCATCCCGCCGAACATCTCCTCGGTCCACGCCTCCGCGGGGAACTTGGTGTAGTCCCGGGCACGGGACAGGACGATCATGAAGTCCGCGGCCCCGCCCTGCCCGATCACCGGCTGGGCGGCCGTGCGCTCCCCCATCAGGGTGAGCACGTGCTCGATGGGCAGGCCCACCACCTGGGCGTCGGAGCCCTCGGCGAACTCCTGCCCACGCAGCTGCATCCCGGTGACCGTCTCGGCCGACGCCACCCGCGGCACCCCGCCCTCATCCACGTAGCGCACCACGTACAGGAGCTCGAAGAACTTGCGGATCGCGTTGTAGTTGGACGGCTCGATAGGCTCCCCGTCGATCTTCTGCCGCATGACGAAGTCGGTGAACGCATCCAGCATCCCCGACATGTTCGTCAGCCCCATCGCCATCAGCTCACGGCGGCGGGCCTCGGGCATCGTGGTGACCTGCTGCAGCGCGAAGTGCAGCTTCTTGATCGCCCCCAGCGCCCGGTCGTAGGCCGCCGGGATCGCCCCGTCCAGCGTGTAGTACAGGAAGCCCATCAGCGAGCCGGAGGTGTAGGCACCGTCGGTGTGCCCGCCCACCCCGTCGAACCAGGCGGAGTGGTCGTAGTCCGCGTCGCCGGAGCGGGTGGCCGAGACCGCCTTGGTCGCCGGGTGGAAGTACTCCACGCGCAGCTCGTACCCCGCGCGCTGCTCCACCGGGACGCCCGCGTCCTCCAGCCACATCACCGCCGACTCGGCCAGCGTGGGCAGCGAGATCGCCCCCGCCTCCCCGGCCGGGACGTTCAGGTGCGCAGGCAGCGCCAGCCCAGCGCCGAACCGGGGGTGCCCGAGCAGGGAGTGCTCGGTGCCGTCCGGACCGACCAGCACCACCTTGCGGGCGATGCGGCCCTGCAGGTGAGCCAGCACGCCCGGACGAGGCACGCGCTGCCCGTCCACCGCGAGCTCCACCTCCAGCGCGACGTCCTGGGTGGCGCCCTTGTTCACCGCCGCCACCAGGTCCGTGACCGGGATGGAGGTGGCCGACAGCTCGGTGTCCTCCGGGCGGCGGGACCAGTCCCTCTCGGTGGTCGCCCCGAAGAAGCGCATCTGTCCGGGGTTGCGGCCCGCCATCGAGATGCCCGAGCTCGCAGCCGACGACATCACCGCACCGACCGCGGAGTGCATCAGCGACGGCACCAGCGCGTGCCACTGACCCACCCGCCCGGAGCGCGTCCCCCGGTCGGAGTCGACCCGCACCGGGGCCACCATCTTGTAGAACGCGGCCTCAGCCGCCTCCTCCGGGACGGTGGGCAGCTGCGGGGCCAGCTCGCGCTGCAGGTCCAGCTGGGCGGCCAGCAGCGGGGAAGGCTGGGCGCTGGGGTTGGACATGACCCCCGGCACCAGGATGTCCAGCACCAGCGACACCCCGCTGGGGTCCCAGAAGGGCAGCTGGCCCTCCAGCGCCTCCTCGTTCTTCAGCGAGGGGAACTCCGAGATCTGCACCTCCGAGCTGGTGGCGATGCCGTAGGAGGTGTGCATCTGGAAAGCGATGACCGCCCGGGCCAGCGTCTCCCACTGATCCAGCGTCAGGTCCGGCAGGTCCGAGCGCTCCCCCGCCGGGCCCGGGGCGCGCGGGGTCGTCGGGGACAGCGCCCGCAGAATCTCGTCCCGCGCCCACGCCACCGTGTTCGACACGTCGCCCCAGCCGCGCAGCAGCCCCACGATCTGGCGCTGCACCTCCGGGTCCTCGTACCGCTTGAAGCGGTCCACCAGCACCTCGGCCGGGTGGGCCCAGTTGTCGATCTGCTCGTAGGCTTCCTTGAGCGCGTCGGTGGTCTGCAGCCGCAGCCGGTCCCCGTCCCGGTAGGCGTCCGTGGCGTGCTCGGCGATCCACTGGCGCACCGTCTCCAGCGCCAGGTCCCGCAGCGGCCCGTCACTGGGCACCATCTGCGCCACGATGTTGCCCGACTCCACCCGAGCCCGACGCCCGACCCGTCGCAGCACCCGGTTCAGCACCGTGGTGCGCTCCCCGGTCACCTCGTCCGTCACCTGGGTGAAGAACGGGGTGTTGCCCTGGTAGAGCCCCTCCAGCGAGGCGGCGTACTGCAGCGCGTCGGCGATGTCGGACAGCAGCCCGGTCGCCATCCGCTGCCGCTCCGGGGAGTTCGGCGAGATGACGTGGTCCACGCCCGTCTCGTACAGGTTCATCAGGGTCGCCAGATGCACCGGCAGGATCGGCGGGCCACCAGCCTCGGTGGCCTTGCCCTCCAGGATCATCAGCCGGCGCAGCTTCGGACCCATCCCCCCGGACAGGCCCCCATCCTTGGTGACCTCGGAGAACAGCTCGGTCTCGGCGTCGATGGCGAACCCGGCCAGGCCCTTGCCCAGCACGCTGGTCAGCGAGGACACCCCGGTCTCGGAGTCGAAGTCCCACGCCGTCAGCCCCAGCATCCGCGTCATCAGCCCGGCGTACTTGGGGTCAGCCAGCAGGTCCAGCGCCTTCTCGGGCGTCAGCCCGTCCCAGTCCACCACCGTGCCGTCGTTCATCACGAAGGTGCGCTCGCCGCGGGCCAGCTGGGTCATGTCCGTGAGCACCGCGTTGATCGACCCCGAGGTGGCCGACCCGAGCAGCCGACCCAGCCCCGAGTCGTAGGTCGGCAGCTGGGCAGCGATGGCCGCCCCCATCGCGGCCACGTTGCTCGGCGCCTTCCCCTTGACGCCCATCCCCGACAGGATCTCGTTGATCCGGGACGCCTGCTCCACCATCAGCGAAGCCGAGATCAGCGTCGGCAGGTAGCGCACCTGCTCGAACATCGCCTTGAACTTCGCCCACGGCACCGGGTCCCCGCCCCCGTCACGGGAGGATCGGATCTGGTCCCACCGCGCCGCGTTCGTCGCCAGGTACTCCTCCGCGGCAGCCTCCTGCTGCAGCTCTCGGGCCGCCACGGCCGCCGCCTCGGCCAGCGCCTCACGCATCTCCTGGCCGTCCCGCACCTCCGAGATGCCCTTCCCGAAACGGTCAGGCTCCACCGTGGCCGCGTCCCGGTCCCACGCCATGTACGGCGCGGAACGCTCGGGCCGGAAACGGAAGTCGGTGTTCAGCCCCCGGATGAACTGCTCCGTGGTGTCCGACTCGTGCAGCAGCCGCTGGAACTCCATGCGCGCCGCCTCGTCCAGGACCCGGTTCCGGTTCGTCGGGTCCTCAGCCCGGAAGTCCAGGTCCAGCCACAGCCGCAGGATGCGGTCCGAGACCCGGTCCACCTCGATGCGCCCGTCCCCGAACTGGGCCAGGGACGCCTTGTGCATCTGCAGCGTGGTACGCAGCAGCATCATCTCCGCGCGCGCCGTCACCGGCTCGGCCAGCACCTCGTAGAACCAGGTCGGGAACTTCAGGGAGGTGATGTTGCCCTCCGCGTCGCGGTTCACCATCCCGGCGTGCAGCCCGCGGTCCTCCATCACCCGCAGCAGCGCCGGCCCCAGCCGCTGCGGGTCCGACGCCACGAACTCCCGGGCCTGCTCCGCGGTCTCCATCCGGAAGTTCCGGGCGTGCGCCAGCTTGCGCACCGAGTCATGCATCGTGGCGAAGCTCTCCGACGCCACCCGGTCCGCGCGGGCCCGCTCACCCACCGCCAGCCCGTTGACCTCGGACAGCTCCATCCGGGCCGACTCCACCACGTTGTCGATCAGCACCCGGTACGGCGTGGCCCGGAAGCCCGGCCCGTCCACCTCCTGCGCGTACTGCGGGTGGTCCTTCAGCGCGGAGACGAACTCCTCACGCACGTCCGAGCGCAGCCCCAGCAGCGTGTCACGCAGCCCACGCACCGTGTAGGAAGCCAGGTGCGCGGCGTCCTCCCTGAGCAGCGCCGAGATCCGCATCGACCCCAGCAGCTCCACGTAGGCCGTCCCGCCCCGGGCACGAGTGTGGGTGCCCTCCTGGGAGTCCGGACGGGTCAGCGAATCCAGCGACTCCAGCCGCATCGCCTCCGTCTCGCTGCGCCCACCGAGCTCGGCGTACTCCCGACGCAGCCCCGTCACCACATGGTGCAGCACCGCCTGCGCCAGGTTCACCGTGCCATCCGAACGCAGCTGCTGCGTCAGCGCATCCACGTCCGGCACCGGCGCCCCAGCCATCAGCACCAGCGCCTCGTTCACCGTGCGGGTGCCGAAGTCGGCGTGGTACTCCCGCGCCAGCTCGGTCAGCCAGTCCAGCGACCGCTCCTGCGCCAGCGTCCCCTCGAACGCGGCCTCGTCCCCCGAACGCACGATGCCGTCGTTGAGCGCGGCGAACCGCTCCGACATCGCCGCCGCCGCGAGCTCCCGCTCCTCGGCCGTGTACCGCGTCGGCTCCCGGTAGGCGTTGTACTTCAGGATCGTCTGCAGCCGGAACTGGTCCGAGCTCGAGGTCAGGATCGCCCCGGTCAGCATCTCGCTGCTCGCCGGCTGCGGCTTGAGGGTGTACTCCGGCATCGCCCGCGACACCGCCGGCAGGTCCACCGCCCCTGTCTGGGTGACCCGGTTCAGGTCGGTCAGCGACACCGCGGTGCCCAGCGCCGACAGCCCATCCTCCAGCGCCCGGTTCAG
>Ga0079224_100004920_pt1 | contig 17445 bp, 17 predicted proteins | sample Stecom2015_FD_80414 | JGI IMG/M metagenome (GOLD analysis project Ga0079224, IMG submission 80414) | Agricultural soil microbial communities from Utah to study Nitrogen management - Steer compost 2015 | ecosystem: Environmental > Terrestrial > Soil > Agricultural land | place: USA: Utah...
GCCTTTAAACTCGATATTATTATTGTCACGCTTGCTAGGTGAAAATCGAGAAAAGAGGCTTAGCAAGGAGCAAGTTGAATTTGCAGAAGTAATTCAAACATCGGGGAATAACCTGCTCACGCTTATCGATGAAATTCTTGATCTATCAAAAATAGAAGCTGGAAAAATGGAGATGGAGTTTGAAAACGAACCTATTCAGTCAGTGATCACAGCCATGAGTGGAATTTTTACCCCTATGGCCAAGGAGAAAATGCTAAATATTTCTTTTGACATCGGTAATAGTGTACCTAAGACCATTATTACAGACCGATTAAGATTGGAGCAGATATTAAAAAATCTGCTTTCAAATGCGCTAAAATTCACTAAAAAAGGATTTGTTTCGGTTAAAGTTGAAATGGATTTAAATGATAGTAATTCCGTATTATTTAGAGTAAAGGACACTGGTATTGGTATTCCAAAAGAGAAGCGTGAACATGTTTTTGGAGCATTTCAACAAGCAGATGGCTCTACTCGACGAAAGTTTGGAGGAACAGGGCTTGGTTTATCCATCAGCCGTGAACTAGCGAAGCTTTTGGGGGGAACATTAAGTATAAATGAAGAGGTTGTTGAAGGAAGTGAGTTTATATTAAAAATACCTGTTGATCCCAATCAGCTAAATAAACAAGAAGAAGAACCTGTTATACAGATAAAAGAAGTAACGGTAACGTCAACTCCAACGCCTGTTGCAAAAGAAAGCGAGGAAGAAGAGCGGTTTTTAAGTCCGCTTATTCCTGATGAGATTCCAGATGATAGAGACACTATTTTGCCAGGAGATAAAGTAATTTTAATTATTGAAGACGACACAGTTTTTGCTAAAGCCTTAATGAAGGTCTCAAGTAAAGAAGGCTATAAATGTCTTGTTGCTGTTAGGGGAGATAAAGGAATTGAATTAGCTAATCAATTTCAACCTCACGGGATATTGCTAGACTTACAGCTTCCTATAAAAGACGGTTGGCAAGTGATGGCTGAATTAAAAAACAATCCCGCTACCAAGCATATCCCTGTCCATATGATGTCTTCCTATGAGATCAAACATGAAAGCCGTTTGAAGGGAGCTATTAATTTCATTAGCAAACCTGTTGCTTTCGAACAGATGAATGAGATATTTAAAACACTTGAAACCGCTTTTCAAAAAGACACTAAAAAGGTGTTAATTATTGAAGAAAACATAAAACATGCTAAGGCTCTAGCTTATTATCTAGACAGCTTCGATGTAAAAGTAGAGATCAAGAAGAATATTGATGATGGTATTGATGCTTTATCGGAAAATAGAGCAGACTGTGTCATTTTGGACATGGGTGTGCCTGATGCGATTGCCTATGAAACACTAGATGCTGTTAAAGAAAGGGCTGGGTTGAACGGCTTACCGGTTATTGTATTTACAGGTAAGAACTTATCTCAAATAGAAGAGCAAAAAATTAAGCAATACGCAAATACGATTGTAGTAAAAACCGCACACTCTTATGAGCGTATTCTTGATGAAGTGGCATTGTTTCTTCATCTCGTTGAACGGAATAAGGTCCCTGAAGAGCAACCCAGAAGAAACAGAACTCTAAATAAATTTACTGAAACATTGACGGGAAAAACAGTCGTAATAGCTGATGATGATATTAGAAATGTTTTCTCTTTAACAAAAGCTCTTGAAACCTATGGTATGACCGTTCTCAGTGCATCTGATGGGAAGGAAGCTTTATCGATTTTAGAGGGAAATAGTGACAAAGTAGATATTGTGTTGATGGACATGATGATGCCGGAAATGGATGGATTTGAAAGTATCTCCCGCATTAGAAAGAATCCTAAACTCAACCATCTTCCAATTTTGGCTGTAACCGCTAAAGCAATGATGGGTGATCGAGAAAAATGTATAGAGGCTGGGGCTTCAGATTATATTTCGAAACCTGTAGATATAGATCAATTAATTTCTTTACTTCGAGTATGGCTTTATCATTAATTCACCTTTTACTAGTTTTATTTACATAATTAACATGAGACAAAATATCTTAGTAGTTGACGATGACAAAAAAAATATTTTTGCCCTATGTGCAGTACTGCAGTCAAGAGGGTTTTCCTGTATTGGGGTACAAAGTGCTCAAGAGGGAATTGATCATTTAATTCATCATAAAGATGTTGGCATGATTTTGATGGATATTATGATGCCTGATATGGATGGCTTTCAAGCTATATCAGAGATTAAAAAGCTGAAGGAATTTTCTTCAATTCCAATCATTACTATCACTGCGCAAGCGATGCCGGGAGATCGAGAAAAATGTATAGGGGCTGGGGCGAATGATTATCTCTCAAAACCAGTTGATATTGATCAGCTGATGGTGAAGATTCAACATTATTTGGGATAGATTTAAATGAATTATTTTTTAGAGGTTAAAGACGAGGAGGTTGAACTTTTACTGGCTGGAATCAATGAAAAGTACGGATATGATTTTTCAAACTATAGCCGAGCGTCTTTAAAAAGAAGGTTGAATCGCTTAATGTCCTTAGATAAGTTTCCCAGCTTTGCTGAGATGCTTTTTCATCTTTTGGAAGACGAGGAATATCTTAGAAGATTCATTGAAGAGATTACTGTCAACGTGACTGAGATGTTCCGTGACCCTAGTTTCTTCAATTATTTACGAAATAAAATCATCCCTGTCTTAGCGACCTATCCTTTTATTAGAATTTGGGTGGCAGGGTGTGCAAGTGGAGAGGAGGCCTATTCTATTGCAATTTTAATAAGTGAAGCTAAATTACTACATAAAACACTAATTTATGCTACGGATATAAATCCAAAGGTTTTAGAAGGGGCTAAATCAGGTATTTTTCCTTTAAGCCTTATGAAGCAATATTCGGAAAATTATATTTTAAGCAATGGAAAAGAAGATTTCTCGAAATATTATATCGCTAAATACGACAGGGTGATATTTAAGGAAAATTTGCGGAATAAGATTGTATTTTCAAGTCATAATTTGGTCTCTGATCGCTCATTCAACTCCTTTCAATTAATTTCCTGTAGGAATGTGCTTATCTATTTTCAAACAGCCCTACAAAATAGAGTATTTGATCTTTTTGATGACAGCCTTGAACCTTTAGGCTTTTTAGCATTAGGGAACAAAGAAACCCTTCGTTTTTCATCAATATGCGACGGGTATAAACAGGTAGAAGGAAATGAAAAATTCTGGAGAAAAAGTGAAATTTGATATTGTCACCATCGGTGGATCAGCGGGTAGCCTTCAAGTTGCTCTCACTATCCTCTCTAAACTAGATTATCCGTTTAGTTATTCTATTATTATGGTGTTTCACCGCAAAAATAGTCCCACGGAAGCAACACTAACCCAGCTCTTGCAATCAAAAAGCATCGCGCCAGTAAAAGAGGCTGAGGACAAAGAAATTATCCTGCCGGGACATATTTATGTCGCTCCCGCTGGTTATCATTTGTTAGTTGAAGAAGATAAAAGCTTTTCACTTGACGTCTCTGAAAAAGTTAATTTTTCGCGGCCGAGCATTGACATCACTTTTTCAACTACTTGTGAAGTTTATAAGGATAAAACTCTCGCAGTAATACTATCAGGAGCAAATAGAGATGGCATTAGAGGAATGTTAAAAATTAAAAAATATGGAGGATTTTGCATTGCGCAAGACCCTACGTTGGCTGAAGTAGATTATATGCCCTCCCAAGCTATCGAATTTAATGCCTGTGATCTTGTAGCAACTCCGGAAGAAATAGCCGACTTTATGAATAATAAATAGTACGGATTAATCGTGGATTCTATTTCTTAAATTTTCAGTATGTTTGTCCGTAATTTCTAAGCAGCACCTAGTTTAATACATGTTAAAACTTAATGAGATAAAAAAACCAATTGCAGGACAACTTGACCTTTTTGAGGACAAGTTTAAACAATCCATGCAAAGCTCAGTTCCGCTGCTTGACCGTATAACGCATTATATCGTAAAGAGAAAGGGAAAGCAAGTAAGACCTATGTTCGTCTTTTTTGCAGCAGGCGCCTGTGGTGAGATCAATGAAACTACACATCGAGGTGCAGCCTTAGTAGAGCTTTTACATACAGCGACTTTGGTCCATGATGACGTGGTAGATAATGCTTACGAAAGGAGAGGTTTTTTCTCAGTAAATGCTTTGTGGAAGAATAAAATTGCTGTCTTAGTAGGGGATTTCCTGTTAGCCAAAGGTTTATCCCTTTCCATTAGTAACAATGATTTCAAACTCTTAAAAATTGTTACTGAAGCAGTAGAACAGATGAGTGAGGGGGAATTGCTTCAGATGGAAAAAGCACGACGTTTAGATATCGATGAAGCTATTTATTTTGAAGTAATTCGCAAAAAAACAGCTTCTCTTATTGCTTCTTGTTGCGCATGCGGTGCAGCATCCACTACTGAAGACGACGACGCTATTGAAAGAATGCATCAATTTGGTGAAAAAATAGGCATCGCCTTTCAAATTAAAGACGACCTTTTTGATTTTGGGGTTGATGATGTAGGAAAACCTCTTGGAAATGATATTAAAGAGAAAAAAATAACCCTCCCTTTAATTTATGCATTACAAAAAGCTAGTAAAAAAGAAAAACGGTACTACATCAACCTTATTAAAAATCATAATGAAGACAATGATAAAGTGAAAGAAGTTATCGAATTTGTTAGGAGTAGCGGCGGCTTAGACTATGCCTCGCAAAAGATGCTAGATTACCAACGAGAAGCTTTTGAGGTATTAAATACCTTCCCAGATAGCGCGTATAAAACAGGACTTCAGCAATTAGTGTATTTTACAACTGAAAGAAAAAAATAATAAGGGCTCTCTTTCTAAGGAGTGAACTTAGTTATTTAACATCTTGCAATACTCCAATAATGCTACTACCTTTCATTTATTAACTTTAATATCGAGTCCAGGTATTCACGCGTATTGGACAGACGAGGAACTTTATTTTGTCCTCCTAATTTACCACGCTTCTTCATCCAATCATAGAATGTTCCTTCCGGAGCAATATGTATCAAGGGTTTCTTTAAGGCCATATTGTTGAAGCGTTTGGCATCATAATCTGAATTAATTTCACGCAGATGCTTATCCAAGATGTCGAAAAATTGTTCTGGATATTCAGGGGAATTTTCAAACTCGAGGATCCACTCATGTCCACCGGCTTCATTATCTTTAAAGTAAATCGGACCTGCTGTATAATCCCTTACACTTGCATGAGTTTCTTCGCAGGCTTTTTTTATTGCAGAATCTGCATTATCTACGATCACCTCTTCCCCGAAAGTATTGATGTATTGCTTGGTGCGACCGCTAACAACAATTCGATAGGGATTTAAGTTGGTAAACTTGATCGTGTCACCAATCATGTAACGCCATAGACCGGAATTCGTTGAAATAATAAGTGCATAGTTCTTTCCTATTTGAACCTCGTGTAATCCTAAGGTCTTGGGATGCTCTTCTCCAATATTCTCCATGGGCAGGAATTCGAAATAGATGCCGTAGTCTAACATCAAGAGCATTTCTTCAACTCCATCTTGATCTTGAATTGCAAAATATCCTTCTGATGCATTATAGTTTTCTAAATAATACATGTAATCGGAAGGAATAAGCTCCTTAAATTGCTCTCGGTATGGTTTAAAACTTACTCCCCCATGAAAGTAAAACTCTAAATTCGGCCATACTTCCAGTAAATTAGCTTTGCCCGTGATTTCCAATATTCGCTTTGCCAGAACAACATTCCAAGTTGGCACTCCAGAAATATTAGTGATATTTTCATTAATAGCCATTTGAGCTACCTTCTCAATCTTTTCTTCGAAATTAGGATTTAGCGTGGTAAGGATATCGGGAACGCGATGATACTCTGCCCAGAAAGGCAAGTTTTTAACAATGATAGCAGATAAATCTCCTTGAATAGTATTTCCAACCTCACTCATTTGATGACTTCCACCAATCACTAATCCTTTCCCTTTGAACACGTTAGTATCTGGACGGTTATTACAAAAAATACTAACCAAATCCTTTCCTCCTTTATAATGGCAGTCTTCCAGGGCTTCATCACTAACTGGAATAAATTTACTTCGATCAGAAGTGGTACCAGATGATTTCGCAAACCACTTAACATGTGAAGGCCAAAGAATATTTTCTTCACCATTCAACATTCTCTCGATATATGGCTTCAAACTATCATAATCTTGAATGGGCACGCGATCTTTAAATTCTTGAGGGGAACAGATGGATTCATATCCATATTTCCTACCCCACTCTGTCGCTTGAGCGGTTGAAATCAGGTCGTAGAACCATTCTTCCTGCACCTCATTAGGGTATTTCATGAAAAGCTCTATTTGATGGATCCGCTTTTTCATTATCCATTTAATGATTGAATTAACCATTCGTTCTCGCTTTCATAATTATGATTAACTATTTGAAGGATTATTCCGTTTCTTTATTTTCAATTCAAAATGTTCTCCTAAATAAAACTTCCGTGCCATTTCATTATTCGCTATCTCTTGAGGTGTTCCCGTAAGCATTAATTTTCCTTCTGCAAGCAAATACGCCCTGTCAGTAATAGACAGAGTTTCTTGAACATTATGGTCGGTAATTAAAATGCCAATATTACGGTGCTTCAATTTATGAACAATGGATTGGATCTCTTCCACCGCAATAGGATCCACCCCCGCAAAAGGCTCATCCAATAAAATAAAACTAGGGTTTGCCGCTAATGCCCGTGCGATTTCCGTTCTCCTTCGCTCCCCACCGGAAAGTAAATCGCCACGATTTTTTCTGACTTTCTGTAAAGAAAATTCATTTATTAACTCATCAAGCTTTTCCATTCTCTGCTCCTTATCATCATAATGAATTTCCAAAACAGCAAGAATATTGTTTTCTACGGAGAGTTTTCTAAAGATTGATGCCTCTTGAGCTAGATAGCCAATTCCTTTTTGGGCGCGACGATACATTGGATCGCCTGTAATATCCTTTCCATCAAGGTAAACATGCCCCTGATTAGGCTTTACTAAACCTACTATCATGTAAAAAGATGTCGTTTTACCCGCCCCATTAGGGCCTAATAATCCAACGATTTCTCCTTGTTCAACATGAAAGGAAACATCGTTGACAACGACTCTTTGTTTGTATTTCTTGACGAGGTGTTCAGCTTTTAAAATCATATTATCTTGTAAAAATAGAAAATTAAGGGTTAATTCCTTTTATATTTAATTGAACACATACTTTATCACGCCAATTATTTTCTTCAATACTATAACAAATATCAAAAGGCGCACCGCTATTAATCAAGGTTGCAAACTCTCCTAATCCAAAGCCTATGCAATTAAAAGACGATGAACCCTCTTGAGTCACACTGAATTTTAAATGATTAGCTCCTACAATTGAAGCCGAACCATAGCTCTTTACCCTTTTACTTATAAAGACAGGAGCCTGATTCATGGGACCAAAAGGAGCAAATTGCTTTAATACTCTACAGAACTTTCCATCAATATCGGCCAAATTAAGTTCTTGATCAATAATAATATCCTGAATTAACATCTCTGGTAAAATACTAGCAGATACCACCTCTTCGAAACGGTCTTGTAAAGCCGGAATATTTTCCTCACGCATTGTTAGGCCAGCTGCATATTTATGACCTCCAAATTGCTCTAGCAGATCGCTACATGCATCTAATGCTTCATATAAATCATAGCCTACAACAGAGCGTGCTGAGCCTGCAACCACACCGTTTGAATTTGTCAATACGATCGTTGGACGATAGTATTTCTCCGTTAAACGAGAAGCCACTATTCCGATCACTCCTTTATGCCAGTCATTTTGATAGACCACAGTCGTCTTGCGGTTGATCCACTCTTCCTTACTTTTAATCATTGATAATGCCTGCTCCGTGATTCGACTATCATGTCCTTTCCGTTCGGTATTTTGAATGTCAATCCCGGCACTAAAGCTTTCTGCCTCATTTAAAGAACGTGAAATCAATAGGCTAACCGCATCTTTCGCATGTTTAATTCTGCCGGCAGCATTTATCCTTGGTCCTATCTGAAAAACAACGTTATCTATGGTAAAATCGCCCTTCCTTGCTGTCAAATTCATAAGTGCGAGTAAGCCAAAACAGGGATTCGAGTTTAATTTCTTTAAGCCGTAATGGGCTAATACCCGATTCTCTCCTGTAACAGGAACAATATCGGAAGCTATACTTACGGCCACAAGATCTAGGTATTTAAAAACAGCGTCTTGACTAATATTATTTCTAATCGCAAACGCGTGAATAATCTTAAAAGCAATTCCGCATCCGGAAAGTTCATCATAAGGGTAATTACAATCTCGCCGCTTAGGATCTAAAACCGCTACAGCGGACGGGAGCGCATCTCCAGGTGTATGATGATCTCCTATAATAAAGTCGATCCCCTTTTCTTTTGCGTAGTCTATTTGATCAATGGCTTTAATACCACAATCTAATGCAATAATTAATGTACATCCGTTTTCATTAGCCCAATCGATTCCCTGTTCTGAAATTCCATATCCTTCTTTATAACGATCTGGCACATAAAAAACTAGTTTAGAATGAAATTCACGAAAGAAACTATAAGCAACCGCTACAGCGGTAGTTCCATCTACATCATAATCCCCATAAATTACTATTTTCTCATTGTTCCCTATTGCTTCCTCAATACGAGCAATCGCCTTATCCATGTCTTTCATCAAAAAAGGGTCATGAAGATGACTCAACTCAGGGCGAAAGAAGAACTTTGCGTCTTCAAATACACATACCCCTCGTTTAACTAAGATACTTGACAAAGCCGTACTTATAGTTAATTCCTTTCCTAAGGCTATCGCCTGCTCCAGATTAATTTCGGAAGGCTCAACCCATCTCTTCTGCATATATATTTTCTAAATAGATTCTCTCCAAAGTATTTTATCTAAATTTGTGTTCAATCCGTAAATATACGTGAATTTGCTTATTTTGTACGCTATGAAAGTATTCTCTTTATATGAAGGTTCTTATTCAGTCGATGTTAGCAAGGAGTTTATTCCATTTGATCCTGAAATCCACAAGAAGAAAGATCGCCCAGGTTCTTTATTTATCCATATCCATCCTTTTCTAATTCAAACCGAAGATGATTTGATTCTATTGGATACTGGATTGGGTCAAATGAAAGACGGCGAACTGGTTTTATATTCCAATATTAAAAAACAAGGTTTTGACCCTCAAGACATAACTTTGGTATTGCTCTCTCATCTGCATAAAGATCATGCATCGGGAATGACTTATGAACAAAACGGAAAAATCAATCTTTCCTTCCCTAATGCGGAATATGTTATACAGCGCAGTGAATGGGAAAATGCATTTGGCAATTCGGATAGCGATTCTTACGAAACGAGTAAGTTAGATGTTCTTCAAAGAAGTGGGAATCTTCATTTAGTAGAAGGAAGCGGCCAGTTAAATGATTACATCAGCTTTGAATTAAGCGGTGGACATACTGAATTTCATCAGGTATTCCTTCTTGAAAAAGAAGGCGAGAAATTCTTTTTTGGAGGTGATGAATGGCCAGAACAAGCCCAAATTTTAAGAAAGTTCGCTGCTAAATATGATTTCAATGGTAAAAAAGCAATGGAATTAAGGGAGGAATATGCCCAACGCGCTGCTAAAGAAGGATGGACTGGCCTATTTTATCACGATGGCAAAAGCGCCACAGCTAAAATAGAGATTAAAGAAGATTCTTATACGATAATAAAAGTATAAGAATTAACGCTATCCCTTCTCTTTCAGCACTTTCTCCAGTGCGTACATTTCATCCCGATATTTGGCAGCTTCCAAGAAATCCATACTTTTAGCCGCTTTGTTCATATTCTTCTTAGCACTATCAATAGAGTCTTGAAGTTGCTTTTTACTCATGTATTGTACAATAGGATCTGCCGCTATACTTGTATCCTCTGGTCCGGCATAAGCTTTAGCAGTACCGCTTTTAAAGTCTGCTACGGATGTTTGTTCAATAATAGCCTCCCGAGATTTTCCTACTGTAAGTGGTATGATGCCGTGTTCTAAGTTATATTTAATCTGCTTATCACGCCTACGATTGGTTTCCTCAATGGTAATTTCCATGCTTGCTGTAATTTTATCAGCATACATGATAACACGGCCTTTATCATTTCTTGCCGCCCGGCCAATCGTCTGAATCAGCGATCTTTCAGAGCGCAGGAAACCCTCTTTGTCAGCATCTAAGATAGCGACTAATACTACTTCAGGTAAATCAAGTCCTTCTCGTAATAAGTTAATTCCAATCAAGACATCAAACTCCCCTAAACGTAATCCACGGAGAATTTCTACACGTTCCAAAGTTTTTATTTCAGAGTGTATATAACGAACCTTAATCCCTAAACGTGCCATATATTTTGTTAACTCTTCAGACATCCGCTTTGTCAAAGTCGTCACTAATATCCGCCCCCCCATTTTAATGGTTTTATCCACTTCATCCAACAGATCATCCACCTGATTTACTAGCGGTCGAATTTCAATAGCAGGATCCAACAAGCCGGTTGGACGGATCACTTGTTCTACTACCACTCCTTCCGTTTGCTCCAATTCATAATCTCCAGGAGTTGCACTGACATAGATTGTTTGTGGCGCCAAGGCTTCAAACTCAGGAAAATTAAGAGGTCGATTATCTAATGCCGCTGGCAAACGGAATCCATATTCCACAAGTGAAAGCTTACGAGAGCGGTCACCCCCATACATGGCCCTAATTTGTGGAACAGTAACGTGACTTTCGTCAATGACCATTAAATAATCTTTTGGAAAATAATCTAGCAGACAGAACGGACGTGCACCAGGTTCACGACCGTCAAAAAATCTTGAATAATTCTCTATCCCGCTGCAATAGCCTAATTCTCGCATCATTTCTAAATCGAAATTGACACGCTCTTCCAGCCTTTTTGCTTCTAGCATTCGCCCGTCTCTAATCAATTGCTCTTTTCTAGCTTCTAGCTCTTCTTGGATATTCCAAATGGAATTAGTGAATTTGTCCTTTTGAGTAACAAATAAATTGGCGGGAAATAAAGCTAAGTGAGTAAATTTTTCAATGGTTTTTCCTGTCTCCGGAACGATGACACTCAGCTCTTCAATCTCATCTCCAAAAAAAGAAATACGATAAGCTTCATCCATATAAGCGGGGTAAACATCCACAATATCTCCTTTAACACGAAAGCTTCCACGTTTAAAATCCCCTGTTGTTCTCATGTATAAAATCTCAACCAGACGGTGCAAGAAGGCATTACGGCTAATCACGGTACCCACTGCGAAGCGGAAAATCGAGCGGGAAAAATCTTCTGGATTTCCCATACCATAAATACAGGATATGGACGAAACCACAATAATATCGCGGCGACCCGACATCAATGAAGAAGTGGTACGCAAGCGCAACTTTTCAATTTCTTCATTAATAGCAAGATCTTTTTCTATATAGGTATTCGTGGAAGCGATAAAAGCTTCAGGCTGATAATAATCGTAATAGGATACAAAGTAGTTAACCGCATTCTCAGGAAAAAACTGCTTAAATTCCCCATACAATTGGGCTGCAAGCGTTTTATTATGGCTTAATATCAACGTAGGCTTTTGTGTTTCCTGGATAACATTGGCAATCGTAAACGTTTTTCCGGAACCGGTCACCCCTAATAAGTTCTGATAATGTTCTCCCCCATTTACCCCTTGAATTAATTGACGTATGGCTTCGGGCTGATCACCAGCGGGTTGGTATTCTGAAGTAAGTTTAAAGTCCATTAAGTGAAACCTTTGAGTTTTTATATTGTTTACAAACTTAGAGAAAATTGCTTTATATATTCAATTTCCTAGAGATTGGTAAAACATACAACGCAATTAGCGTTCCATCTCCTTAAAAGAGATGGAATAGTACCATCTATTCCATTACAATTTTGTATTTTTGTTTATGGCTTTTGTGCTCACCCAAAGAAATAGTATTGCGAATCATTTTATCGCGGAATTAAGAAACATAGATGTTCAACAGGATCGTATGAGATTTCGTCGAAATCTAGAACGATTAGGCGAAGTCTTCGCTTATGAGCTGAGCAAGGAATTACCTTACGAAGAGATTGAAGTAACAACTCCTTTAGGAGAAACACAATGCAATTTCATAATAGAACAGCCTATTCTAGCAACAATTATACGTGCAGGATTACCGCTGCATCAAGGCCTATTAAACTATTTCGACCAAGCTGATTGTGCCTTTATCGCCGCTTATCGCAAAACCAAAAAAAGTGGGACCTTCGAGATTCATCAAGAATATATAACCACTCCCAACCTAGATCAAAAAGTAGTTATTATGTCTGATGCCATGATTGCAACGGGGCGTAGTATGGTTTTAGTATGTAAGGAACTGATGAACCGCTTTGCTATAAAACAATTGCACATCGTATCCGCCATAGCAAGTGAAGAAGGAATAGAACATGTTAAAGCTTACCTTCCAAAAGCCAAGCTTTGGGTTGGCGCTATTGATGGCGAATTAACTAGTAAAGCCTATATAGTGCCTGGACTAGGTGACGCTGGTGACTTAGCATTTGGCGGCAAAGAGTAAATTAACAGAATTAATTCAAGCGATAAGTTGCGATTAAATAAAAGCGCGGAATCTCCACTTCGAAAAGGGAGCCGTCCGCTTCCCTTACCATTTGATAGGTGCCTTCCATATAGCCCATATCACTTTGCAAATTACAGCCCGAGACATATTCGTGAGACTCACCCGGTTCAATAATGGGCTGTAAGCCCACCACTCCTTCACCTTCCAGTTCACGTGTAGAACCCTTTGAATCGAAAATATTCCAATACCTTCTTAGTAACTGTATACTGTTATTACTTAAATTCTCTATTGATATATGATAAGCGAACATATAATGCTCGTTCTCGGGATTAGAATATTCAGTTTGAAATATGCTTTCGACTGAAATTTTCACCCCTTCCGTAATCTGTATAACCATAGCTGAAATTTTAAGGCAAGTTAATAATTCGAAATGAGTAATAAAAGTAGATTTTCCGATTTAATACTCTTGGAGCTCTAAGAAACCTTCTCTAATCTCATTCAGAACATCTTCTATTTCCGTTATTGATTCGAGTTTTACAAGCTTCATTCGATACTCTTTGAAATGAGGAATACCTTTAAAGTAATTAGAATAATGGCGGCGCATCTCAAATATTCCGGTCCTTTCTCCCTTCCATTCTACTGATTTCTGCAAATGAACTTTGCATACATCCACTCTCTCTTTAATGGTGGGTCCTTCTAGACGTTCGCCTGTTTTGAAGAAATGCTTTATTTCACGAAAAATCCAAGGATATCCGATAGATCCACGGCCAATCATAATCCCATCCACTTCATATTCTTTTCTCCAGGCAGCTGCTTTCTCAATACTATCCACATCGCCATTCCCAAAAATAGGAATTTGGATCCTTGGATTTCGCTTAATATCACGAATCATTGTCCAGTCGGCTTGCCCTTTGTACATTTGCGCGCGGGTACGACCATGGATACTTAAAGCTTTTATTCCGACATCTTGCAGACGCTCGGCGACTTCATAAACATTTTTAGTACTATCGTCCCAGCCTAAGCGGGTTTTCACTGTAACGGGCAAATGGGTGGCATCTACCACGGCTTTTGTCATCGCTACCATTCTATCTATATCCTGCAACAAACTGGCGCCAGCACCGCGACAAGCGACCTGCTTTACGGGGCAACCATAGTTTATATCCACCAAATCAGGATTTGCCAAGGAAGTGATTTCAGTTGCTTCGCGCATGCTCTCAATATCACTTCCAAAAATCTGGATCCCTATCGGCCGTTCGTATTCAAAGATATCCAGCTTTTTGCGACTCTTAGCAGCATCTCTAATCAGTCCTTCTGAAGAAATAAATTCAGTGTACATCATATCGACACCATTTTGTTTACACACGAAACGGAAAGGTGGATCACTCACATCCTCCATCGGTGCAAGCAATAACGGGAACTCTCCTAAATCTATATTTCCAATCTTAACTGACATTTCTTATCTTGAACCCAATTTTATAAATACTCCTTAATGTCGCAAATTTACAAAAATTCAGAAGGAAAGTACTACAAACTACCTGAAAATCACCCAATCGTCTCATTGATTTATGTTTTGCTTCTTATTTTTGCAGGATCATTGCTTTTATCTTTCATTGCCATAGGAGTTGGGTACCTGATTTATGGTCCTACAATTTTACAATTATTACCCGCTATAATAGCAGGAGAAGAGCCGTCAAAAGCCGATTTTATAAAGTTATATCAAGTCCTGGCCAGCATAGGCACCTTTCTTATTCCTACCTACTTATTATCGCGTATTGAGGCCAAAAGAACCACTTACTTAAATTTTTCTTTACCTTCCCCTAGTCGTCTTCTGTTTTTAGCAGTAGCGGTCATGTTCGCATCTATTCCTTTATTAGAACTTTCGATCATCATCAACTTAAAGATGCAATTGCCAGAATACTTAAGTGCCGTAGAATCTTGGATGAAAACAAAGGAAGAAGAGATGGAAAAGCTAACGGTTTTGCTTCTCTCTACAACTACATATAGTGGATTGGCATTTAATTTATTCGTTATTGCTGTTATGCCGGCGATCGGAGAGGAGTTACTCTTTAGGGGAGTTTTACAAAATATTTTTTATCGTTGGATGAAAAACCCACATATCACTATTTGGTTCGTTGCAATTTTATTTAGCGCCATCCACGTTCAGTTTTACGGCTTTTTACCTAGAATGCTCATGGGTGCTCTATTTGGGTATCTATATTATTGGGGGAAAAGCATATGGCTACCGATATTAGCGCATTTCGTCAATAATGCTTATGCTACGATCTACTCCTTTATTTTATTGAGGCAGGGAATGTCTTTTGAAGAAATAAATGAAGCAACCACTTCTAATTGGTTTCTTTATGTTTTAAGTTTTATAGGAACAGCCATAATAATCTATTACTTTTGGCAATCTTCCGAAAATGAGAAGTCAAAATTAAATCCGATTTAGAAATGGAAAAGAACTGGAATAAAATATACTCGACATCCAATTTTTATACTGCCGAGATGGTTCGTCAGATGTTGATTGATAACAATATACCTGCTGTTATCATGAATAAACAGGATTCATCTTATCGTTTTGGATTTGTTGAGGTGTTCATTCACCAAGATAATGAAACCGCAGCAAAAGCCCTTATTGCTGAGTTTGATGCTGGAAATCCCATGGAGGAGGAATAGCTATGAAAGAACGCGCAATTACTGGAGTCATTTTCGTTATTGTTCTCATCTCTTCTTTACTGTTGGGTAAATGGTCCTTTGCTACCTTCTTCATGCTCGTAAGCCTTTTAAGTTTAGATGAATTCTATAAAATCGTCAACAAAGATGAAATTAAACCTAATCGAGTATCAGGTTTACTTCTCGGATTAGCGCTATTACTTTCATTCTCTTTATTTAAAATTGACGTTTTATCGTTAAATCACTTCCTATATTTAATCCCTTTTATGACGGTGGTTTTTTGGTGTGAATTATATAGAAAATCAGAATCACCCTTTATTAATATTGCGTATACCTTTTTGGGAGTTATTTTCGCAGTGATCCCTTTTATATTTTTTATTAATTTAGGCTTTCTAGATGGTGAATACAACTTTCAATACCCTTTGGGCTTTTTGATTCTATTGTGGGCGAGTGATACAGGAGCCTATTTAGCTGGAATGTCTTTTGGAAAAACGAAGTTATTTGAGCGTCATTCGCCTAAAAAAACATGGGAAGGCTTTTTCGGTGGAATGGCCTTAAGCGTGATAGCTTCGCTTACACTATCGCAATTTTTCCTAGGAATCGACATGTGGCAATGGATTGTATCTTCCTTATTAATCGTAATTTTCGGGACCTATGGTGATTTGACTGAATCGATGTTGAAGCGCAGTTATCAAATCAAAGACTCTGGAAACCTTCTCCCGGGGCACGGGGGCTTATTAGATCGATTTGACGGCTTGTTATTAGCTGCGCCCTTGGTTTATGCTTTTTGGGCGCTGACAATATAGTTGATCATCGACTATTTAGATATTAAATACTACTTATCTTGCTACTTCTTTAAAAGTAGTTTCTTTTACTGATTTTGGAAGCTCTTTTATTCTGAAATTAACTTTCTTCTTTTCGTTTAACCAATAGAACATCTTCTGGGGGTAGTATTAAATACCCGTATTCATAACAAAAATAATATTGATTGCCTTTGGCTGTTTTATAAATACTAGTGGTGTAATCAAAATTAAAACCTTTAGACTGGAGTTTTTTTATCTTTATTCTCGCCTTCCCCTCTGGATTACAAGATTTAAGTATCCTACGGTTTTTCTTGAGGATGTTGTTTACTTTTCGGATGTAGATGAGGTCGTGACTTTTTAATTTATTATTATAATTGCTACGGCATGCGTCATCGCAAAACTTCTTATCCGATCGACCCACTAGCGGAAAGTCACAGTCTAAACAAAGTCGTTTCATAAACTCGATACCTTTATTCTTTTGATTTACAGTTCAGTAATGCTTTAAAATAGCATTTTTATCTTAAAATCCCGTATTTCTCTTTCATTAAAAGCCTTTAAAATATAGCTTAGAATTACCTATAAAGCTTTAAAAACGTGCCCTAGCCGATTAGTTCCGGATAATTACGTTTATAATCGGTTAGTATCCGACTACTATGTTTGGTCATATGCATCTTTGTATCAACTCATTATGGTAAAACCCTCGCTTAAATTATTGCGAACTAAAATTAAAATTATGAATTCATTAAAAAACAGTGTCCGGTTGATCGGCTTTTTAGGAAATAATCCTGAAATCAAAAAATTTGGGGACAATAAAAGTCTTGCCCGCGCTTCAATAGCTATCAATGAAAGTTATAAAAACAAAGATGGAGGATGGGTTTCTGAAACCCAGTGGCATAATTTAGTAATGTGGGGTCCGCAAGCCGTCTTCGCCGAAAAAAGCCTAGTGAAAGGATCAGAAATTGCGATCGAAGGTAAACTTGTAAGTCGCACTTATACAGATGCAGAGGGCATAACCCGTTATTTCACAGAAGTGGTAGTGAAAGAAATAATCTCTTTCACGCGGAAAGAAAAAAGCATCTTGGCATAGGGGTACTTTCTACGCAATGAACCTTAGCTCTTAGAAAACTCAAGAGCTAAGGTTCATTTTCAAGGCTAAAGTTTTATTAACAATTAACTAGAAAAGTTAAAAAAAATAAAAAACATGAAAGTAAAAGCATTTGACATTCGAATTTCTACAAAATATTTGGAGAATGATATTAAGGTCATTAATGAGTCTATCGAGTTTATGGATGTGAAAAGAATCCTAAGTGAATTTATTCCAGGACAAATAGAACGGTGGTCGATAGTAATTTTCTGTGAA
>Ga0079224_100004921_pt1 | contig 17445 bp, 13 predicted proteins | sample Stecom2015_FD_80414 | JGI IMG/M metagenome (GOLD analysis project Ga0079224, IMG submission 80414) | Agricultural soil microbial communities from Utah to study Nitrogen management - Steer compost 2015 | ecosystem: Environmental > Terrestrial > Soil > Agricultural land | place: USA: Utah...
CTCGAAGATTCTGAAGTAATTTGAGGAGAGAGCGGTTGGCGGTTAGCGGTTGGCGGTTAGTCGGAACAGGGGCAGTGCTCCGTTCTGGACCAACCGATAACCGCTAACCGCTAACCGCCTCGAGATAGGTTCTAGGCCAGTAGCTCAATTGGCAGAGCGGCGGTCTCCAAAACCGCAGGTTGGGGGTTCGATTCCCTCCTGGCCTGCCATCACATAGGAGAGAAGCGGTTGGCGGTTAGCAGTTGGCGGCTCGTTCGGAAGGGGTGCGACCTCTTTCCGACCAAGCGTCAACCGCTAACCGCCAATCGCTGATCCAATGACTGAACAGGCTCGACAAACCGCCACGGCGGCTGATTCCGCGAAGCTGGTCGCGGCGGTGCTGGTCCTTGCGGCCGGCGTCGCCGGGTTCTACTGGCTCGCGGACCTGCCGATCTGGCTGCGCTGGATCATCGTGCTTGCGGCGCTGGGCGGCGGCGCGCTCGTGGCGCTGCAATCGCACCAGGGCAAGACATTCTGGACGTTCGTGCAGAGCTCGCGCATCGAGCTTCGCAAGGTCGTCTGGCCGAGCCGCCAGGAGACCACCCAGGTAACCATCGTGGTGTTCGTGATGGTGCTCTTGCTGGGCTTGTTCTTTTGGGGATTGGATACGCTGCTTGCGTTTCTGACGCGCTGGCTCACGGCGCGCGGGGGTTGAAAATGGCTTTGCGGTGGTACGTCGTTCACGCGTATTCCAATTTCGAGCACCGCGTGGCCGAAGCTCTCAAGGAGCGCATCAAGCGCGAGGGCCTCGAGGATAAGTTCGGCGAGATCCTGGTGCCGACCGAGGAAGTGGTCGAGATGCGCGACGGGCAGAAGCGCAAGAGCGATCGCAAGTTCTTTCCCGGCTACGTGCTGGTGCAGATGGAGATGGACGAGTCCACCTGGCACCTTGTGAAGGAAATCCCGAAGGTGCTGGGCTTCATCGGCGGCACTCCAGAGAAGCCTGCGCCGATCAGCGACAAGGAAGCGATGAGCATCTTGCGTCGGGTCGAGGAGGGAGTCGACAAACCCAAGCCCAAAGTGCTGTTCGAGCCCGGCGAGGTGGTGCGCGTCATCGATGGGCCGTTCAATGATTTCAATGGGGTAGTCGAGTCGGTGAATTACGAGAAGAACCGCCTGCAGGTGGCGGTGCAGATTCTCGGTCGCTCGACGCCCGTGGAGCTGGATTTCGGCCAGGTGGAGAAGGCCTAGGACGAGGAATCCCGCACCGAGCAGGTCGACTACCCTGGGCGTGACGCGGTTGGTGATCGCAGGACCACATCGACCGAAGCTATTGGACCCGTTCAGGATCGTTCGAATTTCATCAACCCGATGGGGAGCCGTCTAGCCGCGGCGTTTGCACCCGGAGACATCAGCAATGGCCAAGAAAGTCACTGGCTACATCAAACTGCAGATTCCTGCAGGCCAGGCGAATCCGAGCCCGCCGGTCGGTCCGGCGCTCGGTCAGCAAGGCGTGAACATCATGGAGTTCTGCAAGGCGTTCAATGCGCAGACGCAGAATTTGGAGAAGGGATTGCCGACGCCCGTCGTGATCACGGTCTACAGCGATCGCAGCTTCACATTCGTCCTGAAGACTCCGCCCGCCGCGGTCCTCATTCGCAAGGCGATCGGCATCGAGAAGGGCAGCGGCGCGCCGAACACCGCCAAGGTCGGCCGCATCAATCGCCAGCAACTGGAGGAGATCGCCAAGACCAAGCAGCCAGATCTCACGGCAGCGGATATGGAAGCGGCTGTTCGCACCATCGCGGGCAGCGCGCGCAGCATGGGCGTTGACGTGGAGGGCCTGTGACATGCCGTTCGTAGCCAAGCGAGTGAAGGCCTGGGCCGGCAAGATCCAGCCGGGCAAGCAGTACCCGATCGATGAGGCGCTGGCGCTCGTGCAGGAGTTCGCCAAAGCCAAGTTCGCTGAGTCCGTCGACGTAGCCGTGAATCTCGGCATCGATGCGTCCAAATCCGATCAGCAGGTGCGCGGCTCCACGGTGATGCCGCACGGCATCGGCAAGTCGGTTCGCGTGGCCGTGTTCACCTCCGGCAAGAACCAGGACGCCGCGCGTGAGGCGGGGGCCGACATCGTCGGGCTCGAGGATCTTGCGGAGAAGGTCAAGGCGGGCGAGCTGGATTTCGACGTGGTCATTGCGAGCCCCGATGCGATGCGCGTCGTCGGCCAGCTCGGCCAGATCCTCGGTCCGCGCGGCTTGATGCCGAATCCGAAGGTGGGCACCGTCACGCCGAATGTGGCGGAAGCCGTGCGCAACGCCAAAGCTGGTCAGGTGCGCTACCGCTCCGACAAGGCGGGCGTGATCCATTGCACGATCGGTAAGGCGACGTTTGAACCGGTCAAGCTGAAGGAAAACCTGCAGGCGCTGTTACAGGACCTGCAGAAGGCCAAGCCGGCCGCCGCCAAGGGCGTCTATCTGCGGAAGATCTCGCTGTCTTCCACGATGGGCCCAGGCGTGCCGGTGGAGACTTCCTCCGTCAATTCGTGAGGGAAGCGACTAGTTACCAGTGACTCGTGACTGGCGGCTCGCGCCGTCGAAGGCATTGCGCCTTCGATCGGTCACGAGTCACTGGTCGTCGGTCACCGTTTGATTGATGCAGGGCCGGTCAAAGTTGTGCTGACTTCGGTCAGAGCAGCCCAGGCCGACCATCATCGAAGACCGCAGGCGGACGCGAGTCCTTAATGCATGCCTGCGCAGATGGTGTCACCCGATTCGGAACGCGAGCGGCAAGCCGCTATCGATCCGGCTGAAGGGCGCCGTCGGAAGGAGGGTCCGCGGGATGCGGACTCGGGTTAACAGCTCTTCACGCCAGGAGGAAACATGGCGCTCAGACTCGATGAAAAGAAGGCGTTGGTCGCCGAAGTGGCGGCGGTTGCGGCAAGCGCGCAATCCGTCGTCGCGGCGGAGTATCGCGGCCTGACGGTGACGCAGATGACGGACCTGCGCGTCAGGGCCCGCAGCTCCGGCGTCTACCTGCGAGTCGTGAAGAACACGCTGGCCCGCAGGGCGGTCGCCGGCACTCAGTTTGAGTGCGTCGGCGAGAGCCTGAAGGGACCGCTGGTTCTCGCGTTCTCTAAGGACGACCCCGGCGCAGCCGCGCGCCTGGTCAAGACGTTCGCCAAGGAGAACAACGACAAGCTGAAAGCGACGGTGCTGTCGCTCGGCGGCTCGGCGTTGCCTGGGAACGAACTCGACAAGGTGGCGAGCCTGCCGACGCGCATGCAGGCGCTCGGTCAGCTGGCCGGCGTGCTGCAGGCGCCGATCGCGAAGTTCGTGCGGACCCTCGCGGAGCCGCACGCCAAGTTGGTTCGCACCATCGCCGCGGTGAAAGACCAGAAGGCGGGCGCCTGAGGCCCCCGCGCGTTCGATTAGTTCCGTTTCGATTTCGGGTAGGCATTTTTCGGAGTATTCACAATGGCTGCTAGCAAAGAAGAGATCCTGGACGCGATTTCCAATATGACGGTGCTGGAGATCGTCGACCTGGTGAAGATGATGGAAGACAAGTTCGGCGTGACCGCCGCGGCGCCGGTCGCCATGATGGCGGCGGGCGGCGCTGCAGCAGGCGCAGCTGCGCCTGCCGCCGAGGAGCAGACCGAGTTCACGGTGACGATGACGAGCTTCGGCGCGAACAAGGTGGGCGTCATCAAGGTCATCCGTGAGATCACGGGCCTGGGCTTGAAGGAGGCCAAGGACCTGGTCGAAGGCGCCCCGTCGGTGGTCAAGGAAGGCGTGCCGAAGGCCGAGGCCGAAGGCGTCAAGAAGAAGCTGGAAGAGGCCGGCGCCACGGCGGAGATCAAGTGAGGATCCGGGGAGCGTTCCCCGTGTTCTTACGAAGCTGCGGATTTTGAGTTCGCTTGCGAGCTCGAATCCGACGGGGGTGCGGCCGCGAAGCCAAGGCTGGGCGGCCGCATTCCCTATTTGTGTTTGTTTTGGTCGAGCATCGATCCGTGGTGTGCGGCGAAGCGTTCAGCCGGGCGGCGCTCGATGAGGTTCGGCTCGGACGCCGGCCGGATGAGTGCGGCGAGGACGCTGAGCCATGCGGCTCGGCCGATCGCCGACGACCGACTATGACGCCTGATCCGTATTCGCGTGGCCCGTATTCGCCTGGTCCGCATTTGCAAGGGTGACCCAGATGGCCTATTCGTTCACCGAGAAAAAGCGCATCCGTAAGGATTTCGGCAAGCGGCAGAGCATCCTCGAGGTGCCCTACCTGCTCGCCATCCAGCTGGATTCGTACCGCAAGTTTCTGCAGGCCGACGTGGCGGAAGAGCGCCGTGAGGATGCAGGACTGCACGCTGCGTTCCGGAGCGTGTTCCCGATCACCAGCTATTCCGGCAACGCCATCCTGGAGTACGTGAGCTACCGGCTGGGCGATCCGGTATTTGACGTCAAGGAGTGCCAGCTTCGCGGCCTGACGTACGCGGCGCCGCTGCGTGTGAAGGTGCGGTTGATCGTGTACGACAAGGAGACGTCCACGCCGACCAAGAAGACGATCAAGGACATCCGTGAGCAGGAGGTCTATCTCGGCGAGATGCCGTTGATGACCGACAACGGCACGTTCGTAGTGAACGGCACCGAGCGCGTAATCGTCTCGCAGCTGCACCGCAGCCCCGGCGTGTTCTTCGATCACGACCGCGGCAAGACGCACAGCTCGGGCAAGCTCCTGTTCTCCGCGCGCATCATTCCCTACCGCGGCTCGTGGCTCGATTTCGAGTTCGACCCGAAGGACTGCGTGTTCGCACGCATCGACCGGCGACGCAAGCTTCCGGTCACGATTATCCTGCGCGCTCTCGGCTATACCGAAGAGCAGATGCTCGACATGTTCTTCGACAAGAACACCTACCACCTGTCGAAGAACAGGATCGAATTCGAGCTGATTCCCTCGCGCCTGCGCGGCGAGACTGCCACGTTCCCCATCAAGGTGGGCGATGAGGTCATCGTCGAGGAAGGTCGACGTGTGACCGCGCGTCACGTGCGTATGCTCGAGCAGAAGAACGTTACGCGTCTCGAGGTGCCCAAGGAATACCTGACCTCCAAGATCCTGGCGCACGACGTGTTCGACGCCGAGACCGGCGAGATCCTGGCGAAGGCCAACGAGATCCTGACGGTCGCCGTGGTCGACAAGCTCATCGAGGCGGGCATCGAGCAGGTGCAGGTGCTGTTCGTGAACGACCTGGATCGCGGCCCGTACATCTCGGATACGCTGCGCATCGATCCCACGCGCACGCGTCTCGAAGCGCTGGTGGAGATTTACCGCATGATGCGTCCGGGCGAGCCGCCGACCAAGGACGCCGCGGAGAACCTGTTCCAGAACTTGTTCTTCAACCCGGAACGCTACGATCTGTCGGCGGTCGGTCGGATGAAGTTCAACCGCCGCGTGCACCGCGAGGTGATCACCGGGCCGGGAATCCTGTATGACCATGCGCATTTTTCCAGGCGCACCGACGATTTCTCCAAGAACCTCGTCGAGGAGCACGGCGAAACCTCGGACATCATCGCGGTCATCAAAGAGCTATGCGACATCCGCAACGGCAACGGCCAGGTGGACGACATTGACCATCTGGGCAACCGCCGTGTGCGCTCGGTCGGCGAGATGGCGGAGAACGCTTTCCGCATCGGCCTGGTGCGCGTCGAGCGCGCCGTGAAAGAGCGGCTCACGCTGGCGGAGTCCGAGGGACTCATGCCGCAGGAAATGATCAACGCCAAGCCGGTCGCCGCGGCTGTGAAGGAGTTCTTCGGCTCCTCGCAGCTCTCGCAGTTCATGGACCAGAACAACCCGTTGTCGGAAGTGACCCACAAGCGCCGCGTGTCGGCGCTTGGACCGGGCGGCCTGACGCGCGAACGCGCAGGCTTCGAGGTGCGCGACGTGCATCCGACGCATTATGGCCGCGTTTGCCCGATCGAAACGCCGGAAGGCCCGAACATCGGCCTCATCAACTCGCTTTCGGTCTATGCGCGCACCAATGAATACGGTTTCCTCGAGACCCCGTACCGCAAGGTCGTGAACGGCCGCGTCACGGATGAGATCGACTATCTCTCCGCGATCGAGGAGAGTCAGTACGTTATCGCCCAGGCGAACGCCACGCTGAACGAGAAAGCGGAGTTCGTCGACGACCTCGTCTCGTGCCGCCACCTGAACGAGTTCATGCTGTCCACGCCGGACAAGATTCAGTACATGGACGTCTCGCCGAAGCAGATCGTCTCGGTGGCCGCTTCGCTGATTCCGTTCCTGGAGCACGACGACGCGAACCGCGCTCTGATGGGCTCGAACATGCAGCGACAAGCGGTGCCGACGCTGCGCGCGGAGACCCCGCTGGTCGGGACCGGCATGGAGCGTGCGGTCGCCATCGATTCGGGCGTCACTGTCGTGGCGCGCCGCGGCGGCGTGGTCGACTCGGTGGACGCATCGCGAATCGTCGTGCGCGTGCACGATGAGGAGACCTCCGCATCCGAGGCGGGCGTCGACATCTATTCGCTGACGAAGTACACGCGGTCGAATCAGAACACCTGTATCAACCAGCGTCCGCTGGTCAAAGCGGGCGATGTGATCGCGCGCGGCGACGTGCTCGCCGACGGACCCTCCACGCACCTTGGCGAGTTGGCGCTCGGCCAGAACCTGCTGGTCGCGTTCATGCCCTGGAACGGCTACAACTTCGAGGACTCGATCCTGATCTCCGAGCGCGTTGTGCACGAGGACAGGTTCACCACGATCCACATCGAGGAGCTGACCTGCGTCGCGCGCGACACCAAGCTTGGTCCGGAGGAGATCACCGCGGACATTCCCAACGTGGGCGATATCGCCCTCGCGAAGCTCGATGAAGCGGGCATCGCCTTCATTGGCGCAGAGGTGAAGGCCGGCGACATCCTGGTCGGCAAGGTGACGCCGAAGGGAGAGACGCAGCTCACGCCGGAAGAGAAGCTCCTGCGTGCGATCTTCGGTGAGAAGGCCTCCGACGTGAAGGACACTTCGCTGCGCGTGCCGCCGGGCATGGACGGCACCGTGATCGACGTGCGCGTGTTCACGCGCGACGGCGTGGAGAAGGACTCGCGCGCGCTGGCCATCGAGAAGGCGGAGCTGGAGAAGGTCCGCAAGGATCTGGAGGACCAGCGCCGCATCCTCGAGGACGACCTGTTTCAGCGCGTGAAGAGCGTGCTGCTCGGCAAAGCTGCAGAGGCGGGCCCGAAGAAGTTCCGCGCCGGCTCGTTGATCGACGAGACCTACCTCGCCGAGCTGCCGCGCGAGCAGTGGCTCGAGATCCGCCTGCAGGACGAGGAGGCGAATGCGGCGGTCGAACGCACTGCCGAGCGCCTCAAGGCGCAGCGCAAGGAGTTCGAGAAGCGCTACGACGAGAAGCGCGCCAAGATCACTGCGGGCGACGACCTCGCGCCGGGCGTGCTGAAGATGGTGAAGGTGTACCTGGCGGTGAAGCGCCGCATTCAGCCCGGCGACAAGATGGCCGGACGGCACGGCAACAAGGGCGTGGTCTCAACGATCATCCCGGTCGAGGACATGCCCTACACCGAGGATGGTACGCCGGTCGACATCGTGCTGAACCCGCTCGGCGTGCCCTCGCGCATGAACATTGGCCAAATCCTCGAGACCCATCTGGGTTGGGCCGCCAAGGGTCTCGGCCTGAAGATCGGCCGCATGATCGATGAGGCGCGCGGTGCGGCGTCGATTCGCGGGTTCCTCAATCAGATCTACAACGAAACCGGCGGACAGAAGGCCGACATCGACTCGCTTACCGACGAGGAGATCGAGGCGCTTGCCGAAAATCTTCGCCATGGCGCGCCGATTGCGACGCCCGTATTCGACGGCGCGACCGAGGAGGAGATCAAGCACATGCTGACGCTGGCGGATCTGCCGACCAACGGTCAGACAACGCTGTACGACGGTCGCACTGGGGAGCGCTTCGAGCGTTCCGTCACGGTCGGCTACATGTACATGCTGAAGCTGAACCATTTGGTGGACGACAAGATGCACGCGCGGTCCACCGGCCCGTACTCGCTGGTTACGCAACAGCCGCTGGGCGGCAAGGCGCAGTTCGGCGGCCAGCGCTTCGGCGAGATGGAAGTCTGGGCGCTCGAGGCCTACGGCGCAGCTTACACGCTGCAGGAGATGCTCACCGTCAAGTCGGACGACGTGAACGGACGCACGCAGATGTACAAGGCGATCGTCGATGGCAATCACGAGATGAAAGCCGGCATGCCCGAGTCCTTCAACGTGCTCGTCAAGGAGATTCGCTCGCTCGGCATCAACATGGAGCTCGAGCAGGAAACGGAGAAGTGACCGCTTGAAGCGGATAGCGGATAGCGGATGGCGGATAGTTAAGACACTTAGGAGGTGGATGGCGAGATTCGGGTCGGTTGGATTGGTCGTGCGCGCGAGAGCGTTCTGACTATCCGCTATCCGCTATCTGCTATCCGCTTCTTTCACCGTAGGTGATCAGATGAAAGACCTTCTCAAACTCTTCAAGCAGCAGGCGCCGGTCGAGAATTTCGATTCGATTCGCATCGGGCTCGCTTCGCCGGAGATGATCCGCTCCTGGTCGTACGGCGAAGTGAAGAAGCCGGAGACGATCAATTACCGCACGTTCAAGCCGGAGCGCGACGGTCTGTTCTGCGCGAAGATTTTCGGTCCGGTAAAGGATTACGAGTGCTTGTGCGGCAAGTACAAGCGCCTGAAGCATCGCGGCGTGGTGTGTGAGAAGTGCGGCGTCGAAGTGACTCAGTCCAAGGTGCGTCGTGAGCGCATGGGCCACATCGAGCTCGCGAGCCCGACCGCGCACATCTGGTTCCTGAAGTCGCTGCCTTCACGCATCGGCCTGATGCTCGACATGACGCTGCGCGAGATCGAGCGCGTACTTTATTTCGAGGCTTTCGTGGTCATAGATCCGGGCATGACCGAGCTGCAGCGCGGCCAGCTGCTCACGGACGAGATGTATCTCGAGGCCATCGAGAAACATGGCGATGAGTTCGACGCGCGTATGGGCGCGGAGGCCGTCTACGAGTTGCTCAAGTCGCTCGATCTGCAGGCGGAAGTGGCCAGGGTGCGCGAGGAGATCCTCGGCACGAATTCCGAGACCAAGATCAAGCGACTGTCCAAGCGTCTGAAGCTGCTCGAGTCGTTCATCGAGTCGGGCAACAGGCCCGAGTGGATGGTGATGACCGTGCTGCCCGTGCTGCCGCCGGACCTGCGCCCGCTGGTGCCGCTGGACGGCGGCCGCTTCGCAACGTCGGACCTGAACGACCTGTATCGCCGCGTCATCAACCGCAACAACCGCCTGCGCCGACTTCTTGAGCTGAATGCGCCGGATATCATCGTGCGCAACGAGAAGCGCATGCTGCAGGAAGCGGTGGATGCGCTGCTCGACAACGGCCGCCGCGGCCGCGCGATCACCGGTACGAACAAGCGCCCGCTCAAGTCGCTCGCCGACATGATCAAAGGCAAGCAAGGGCGCTTCCGGCAGAACCTGCTCGGCAAGCGCGTCGACTACTCGGGCCGTTCGGTCATCGTGGTCGGTCCGACGCTGCGCCTGCATCAGTGCGGTTTGCCCAAGAAGATGGCGCTCGAGTTGTTCAAACCGTTCATCTTCTCGAAGCTGCAGCTGCGCGGCGAGGCCTCCACCATCAAGGCGGCCAAGCGCATGGTAGAGCGTGAGGGCGCCGAGGTATGGGACATCCTCGAGGAAGTGATCCGCGAGCATCCGGTGCTGCTGAACCGCGCGCCGACGCTGCACCGCCTCGGCATCCAGGCGTTCGAGCCCGTGCTGATCGAAGGCAAGGCGATCCAGCTCCACCCGCTGGTCTGCACGGCGTTCAACGCTGACTTCGACGGCGACCAGATGGCGGTGCATGTGCCCCTGTCGCTGGAAGCGCAGCTCGAGGCGCGCGCGCTGATGATGTCCTCGAACAACATCCTTTCGCCCGCCAACGGCGATCCGATCATCGTGCCGTCGCAGGACGTGGTGCTCGGCCTCTACTACATGACCCGCGAGCGAGTGAACGCCTTGGGTGAGGGCATGTTCTTCGCCGACGTGCAGGAAGTGCACCGCGCCTACGAGAACCGTGTGGCCGATCTGCAGGCGAAAGTGAAGGTGCGCGTGACCGAGCACCTGCGTCAGGACGACGGCTCGTTCAAGGTGCAGCGCCGGATCGTCGACACGACGGTCGGTCGCGCGCTGCTTTCGGAAATCCTGCCGAAAGGGTTGTCCTTCGACGCCGTGAACCGGGACATGACGAAGAAGGCCATCTCCAATGTGATCAATCTCTGCTACCGAGGAGTGGGGCTGAAGGAAACCGTCGTGTTCGCCGACCAGCTGATGTACACCGGTTTTGCGTACGCGACGCGCGCCGGCGTCTCCATCGGTGTGGACGACATGGTCGTGCCGCAGCAAAAGGGCAAGATCCTGAGCGGCGCCGAGCGCGAGGTGAAGGAGATCCAGGAACAGTACGCGTCCGGTCTCGTCACCAACGGCGAGCGCTACAACAAGGTCGTCGACATCTGGTCGCGCACCAATGACCAGGTCGCCAAGGCGATGATGGACAAGCTCGGCGTGGAAGAAACGGTCGACGCGAGCGGCGCCGTAGTCACGCAGAAGTCGTTCAATTCCATCTACATGATGGCCGACTCGGGCGCCCGCGGTTCGGCGGCGTAGATTCGTCAGCTTGCGGGCATGCGCGGCCTGATGGCTAAACCGGACGGCTCGATCATCGAGACGCCGATTACGGCCAACTTCCGCGAAGGCCTGAACGCCATGCAGTACTTCATCTCGACGCACGGCGCCCGTAAGGGTCTCGCCGACACCGCTCTGAAGACCGCCAACTCCGGATACCTGACTCGCCGTCTGGTCGACGTCGCGCAGGACCTCGTGGTTACGGAGGAGGACTGCGGTACGACCAACGGGCTCACCATGAGCCCGATCGTGGAAGGCGGCGATGTCGTGGAGGGTCTGGGCGAGCGCGTGCTCGGGCGCGTGGCGGCGATGGACGTGCTCAAGCCGAGCGGCGACGAGGTGGTCGTGCCGGCAGGCGCGCTGATCGACGAGCGGCTGGTGAAGCTGCTCGAGCAGGAAGGCGTCGATCAGGTGAAGGTGCGTTCGCCGATCACCTGTCAGACGCGCTATGGCGTCTGTGCTCAATGCTACGGGCGCGATCTGGCGCGCGGTCATCGCATCAATCTCGGCGAGGCGGTCGGCGTCATCGCCGCGCAGTCGATCGGCGAGCCGGGCACGCAGCTCACGATGCGCACCTTCCACATCGGCGGCGCGGCCTCGCGGGCGGCGGCCGCCAATTCCGTGGAGGTCAAGGGCAAAGGTTCGGCGCGTCTGCACAATCTGAAGACCGTGCACCATGAGAAGGGTCACTGGGTCGCGGTGTCGCGTTCCGGCGAGCTCGGCGTCATCGACGAGTTCGGCCGTGAGCGGGAGCGCTACAAGATTCCGTATGGCGCCGTGATCACGGTCAATGACGGCGATCCGATCGAGCCGGGCCAGATCGTGGCTACCTGGGATCCGCACACCCATCCGGTCGTCACGGAAGTGGCGGGCTTCATCAAGTTCCAGGACTTCATCGACGGCCTGACCGTACAGAGCCAGGTGGACGAGGTGACCGGCCTGTCGAGCACGGTGGTGATGGATCCGAAACAGCGCGGCGCCGGCGGCAAGGATTTACGGCCGGTCGTGCGCTTGGTGAACGCCAAGGGTAAGGAAGTGACCTTCGCAAACACCGACATCCCGGCAGTGTACGCGCTGCCTGCGGGCGCGATCGTCAGTCTCGAAGACGGCGCCAAGGTTTCGGTAGGCGATATCATCGCGCGTATTCCGCAGGAGTCCTCCAAGACGCGCGACATCACCGGCGGCCTGCCCCGTGTGGCCGACCTGTTCGAGGCGCGCAAGCCGAAGGATTCCGCCATCTTGGCCGAGTACTCCGGCACGGTGAGCTTCGGCAAGGAGACCAAGGGCAAGCGCCGCCTGATCATCACCGATGAACATGGCGAGAAGCACGAGGAGCTCATTCCGAAGTGGCGCCATCTGAACGTTTTCGAAGGCGAGCAGGTCGAGCGCGGCGAGGTGATTGCGGACGGCGAGCCTAACCCGCACGACATCCTGCGCCTGCAGGGCGTAGAGTCCCTGGCCAACTACCTGGTGCGCGAGATTCAGGACGTTTATCGCCTGCAGGGCGTGAAGATCAACGACAAACACATCGAGGTGATCATCCGTCAGATGCTGCGCAAGGTTGAGATCGCGCATACGGGCGACACCGCGTTGCTGCGCGGCGAGCAGCTCGACCGCGCCCGGGCGAGCGACGTCAACGAGCGCATCGAGGAGCAGGGCAAGATTGCGGCTCGCCTCGAGCCGGTGCTGCTGGGCATCACGAAGGCGTCTCTGGCGACCGAATCGTTCATCTCGGCGGCTTCCTTCCAGGAGACGACCCGTGTGCTGACCGAGGCGGCGGTGCGCGGTCTGAAGGACGAGCTCAGGGGTCTGAAGGAGAACGTGATCGTCGGGCGGCTGATTCCGGCCGGCACGGGCTCGTTCTTCCATGCGCGCCGGCGCCGGCGCGCCGAAGGGGCCGCCCGCGGCTTTATGGACGTCGGAGGGGCGGTGGCGGAGGCCGAGGAATCGGTGTCCGACGAGGCCGGCGCGCCGACCGAGTGACCGCCGGGCGCGACGCCGGGCGCAGGGATCATCCTGCGACGGCGTCGCCCTTTCACCGACGGGCGCCAGCGGCTAAGTGCTTTTGGCTCAGTCGCTTGAGGCCGCAGATCCGGTTGACACCCAAGGGTGCGGTTTCTAAAATCGCGCGCCTTTGATCGGCCGGCGCCGCCAGCACCTCGCCCGCCTATCGCGCAAATTCACCCGGGCCGCCTGCTTAGGCGGCCCGTGTTTCTTCGAGAAACGCTTTTTCCGGAAAGATCAGGGTTTTATGGCCAGCATCAGTCAGCTCGTACGCAAGCCGCGCCGTTCGCCGAACTACAAGACCAAGGTTCCGGCGCTGGCCGCCTGTCCGCAAAAGCGGGGGGTCTGCACGCGCGTCTACACCACCACGCCGAAGAAGCCGAATTCGGCTCTGCGCAAGGTGGCCAAGGTGCGTCTGACCAACGGCTTTGAGGTCATCAGCTATATCGGCGGTGAAGGCCATAACTTGCAGGAGCACTCGGTGGTGCTGATCCGGGGCGGCCGCGTGAAGGACCTGCCGGGCGTGCGTTATCACACGGTGCGCGGCACCCTCGATTGCGCCGGCGTCGCCGATCGCAAGCAGGGGCGCTCCAAGTACGGCGCGAAGCGCCCGAAGAAGTAAATAAAGTAGAGAAGGTCAATGGCGAGCGGTGACCGAGTATGAGCCGCCCGCAAGTTACGCCCGAGCCACCAGCCACTTAGTCACCAGTCACTGCCGGTATCCATATGTCTCGCAGAGCCTCCGCACCGACCCGCACGATTCTTCCGGATCCGCGTTTCAACAGCCTGCTATTGGCCAAGTTCGTGAACATGGTCATGGAGTCGGGCAAGAAGTCCGTGGCGGAGAAGATCGTGTACGGCGCGGTCGACCGGATCTCCGAGAAGACCGGTAAGCCCGTGGAGCAGGCCGTCGAGTTGTTCTCGATGGCGCTCGACAACGTCAAACCGACTGTGGAAGTGAAGAGCCGCCGCGTCGGCGGCGCGACTTATCAGGTGCCGGTCGAGGTTCGCGCCACGCGGCGCCAGACGCTGGCCATGCGCTGGGTCATCGACGCTGCGCAGTCCCGCAGCGAGAAGTCCATGGCGCAGCGCCTCGCCGCCGAGCTGCTCGACGCGTCGGAGAATCGCGGGTCCGCCGTGCGCAAGCGCGAAGACACGCACCGCATGGCGGAGGCCAACAGGGCGTTCGCGCACTACCGCTGGTAGCGCGGCCCCCTGGACGGCCGCCCGTATTCGAGGATTTTCAAGTGCCCCGTACAACCCCCATCGAGCGCTACCGGAACATCGGCATTTCGGCGCATATCGACGCCGGCAAGACCACTACCACCGAGCGCATCCTGTTTTATACAGGCATCTCTCACAAGATCGGCGAGGTTCATGACGGCGCAGCCATCATGGACTTCATGGAACAGGAGCAGGAGCGCGGCATCACGATCATGTCCGCGGCCACCACCTGCTTCTGGAAAGGCATGGAGGGCAAGTTCCCTGAGCACCGCATCAACATCATCGATACGCCCGGACACGTCGACTTTACGGTCGAGGTGGAGCGCAGCCTGCGCGTGCTGGACAGCGCGGTCGCCGTATTCTGCGCGGTGGCGGGCGTGCAGCCGCAGTCGGAAACCGTGTGGCGACAGATGAACAAGTACCAGGTGCCGCGCATCGCCTTCGTCAACAAGATGGACCGTGCCGGCGCTAATTTCCTGCGCTGTGTGGAGCAGATCAAGACGCGTCTGCGCGGCAACCCTGTGCCGATCCAGCTGCCGATCGGCGCCGAAGACACCTTCGAAGGCGTCGTCGACCTGATCCGCATGAAGGAGATCTGGTGGGATCCTGCGACGCAGGGCACGCAATTCGAGTACCGCGAGATTCCCGAAGACATGCGCGCTCAATGCGAGGAGTGGCGCTCGAAGCTCGTCGAAGCCGCGGCCGAGGGGAGCGAGGAACTGCTCAACAAGTATCTCGAGGAAGGCGAACTGACGGAGGAGGAGATCAAGCGCGGACTGCGCGCGCGCTCCATCCGCAACGAAATCGTTCTGTGTGTGTGTGGCTCGGCCTTCAAGAACAAGGGCGTGCAAGCGATGCTCGATGCGGTTGTCGAGTACATGCCTTCGCCGGTGGATATGCCGCCGGTCAAGGGCGTGCTGCCGGACGGCTCGGAAGGCGTGCGCAAGGCGTCCGACGATGAGAAGTTCTCGGCGCTGGCGTTCAAGATCTTGAACGATCCTTTCGTCGGCAACCTGACGTTCTTCCGCGTCTATTCGGGCGTGCTGCACTCAGGCGATACGGTCGCCAACGGCGGCAAGGACAAGCGCGAGCGTATCGGGCGCGTGCTGCAGATGCACGCCAACGAACGCCAGGAGATCAAGGAAGTGCGGGCCGGCGATATCGCTGCGGCCGTAGGCCTGAAGGACGTGATCACCGGCGACACACTGTGCGATCCGGAACATATCATTCAGCTTGAGAAGATGGATTTTCCCGAGCCGGTCATCTCCGTGGCCGTGGAGCCGAAGACAAAGAGCGATCAGGAGAAGATGGGCCAGGCGCTGTCGCGGCTAGCCAAGGAAGATCCGTCGTTCCGTATGCACACCGACCAGGAATCAGGGCAGACGATCATCGCCGGTATGGGCGAGCTGCACCTTGAGATCATCGTCGATCGCATGAAGCGCGAGTTCAAGGTGGAGGCGAACGTGGGCAAGCCCATGGTCGCGTACCGTGAAACGATCCGCCAAGCGGTCGAGCAGGAAGGCAAGTTCGTGCGCCAGTCGGGCGGCCGCGGTCAGTACGGCCACGTCTGGATCAAACTGGAGCCGCAGGAGCCGGGTAAAGGCTACGAGTTCGTCAACGCAATCGTCGGCGGCGCGATCCCGAAGGAGTACATCCCGGCGGTCGACAAGGGCATCCGCGAAGCGAGCGAGAACGGCGTGCTGGCGGGCTATCCGGTCGTGGACTTCAAGGTGACCCTGTTCGACGGCTCTTACCACGACGTCGACTCGAACGAAATGGCGTTCAAGATCGCCGGCAGCATGGCTTTCAAGGAAGCCATGGCCAAGGCGAAGCCGGTGATCCTCGAACCCATCATGAAGGTCGAGGTCGTCACGCCCGAGGAGTACTACGGCGACATTGTCGGCGACCTCAACCGTCGGCGCGGCCAGGTCATGGGTATGGAGGATTCGATTTCCGGCAAGGTGGTTACCGCTGAAGTGCCGCTTGCGGAGATGTTCCAATACTCCACGGCGATGCGCTCCATGAGCCAAGGTCGAGCCACGTACACCATGGAGTTCGCGAAGTACATGGAAGTCCCGGCGAACGTCGCTGCTGCGATCACCAAGAAGAGCTGATCGAAAGCGGTTGGCGGCCAGCAAACCGCCGCCGCCAACTGCCGCAACCGAGACACCAGAGACTACTGAGCACTAACTTTAGAGGACAGCCGCTGTGGCCAAAGAGAAGTTTGAACGCACCAAGCCGCATGTGAACGTGGGCACGATTGGTCACGTGGACCATGGTAAGACGACGCTGACGGCGGCGTTGACGAAGGTGATGTCGGAGAAGCACGGCGGCGAGGCGAAGGCGTACGAGCAGATTGACAAGGCGCCAGAGGAGAAGGCGCGCGGCATCACGATTGCGACCTCGCACGTTGAGTACAGCTCGGATACGCGTCATTACGCACACGTGGACTGTCCTGGTCACGCGGACTACGTGAAGAACATGATCACGGGTGCGGCGCAGATGGACGGTGCGATTTTGGTGGTGTCTGCGGCGGACGGTCCGATGCCGCAGACGCGCGAGCACATTCTGCTGGCCCGTCAGGTGGGCGTGCCGTACATCGTGGTGTTCTTGAACAAGGCGGACATGGTGGACGACGCGGAGCTTCTGGAGCTGGTGGAGATGGAGGTTCGCGAGCTGCTGTCGAAGTACGACTTCCCCGGGGATACGACGCCGATCGTGAAGGGCTCGGCGCTGAAGGCGCTGGAGGGGGATCAGAGCGAGATAGGCGTTCCGGCGGTTCTGAAGCTGGTGGAGGAGATGGACAAGTACATTCCGGTGCCGGAGCGCGCGGTGGACGGTGCGTTCTTGATGCCGGTGGAAGACGTGTTTTCGATCTCTGGCCGCGGCACGGTGGTGACGGGGCGTATCGAGCGCGGCGTGGTGAAGGTGAACGACGAGGTGGAGATCGTCGGGATTCGGCCGACGACGAAGACGACGTGCACGGGCGTTGAGATGTTCCGCAAGCTGTTGGACCAGGGGCAGGCGGGTGACAACGTGGGCGTGCTGCTTCGTGGGACGAAGCGCGAGGAGGTTGAGCGCGGTCAGGTGCTGGCGAAGCCTGGATCGATCACGCCGCACACGAAGTTCGAGTGCGAGGTGTACGTGCTGACGAAGGAGGAGGGCGGTCGTCACACGCCGTTCTTCAAGGGCTATCGGCCGCAGTTTTATTTCCGCACGACGGACGTGACGGGTGCGGTGGAGCTGCCTGCAGGCGTTGAGATGGTGATGCCTGGGGACAACATCAAGATGACGGTGGAGCTGATTGCGCCGATTGCGATGGAGGACGGGCTGCGTTTTGCGATCCGCGAGGGCGGCAGGACGGTCGGCGCGGGCGTCGTCTCGAAGATTCTGAAGTAATTTGAGGAGAGAGCGGTTGGCGGTTAGCGGTTGGCGGTTAGTCGGAACAGGGGCAGTGCTCCGTTCTGGACCAACCGATAACCGCTAACCGCTAACCGCCTCGA
>Ga0079224_100004924_pt1 | contig 17440 bp, 19 predicted proteins | sample Stecom2015_FD_80414 | JGI IMG/M metagenome (GOLD analysis project Ga0079224, IMG submission 80414) | Agricultural soil microbial communities from Utah to study Nitrogen management - Steer compost 2015 | ecosystem: Environmental > Terrestrial > Soil > Agricultural land | place: USA: Utah...
GACGATGCCCTCCGGTGTGCCGCCGATCCCCATGAGCACGTCCACGTCCGACTGCTCCCGCGCGGCGCTGATGGCACCGGCGATGTCGCCGTCGGTGATGAACCGGATCCGGGCACCGGCGTCCCGTACCTGCTCCACCAGCTGCTGGTGCCGCGGGCGGTCCAGGATGCAGACGGTCAGCTCCGACACCGAGGACCGCTTCACCGAGGCGATGCGGCGCAGGTTCTCCGCCACCGGGGCGGTGATGTCGATGACGTCCGCCGCCTCCGGCCCGACGGCGAGCTTCTCCATGTAGAACACGGCGCTGGGGTCGAACATCGCTCCCCGCTCGGCGACCGCCAGCACCGCCAGGGCGTTGGGCATGCCCTTGCTCATCAGGGTCGTGCCGTCGATGGGGTCGACCGCCACGTCGACCTCCGGCCCGGTCCCGTCGCCGACCTGTTCGCCGTTGTAGAGCATCGGGGCGTTGTCCTTCTCGCCCTCGCCGATCACCACCACGCCCCGCATCGGGATGGAGTTGATCAACCGGCGCATGGCGTCGACCGCCGCCTGGTCGCCACCTTCCTTGTCACCGCGCCCCACCCACCGTCCGGCGGCCATCGCGGCCGCCTCGGTGACCCGGACGAGGTCCAGCGCGAGGTTGCGGTCGAGATCCTGTGGCCGGTAGGCCGGTCCGGTCATGGCGACACCTCCTCGTGCAGCCGTCCCGCCGCGGCGCCGGGTCGGGCCGTCCCGTCGGCCGTACACCCCCGCCAGCCGCGTCGTGCCTGATGGCATCCTGCCACACGTGGCGAATTCCGCGACTCCTGATCGCCCGGCGCCCGCGTCCAGCCGCGGTCCCCGCGACCTGGTGCTGTCGTTGCTGGTGCTCCTGATCCCCACCGTGCTCCTGGTCGGGGCCTACCAGATCGTCGCCGGGCGCACCGAGCCGGTGCCGGTGGACCAGAGTCAGGAGATCGACGCCGCCCGGCGGGCCGGCTTCGACGTGGCGGAGCCGACCGGTCTGGGTGCGGAGTGGGTACCGGTGAGCGCCGTGTTCCGCCAGGTGGAGGGTGGCGCCACGCTGCGGCTGGGCTACCTCACGCCGGCCGGGGCGCCGGTGCAGGTCGTGGAGAGCACCGTGGCGGCCGACCAGGTGCTCGTCCAGGAGCTGTCCGACGGGGGAACGCCTCCCGTCCCCACCGGCGTGGTCACCGTCGCCGGCTCGGCATGGGAGCGGTATCCCGGGCGCGACGGTGAGACCGCCCTGGTGCGCCGGGAGCCGGAGCGGATCCTGCTCGTCGTCGGACGCGCGGACGAGTCGGAGCTGCGGCAGCTCGCGACCGCACTGGCCGGGTGGCGCGGGGCCACGCCGGCGGCGCTTTACCGCGGCTGGCCCGGCCGACCGGGATCGTCGGGTCCGGCCGGTCGGCCCCGGGTCGACTCCAGACGTTCCCGCGCGCCGTCCAGCCAGCGCTGGCAGATCGCCGCCAGCTGCTCGCCCCGCTCCCACAGCGCCAGCGCCTCCTCCAGGGTGCAGCCGCCCGCCTCCAGCCGCTCCACCACCGACGCCAGCTCCGCCCGTGCCTGCTCGTAGCTCAGCTCCTGCCCGGGGTCGGGCGGCCGGTCCCGACCCGGCGGCTGCGTCCCGCCGTCCGGCCTCGTTCCCCCGTCCGGCCGCGGCCCGCCGCTCGGGTGCGTCCCGCCCGGCTCCTCCGCGCCCGCCGGGTGCGCCCGCCCGGGGCCGGGTTGCTGGCCGCTCACGGCTCGGTCCAGCCGTTCTGGGTGAGGTGCTCGAGCACCGCCGCGACCGCCGCCTCGACCGAAAGGTCGGTGGTGTCGAGGACCAGGTCCGCGTCGGCCGGCTCGTGGTAGCCGTCGTCGGACCGGCCGTCGACCCCCGCACCCTCCCGGGCGCCGGGCCGGTCCACCAGGCCGGCCGCGACGCGGCCGCGGCACACCTCGGCCGGGGTGGAGAGGGCGACGAGGACGAACCCGGCACCGGCCGCCTGGGCGGCGGCGCGGGCGTACCGCAGCGCGGCGGCCGACGGTGGTGCCGGCGAGCAGATCGCCACCCCGCGGTGGCGGGCGACCTCGGCGGCGACCCATCCGACCCGCCGGGCGGTACGGTCCCCGGCGCCGCCGCCGGCCGGTTCCGGTGCGTCCGCCAGCTCCCGTCGGACCAGGTCCGCGTCCAGCAGCGTCACCGTCCGCTCGCCGTTCTCCCGCAGCGCGGCTGCCACCCGGCGCGCGATGGCCGACTTGCCGGAGCCGGAGCGACCGGTGAAGAACAGGACCAGCCCTCGCCAGCGGCGAGGCGGTAGCGCCCGGGCCAGCTCCCGGGCGACGGCCGGAGGCGTGTGCCACTCCGGCAGTCCGAAGCCGCGGTCCAGGAGATCCTGAATCTCGTCGTCGCCGAGGGCGAGCCGCTGGTTGCGGGCGGGGATGTCGTCCCGGGTGCGCCACTGCCCGTCCCGGCTGTCGTAGGCCAGCTCCCGCGGCACGATCACCCTCGGCCCGCCGCCCGACATGGCTGGGCCGGTGGCCAGCAGGTGTGTGGCCCCGTACGCCTGCGCCACCCGGGCCCGTGCCAGCGCGTCGTGGATCTCGTTGGCACGTCGCCGTAGCGGCACCGTGACGATCGTCGCCGCCGGCATCCGGTCGCGGGCGGCCAGCACGCACCGCACCAGCGCCTCCGGCGGCAGGCCGCCGGCGGTCGGCTCCGCCACCGGGATGAGCACGAGCGGGTGCGCCTGCAGGGTACGGGTGGCGAGCACGATCTGCGCCAGTTGCGGCCGGTGCAGGGGGGCGTCCGCGACCACGCCCAGCACCCGGCCGTCCGGCAGCCGCTCCCGGACGGCCGCCGGTGGCCGTCGCAGCGACGCGAACGGGCCGGGGAACGGGTCGTTGATGCGCCGCACCGGCCCGCCGACGCCGGTCATGCCGTCCCGGGTCGGCCAGGCGTCGACGACGTCTACCGCCGCCACGGGGGTGCCCTCGAAGTCGGTGACCACCAGCGCCCGGTGCAACGGGTCGCCCAGGTCCATGCCCGCGATCAGGTCGGTCGGCACCTCCAGCGTGACCGGCACCGACCACGGGGTGCCGTCGGCCAGCCGGCCACGCCGGGACATCGAGGCGAGGTCGGCGCTGGTGAGCAGCCCGGTCAGGGGAGCGAACGCACCGCTGAGGATCAGTTCGAGGTCAGCCAGCTCCCCCGGCCGGGGCGTGTGGGTCGGTGCGCCGGCCAGAACCTCCTCGGGCAGCACCCAGCCGCTGGATCCCATCACCCTCCGTCCAGGGGTGTGAAGCCGGTCGACGAGAGCCGGGCGAGCAGGTCCGCGTGGAGCTTGCCGTTGCTGGCGACCGCGGCGCCGCCGGCCGGGCCCGGCCGGCCGGACAGGTCGGTGAACGTCCCGCCCGCCTCGGTGACGATCGGCACCAGGGCGGCGACGTCCCACAGCGACAGTTCCGGCTCCACCATGATGTCCACGGCACCCTCCGCCACCAGCACGTAGCCGTAGAAGTCGCCAAAGGCCCGGTTGCGCCAGGTGCTCCGCATGAGGTCCAGCATGGCGCCGAGCCGCCCGTTCTGCTCCCAACCCTCGAGGCTGGAGTAGCAGAAGCTGGCGTCGGCGAGCCGGCTGACCCCGGAGACCGAGATCGGCGACGCCGCGGCGGTGTGCCGCCCGGCGTACGCGCCGTGGCCCTTCGCCGCCCACCAGCGCCTGCCCAGCGCCGGTGCGGACACGAGCCCCACCACGGGCTCGTCCCCCTCCATCAGCGCGATGAGCGTCGCCCAGATGGGCACTCCCCGGATGAAGTTCTTGGTGCCGTCGATCGGGTCGATCACCCACTGGCGGGTCCCCGGCCCGGCTGCCGCCTGGGTGACGCCGAACTCCTCCCCGAGCACGCCGTCGCGGGGCCGGGTACGGGCCAGGGTGGCGCGCAGCGCCTTCTCCACCGCGGTGTCGGCGTCGGACACCGGGGTCAGGTCGGGCTTGGCGTCGACGTGGAGGTCGAGCGCACGGAACCGCGGCAACGAGATGGCGTCGGCGGTGTCCGCCAGCACGTGCGCAAGCGACAGGTCATCGGAGTAGCGGACCGCCATGGCAGAGAACCTATCGGATCACGCCGAGCAGCGTATGCCTGCCATCAACCCCGCGGCACGGGTCGGCGGCGGCGGCGCGGAGCTTCGCGGTCGGGCCACCGCACGGGGTCGGGCCGGGACCGCGGTCAGGCCGCGCCGGCCTCCTCGTCACCGCCCAGTCCCCGGCTGGCGAGCAGCCGCCGGTAGGACGCCAACCGCCGCGGGTCGGCGTTGCCGGCCGCGACCCACCCGTCCAGCGCGCAGCCGACGCTGACGTGGTCGCAGTTGGGCGGGCAGCCGGTGCTGCCCTCGACCAGGTCCGGGAAGCCGTGCAGGAGGCTGTCGGCGGACACGTGTGCCAGGCCGAAGCTGCGGATCCCCGGAGTGTCGATGATCCAGCCCGGATCGCCGGTGGCTCCCGGCGCCGGAGGGAGCCGCAACGCCACCGCGCTGGACGAGGTGTGGCGGCCCTTGCCGATCGCGCTCACCGCTCCCACCGCGCGATCCGCCTCCGGCACCAACCGGTTGACCAGTGTCGACTTGCCCACCCCCGACTGGCCGATGAGCACCGACATGCGCCCGGAGAGCGCTCTGCGCAGGTCGTCCAGCGGCCGGTCCGGGCGGCACAGCACGTGCGGAAGATCCAGGTCGGCGTAGTACTCCAGCAGCGGCGCCGCGGCGTCGGCCGGAACGAGGTCCGCCTTCGTCAGGCACAGCAGGGGATCGATCTCCTCGTCGAAGGCGGCGACCAGGCACCGGTCGATGAAGCCGGTCCGGGGAGGGGGGTCGGCCAGGGATGAGACGATCACGAGCTGGTCGGCGTTGGCCACCACCACCTTCTCCTGGCGGGCCTCCGGGGTGTCCTCGTCGTCGGCGCTGCGCCGCAGCGCCGAGGTGCGCTCCCGGATCCGGACGATCCGGGCGAGTGTGTCGGGGGCGCCGGAGACGTCGCCGACCAGGTCCACCCGGTCCCCGACGACCACCGAGCCACGGCCCAGCGCCCGCGCCCGCATGGCCGTCACCGTGGCGGTCGCGGTCGCGCACGTGTACCGACCGCGGTCGACGGCGGTGACGAGGGCGGGGACCGCGTCGGCGTGCCGGGGACGGATACGGGTGCGGGGGCGGGAGCCGCGGGATGGCCGGACCCGTACGTCCTCCTCGTCGTAGTCGCGGCGCCTGGCCAACCGGCGTGCTCCCTTCGCCTCATCCCTCGACCATCGACGACCATAGCGCCGGGAAGTCGGGCATCGTCTTGGCGGTACAGCCGACGTCGCTGATCTGGACACCGGGCACGACCAGGCCGATCACCGCCGCGGCGTGGGCGAGCCGGTGATCATCGTAGGTCTGGAACACCCCGCCGCGCAGCGGTCTGGGCCGGATCGTGAGGCCGTCGGCGTCGTCGATGACCTCCGCGCCCAGCGCGGTGAGCTCGTGGGCGAGCGCGGTCAGACGGTCGGTCTCGTGGCCCCGGATGTGGGCGATGCCGGTCAGCCGCGACGGCGAGTCCGCCAGGGCGCACACCGCCGCCAGGACCGGCACCAGCTCGCCGACGTCGGACAGGTCGGCGTGCAGGCCGCGGACGCGGCCGTCGCCGCGTACCGTCAGGCCGCGCGGGGACAGCGTGCAGGTCGCGCCCATCCCGGTGAGCAGATGGCGCAGCCGGTCACCCGCCTGCGTGGACACGTGTGGCCAGCCCGGCACGGTGACCTCGCCGCCGGTCACCAGCGCGGCCGCCAGGAACGGCGCGGCGCCGGACAGGTCGGGCTCGATGTCCCAGGCCCGACCGCGCACCGGACCCGGTTGCACCGTCCACGTGTCGGCGACCGAGCCGTCCACCGCCGCGCCCGCGGCCGTCAGCATCTGGACGGTCATAGAGATGTGCGGCCGGGACGGCAGCCGCGTTCCGGTGTGCCGGACCGTCACGCCCCCGGCGAACCGGGGGGCGGCCAGCAGCAGGCCGGAGACCAGCTGGCTGGAGGCGGAGGCGTCGATGGCGACCTCGCCGCCGGGCACCCGACCCGTCCCGTGGACGGTCAGCGGCAGCGTGTCGGAGTCCACCCGCACGCCCAGCCGGCGCAGCGCCTCGACGAGGGGCCGCAGCGGCCGCTCGCGCGCCCGCGGGTCGCCGTCGAACCTGACCGGTCCCTGGGCGAGGCCGGCGACCGGGGGGAGGAAGCGCATGACGGTGCCGGCCAGCCCGACGTCGACCTCGGCGGGTCCGCGCAGCGCCCGCGGGCGGACGACCCAGCGCCGCTCATCCACGGTAGAGACGTGGGTGCCGAGGGCCCGCAGTCCGCGGACCATGAGCTCGGTGTCGCGCGCGCGCAGCGGCCCGCGCAGCGTGGACGGCCCGTCCGCGAGCGCGGCGAGCACCAGGGCCCGGGCGGTCATCGACTTCGAGCCGGGCAGCCGGATCGTCGCCCGCACCGGGCGCCCGGCCTGCGGGGCCGACCACGGCTGGCGCGGAGACTGCGCCGCGACACTCATGCCTTCAAGTGTGCCGTCCGCCGGCGCCGAGGGCGTGTCCACCGGCCGGCCGAGGGCGCATCCACCGTGCCGGCCGCCGGCCGGTTACGGTGGCGGCGTGTGCGGACGGTACGCGACCACCCGCAGCGCGGCCGACCTGAGCGCGCTCTTCGAGGCGGTCGACGACACCGGTGGGACCGTGGTGCCCCGCTACAACGTCGCACCCACCGACGAGGTGCCCGTGGTCCGGCACTCACGCCGGGCCGGCGGGCGCGTGGTCTCGATGGGGCGGTGGGGTCTGCTGCCGGCCTGGGTCCGTGATCCGCGGGTCGGCGCCAAGATGATCAACGCGCGGGCGGAGACACTCGCGACCTCCCGGGCGTACGCCGCGGCGTTCGTATCCCGGCGGGCGCTCGTGCCGGCGGACGGCTGGTACGAGTGGCGGCGGGACGGTCCGTCCCGGCAGGCGTACTTCCTCACCTCCACCGACGGGTCGCCGCTGGCCTTCGCCGGCCTCTGGACCAGGTGGGGAGCCGCCGGGCTGGTGACGTTCTGCGTGGTCACCACCGCCGCCATCGGCCGGGTGGCGGACATCCACGCCCGGATGCCGCTGATCGTGCCGCCACAGTGGTGGCAGCGGTGGTTGACGGGCGAGGCGGATCCGTCGTTGCTCGCACCGCCGCCGGTGGAGGTGGTGGAGGCGTTGGAGGTCCGTCCGGTGGGGCCGGCCGTGGGTGACGTCCGCAACGACGGCCCGGCGCTCGTGAACCGCGTGGAGCCGACCCCCGTGACACCGCCGCTGTGGTGACCCGATCGCGGAAGGGGCCCCGCGCGGCGCCCCGAACGAGCGGAATTGGGGTGAATGGCACGGTTCCGAGCCATCAGTTTCCGGCGATGTTCGCCGAAACCCTTGTCCCCAGTGGGGTGAGTGCGATAGAACACACCGCCGGAGGTTCCCCACGGGGAGGTGGGTAATGACACGGGCGCGGACGCCCCGCCCGCACGAGATCGACCAGGCGAGACGCGACGAACGGTTACTGCGAGCGTTTCGGGAACGGGATCGTGACCCCGCGTGGCGTACCCGGGGCGCTTGCCAGGCGGTCGATCCGGAGACCTTCTTCCCGGCCCCGAGCGAGTCGGCCGATCCGGCCATGTCCCTGTGCCGCACGTGCCCGGTGCAGGGCCCGTGCCTGGCGTGGGCACTGGAGGCGGGTGACCTTCACGGCGTCTGGGGTGCCACGACCGTGCGCGAGCGTAGAGCCATGGCGGTGGTGTGGCGCAGCGGTGAGCTGGAGCGCCACGGGTCCTCGCCCGGCGCCGGTGAGCCCGCCGGCGGGGTAGCCGCCCGGCCCGGAGATCGGGAGCCCGCGCGGACGGCCCGCGCGGGCGGGGCGGCGGTGCCGCGGCCCCGCGCGGGCGAACCGGCGGCACCGCCGCGTCACGAGCTGCAGCCGCTGGTCCACGCCCGGTAGCGCGCGGTCGGCGGGCCGACCCGTACTGGTAGCCTGGAGACGCCCGGACGGAATGCGCTCGACGGTCGCCGGCGTTGACCACTTATAGGTGTGGAACCAGCGCGTCGGTACCTCGAAGGGCGAAAGAGTGCAGACTCGTACAAAGGCGTCCGAGCGGAAGGAACACGTATCCTGGGTGGAGCGCCCGGGTCCCGACCGTCCGGGCCGCCCGCGCCAGCGGGCTGTGACGACGCGGAAAGCTGCGTCAGCAGCGAAGATGAGGGTGGTGGCCCGCGTGCCCGCTACCGAGACGGCCGCACAGCTGCGAGAGAGATTCGAACGCGACGCGTTACCGTTCGTGGATCAGCTCTACGCGGCGGGCCTGCGGATGACCCGGAATCCGGCCGACGCCGAGGACCTGGTGCAGGAGACCTATGCCAAGGCGTTCGCCGCGTTCCACCAGTTCGAGGAGGGGACCAACCTCAAGGCGTGGCTGTACCGCATCCTCACCAACACCTACATCAACTTCTACCGGAAGCGGCAGCGGCAGCCCGTACAGGCGCCGACCGAGGACATCGCGGACTGGCAGCTGGCAGAGGCCGGCTCCCACGCCTCCACCGGCCTGAAGTCGGCGGAGACCGAGGCCCTGGAGCGCCTGCCCGACAGCGACATCAAGGACGCCCTGCAGCGGCTCCCGGAGGACTTCCGCTTGGCGGTCTACCTCGCCGACGTCGAAGGCTTCTCGTACAAGGAGATCGCCGAGATCATGGGGACGCCCATCGGTACGGTCATGTCCCGTCTCCACCGGGGTCGCAAGAGTCTGCGCCGGATGCTGGAGGACTACGCCGTGCGCCGTGGTCTGGTTCCGTCCACGTCGGGTGACCCGGCCGCGGCCGGGCGGGAGGTGTGAGTCAGGTGGACAGCGCAGCCTCTCACCAGACGCCGTGCCGCGACGTGCTCGCCGACGTGTACCTCTACCTCGACCTCGAGTGCGGCGACGAGCGGCGGGCGCAGATCCGCCGGCACCTGGACGAGTGCACACCCTGCCTGCGGGAGTACGGCATCGAGCGCGAGGTCAAGGAGCTGGTCGGCAGGTGCTGCGGGGACGAGCGCGCGCCCGACGGCCTGCGTGAGCGGTTGCGCCAGAGGCTGGCCGAGCTGGTGGCGGAACAGCCCGAACGGCTACGTGACGCCTGGCCGCCACGCTGAGGCACGCCCCCGGCCCGTCCATGGCCAGCGGTGCAAGCGGTCGGGAGGGCCGGTCGGGTCAGGAAAGCCGGGCCCGGTGTCCCGCCGACCGTGCGGGCCGGTCGTACGACCGTACCGGGTCAGGAGGCGTTGGGGCGCTTGCCGTGGTTGGCTGCCTTGCGCTTGCGCGCCTTCTTCTTCCGCGACCGCTTCGCCACCGTCGCCTCCTCAGCTGGACCGGACGATATCGTAACCGCCACCCGGGCAGGGGTGCGGCCGACCTGCCCCGCCCGTGGTTTGATGAACTCACCGCGGACGGATGTGAGGAGCAGCGCGATGGCCGAGGAGATCAGGGCCGAGATGGTGGCGAACGTGTGGAAGGTCGTGGCCTCACCCGGCGACCAGGTCAGCGACGGCGACACGCTGGTCATCCTGGAGTCCATGAAGATGGAGATTCCGGTGGTCGCGGAGTCCGACGGCATCGTCAAGCAGCTCGCCGTCAAGGAGGGCGACGTGGTGCAGGAGGGCGACCTCATCGCGGTGATCGAGTGAGCTCGATCGCCGTACGGGCGGCCCGCGAAGCGGACTTCCCGGCGGTGGAGCGGCTGACCGTGGCGGCCTACGTCGCCGACGGCCAGCTGACACCCGGGCACCCGTACGAGCGGACGCTGCGGGATGTCGCCGCCCGCGCGAAGGCCGGCGACCTGCTCGTGGCCGAGGACCAGAGCACCGGCGCGCTGGTCGGCGCCGTCCTGTTCGTGCTGCCGGGGTCGCGGTACGCGGAGCTGGCGCGGCCCGGCGACGGTGAGCTGCGGATGCTGGCGGTGGACCCGGCGGCCCAGCGCCGGGGCGTCGGCGAGGCCCTTGTCCGCGCCTGTCTCGACCTGGCGGCCGACCGCGGCTGCCGCGCGGTCGTCATCAGCACCCGCGACGTGGCGCGAGCCGCCCAGCGGCTGTACGCCCGCCTGGGGTTCACCCGGGTCCCGGAGCTGGACTGGTCTCCGGTTCCCGGCGTCAGGCTACTGGCGATGCGGCTCGACCTCGCCGGGGCGGACCCGGCCGGCGCGGACCGGAGGGCGTCGGCGTGAGCAGCCGCGCCGGGACGGCGGCCGGACGGGGGAGCCGCCGTGCCGCCGGTGCCGGGCCGGCCGTCGGCCCCGACGGTCAGCCGGAGGTGCGCGGCGGCGGCCGGACGTGCGCGGCGGTCAGCCGGAGGTCCCGGCGCCCGTTCGGCTAGCCGCTCACCACCGCCGACCGGAGCCCCGGGTTCTACGCTCGATGCGTGTCCACCCTCCGTGACCTGGTCGAGGAGCACACCCGGCTCGAGCCGGCCGACATCGACCACCTGCACCTGCTGGCGGCCGACTGGCAGCTGATCTCGGACCTGTCGTTCGCCGATCTCGTCCTGTGGGTCCCGGTCGGTGACGGTGGCCCGGCGTTCGTGTGCGTGGCCCAGGTCAGGCCGACCACCGCCCCCACCGCCCACCAGGACGACCTTGTGGGCAGCGTCGTCTCCGGTCCGGAGGCCTCGCACCTGCGGGCCGCCCTGGAGCAGGGTCGGATCTGCCGGGAGGGGGATCCGGCCTGGTACGGGGACATCCCCGCACGTCATGAGGCGATCCCGGTCCGCCGCCGCCACGACGACGGCCGGCCGGGCGAGGTGATCGCGGTGGTGAGCCGGGACACCAACCTCACCTCCGCACGCACTCCCAGCCAGCTGGAGCTCAACTACCTGAACACCGCGGACGACCTGGCGCAGATGGTCGCCGACGGCACGTTTCCGCCCGGCCGCCACCCCGGCGAGACGACAACCGGTGCGCCACGGGTGGGCGACGGCCTCATCAGGTTGGACGCCGCCGGCAGGGTGACCTACGCCAGCCCGAACGCGCAGTCCGCGTTTCGCCGGCTGGGGCTGACCGGCAACCTGGTGGGCGAGGATCTGGCGGGGCTGATCCGGCGGCTCGCCGAGGACCCGCTGGAGGGGTCCGAGGCGGCCGCGCGGGTGTCCGCCGCGCTGCGCGGCGACTCGCCTCCCCGGCAGGAGATCGGGGTTCACGGCGCGATCGTGCTGGTCCGGGCGCTGCCGCTGATGCCGGCCGGGGTACCGGTGGGTGCGATGGTCCTGGTCAGGGACGTGACCGAGGTGCGCCGCCGGGACCGGGCCCTCATGACCAAGGACGCCACGATCCGGGAGACCCATCACCGGGTGAAGAACAACCTGCAGACGGTCGCCGCGTTGCTGCGGTTGCAGGCTCGCCGGGTGGAGGCACCCGAGGCGCGCAGCGCCCTGGAGGAGTCGGTGCGGCGGGTCTCCTCCATCGCGATCGTGCACGAGACCCTCGCCATGTCCGGCGAGGAGGTCGTGGAGTTCGACGAGATCGTGGACCGGGTGGCCGCGGCCGCGGCGGAGGTGGCGGTGGCCGACGCCAAGGTGGCGATGCGGCGCGAGGGCACGTTCGGGAGGCTCCCGGCCGAGGTGGCCACGCCCCTGGCGATGGTGCTCAACGAGCTGCTGCTCAACGCGGTGGAGCACGGTTTTCCGCCCGGCGAGGCCGGGGAGGTGGTGATCTGGGCGCGCCGCCGGCCCCGCGAGCTGCTGCTGTCGGTGGCCGACACCGGTCGAGGGCTGCCCCCGGGCTCCGCCGGCCGGACCGACAGTCTGGGCCTGCAGATCGTCCGCGCGCTGGTGACCGGCGAGCTGCGGGGCCGCATCGACCTACGCGGGCGGGACGGCGGGGGTACCGAGGCGGTGCTGGCCATCCCGCTGGGCCGGCACCGCGCGCAGTCGGCCTGATCCGGGGGGCCGGCACCGCGTGCGGCCGCCCGGGGGCGCGACCAGGGTGAGGGCCCCGGGGACCCCGGGGCCCTCACCCTGGTCGCGGTCGTCTGTCGGGTCGCGGCGTCAGAAGTCGGCGCGGAAGTCGGCGCGGCCGCGGATGACACCCCGGCGCTTGAGAGCGCGCCGCTCCTCCTCGCTGTACCCACCCCACACACCGGCGTCCTGCCCGGTCTCCAGCGCCCAGTGCAGGCACTGTTCGCTCACGGGACAGCGCCGACAGACCGCCTTGGCCTGCTCGATCTGCAGCAGTGCCGGGCCGGAGGTCCCGATCGGGAAGAACAACTCCGGATCCTCGTCGCGGCAGGCAGCACGATGGCGCCAGTCCATGGCGGCTACGCTCCTTGTTCCGTGCGGTGTTACGTCTCCGTCTTGCTGTGTGAGTCCGCCGGTCGCCCCCGCCCGGCGGCGGGCAACATCCCCGCTCTCGACACGCTTGTGAATGCTTTCACGATCTGTCGTAATGTCAAGGCCCGGCTCGGAAAAACTCCGGACGGGTGAGTAAGGTCACGCCCGTTATGTGAAGTTTAACGCCTGAACTCCGCCCTGGGACTCGCGTCACGGTCGTACGCCGCCCGGCTCCGGGTCGGTAGAGCGCCAGCGGAGCGGCTGGTCAGGGGAGCAGCAGTGGCACCCCACTGGCACCGCGGCCCCTGGGCCCGGGCGGGCAGGGCAAGCGCGGAGGGCCGGATCAGCGAACCCCGCGTCGTGGTGCCGGGTCGACGCCCACCCGGGTCGACGGCGCACCGGGTCAACGGCCCGGGTCAGCGGCGCACCGGGTCAGCACAGCACCCGTAGTGCGGACGGGCTCGCCGAGATCCGCACCTCCTCCCGTTCGCCGAGGTACTCGCCGTCGAGCTGGAACGGCACCGGCCCGGTCGACCGGACGGTGATCTGGTCGAGATCCTGCCAGCACATCAGCTGCCGGCTGCGGGGAACCGGCCGCCCGACCACCATCCGGGCCAGCAACCGTGCCACCGCCGGCGAGCGGGCCCGGCGCAGCGCCACCACATCCAGGCCCCGGTCGAACGAGGCCTCCGGGCTGAGGTGGACGGGGCGTCCCCACAGGTACGTCCACGGCGCGGTGTTCTGGACGATGACCGCCGCGAACGCCTCGTCCTTCGCGTCCGGCGCGTCCACGGTGAGCGTGCTGCGGTTGGCACCCACGAGGAGCTGTCCCGCGGTGGCGCGCACGTACAGCGCCGGGCTGGAGGTCCGCCCATGCGACCGGGCCCGCTCCACCCGCCGGACCACGGCCGCGTCGATGCCCAGGCCCGCGCAGAAGGTGAAGTACCGACCGTCGGCCAACCCGAGTCCCACGGTCCGGCCCCGCGAGTCGCGCAGGGCCTCCAGGATCGCGCCCACCGCCTCGCCCCAGTCGGCCGGCAGCCCGAAGGCGCGGGCGAAGACGTTGGTGGATCCGCCCGGTACGACCGCCAGCGCGGGCCGGTCGGTGACCGGGGCAGCCATCAGGCCGTTGACGACCTCGTTCACGGTCCCGTCACCGCCGTGGGCGACGACCAGCCCGAACCCCGCCGCCACCGCGTCGGTGGCCAGCGCCGTGGCGTGGCCGCGCGCGCGGGTGTAGGCGACGTCCAACGTCACCTCGCTGCGCAGCGCGCGGACGAGCACCGACCGGCTGCGTTCGCTGGTGGTGGTGGCGTTCGGGTTGACCACGAGCAGTGCCCGCATGGGCGGAGCGTACCGGCCGGCTCCGGGCGGCACGGGCGGATCACCGGTCCGGGCCCGGCGTCGGCGCGCGGTAAGGTGACGACGTGAGTGCCACGGCTGAGCTGCCCGCGCCCCTGAAGTGGGCGGCGCGGCTGGTGTTCGCCGAAGCCGTCGCGGTGGTGGTGACCGTGACGGGGCTCGCGTACCGGTGGTTGCGTGAGACACCAGCCGACCCGCTCGGCACCGTCGGTGTGCTCCTCTACGCGGCGATCATGGCCGGGGCGCTCGCCGGCCTGGGAGTGGCCCTGGCCCGCCGCAAGCCGCGTGCCCGGGCGCCGGCGATCGTCCTCCAGCTGCTCGCGGTGGTGGTCGCCTACTACCTGGTCATGGAGGGCCTGGTGGTCCTGAGCCTGGCCGTGGCCGCCCTCGCTCTGCTCGTGATCACCCTGTTGATGTTGCCGGCCACGACGGCGGCGCTCACGTCCTAGCCCGGTACCCGGCACCGGCGTCAGGCGTCGGCGGGGACGGGTCGGGCCTGCGCGCAGCGTCCGGGCGGGCCGGGCCTGACGTCGGGTCCGACCCGGACCCGACGTCAGGCCCGGCCGCAAGCGGTCAACGTGCGTCCGCTCGCTTCCGGTCGCGACCGCCCGGTGGACTCCCGGCGGGCGGTGAGGGTGATCGAGGCGGTCGGGCCGTCCAGGGCCGCGCTGACCTCGTCGGCGAGCGAGGCCAGCACCTGCCACGCGAACGTCGACGTGTCCGGGGCGACCGCCGCGCCCGTCACGGCCACCTCGACCCGCAACCGCTCCCCGTCCAGGGAGAACCGGCACCGGAGCTCCTCGGACGGGGCCGTCAGCCGGATGAGCATGGCGCAGGCCTCGTCCACGGCGATGCGCAGGTCCTCGATCTCGTCGAGCGTGAACTGCAGTCGGGCGGCGAGACCTGCCGCGGCGGTCCGTAACACGCCCAGGTACGCGCCATCGGCCGGGACGGTCAATGTGACCGTGTGATCCCGACTCACCCCTGTTTGGTCTCCCAGAAGATCTTCGCGATCTCGTCGATCTTCGCCAGCAGCTGCTCGGCCACCGCCGGGTCGGTCGACGACTTGGCTCCGCCGGGGCCGCCTCCGGCGAGCTTGGTGGCCTCGTTGAACAGCTGGTGCAGCTGCGGGTACTTCTCAAAGTGCGGAGGCTTGAAGTAGTCCGTCCACAGCACCCACAGGTGGTGCTTGACCAGCTCGGCGCGCTGCTCCTTGATGATCAGGGCACGGGTACGGAACTCCGGGTCGTCACTGGCCTGGTACTTCTCGCAGATGGCCCGAACCGACTCGGCCTCGATCCGCGCCTGTGCCGGATCGTAGACGCCACAGGGCAGGTCGCAGTGAGCGTGGACAATGGTGCGCGGCGTGAATACGCGTCGCATCGGATCCTCCGTTGACGTTTGATGATCCTCCCACCCGTCGACCCTACTCCCCGCGCAGCGGGCGTGTGGCAGGGTTGACGGGTGTTCGCGGCACTGGTCCGGGGGCCGTCGATGGCACCGACGCTACGCGATGGTGACGCCGTCCTCGTACGCAGGGGCGGGCGGGGTGTCCGGGTGGGTGACGTGGTGGTGGCACGCTTCCGGTCGCGTCCGGACCTGCTGGTCGTCAAGCGCGCCGTCCGTCCGGAGGCGGGTGGGTGGTGGGTACTGTCCGACAACGAGCTCGTCACCGACGACTCGCGGGCGTACGGTGTGGCCGACGTGGTCGGCCGGGTGGTGTTCCGCTACTGGCCGCGCCCGGCCGTCATCCGGCGGCGGTACCTGCTCGCCGACGCGTGACCACGGCTCCGCGACGTCCGCTCGCGGCTGGCTCGTCCCCTCCACCGCCCGCCACCGCTCCGGTACGCTGTGGGTGGCGCGGGCGATCCCCACGCCCTTGTTTCACCGGGGCGACCACCGTCGGCCGCCGTGTCCGTGGTGTCCAGGCCGACGAGGAGGCGCCGATGACCCCACCAGGCGGGAAGGTCTTCGACCGGCACCGCGGCGGCAAGCTCGCCGTGGCGCCGACGGTCCCGCTGGACGACAGCGACGACCTGTCGCTGGCCTACACGCCCGGCGTCGCGCGGGTGTGTGAGGCGATCGCGGCCGACCAGGACCTCGTTCGCAGGTACACCTGGGTGTCCCACGTGGTCGCCGTCGTCACGGACGGGTCAGCGGTCCTCGGCCTGGGCAACATCGGACCCCGTGCGGCCATGCCGGTCATGGAGGGCAAGGCGGCGCTGTTCAAGCGGTTCGCCGACGTGGACGCGGTCCCGATCTGCCTGGACACGCAGGATCCGGACCAGATCGTCGCGGCCGTCACGGCGATCGCGCCGTCGTTCGGCGGCATCAACCTGGAGGACATCGCGGCGCCGAGGTGCTTCGAGATCGAACGACGCCTCCAGGCCGCCCTGGACATCCCGGTCTTCCACGACGACCAGCACGGTACAGCGGTCGTCGTGCTCGCCGCGCTGCGCAACGCCGCCGCGCTCCAGGGCCGCAAGCTCGAGGATCTGCGGGTGGTGGTGTGCGGCGCCGGTGCGGCGGGGGTGGCGGTGACCACGATGCTGCTGGCGGCGGGTGTGGTCGGCGCGAGCGTGCTCGTCTGCGACTCTCGCGGCATCATCCACACCGGTCGCGACGGCGTCACGGGGCAGAAGGCGGAGCTGGCGGCCATGACGAACCCCCAGGGGCTCGCGGGCGACCTGCGTGCGGCGCTACGGGACGCGGACGTGCTCATCGGTGTCTCCGGCGGCCGGATCAGCGAGGAGGCGGTCGCCGCGATGGCGCCCGACGCGATCGTGTTCGCGCTGGCCAACCCGACTCCCGAGGTGCCGGTGAAGGTCGCGCGGCGCCACGCGGCGGTGGTGGCGACCGGGCGCTCCGACTACCCCAACCAGATCAACAACGTGCTCGCGTTCCCCGGGATCTTCCGGGGCGCACTCACCGCTGGGGCGACCCGCATCACCGAAGGGATGAAGCTGGCGGCGGCCGACGCGATCGCGCGCGTCGCCGCCGACGATCTCCGCCCGGACGCCATCGTCCCGAGCCCTCTCGACCCACGGGTGGTTCCGGCCGTGGCGGAGGCGGTGGCCGGAGCGGCGCGGCGGGACGGCGTGTGCCGGTCCGTCTAGGTCCGCGGCGTCCAGGTACCGCGGCCGCCCTGTCGCGACCCGGGGCCGTCGACCTCCGCAGCCGCGATCTCCGTACCAGGCGATCTCCGCGGGTCGCGATCTCTGCAGGTCGCGATCTCTGCAGGTCGCGATCTCTGCAGGTCATGGGCCTGGTCGTGGACCTGGACGGGTCGCTGCGATCCGGGTAGCCGGCCACTCGTGTAGCGGCCGGTGCCCCGCCGCCCGGTCCCTCGCCCGGGCGTGACCGATGGGGTCGGGCGTTGCCGCCGTACGTCGGGTTGGATAGACTGGTGGTTGGGACGGACTAGGAAGCCAGCCGCGGGTGGCGGAGAAGACCGACACCCGCGGTTGACACCGGCCTGTCCGCCCGGTAAGGTAGCTTGAGTCCCCAACGATCGAGCCCGTACGGGCCGGTCTTTGGTGCGTGTCTGTTCTTTGATATCTCGACAGGGTGCTTTGGCTAGTGCCGTTTGGTGCCTGCCTGCCTGCGTGTTTTGTGTGGGTGGGTGGGTGTTTGCCAGGTTCATGGTTTTGTTGGAGAGTTTGATCCTGGCTCAGGACGAACGCTGGCGGCGTGCTTAACACATGCAAGTCGTGCGGAAAGGCC